>Ga0137306_102438_pt1 | contig 15581 bp, 15 predicted proteins | sample Inofroosms_March_FD_97187 | JGI IMG/M metagenome (GOLD analysis project Ga0137306, IMG submission 97187) | Mouse cecal microbial communities from Vienna, Austria - N-Acetylneuraminic and N-Acetylglucosamine D2O microcosms_March | ecosystem: Host-associated > Mammals > Digestive system > Large...
GAAACGGCAAACGCATCCATAGACAGCCCTACGGCAATAAAAAATAATTCAATCCCCATGCGTTTTCCTATCCCTTCTTTCCTTTTTCAATCCCATCTTTAATGCTCTGAAACTTTCCTCGCTAATAATGTGTTCCATTTTACAAGCATCTTCTTCCGCCTGTTTTGCAGATACCCCCATTTCCATAAGATATTCTGTAAAAAAGCGGTGTCTTTCATAAACACCCTCCGCCAGTTTGCGTCCTTCTTCTGTCAGGTGCAGGCTACCATCCTCATACACATCTAAAAAGCCTTTCCCCTTGAGTTGTTTGACCGCATGACATACACTCGGTTTTGAAAAATTCATATGCCTCGCCACATCAACAGACAGCACTTCGCTGTGTTGATTTTGCAGTACCAATATCGCCTCTAAATAGTCCTCCTGTGATTTTCCCAATTCCCCCAATCCCATCACCTCCATTTCCTCCGCAAATCTATTCCAACCTTTTATTTGATACACCGCTAACGGTTTAACAATGCTCTCTGCCTTGATTTTCGGTATATTGTGAATAACCGTTTCAAATAACCCTGCATAAAATGAGTAGTGGATAAACACCATCATTTCCTCTAAAAAAGGTTTTGAAAACCAGACACCAGCAGAAATCTTTTTTACATATTCCGTTTCAACTATTGCTAATCTACGGATAAAATCCTTCCATTCATTCCGTTGGCCGCATAACGCCAACAGCTTAAATGAATCAAAATAACGGTAAATATAATCTAAAAGCAGAGGAATATCCCGGCGGTAATGTTCTGTATAGAAATTCTCTGGACATTCATCAACCATACCAGTAATCTCGTTTAGGCAACTCCTTAATAGCTGCTCAAACCCAACAGTAGCTTCTTTTACCAGTGCAAACAGCAACGTGTGTTTATCTCCAAAATGGCAATAAAAGGTACTTGTTGTAATATCTGCGGCTTTACACAGATCTCGGAGATTTGCGCCCTCATATCCCTTTTCAAGAAACTGTCTTTTGCCAACCTCCATAATTGTCTTATGTACTATGTCAAATTCCTTTCGTGCTATACTTTTCACACTCCAATCCTTGCTATTTTGATAACTTTGTTCGCTAACAAATATAGCAAACTAAGTTATCTTTTGTCGAAAAATATATCTTTCGTATAAAGGTGTTCGTCAAGAATCAGGTTTACTGCCACAAAATATACTCCCCCTTTCATAAAGCAAAATATATTTTGTGGCCCTCTAAAAATCCTTTTTCTGTTTTCTTTCACCTAAATAGCGAAAGAGAAAAAATCGGTGATACGTTTCTTATTTTCATTTGTCCAGCCGCCACTCCATGCAGTTTTGCCATGTTCGATAAAGATAAAATAATTACAGCATTTTGCAATCAGCTCCGGATCATGGGTAATGATAAACAAAGTCTTTCCCATTTCACTAAGCCGCCGCAGATTGTCAGCGACCTCCAGCATATGGTGGTAGTCCAAACCGCTGGTTGGTTCGTCAAACACCAAAAATTCCTTATCTGACGCAATCGCACTTCCAATAGCCACCCGTTGTTTTTGACCGCCTGACAAGGACATTGGGTGTAGCTCTTTATATTCCAGCAGATTCAGACTGTCCAGTATTTCATCAGACTTCTTTTTATCCTCCTGCACATCCTCTCCCGGCATACCAAGGAGAATTTCGTCTGACACACTTTCTGTAAAAAGCTGGTGGTTTACATCCTGCATTACCATATAGCATCTTTTAATACGCTGCTTTGTTCCAAGAGATTCATGGCTTGTGTTCAACGTGCCTTTTGCTTTCTTTTCCAATCCGCACAGACATTTAGCGAATGTAGTTTTGCCTGCGCCGTTGTCGCCAAGGATTCCCACAATCGCCCCTTGTGGAACTGACAGCCTGGGAATGTTCATGGCTTCTACTTTTCCATACGAAAAAAGGAAATCTCTGATTTCAACCAACCCTTTTCCTGCAGATACCATCGGAATATTTTTAAAATCTGCCGGGTGCAGGGAACGAAGCCCCATTGCATGAAGCTGTGTACTGTCCAACTGTCTAAAATCAGATACAGGCAAATCTTTCTCAATCCTTCCGTTTTTCAGGTAAATTACCCTGTCCGCAATATCCATCAGATAATACAGCCGATGTTCTGCAATAATGACCGTTTTTCCCATTGCTTTCCATTTTTCCACCACCTGTTTCAGATCGGCAATCGTAGCAACATCAAGATTGGACGAGGGTTCATCCAATACAAATATATCCGGCTCCATCGCTGAAACAGAGGCACAGGCTATTTTTTGTTTTTCACCGCCGGAGAGGGCGAATAAATTACGGTCAAGCAGCTTTCGGATTTTCAATTCCCCTGTAACCTGCCCGATGCGCCTATATATTTCTTCTTTAAGCAGACCAATATTTTCACAGCCAAATGCAATCTCTCCGGTTGTATCGACATTAAAAAATTGAGAGCGAGGATTCTGGAATACGGAACCAACTGTTTTAGAAAGCTCATATAAAGGTGTTTTTTGCGTATCATTTCCGTTTATCATAACAGTGCCATCCAGTTTTCCCTCATAATATTCCGGCGTCAGTCCGTTAATCAGGCGGGTAATCGTAGTTTTTCCACAACCAGATTCCCCGCAGAGCAAGACAACCTGCCCGTCCGGGATTGTCAGGTTTAAATGATAAACGCCGCTTTCCCTCTCCGTACTCTGATATGTAAAAGTGACGTTCTGAAATTCAATCATAGCACCGTTACCTCCTACAAAATCGACCACACCAACAAGCCAGCCGAAAGCAGCGCAATAATGAGGTCATACGCAGTAAAGCCAATAGCCGCAATACTCGTTCTATGTTTCAGCCCACCTAAACCTCTGGTAAGGGCAGCCGCAGACAATTCGTCCCCAATCTTTACAACGGACATCATCAGCGGTATCACCCTGTATTCCAAAAGCGCAGTAGGATTCTGCCAGAATTTTTTTGTTCCAAACTGAATCTCACGCATACGCATGGCATCCGTTATAGCCGCCGATTCTTCCCCCAATGTTGGAATGAACCGAAAAACAACTGTAATCGGAATGATAAATGATTCCGGGATATGCCATTTCTCCATAGCTGCTACAAATTCATCCGTGGACGTAGATTCAATAATGTAATACCCCAACATGAAAATCGGAAACAGACGGATTACCATTGCGACCAGCAGCACAGAAATCATGTTTAGGACGGACGGAAGTACATACATCCCCTGTGTCAGTTTTGCTACAATCGCCAGGGCAAACAGTCCGCCATAAATGAGGGCTGTCCGCACCTGTCGGTTAATCAGCAGCAAGGTCAACGGGATTACCGCCACCACAGCATCCATCGCAAGGTTTTCATATACGAAGAACATCAACGTAGTGACGAAAGCCATAAACAAAACTTTTGTGCGTGGATCAAGATAGAATCCTTTTTTGTCGGGTGGTTGATAAGCCTCATATCGTTCCATTATACAATGCCTGCTCTTTCAAAGTGTTTTTTCAGCATCTTATGCCCGAGCAATGCGCCTAACAGAGAGCCTACGAAGATGATAGCAACTGCGGCAATCCCCATCCAGGACGGCATATAACGGGCTAATTCACTTGCGTACTGTTCTCCCATAGAAGTTTCCACCTGCGCCATATATGTATCAGCCATTACCCACATTGGAGCCTGGCATCCAATCATACCGCATGAGAACAGCCAATAGCCGATTACATCCACTTTGAAGCTCTTATAATTTCCTGCCTTTAGCACAATATCCGCAATGATACCAAATACGACATAGCCAACAACCGCCGTCCAGGTATAGCCCATAAGGAACCAGAAAACGCCGCAGATTACCGACATAATCGTAACCATGCCGAATTTCTCAGTTTTCGTCAGAAACAGCATGAATGGAATACCGGAAATTAACGGAATCAAAACATACAAAAACGGATAAAGCACCGGAATTGCATTGAGCATACCTACAACGAAAAAGATTACGATGTAGATAGCGGTATAAATACCGACATTGATAAGGTCTTTCGCTTTGAGCTTTTTATTTGTTTCCATTTTAGAGAACCCTCCTTAAAATTTGTTGTTTATCTATTTGACTGCTGAAAAACAGTACAAATCCTGTTTAGTTGCCGGCATTCAGCTTCCAGCCGATTGCCTCCTTGCGCCCAAGTACAAAATCAGCATAAATGCCCTGCTGTTTAATCAAATCGTCATGTTTACCCTGCTGCACGATTTTTCCGTTATCCACCACCAGTATCTGGTCTGCGTTCCGCACCGTTTTCAGCCTGTGTGCAATCATAATGATTGTTTTATTCTTTGTCAGTTCCTCAATGGCTTTCTGCAGGCGATCCTCGTTCTCAGGGTCTACATTTGCAGTTGCTTCATCTAAAATAACGATAGGCGCATCCTTTAACATAGCCCTTGCAATGCTGAGTCTTTGCTTTTCACCTCCGGAAAGAGAAGCTCCGCCCTCACCGATAACCGTATTGTAACCGTCAGGAAGCGCCTCGATAAAATCATCACAGCAGGCTCTTTTTGCTGCCGCAACAACTTCGGCATGGGTAGCCTCCGGTCTGCCAAACTTAATGTTATTTTCAATCGTATCTGCAAAAAGATAGACATTCTGGAACACCATGCTGATCTGCTCCATCAGGGATTCCAGCGTGTAATCCCTCACATCTTTTCCGCCAATCTTAACCGAGCCGCTATTTACATCCCAAAACCGGGCAATCAGGTTACAAAGCGTTGTTTTGCCGGAACCAGAGGGGCCAATCACTGCGGTAGTGGTTCTGTCTGGAATCTGCAAGTTAATTCCGTGAAGAATTTCTTTGCTTTCATAAGAGAAATGTACATTATCAAATACAATGTCATGTTTCTTCACGGCAAGCGCCCTGCCGCTTTCGTCCATCTGCTCCATGTCCTCTGTCTGTAATGTCCTTTCGATACTGCTGTCTGCCAGACGCAGCATAGAAATACCCATTCCAAACAGCTTAATCTGCCCAAACACCAGAAATGACATAATAATCACCATCAAAGTATTAACTAATGTCATTGTTCCATTTATCCAGAACACAACCGCTGCCAGCATCATACTGATACCCGCAATCTGCAATACAAGCTCCTGAAAAATCGTGTAAGGCGTCATAAGCTGCTCCATGCCAAGATTACTTTTCCGGTTATATTCCAGCGCATCCTGAAGATTTTTATCGCCCCGCCCACTCAGGTTAAAAGACTTGATAACGCCCATTCCCTGCACATATTCCAAAACAGTTTCAACAAGAGCTGTTTGAGATTTCTGTGAGTTAGGCGCAATGACAGCAGATTTTTTCTCCATAGAAGATACAACCAGCAGATACACGATGATTCCTGCTGCGGCAATCAGCCCGATCCTCCAATCAAAAATTAAAATCATTATAGTAAACACAACCGTTCCTATAAAGCCGCCTAAAATATTAACCAATGTCATAGGAACCAAATTTTCAATATTGCCAAGTACCGTTGTGCATACTCCAGTTACCTCGCCCAAACTGTTCTCGTTAAAAAATCCCATAGGCACACTTTTTAACCGATTTCCAATAGAAACCCTCCGGTTAGCTGCCATGAAATAGCCGGCGTGTGTCTGCTGTAATTTTGAGAAACGGCTGGTAACTGCATTTCCAATAATGCTGACGAGCATAAAAGCAAGGGAAATCCAGACAGTTTTCATATCCTTATCTCCATTTGTCAATGCCATTACCACAAAGTAAATTGCACCAATCTCAAACATATGGAAAACAGCGTTTAGAAAACTTACCGCCACGGATTTATTGATATTGCCTCTTTCCTCACCGGAAAACTCCCATATTTTTTTGAATGTACCAATCATGCCACGTCACCGTCCTTTGCCCCAATATGCGCCTGCCACATGGATTCATACAACGGGCAGCTTTCTCTAAGTTCCTCATGCCTGCCGCTCGCCATTATTCTGCCATCCTTAACTACCACAATTTTATCTGCGTCCTTAATGGTTGACAGCCTGTGTGCAATTACAATTACCGTTTTTCCTTTTACAAGCTTTGCAATGGCTTTCTGTATGACCGCTTCATTTTCCGGGTCTATGTATGCCGTGGCTTCGTCCAGAATGACTATCGGAGCATCTTTCAGCATCGCCCTCGCAATGGCAATCCGCTGACGTTCTCCGCCGGAAAGATGCGCCCCTCCGCTGCCTACATTCGTATCATAACCCTTTTCAAGTTCACGGATAAACCCGTCACAGCCTGCCGCCCTGCAAGCAGCCTCTATCTCTGCATCTGTGGCCGACATTCTTCCCATGCGGATATTTTCACGGACAGTTTCATCAAACAGAAAATTATCCTGAGATACAAAAGCCGCCTGATCATACAACTGCTTCAGAGGAATTTTCTTTTCATCCACGCCGCCTATTGTCACTGATCCACTTTGCACATCCCAGAACCCTGCTATCAGTTTTGCAATGGTTGACTTGCCGGAACCGGACGGGCCTACCAGAGCCGTCATGGTTCCAGCCGGGATTGCAAGGCTCACATCGTGGAGAATTTCTTTATCTCCGTGATACCCGAAAGACACATGGGAAAGCCCTATATCCATCTTTCCAAATGTGACTGTTTTTTCTTCATGCTGTTGTTCCTCTGCAAGAAGAACTTCATCCACTGATTCCACCGTTGTTCCTACTTGTGCAAGCGTATCTACAAAATTCATAGCAGCCATCAATGGCCCCGTAATACCCAAAGCCAAAATGACGGTTGTAATAAATACCTCCGCTGACAAACTTCCCCCACGGTAAAAAACAAAACCGACAGGAAGAATCGTAATCAATGTGGCTGGTACAATCGAGTAAGCCATCGACATACCAAACTGGCTTTTTTTCATCCAGTTATAGTAATATTTCGCATTGGCTTTCACTCTGTCTGAAAATTTGGCATACGAACTTTTTCCCTGGTTAAATGCCTTAATTACTTCAATGCCGTTAATGTATTCTACAATCGTTTCATTCATTTCTTTTGTTGTTCCGACAGCTCCCTCATAGTCCTTGCTGTAAGAACCCATGACCGTCATCAGGAAAACCATGCCTGCCGGAATGGAAACGAGCGACAGGAGCGCCATGCGCCAGTCAAGGATAAACAGGTAAACAATAATCAGTATCGGCCCTGCTATATTTGCCGTCAGCTCTGGAAATAAATGTGCCAGTGTTGTTTCCATACCATCCACCTGATCCACAATAAGCTGTTTCATCTTCCCGCTGGACATATCTGTTACTGTTCCAAGCGGGAGTTTCGGCAGTTTTGCCAATATTTTTTGGCGGATAGTTTTTAAAACGGAAAAGGTTGCCTTATGTGATATGGACAGCGCCAAGGTATAAAGCAGTGTCCGCACTAAATAGCCTGCCATCCCAATGCACAGCCATTTGAAGTACAATGACATATCCCTATTTCCTTCAAGCAGATTCACAATTATCTGCGCCGCAGCAAAGTAGGGAAGCATCCCGCCTAAGACACCGAGAAATGCGCTGATAACCGCACAAATCAGTCCTGAATGCTGCGATTTTCCAAGCTCCCAAACACGGAGTAATGGATTTTGTTTTTGCATATAGGTTCCTCCTTGATAAGTTAGATTTCGCTAACCATATATTAAAAAAATATAGTAGCCAACAAGAAGATAACTAAGTGTGCTAACAAAAATCGCAAACTAAGTTATCTATCAAGCAAAAAAGTGTGGCCTTTTATTCAAAGACCATGCACTTTCCGCCAACCGGCTGTAATAAACTCTGCCAGTGTATGCGTTGTCTGAATTGCTTCTTCTTTCGTGTAATCATGTAGGACTGTTTCAAAGATACAAGAGTAATAAGCATGATTCAGCATATGCAGCTCTTTCAGTCCAAGCCGTTTATATTTAATTCCCTTTTCTTCAAGAACAGCATACATTTTCAACGTGTCTTGAACTTCTTTTTCTACCATCCAGTCAGTAAAGTCAACATATTTTGTTCCATCTGCACAATGCAGGAGAAGTTTGAACGAATCAAAGTGGCTGAAAATAAATTCAATAAACTCGACCATCGTTTCAAAAGAAACATCCCACAAATCAGTCATATTGTCAGCGGATATATAATCAAAGCATCGCTCTCCTGCGGCATCATACCTTTTACGAATCCCCTCGACAGCAGGCTCAACCAATGCTGCGAACAATGCCGCCTTATCTTCAAAGTGTCGGTAGTATGCTCCAGTCGTGATACCCGCACCCTTGCAAAGCTCCCGGAGATTCGTGCGCTCATATCCATTTTTAAGGAATAACTGCTTTCCGCTCTCCAAAATTTTCTCATGGGTAATCTCATAAGTACCAACTGCCATTCATTCACCTCCTTGATACGCCTGTGTGCTAACATAGTTATCATTATAGCATCGTTTTTTGAATTGTCAAGAGCCATTTATAAATTTTTAATCGTCCACAAAATATTCTAACAGGGAAAAATACAAATCTTCCGGACAATCTGACAGACAATCATTATAACAACAAATATCCTGTTCTGTATGGTTTGTGTATTCCACCTGCACCCGCCATGACGGACTGCCCTCCGGCTCCTTTGGGGGCTGTACTTCCAATCCATCCTCCAAATCTTCCATGAAAAAGTCTTCTTCCCCGTCAAGAAACGGGTCATAAGCCCCCTCATCAGGGCGCAGGGAATAGTCCTGCTCCCACATAAAGATTTCCAATGTATGCACGATATACCGCAACAACTTGGCCATCTGCCCTCCTTCCAGCGTGACAGACTGCTCCACATCCCCCGTCCGAAAATCCGTCATGGTAAGCACACGGCTTTTCCGGTCAATGGTAAAACGCCGATCTGCCAGCTCCATATCGCCGTATCCATCATAAACCTCTGTATGTACCTCAAAGGACAATGTATTGATGACAAGCTGCTTTTTCATGGCATTGCGCTCCGCATGGGGAAAGCATACATTATAAATCTCCCTGGCCGTGTCCGCCACTTCCGGGCATTCATCTTTCATTTTGGCTTTCAGCCATTTCTTCTCGCTCTCTGAAAGCCGCCGCATCGGGAAATCCATCAGCCTGTTTATATCCATTGCCGCCGCTTTCTCCGCTGCACTTAAACGGGAACAGGCTTTGCAGATATGGGCTGCGTGGCCTTTTCCAGAAAACTTCTCATTTGCTTTATATTCGCCGCATATTTTACAATAATGCCCGTGTGGGCGGTTTTTCTTTTTTGACATCGCAGATTCCTCCGTTCCTGCACCTATTATACCGTGAAGCGTCAAAACTTCAAAGATAGTTGTGGGTTGTTTTAGAAATTCTTTATGCCGGATATATTTTTCTAATTGACACTAATAGAAAACAGGCTTGCCCTCCCCATATATATACACTGGGTAAAGAAACCTGTTTTCTTTGTTTTACTCTGTTTCTATCTGGAAATATGCAAATACAAATTTTTAAATCCCCCACTCCTGACTAACCATCTGCAATTTTACCATATGCGGATAAATCTTGCCTGTGTCCATCAGTTCCTTCGGTGTTCCCTGTTCGGCAACAGAACCATCGGAAAGCACGACCACTTTATCCGCACCGCTTACGGTACGCATACGGTGGGCAATCACAAGTACGGTCTTATCCTTTATCAGCCTTGATAATGCAGCCTGTATCAACGTTTCATTTTCTACATCAAGGCTTGCCGTTGCTTCGTCAAGTAAAATAATAGGGGCATTTTTAAGGAAAGCACGGGCGATTGAAATACGCTGGCGTTCACCGCCGGACAGTTCGCAGCCATTTTCCCCAATCATACTGTTATACCCATTTGGGAGCTTCGCAGCAAATTCCTCACAGTTTGCCAGCCTTGCCGCCGCAATGACTTCCTCGTCAGTCGCATCTTTTCTGCCTATCCTGATATTCTCCATAATCGTATTGTTAAACAGTGTCACATCCTGAAACACAATAGAATACAGCGACAATAATGTTTCTGGCTCTATCTTCGATATGTCCATGCCGCCGACAGTGATCTTCCCTTTGCTTATATCCCAAAACCTCGCCGCAAGGCGTGATACCGTAGTTTTGCCACCACCAGAGGGGCCAACTAATGCGGTAACTTCACCCTGCCTTGCTGTAAAAGATACATCTTTCAGTACAGTTTCTCCGGTATTGTAAGCAAAACCCACATGGTCGAACACAATATCATAGTCTTTATTCGTTACCCTGCTGCTTCCTGTCTGGATAGGCTGGTCAAGAATTTCATTCATGCGGTTTATGTTCGTTTTGGTGGCGATTGCCGCCGCAAGATTCTGTAATGCTCCTTCAAGCGGGGCATACAGCCTTGAAGCCACAAGCAAAAACATGAAGAACAGAGGAATATCAATCTCCCCATGAATAAGCAGTACAGAGCCTACAAGCACAACCGTAGCAATCCCAAATTTCAAGATCAGTGTTGATGAAACAACAAAAAGCGCCGTTCCAAGCTCTGTGATAATATGCCGTTTTTCCACAGCATCAATTTTTTTATAAAGCCCTTTCAGATAACTTTTTTCCGCATTGTTCGCCTTTAAGTCCTGCAGACTTTCGATACACTCCTGCACACCTCCCTCAAGTGCGACATTCGCCTCTACGGATTTTCGGTTGAAATATTCCTGTATGCGGGCGGAAAAGAATGTAATCGCAAATGCAATCGGCAAAACCCAAACCGCCGCAAGAGCCATGCGCCAGTCGTAGGCAAAAAGACAAATCCCAATCAAAGTTGTTGAGATAAGGGAACCTGCCAAAGCGGGTACATAATGGGAAAATACCGCTTCAAGCGTTGCACAATCTCCCATAATGGAATTTGTCAAATCGGCAAGATCTTTTTTCCCAAAAAAGGACAATGGGATTTTACGGAGCTGTTCCGCTAAGGATATACGCCTTACCCCGCTTTCAACATAAGTCGCTAAATAGGTTGCATTGTATTGAAACCAAGTCGCAATAAATATCAGGCATAAGCAAACCAAAACGCCAGCCACATAGAAAGCAATACGGCTTCCAGATACCTCGCCATTCATGGTATCAATAACAAAGTAATATAGAAGCCCGACAGGGAGCATAAATGATATATCCTGTGCAACACAGGCAATACAGCCTTTTATCAGATCAACAGCCCCCTGCTTTGATAACGCAAAACGTCTTTGTAATGTCTTAATCATGCGTTTACCTCCAATCCCTTATTTTCATTCAAGATTTTCCTGGTGTCTTCCGAAGAAAGACGCCATGCTGCCGCTTCGGAATAATTCTTCCACATATGTGTAAAGATACCGTTTCTCTCTATCAGTCTTCTATGTGTGCCGCTTTCCACAATCTTGCCATCCTGCAACACATAAATGCAGTCTGCTTCTGTGATTGATGACAGCCTGTGTGCAATCATAATAACGGTTTTCCCTTTTGAAAGGACAGATAAAGCCTGCTGCACACGCACTTCATTATCCGGATCGGCAAACGCTGTAGCTTCATCCAGAATCAGGATAGGCGCATTTTTCAGAATGGCACGGGCAATCGCTATTCTCTGCTGTTCCCCTCCAGACAGATATACCCCGTTTGTACCAATAACCGTATCTATGCCATTTGGCAGTTTTTCGATAATATCCATGCATTGTGCGGCTTTCAAGGCATCTGTGATTTCTTCCCGTGTTGCATCAGGCTTTGCCATCTGCACATTTTCCAATATAGATGTTTTGATGAGGCGACTGTTCTGGAATACAAAAGACACCCTATCCATCAAAGTTTCTTTCGGAATATCACGTATATCAATATTCCCTATCAATATGCGCCCTTTCTGCGGATCAAAAAACCTTGTGACAATATTGGCAAGGGTAGTCTTGCCACCTCCGGACGCACCGACCAACGCCACTGTCTGCCCTGGCTTGATTGTCAGCGATACATCATTAAGCGCATTTTTCTCACCATCATAACTATAACTAACGTGTTCTAATACAACCCCATTGTCCTTTGGTGTATTATTTGCTCCACTTTCAGGCAATGGCTTTTCGTCCAGCACTTCATCAATCCTGTTAATCGCATCATTTACTATCATTGCGTCCTCACTCATAAACATGATTTTCGTGAGTGTTGTACCGATCACAGGCGTAATCACAATATAAAAGATAAGATTCAGCAGCAGTTCATTTGTCACGCCGCCCCTTGTAAAAATAATACCCCCGGCAATCAAAAACGCAAATACCCCGTTGATCGCTGTTGTATAGAACATCATAGGCAGGCGCAGAGCTTTTGTATATGCGATTACCCATTTTTCATAATTATCAATCGCTGCCTTAAAACGCTTGAAAGAAAAGATCGTCTGCCCGAAAGTCTTTACTACGGGTACGCCCCTCACATACTCAACCGCCTCATTCGACATATCAGAAAGTGCGTTTTGGTATTCTTTCATTTTCTGCTCCATGCCTTTTCCAGTCATTTTCATCATAATCAGAAAACCAAGCACAACAGGAACAAGGCTTAAAAGCCCTAACCGCCAGTCAAACGCAAGAAGCAGGAAAAGCAGACCTATGGGTGTGGCGATTGCCCCTGCCTTATCCGGCAGTCTGTGTGCGAGATAGGTTTCCGTTGCGGTACTCGAAGTGTTGACAATCCGCCGCAGTTTTCCGCTTCCATACTTTTCCGTCACGCCAAGCGGCAGGGCTGTAATATGCCGCATAAGCTCCTTTCGGATATTGGCGGCAACCCGAAAAGCGCTCATGTGCGAACACATCAGGGCTGATATGTATACAACAATAGAGATAACCGCAAACAATACGGCAGACCACCCGTAACGTGTAACATTCCCCGCCTGCGAAAAGTCCGGTGAAACTTCCAGTATGTCGTGAATGATACGCCATATATACCAAAAAGGCACAAGAGCTAACAGCGCACTCATTACAGACAGTACCCATGAAAGATAGGTCAATATCCTATGCCCTCCGGCATAACCCATCAATCTTGATAGATTAGACTGTTTTTTCATTGAAAAATCCTCCTTAAAATTTTTATGATATGAGGGAATCATCACACCCTCGAATATCCTTATTTTGATTAGTTTTGCCTTCACATAGTTAGCAATAACTAACCTATATAGAAAAATTATAGGGCAGATTGCCCTTACGAATCGTTCGCTTTTATTGCCCCATAATTTTCATCCACCCTGCGGTGTAAAAAGCCCTCATTTCTTTCAGATAATGTTTCGCATCTTCCAGCGGCATTTCATGTATGATCATTTCAAAAAAAGTGTTAAACATTCCTGTGATCAAAATATGCTCCAGCCGTTCATCAATATGTGGCGCTGGCCTGCCTATTTTTTCAAGAACCGCTAAATAATCATTTGTTCCTTTTGTTTCGATCTCCACCATTTCATCAATCAGCTTTGAAAATCGTGTTCCCTCTGAACAGCAAAGTATGAGCTTAAACTCATTCAAATGCTCATAGGCATATAAGAGCATTTCATACATACATTCGCCGGAAGTAGATGTAAGATTGTCTGGCTGTTCCTCCGACGGTATATCCGCAAATTCCTTCTGCGCCCTGCAAAAGCGGCTTAAAAGGAAATTGTAATGTTCCCCTACCAGCGCCTCAAATAAATCCTCCTTGCTATCATAATAGCCATAGAATGCACCCGTTGTCACGCCTGCTGTTTTGACAATGTTCCGCAGGGAAGCAGACTTGAATCCTTTTTCAAGAAATTCCTGCATAGCGGCTGAAAGTATCAGGTTCAATGTTGTCTGTTCAACTTCACTCATCAATCATCCTTTCTTGTAACACCGTTATATATCGCTGTTATATGATACAACCGATTCTGAAATTTGTCAACAGTTTTTTCAAAAACTTAGGTCTAAGTCTGCCTGCAATAAAATATTCACAGAATTTCCATTGCTATTTGGCTCCCAAATGAGTATAATAACACTAAGAATATGAGAGGAGTGAGCTTATGGCAACAGAAAGTATTTTCCACAATATCGTTATTGATGACACGAAAAAAGCGGAAGCATTCATTACTGCTCTTGAACAGGCTGCTGAAACAGCGGATAACTACCCTCTCCGCCATGTTGAATACGAAGATGTAAAAGGTGAGGATATTAAGAAACTGTTAGGAGCTTTGGTACAATGATGCAGCATATTAAACAGATAAATATATTGGATATGATGAAAATGTATGGAGAGGATTCATGCAAGGCAGTCCTCTCCACATTTATGTGTCCGCTTAACCTTGATGTGGAGGATTTTATACAGAATAAAGCGGTTGAATTTGCCAGGCAGCGGATCGCCATCACATTCCTTGTTTTCAAGGAAAATGAAAGCGGTTCCGCCTTTGTCGGGTATTATACCCTTGCCAACAAATTTGTATCAATAGCCGGCGCACACCTGAGTAAGACCTTACAGAAAAAAATCGCAAAATTTTCACAGTATGATGATTCTTTAGGGCGTTTTATGGTGTCCATGCCATTGATCGCACAGCTTGGCAGGAACTTCAATCCGAACCTGCCACTGAGTATTGCCGGGTCTGATCTTCTTTCTATGGCTCTGCAGCGTGTATTAGATGTGGAATACCTGATCGGCGGGAAAACCGTATACATAGAGTGCAACAACCAGCCAAAACTTTTTGACTTCTATTCCGCCGCCGGATTCCTCGCTTTTGATAAACGGGCCAAGCAGGGGAGCGTTGATGAAGATGATGTGCTGGTGCAGATGTTAAAATATTTCAACCACTAAAAAAGCAGCAGACAAAGGATACTCCTTTCCTCCTCTGTCCGCTGCTTTTTTCTTACTCTGCCGCTGTGAGATCAATACGGGCAAATTCCTCATCCGACATCCCGTTTAACTTCTCAAGCACCTTCCCAGACAGTTCGATCAATGCATCCTCCTCCAGGTGCTTTAATGCCCTGCTGATGTCCTTGATAACTTCTGTACGGCTCTCTCCTGCAAATATGCAGATTAAATTGCTTTCTTCTACGGTAAACTTTTTATCCATATCCTTACATCTCCCTCTGCTTATTTTTTATGTTTTCTTCCTGCTCCCTGCCCTGTCCTGCTACCTGCGCTTTTTTCTCCGCAAGGCGGGCTTTTAAGGACGGTTTTGCGGCTGGCTTGTCCGGTGCCTTTTTGTTTTCCTCTTTCTGCGCTTTCTCTCCTGCGCCGTTATTCAGCACATTGTCAATCATATTGTAATTCTGTTCTTCCATTTCCTCGATCTTGGCAAGGGGCTTGTACTCCGCCAGCTTTCCAAGAAACTCCATAGCCTGCTTTCGCTCCTCCCGCTCCGTTCCGTCCGCAGCTATGTCGGCAAACCACAGTGCCATGTCACGGGTATCTCTCTGTTTCAAGGCTTCCGCAATCTCTGATACGTTCTCCGTCATGCTTTGGTTACTCTTTTGGCAGAGAAAAAGCGGCGGGCATGGAATAGCCGTTCTCAACGCAGATGGTATCATTCAGCCGCCGGACTGCGCGGGTGCTGCCCCAGAAGTTTCGGAATTTCCGGTCACAGTTCAGATTGACCGCGTTCCAGATGATGTGATTATGGATATGGGACTTGTCGA
>Ga0137306_102440_pt1 | contig 15581 bp, 15 predicted proteins | sample Inofroosms_March_FD_97187 | JGI IMG/M metagenome (GOLD analysis project Ga0137306, IMG submission 97187) | Mouse cecal microbial communities from Vienna, Austria - N-Acetylneuraminic and N-Acetylglucosamine D2O microcosms_March | ecosystem: Host-associated > Mammals > Digestive system > Large...
TTCCAGTACATAGCCATATGGAGGCCGTCCCCCCATAAACTTCCCCGACTGGATAAGCTTTTTCGCCGTATCCTTCACACGCATGCCCGTGTCCGCGCTGCTCTTTTCGGCAACCGCATATTTAAGCACCAGCGTCACAACCCCCATTGGATCATTTTGTTCTGGCGTAAGGCGCCCGTCCTTCACGGATTCCACCACAACGCCCGCCTTCTGCAGCTTTACAATGTAATCCGGAATCTCCAGGGCTTTCCGCCCCAGCCGGTCATCCTTGTACACCACCAGGATATCATATTCCCCCTTCTGCGCATCCCGCCATGCGCGCTGCAGCTCATTCCTGTCCGCAACTGAATTTTTATATCCACTGACCCCTCCCTCAAAATACTCCACCTCATCCAGAACCCAATCCGGGCGGCTCTTTATATATTCCAAGACAATCTGCCTCTGCACCTTCAGGTCGCCATCCGCTTCCAGCTGCTGCTCAGAACTCACGCGCAGCAGCATCCTGGCACGCTTGCCCTGCACGCCCCTGCCAGGCTCCAATTCTTTACATTTCTCCACAGATGCCATCTCCTCCTTCCTGATATTGCACGATTGGAACTATTATTTTTTTGAGGGGATTCCGTCTTATAGACATGGCTATGATACAAAAGGACCGTTGCCACTGCCATTCCTATTCGCCAAATGCTCCTGCAACATCCCCAGCATCATTTCCCTTACTCCCCTTATAATAACCCCCTCATCTTCTGCCTTCTTCGGAAATTCCAGCATCACCCTCATCTCCCCCTCCCCCTGGCGCCACTCCAAGCATTGATCATCCTCCTGCCTCACAGACTTCCTCCTATACCTATTGCTTCCGTAACAATTCCGATACGCACAGACCTCCCTGAACTGTTACCTTCCTCCTATTCTCATTCTTATTCCTATTCCAAAACAGCTTGCCCTATTCGAAATGATTAATCCGCCTGCGTCCCTCAGCGATTTCTCCTCCTGCAGCCAAAAAACCGCCAAGGAAAGACGGAAGCCCCTCTCTCCTTGACGGCCATTTCTTCTATATGCAGCTGCCTTCTCCGTTCTTATCAAAAACCCCACTTTCCGGATTATTCTGCTTTCCCCGCGCACAACACAAAGGAAAAGCGTATATCCTGCTGCGCGTCAATCCGATACGCCTCTTCAATATCTGTTCCCCAGCTGTCAATGCCCCCAACGCCCCTTACTGCGCCCAGCACGCAGAGCACCGTCCTCCTGACGGGCGGCAGTTCTTCCTGGTGGGTGGCATTCTCCAGTTCCTCCGCCGTATACGGCAGGCAGCTAAACGCAAAATTGCTGCCATCCGCCTCAACCCGCAGGGCAAACTTCTCCTTCGGCACGGCGGAATTGTCCAGCACATTCTCCCGATAGATCTCCAGCCATTCCGTATCCATATGTACCCCGCAGTCCTGGGGGCAGAGATAAGGCGTAACCGGAAGGCCTTCGATGCGATGGACCCCTTTTTCGGCCCCTGCCTTCCTGTCCGGATAAGTTTCCCCGCTAAGCCCCTCATAAGCAAAGCCAACAGCTGCGGTCGGCATAAGAAACCGCATGCCAAACACCGGAAGGCTGGGAAGCCCCTGTTTCCCCTTATATTCCGCCGTGACACGGAGCCTGCCAGAAGGGTCGGCCTCATACGTCACCTGCACCTCTGTGCGGGGAACCGTTGTTATCTCGTAGCGGAATGACACTGCCAGGGCGCCGGCATATTCCTCCGCTCCATATCGGTTGTTCTCTGGGGCTTTGGGGAGTGGGATTTCCTGCCCATCCACTGCCACCCTAATGTCCACGCAGCGCATATACATGTCAGCGCCCAGCCACATGCCAGACTCCAGCTGGAACCCGCTGCCCCGGTCATTGTCCGTCAGCGCCCGCCAAAACGTCGGCCTCGGCGTCCGATAGAGCCATTCTTTCCCCTGGCAGCATAAAGACTCCAGGCCACCGGTCTGATAGGAAAAAATATAATGGAAGCCCTCGCCCTTGACGCCTAATGTTACATCCCCATAAATCAGGCGCATCCTGCCTGCCATATTATCTGTATAAGCCATAATAGTACCTCACCTCCTGCATTGCCGGTTTCTCCGTCCGGTCTGCAAACACAAGCCCATTGCCAGAAAATTCATAATCCGATGGGCGGTCGTCAAAGTCGCCGCCGTAACGCAGAGCCTTCTTCCCTGTCACCTCATCCACTGCCCAGACCGCCTGATCGATCAGATCCCACAGGAACCCGCCCTGGTACATTTCATACTTGTCCAGCAATTCCATATAGGAACTCATGCCGCCCATGGAATTGCCCATCCCATGCATATATTCACACAGAAGGAACGGCTTTCGCGGCGCATTGTCCAGGTATTCCCGGATATCCTGGGGCGGCGCATACATCCGGCTTTCCACCTCAGAAACAGAAGCGTCATAAGCCCGGTTATGGAACACGCCTTCATAATGGACAATCCGCTCCGGATCCTGCTGTTTATAATATTCATGCATCTTGCGCATTGCCTCCCCGGCATAAGATTCATTCCCCAGGGACCAGAAAAGGATGGAGGTATGGTTTTTGAATACCTCAAAATTCGTCCTTGCCCTGTCCAAAACAGCTGCTTCCCATTCTGGGTAATCTCCCGGCACATTCCAGGAAGGCTCCACCACGCTCATTTTCTGCCAGGAGCCATGGGATTCCAGGTTTGTCTCAGCCATCATATAGATGCCGTTCTCATCACAGAGACGGTACCAGGAAATCTGGTTCGGGTAATGGCAGGTACGGACGGCATTGATATGGTTGCGCTTAATGCAGGCCATATCCCAGTCCGCTTCCTTTTTGGAAATGCACCTCCCATGTTCCGCGCTCCACTCATGGCGGTTGACGCCATTTAAAATCAGACGCTTTCCATTCAGGCAGATGACCTTGTCCCGAATCTCTATCCTGCGGAAGCCGAAACGGCAGGGAACGATCTCCACCAAGCCTCCCGCTCCGTCAAACACACGCGCCTCCATCTGATAGAGGTAAGGGTTCTGGTTATCCCATGCCACAACCCGCCCCGGCATCAGATAAGAAGCCTCGATACACGTGCCGATGGGTTCCTTTGACAGAATAAGGTATTCCTGCCCTTCCTTGATGGCAACCTCTACCCAGCCCTGATTAGTGGCGCCAGACAGCTTCAGGCGCACCCCTACTTCACCCGTGCCGCTGTCCGGGTCATACTGCGGCCTGAGCCAAAGATCCTCCACATGCGTTTTCGGCCTGGCATACAGGAATACATTGCGGAAGATACCAAAAAAACGGAAGAAATCTTGATCCTCCAAATAAGCCGCGGTGCTGCGCTTATGGACTTCCACGGCCAAAAGATTGCCCTCTGGGCGTACAATATCCGTAAGGTCAAATTCCGATGGGGTAAAGCTATCCTCCGCATAGCCAATAAAAGTTCCATTCAGCCATACATACATGGCCTGCTCCACGCCTTCAAAAAGGATGCTGACCCGTTTCCCCGCCAACGCTTCCTGCAAGTCAAACTTACAGATATAAGAAGCTACCGGGTTATAATCTGCGCCGCTGAACTCCCCCTCTGCCTGGACGCCCTTCATGCCGCACCCTGCCGGCCGCCGGAAATAATGGCCTTCCCACGGGTACATGGTATTGATATAATGAATTTTGTCATAGCCAGCCAGCTCCAAATGGCCTGGGACTTCTATCTCGTCAAAGCTGCCGCTGTCAAACCCTTCCCTATAAAATGCCTGTGGGCGCTCTTGGGCATTGCGGGAATAGCATACTCTCCAAATGCCGTTTAAAGACTGCCTAAGCGAATTGTCCCCTTCCCTATATTCCTCCTCCGTCCCATAGTATTCATGGTCGCTGTGCGCCTGCATCTGGTTAACCCGGAACACCTCCGGGCGGTCTATCCATTTCAAATCTGCTTCCATAAATAAATCCTCTCTCTGTCTAAACATATCTATCTGTGTTCCACGTTATGTATATAAACATTTTACTATTTTACTAAAACCTCCCGAAGAATGCAAGGATTTTTTTACTAAAAATAAAAATCCCGAACCACAATGCACAAAGCTACCACTCCGTATACACTCTGTTTAACGTAAAAGACATAATGGCAAGGATATTAGCCCGTATCGTACTCTGCGGCCAGGTAGCATAGATTTCGCTGGAGGCTACGTTTTTGATGTAGTCTTTATATTTCACATAATAATCTCCCGCCGTAGAATCGCCTGGCGCGCCGTCATGTACCACCACATATTCCGGAATCACCACCCGGCTTAGTACGATCTCTCCGCTTTCATCCATAGGCTTTATCTCCGCCTCTGCAATCTTGGGAGGGAAATTCCCAAACAGCGTATTGGCAGGGATTACAATATTCTTCTGCCCCTGTTCCGGCACTTCCAGCGGCTCCATCCGCACATTCTGCAAAGACAGCTCGCCCGAAAAGACATCCACGCCCTCTACGCTGACCGGACGGTAGCCCTCCGCTTCCACCTCTACCGTATACTCCGCATAAGGCTGGGACTGTTCCGGTTCCATGCTGTATTCCAACGGCGGCGCCGCCAGGGACAGCTCCTCCGACTGTCCATTGCCATCGGTAGAAACCTGCTCCAAAGCGCTTTGGGGCTCTCCGGTATAAGAAATAGTAATCGTTGCATCTTCCACTGGAATCATCCCTAACGCAGAAGTAACCTGCACCCGCATCTTGCCATGATCCACATGATCCATCTGAGCCGCCCGTAATTGATTCCGCATAAACACCTCTAAACTTTACACTTATCCATAAGTTATGCCAGAAAAAAAGATCTGTGCAGCCTTCTGCAAAATATTAACCCTGCTGCCGGCGGATCCCCCGACAGGCGCTTTCTTCCGATTTGCCCTGCCAGCATCCTTTTCCTTCCCTGCTACACCCTGCCGGCATTCACCCTCCAGGCTTCTGCATAATAGACTTCAGAGGCCTGGCTGATATGCCGCTCTTCCATCTGCAGCTTTCTTGCATACAGTGCGCCGCTGATACAGATTGCCAGCACTGCTATCGTAAACACAATCATATTCCCTTTCTTTTTCGTCCCATTCACACATGCAAATTCATCCTGTTTCCTTTTCATAACCATCGCCATCCTTTCATCCACAGATTCTAACACTCCTTTCTGAAAAAATCTTTAAATCCATTCTATTTCTTTCTTAAGAAATTATGATGTCCATTGACATGCAGTTCTAAAAGGCATATACTTTTATTGGAAGAAAATACCAACTAAAATTAAGCAAGGAGTGAGTTAGTTATGAAAAATCTACAAAAATCTACAAAAATCTTCCTAATTTTATGCAGCGTATTGTTATTTGCCATCACGCCTGCCACCGTTTCGGCAGCGCCCAAAAAGGTATCCGGCATGAAATGCGGCATCACCACCCAGAGCAGCATCAATATTTCCTGGAGCGGGCAGTCCGGCATATCCGGTTACCAAATTTACCGCTCTGCCTGTTATGACGGGGAATACAAAAGAATCATGAATGTCAATCCACAGATGCGGGCCTTCTGCAACAAGAACCTGGCCAGTGGACAGGAATACTTTTATAAAATACGTGCTTATACCTCCAGAGGGTCTTATGGCAAATTCTCAAAAATCCTTCGGGGCTGCACCAAGATGCCTTCTTCCCAGACGGCCGCCGTACGCGCAAGAGTAAATATGCGTAAACACGCCGGGACATACCATCCCGTGCTGACCACTTTAGCCCCCAATACTAAGGTATCCATTCTCTGTTCTGCGATAGACAAATATGGGACAGGCTGGAAGTATGTAAAATGCACCGTCAATGGGCGCAGCTTAAAAGGCTATATCCGCAGCGACCTGCTGGGCCGTGCAAACAGCAGCACCCCTGCTGCCAAGAGGCAGGCAAAGGTCACCGCCCGCAGCCTGAATGTACGTTCCAATGCCGGCACATACGCACCGGTGATCAGCAGCCTGAAAAAAGGGCAGACCGTCACGGTTCTGGGCGTCAAGAAAGCCGCCGACGGTTCCTCCTGGACACGGGTACAGTTCAAGAAAAATGGGCGCACCGTCAAAGGATATGTCTCTTCACGCTACTTGCGGATGCTGTAATCTGGCAGAAAAAAGCCCCCGTACAGAATTTCCCTTTCTGTACGGGGGCTTTAAGGCATCGTGCGGCAGCTATGCACCGCTTCCCTATTTCACTTCCTGGGTCCAATGGTACTTGTCCTCAATATCTCCCCATTGGATGCCTGTCAGGTAATCGTAGAGCTTCTGCGTCAGCTCGCCAATCTTAAAATCATTCACCGTTACTACGTCATCCCTGTACATAAATTCGCCTACCGGGGAAATTACAGCCGCTGTCCCCGTACCAAAGGCCTCTTCCAGCGTGCCGTCATGCCCAGCCTTCATCAGGTCATCCACCGACAGGTGCGTCTCATTTACCTTGTATCCCCAATCCCGCAGGACATGGAGGATGGAATCCCTGGTAACGCCTGGAAGCACCGTGCCCTCAATGGGCGCCGTGTAAATCTCCCCATTGATTTTGAACATAATGTTCATTGTGCCGACTTCTTCTACATACTTGCGGTTTACACCATCCAGCCAGAGCACCTGAGTACAGCCTTTTTCCTCCGCCCTTACCTGGCCTAGGATGGAGGCTGCATAATTGCCGCCGCATTTTGTAAAGCCGGTTCCACCTTTTACGGCGCGCACCAGCTCATCCTCTACCAGGATCTTCACTGGGTTAAGCCCTTCTGGATAATATGCGCCCACTGGACAGCAGATTACCATAAACTTATAAGACACAGCCATATGGACGCCCAGATAAGCCTCTGTGGCAAACATAAAAGGACGGATATAGAGGGACGTGCCCGGCTCAGACGGGATCCAGTCCCTTTCTACCTTGACCAGCTCCTCAATCGCCTCTACAAACATATCCTCTGGGAAGCCTGGCATGCAAAGCCTCTCATTCGAGGTAATCATCCTCTTGGCGTTCATCTGCGGGCGGAACAGCAAGATCTTATCCTCCTTCGTGCGGTATGCCTTCAGCCCTTCAAAAGTCTCCTGCGCATAGTGGAGGGTTACACAGGATGGGTTGATGGAAATCGGCCCGTAAGGCTCAATCCTTGCATCATGCCATCCCTCCCCCTTGTCCCATTCCATAACGAACATATAATCTGTCATATACTTGCCAAACCCCAGGTTCTTCTGGTCCGGCTTTTCCTTTAACTCATCACGTTTTACAAACTTAATATCCATAACGGCTCCTCCATCCTGTTCTCAGACATAGTGAGGCATTGATTCCTGTATATCAATGACACGGATTCCACGCCCTCCTCGTTACTTTTTCTCAATTATTATACTTTTTTCCATAGCTGTCAAGATTATTCTCATGGTTTATAAGCCCCATAACTTGTTCTTATACAATCTTTGCCGAACAATAACTTTTCTGCATATCTGGACAAAAGGAAAAGGTGTATACTTTTGTTGTATCATAGGATTTTAGTATCCTTGCTGCAATTTTAACTATTTTAACAAAGGAGTGTTTGTTATGCATCAATTCCAACCTATTCCAGGCGAATTCTTTGAGATCAATCCCTTTACCAAGCTGGCAGATGAATGGATGATGGTTGTGGCGGGCAGCCATGAGAAAACAAATGCACTGACTGCAAGCTGGGGCGGCTTTGGGGTACTCTGGGGGAAACGTGTGGCTTACATCTTTATCCGCGAAAGCAGGTATACCAAAGAATTTCTTGACAGGGAGCAGTATTTCTCCTGCTGTTTCTTTGAGGCAAAATATAAGGCAGCCCTGCAATATTTTGGCACTGCTTCCGGGCGTAAGGAAAATAAGTTTCAGATTGCGCATTTGCATGTGAATTTTAGGGATCAAGTCCCGTATATTGACGAGGGGAACCTGCTGATTCCCTGCCGGAAATTGGCGGCTGTGCCATTGACGGAGGAATGCTTTCTGGATGCGGAGATTTTGCCGAAATGGTATAGCGGGAAGGAGCAGGGGAATTTCCATACGATGTATGTAGGGGAAATACTGGATATTTTGGCTCGGTAAGAAAAGGGATGGCGCGCCCAGACTAGTACATCGGACACAAAATAACACGATGTACTAGCTGGCGTTGGCCGCGATAGTTCTATTGTGTGTTTTCTCACTTTCAATGCCAGCTTTTGAGTCCGCCTCACTCGGCCGCATGCGGCAATTCTACGCAGAACACCACTTCGCCTTTTTCACTGGCGGCATAAATCTTCCCTTCGTGGAGGGTTACGATTTCCCTGGCAATGGCAAGGCCCAGTCCCGCCCCTCCTGTGTTTGAATTCCTTGCCTCATCCATACGGTAAAATTTATCAAAAATCGCCGTCAGCTTGTCCTGAGGGATTGTCATTCCCTGGTTACGGAAGCTAATTCTGATTTTTCTGTCCCCTGTGGCGGTTTCTTCTTCATCCAGCCCTGCTGTAGGGAGCTCTTCTACGCAGATGGAAATCGGGGTGTTGGGAGCGCTGTATGCAATGGCATTTTTGAGGATGTTGTTGAATACCCTGGCCAGCTTTGTGGGATCTCCGAAAATCTTTATGTTTTCTGGGCTATGGAGCGCTGCCCGGTTTCCCTTTTCTGCCATCAGGGGGTAGAATTCCTCTATCATCTGCACCAGCATGTAATAGAGGTCAATCCATTCTTTATCCAGGCGGATTTGCTGGATGTTATAACGGGTGATCTCAAAAAACTCCTGGATCAGGCCTTCCAGGCGGTTTGCTTTTTCCAGGGTGATATGGACGTACTTGGCCTTCTGCTCTGGCGGCATATCGGGGGCTTCCTCCAAAAGGCTCAGGTAGCCTATGACGGAGGTGAGGGGCGTGCGGATATCATGCGCCAGGTACATGACCAGGTTGTTCTTGCGTTCCTCGGCTAATTTTGCCTCCAGTTCACGCTTTTCCAGGGTCTGGCGCAAGACGTTCAGCTTGCGTTCCATTGGCTCCATCTCTGGTGAGAGCAGGATTTCCTTGTCGTTTCCTTGGATGAGCTTATCCAGCCCCTGGTCGATTTCGTTAAAATACCTGGTAAAGCGGGTCAGCAGGAGGCGGAACAGCAGGAGGAAACAGACGGCCACCGCGCCAAACATAATCAAATATGCATTTTCACGCAGGCCGTAATTGTAGATATTCCATGCATCCTCATAATCCAAATGCAGGGTTCCCTCTAGGAAGCCTACAATCCAGTCCCCCATCCGCCCAAACCAAAAACGGCTGTAAAGGAGAAAAATGATTAAGAAGGTCAGGGCTACCATGCCGGAAGTCTGCATTAGGATCTTGAAGCGGAGCTTGGAATAGCCGCTGTTCTTTTTCTTCCTGCGGCGGGGAAGGGCTCTAGGAAGGACGGTTCTTGTTTTATCCATTTTCAATTTTATACCCCACTCCCCAGATTGTCTTGATATATTTTGGGTGTTCTACGGAATCGTTCATTTTCTCCCGCAAGTGGCGGATATGTACGGTAATGGTATTGTTGCTCTTACTGTAGTACTCGTCTTTCCAAACGCTGTGGAACAGGTCTTCGGAACTGACGGCTTCGCCCTTGCGCTCGCAGAGTATTTTGAGGATGGAAAATTCCGTAGGCGTCAGCGGCAAGGGCTTCTCATCCAGCAGGCATTCATGGGTCTTCACATTCATGACCAGGCCGCCATGGATGATAAGGGAACTGCCTGCGGCTGCCTGTGCTCGCGGATGGTTATACCGCTTGTAACGGCGCAGCTGGGCTTTGACGCGGGCGACCAATTCCAGGGGACGGAAGGGCTTGGTCATGTAATCATCCGCTCCCATCATCAAGCCGCGGATTTTGTCAATCTCTTCGTCCTTGGCCGTGAGCATAATCACAGGGTAGTTGTAGTCTTCACGGATACGCTTGCAGAGTTCAAAGCCGTCCACGCCTGGGAGCATCACGTCGAGGATGGCCAGGTCAAAGGGGACAGCGGCAATCTGCTCTAAGGCAGACTGTGCAGAATAACAGGTTACAACCTCAAAACTTTCACTCTCTAAATAAAATGCCAATAAATCGGCGATTTCTCTCTCATCATCTACGATTAAAATTTTATCTTTCAAAATGTGGTTCTCCTTCATGATTTCGATAGTATTCTCCGATTATATCAAATAAATTTTACAAATTCTTTCTATATTTCTGTTAAAAAGATTAAGATTTTATAAAATTTTTATGCAGGAAATAAGGGAATTCACCAGAAAGTTTTATTTTATCGTAACTATGAAGGCACGGAATAGTTACATTTTATCAAATATATTGTAAAATCCCTTTGCCGCATCCAAAACAGCAAAGGGATTTCTAATACTTCTGCTAACGATTCCGTATCTGAAATGAGAGACAGTTACTTCTTACAGGACAAAAAAGGTTACGTCTCATCAATCGCCTTACCAATATCATGGCGCATGTATTTGTTGGCAAACGTTACCCATTCCGTGGCCTTATATGCATTGGCTCGGGCTTCCTTGAGGTTCTGGCCTTTGGCGGTGACGCCAAGGACGCGGCCGCCATTTGTGACAATTCTGCCTTCCTTGAGGGCTGTGCCGGCATGGAAGCAGTAATAGCCCTCCTCGGAACCAAACCGCTCCAGTCCCTCAATGGGGAAATTCTTTTCATAAGAGACGGGATAGCCGTCAGAGGCCAGCACTACGCAGACCGCCGCGTTATCTTCAAACTGCAGATCTATCTCTGAGAGCCTTCCCTCTATGCAGGCTTCCATCACTTCTATCATGTCATTTTTCATGCGCGGGAGCACAACCTGGGCTTCCGGGTCGCCAAAGCGGGCGTTGTACTCTAAGACTTTGGGGCCTTCTTCGGTCAGCATCAGGCCAAAGAAAATAATGCCGGTAAAGGGGCGGCCTTCGGCTGCCATCGCATCTACCGTAGGCTGATAAATGTATTTCTGGCAGAAATCATCTACCTCCCGGGTGTAGAATGGACTAGGGGAGAAAGTGCCCATGCCGCCTGTGTTCAATCCCTGGTCGCCGTCCTTGGCACGCTTGTGATCCTGGGCGGAGGACATGATTTTGATGGTCTTGCCGTCCACGAAAGAGAGGACAGAGACTTCGCGGCCTGTCATAAATTCCTCCACTACCATATGGTTGCCGGCAGACCCGAATTTTTTGTCTTCCATAATCTCCTTTACGCCTGCCTTTGCCTCTTCCAGGGTATTGCAGATCAACACGCCCTTTCCCAGGGCAAGGCCATCCGCCTTGAGGACGATGGGCAGCTTGGCCGTCTCCAGGTACGCCAGGGCTTTGGCCGGATCGTCAAAAGTCTCATAAGCAGCCGTGGGGATGTTGTATTTTTTCATTAAATCCTTGGAAAATGCCTTGCTGCCTTCCAGGATAGCGGCATTTTTCCTGGGGCCGAATACCTTAAGCCCCTGCGCCTCAAAGACGTCCACGATGCCGCCCACCAATGGGTCGTCCATGCCGATAATTGTAAAATCTATGCCCTGCTCCTTGGCAAAAGACGCCAGCTTCTCAAACTCCATCGCCCCAATGGGGACGCATTCCGCAATCTGGCCGATGCCTGCGTTCCCTGGCGCACAGTAGATCTTGTCCACCTTGGGGCTTTTGACAGCGCTTTGGGCGATCGCATGCTCGCGCCCGCCGCTTCCTACTATTAATATTTTCATCCTGCTTCTTCCTCCCATCTGTACGCTTGTATGTTCCTATGTTTTTATTTCTGTTCTAAACGCTTGTGCGTTCCTATGTTTTTATTTCTGTTTATGCTTCAGCCATTATTGCGCATTCTATGAGAACATAGCCTCCAGATCTTTTCTTGATGTGCAGGAAAGATGCACAATACAGAGGATATGCTTCTGGAGTAAGGGGTGATTTTTGCGCAGCAAAACTCTAAATATCACTCTAGCCGCGGACTTTTCTGGCTGTGAATAGCAACGATTTTTCCCCTCTCAGGATATCACAACCTTGCCATCCTCTACTGCCACCTTGCCGCTTGCAATCAGGTCAATGGCCTGGGGCAGGATCTTCCATTCCGCCTGCTCCATGACACGCTGCTGCAGGATCTTTGGCGTATCGCCTGCCTCCACCATCACGGGATGCTGAAGGATAATCGGGCCAGTGTCCGTCCCTTCGTCCACAAAATGCACGGTCGCCCCTGTCACCTTCACGCCCCGCGCCAATGCGCTTTCATGCACCTTCAGGCCGTAATAGCCCTTCCCGCAGAAAGAAGGGATCAGAGAAGGATGGACGTTGATGATGCGGTTTCGGTACTGCCGGATCATGGCTTCTGGCAGCACTACCAGAAATCCGGCCAGCACCACCAGATCCGGCTGGTAGCTGTCCAGCTTCTGCAGGAAGGCCTGGTTAAAGCTTTCCCTGTCCTCAAACTGCTTCGGAGAAATGCAGGCTCCTTCCATGCCATGGGCTTTTGCCCGCTCCAGGGCATAAGCGCCTGGGTTGTTGCTGATCACGGCGCGGATGTTGGTATTGGTAATCGTTCCGCTTTGTACCCCATCGATGATGGCCTGGAGGTTCGTGCCTCCGCCGGAGACACAGACAACGATATTTAACATAGCGTTACCCCTTTCTCTCCATCCTCAATCCTGCCGATGAGATAGGGAATCTCGCCTGCGGCGCGGATCGCTTCCATCGCCTGGCTGGCGTCCTGGGCATCCACGGCCAGCACCATGCCAATCCCCATATTATAGGTGTTGTACATCATCTTCTCCTCCACCTGCCCTTCCCTGGCCAGCATGCCAAAGATGGCCGGAACCTCATAGCTGCCTTTTTCAATCACGGCATGTTTGCCCTCCGGCAGCATACGCGGCACATTTTCATAAAAGCCGCCCCCCGTAATATGGCTGCAGGCCTTGATGCACACGCCTGCTTCCTTGACAGAGCGCAACGCCTTGACATAAATCTTGGTTGGCGCCAGCAGCGCTTCCCCCAGGGTCTTGCCCAGCGCCTCATGATAGGTATCCAGGGTCTGCCTGTCCATAGGGAAAATCTTGCGCACAAGGGAAAATCCGTTGGAATGGACGCCAGAGCTGGCCATGCCGATTAAGAGGTCGCCTGCCGCCACATCCTTGCCGGCGATAATGTCCTTCTCATCGACAACCCCTACCGCAAAGCCAGCCAAATCGTACTCATCCTCCGGGTAAAAGCCTGGCATTTCAGCCGTCTCGCCGCCGATTAAAGCCGCGCCGCTCTGTTTGCAGCCCTCCGCCACGCCACTGACGATGGTGGCGATTTTCTCTGGGAAATTCTTCCCGCATGCAATATAATCCAAGAAAAATAATGGCTCGCCGCCTGCACAGGCAATATCATTTACGCACATTGCCACACAGTCAATGCCAATGGTGTCATGTTTGTCCAACAGAAATGCCAGCTTCAGCTTCGTCCCTACCCCGTCGGTGCCAGATACTAGGGTGGGCTTTTCCATATTTTTGAATTTTTCCATGGAAAATGCGCCGGAGAAGCCGCCCAGGCCGGTCAGCACCTCTGGGCGCATGGTCTGCTGCACATGCTTCTTCATCAGTTCCACGGACTTGTAGCCCGCCTCAATGTCTACGCCTGAATGTTTGTAATCCATTGTTTTCCTCCTATCATGCAGACTGTATGACTCGCCAAAAAGGCCTATCCTGCGTCATCTGCAAAGTTCATCCTTAACAGTTGCTTAGTAATTCCGATATCCAACTTCCTGCAGGCGCGCGTCCTTTGCTTCTACCTGCGCTTTTAATTTTTGGGAATAATCTTTTAGGCGGGCAAGCAGCGCCTGATCCGATGTGGCGAGGATCTTAGCTGCCAGAAGACCCGCATTTGCCCCCCCATTGATTGCCACCGTGGCAACCGGGATGCCAGAGGGCATCTGCACAATGGAATAGAGGGAGTCCCGTCCTCCCAGGGAAGTGGTGTGCATTGGGATGCCGATGACGGGCATCGGGAAAATCGCCGCGCACATGCCTGGCAGGTGGGCGGCCATGCCAGCGCCTGCAATAATTACCTTGAAGCCTTTTTCCTCAGCGGACTTCGCATATTCAAAAAACACATCTGGTTCGCGGTGGGCAGAAATAATTGTCATTTCATATTCTACGCCCAGCTCTTCTAAAATGTCTGCGGCCTTTGCCATTACCGGCATGTCTGAGTCGCTTCCCATTACAATACCTACTTTTGCCATAATGTTTTTTGTAACTATTCTGTACTTTTACAATGATTAGCCTTTTCAATGGATTTACCCTTACTATGATTGGCCCTTTCAGCGGATTTTCCCTTACTATAATTGGCCTTTTCAGCGGATTTTCCCTTACTATAATTGGCCTTTTCCCATTGTATGCCTTCTCCATAGATTGGCTCTCACCATTACAATCCAGCAAATACGATAGGCCGTACGGAACAGTTAGCTGCTCCTTTCTTTTCTTTTTTATCTAATATGCTGCAAAACCTATCCCCATTTTCCTTTGCGATAGGGAATGCCAACATACTGCTTTTTCATTTTTTATCATACTACATATTGTGCAGACTATGCAATACCTTTTCCAGCTCCTTATCCTTCCCATGCTGCATGACGTACTCAAATACAACCGTGCGGCTGAGCGCATGCCAGACGAGCTGCCTGTCCAATTCGGGGAGGATTTGCGCCAGGGGTCTTTTTGAGGTTCGCCAGATGTCTTTCAAAAGCTTGGTATCCCGCTGCTTCCTGGCTGCGTCTTCCCTGGGATAGCCTGTGCCGAAGGGTTCTGCGAATAAGCACTCTAAGGTACTCTGCAGGTTAATTTCGCCAGCCCAGCCAAAATTCAGGCCTAAGGGATAGGAGATGGCATTGCCATCGTTAATCCTGCCAAATAGGTAGGCATCGGATGGATTTTCCACATAGCCGCATAATATCCCTGGCAGGCTGTTGCAGGCCAGCATCATTCCCTGGCCAGAGGAGCAGCCTGTCACGGCAAAATCAACGGCGCAGCTTTCCAGGAGCATGCTGATGTTCAGAGCCGTCTCAATGTAAGAGTAAGAGTCCTCTTCCTCCGCGAACACGCCAAAGTTTACGGCCTCCCATCCTTTTCCTGCTACTGCGGACTGTACGCAGCGGAATAGGAGTGTGTTTTTATCCTTCTGTGAGCTTGCTTGTATGACTGCTATCTTCATTTGCAATACCTGCCTTTCCTGCTTCCGATAATGTAACTTTACCCGAGGATTCTAATGGAGGGGCATGGGATGTGGAAAAGTAAAAATGGCTCTACGAACCGCTGCGGAAGGGGAGGGCTGCAACAGGTTGAAAAATGTAACATTTCCCGTTCACCATATTTCCATTTATGGTTTATCACAAAAATAAATATTCTGCACGATTCGTTTTTAAAAATTCCCCAGGTAAAGTTACACTATCCTTTCTTCCAGAGTAAATTCCAGGGAGAAGAGAGCAGAAAGAGCCATGTAGGGAAGCCACTGTATTCCTCTACAAGAAGGGTACGCATCACTTCAGGAACTGTCAATTATTTCTTGACAATTCCCTACTTCTTCAGAGGAAAACCTTCTCTTTATTCTTCTGGAAATAAAGGGTTTCATGGTATTTGCCT
>Ga0137306_102441_pt1 | contig 15580 bp, 12 predicted proteins | sample Inofroosms_March_FD_97187 | JGI IMG/M metagenome (GOLD analysis project Ga0137306, IMG submission 97187) | Mouse cecal microbial communities from Vienna, Austria - N-Acetylneuraminic and N-Acetylglucosamine D2O microcosms_March | ecosystem: Host-associated > Mammals > Digestive system > Large...
CGATTATCTTTAACCTTACAGGCGTTGAAGGGTACAAAGGGAGAGCGGATCAACGACAAGCATTGTTTTCCCGTATTACAATTGAATACTTTACAATGGATGACAGTAAATGGATACAAACAATCAACAATGCTTTGGATGGATAACTATATTTTAAGAAGAGATTATGCCTGGAGAGGTTGCATGGAAATATACACCCCAGAACAGGGGGGGCGATGTGATTCTTACAGTCACATCGCCCACGAATTGGACATCCCCTGTATTTAAGGGATATCTGGATAGTCCGTACCCCATTCTACTTCTCCTTCTCCTGTTTCATTTGAGGCTGTAAGGATATCTTCTGTGCTAAATTGGACAATCTCTAGCTCTGGGTCAATATAACGTTTCTTCATGGATTCCCCTCCTGACTTTTATGGTCTTTCGATTTTGACAATATTGCTATACATCGTAACTTCCTCTTTTGTCTCGGCATCAATATAAGTCACGTAGCTTCTCGCATAATATGTTCTTCCTGTCGTGCCTTTTACAGTTACGGTATAGGTTCCCAGCAGGCCATAGGTTTCCTTAGCCACGCTGTTTGTTATCTTCTCATTTCCAATCTGGAACGCCCCTTCGTTTTCACCAATGTCTGGCGTTGCCGTCAGGATTATGCCATGGGCTTTTACTTTGCCGCCTTTACAGACTGCTGCTGGGACAACGCGTTCCCCCGTAAATACCATTCGATCCTTAGCTGCATCAAAATTGACAGAACAATTGAGCACAACTTCTTTCTTTGGTTCTTCTTTCGCGTATACTGCTGTTATGGCCACATCTGACAGAACGGCAAAGGAATACCTTGGGGAATAGCATACAAACTTTCTATTTGCATTCTGCCAGCCCACAAAATTTCCAGCCTCTGTTGTGAGTTCTGCAGACACAGTTGCCCGTTCTCCGTATTTATATTGGATCTTTCCGTTCTCAATTGTGCCATTTGTAACGGTAACCTGATATGTCTTTTCTTTTACGGTTACCTTGACGGAAGCGGATACGCCAGATCCGTCTTTTGCGGTTGCTGTGATGACTGCCGTACCTTCTGCCTTGGCCATAATGGTGTTATTCTGGTTTACGAACACTACCCTTTCATCCGTGGATGTCCAGACAACTGTCGGGTCTGTCGCATTGGTTGGCAATACGGACACAGACAGCGCCGCTATATCGCCTAACATCATTTCCCTTTCGGCTTCCCCGGAAATCGTAATGGATGTTACAGGGATTGCTTCCACGGTAATAGTTAGTTCATTGGAAACAACGGATGTCCCGTTATATTCTGCTGTTGCTTTTATCTTGGCTGTGCCGGCTTTCCGTGCTGTCAAGAGGCCATTGGCATCAATATAGGCAATGGCCTCCTGTTCGGATGACCACGTAATGGCTGCTTTTTCCTGAAGCTGTTCTGGCGCCACTGCTGCATGGAACTGTAGGGTTTCCCCTATCTGTATCGTTGTCTGCTCATTCTCACTGTTTATTGTTAGTCCAGACAGTTCAAAATCTTTTACGGTAATCTGGATGCTGCCGCTTACCCCGGAACCATCTTGTGCCATTGCTGTAATCACGGCCTGGCCAGGCGCAATGGCGCTTATCTTCCCATCTGTTACAGATACAATCCCTGGATTGCTGGAAGCCCATGTTACCTCTTTGGAGGTTGCGTTTTCTGGCATTACCACTGCGGATAGGATTGCCGTATCCCCGATGGTCAGCGAAGCAGATACGCCTGTTATGTCAATCCCTGTTACTGGGATTTTTTTCGGCTGGACAGTAATTGCCACCTCAGCCTTTATATTTTCGCCGCCAGAAGCCACGGCTGTAATCGTAGCTGTCCCTGCAGATTTGGCTGTAAGAACACCGTTTTCTACTGCCAGGACATTCGCATCGCTGGAAATCCAGGTAACCTCCTGATTGGTTGCGTCCTCTGGCGTAATGACGGCAGTCAGGGTATAGGTATCTTCCTCTGTCATCGTCTGTGGGGCATTTGTAATTTCTATGCCTGTCACAGGGATCACCGCCTCCTTTACATGGATGGTAACCGAAGCAGACATGCCAGAACCATCTGCGGCAGTTGCTGTAATCACTGCTTCTCCCTGGGCATTTGCTGTAACCGTGCCATCTGCATCTACCGATACAACCGTATCGTTATCAGAACTCCAGGTAACCTCTTTATTGGCGGCATAGTCAGGCAAAATATTGGCTGACAATTGTGTTGTATAACCTACCTCTACCTCGCCTTCCGGTGCGCCTGTTATTTCAATTTTTTGTACGGAGTCATCTGCTTTAATTAAGATGTAGGCAAGGTTTAATGTGTTGGTCTTATTCCCGCTTCCCCGTACATTCAATCCAATTACAGAATCCTCTGTCAGTTCAATTTCCTTGGAAACGCTTTGGTTCTGCCCTTTGGCCAGTAGCAGGTTATCCGAAATTACAATCTGTTTGTCTGTTCCATAATTGAGATAAATCTTTGGCTCGCAGGCAGCCCCCCATGGGTTTGACATTCCAACCTCAACCATGTATTTTCCTTTTTCCAGTTCGAACCTATAATCAATATAGCGTGGGTCAATCCCTGTTTCGGATTGATTTCTGGCATAACGGTTTGACGCTGTCTTGGGTACTCCATCTGCTTTGTTATATTCATAAGGCCATGTATGGTCTGTGCAAACACCTTTCTCATAGGAACCATTCAGCAACGGCACACTTTGAGTATCAACAATTCCCCAGCGGTAGCCTGTCACGGTATCATGCCCGTAAACCTGATCCGTGATGCTGTTATGAGTACCTAATTGATCGCCTTCGCTTAATGTCGTCACATCTTCATCCCCGCAGTCAACAAAATATATGATTCCATTATTCTCACGGGATGCCGGGTTCTTGGGCATGCCATCCTGCACAACAGTAATGCTAAGGCCTTTTTTTACACCGCTTTCATCTGCAGCTGTGGCCGTAATCACTACCTTGCCAGCAGCGTGGGCAGTTACCATGCCATCTGATGTTACAGATGCCACAGCTGTATTGTCAGAACTCCATGTTATATTTTTATCTGTTGCATGTTCTGGCGCCACGGATGCGGATAAACGAATTGTTCCGCCTACCGTTAAGTCACTGGATTCCGCGCCCGTAATCATGATTGCGGATACCTTTGTTGGAATGACTTCTATTTCTGCCGTGCCTGTCACGCCAGAACCGTCCCTGGCGGTTGCCGTAATGGTGGCTGAACCCACTGCATGGGCAGTCACCACGCCATTCTCATTTACTGTTGCAATTTTTTCTGCGCTGGAACTCCAGGACACGCTCTTATCTTCGGCATTCCTGGGTTCTACCGCTACTGAGAGATTAAGCGTATCGTTGACTTCCATGCCTTCCAGAGGCGCCCCTTCAATCGTAATCTTGCTTACTTTAACTGGTAAAACCTTAATTTCTGCCGTGGCAATCACGCCAGAGCCGTCTGTTGCTGCAGCGGTAATCGTGGCTTTCCCTACGGCTTGGGCCGCCACAGTGCCATTTTCGCCCACAATTGCTATTTTCTCATCGCTGGAACTCCAGGTAATATTCTTATTGGAAGCATCTTCTGGCAGCACCGTTGCCTCCAAAGACGCAACACTGCCTACCGTAAGCCCTTCTGCGGGAACCCCCCTAATCTGAATGCTTTCTACTGGGACCTTGTCAAATCCAACTGGATGGACAATAATTTCCATTTTCGCCGTCTTCAATTCTTCACGATCCTGTGCGCTGACGGTTATCGTAACCTGACCTTCTTTTAACGGGGTTACAACGCCATTTTCATCTACTGTGGCAATCGCCTCATCTGAGGAAGACCATGCAACATTCTGATAATAGGCGTTTTCAGGAGTGACACGGTATTCCAGAGCCAATGTCTTGCCCAACTCCACTTCTGTTGTGCCATCAAGGCTGGACACCTTAATTGTATTGATTGGCGTTTCCGCAATTTCCTTCTCTGTCAAGGCATAGTTGTAAATCTTGTAATTGTCAAGCATTCCTGCCCAGTACTCTTCAGGCCAACTTGCCTTTCCAATCCACAGAACAGCATCCTCGCCAAATATTTCTTCTACAGAATATTCATTTTCCATTTCCACAGAACGTCTCCCATTAACAAAGACTTCTGTCTTATTTTCATAAAATACCACATCTATATGCTTCCATCCAGAATAGACATTCCCCGTATTCAAACTCTCTCCATGCCTCTCAACCCCAAAATTATCAGAGGCATCTGCCAAAGCAATATAATTCCTATTATTCGGATCCATTCCTGGATTATCTGCAAAAAATGTCCAGTTATTTTGGAATTTCCCTTCACTGAAACTATCATAAGATATGGTAAACTCTTTTAGGCCACTCAACAGGCTGCTTCCATCTTTTCTGGTTACGTTCAGGAAATTATAATTTGCACACTTATAGCTTCCTGTAAATTTTAAAACTTTTCTATCGCCATCTTCCGCAAAAGCCACTGTCTCATTTTGATTTTCCATAACGGCCACAGCATCTGCACCAGACAATCCTGTTTCCGCATCATCAAATGTGAAATTTGCTATCAATCGCGGTTTAATAACCCCAATCCGAAAAGAATCTGAGGCCTGCACCACACCATTTTCTTTTACGGATGCTGTAATTGTAGCAATACCTTCTGAAATGCCCTTTACTACACCATTCTCCACCGTCGCAATTCTCTCTGCATCCGAATTCCATTCTATGGCAATTTGATCCACATTCTTTAAATTCAAAACCTCTGCATCCATCGGAATTGTTTCACCCAATTTAACAGTTGGCCTGGTGTTAACAATTCGAACAGCAATATCCTTTTCATATAATGCTTTCGCCTGCTGGGCAGAAAAAGCCTCATCATAGATCTTAATTTCATCAATGGCACAGTCAGGCGCAGCATCCCATATATTTACACCAAACATCACCGCAAGGCCGTTAGCTGTATTTACTTTTTTTTCTCTAGTTCTTATTTTCAAAATACCATTCTCATACAGACATAAATCAGGCCCATCTGCTGTTATCGTATACTGTGTCCATTCTCCTTTTGCGGCAACATCACCATACTCTGGATTCCCCCTATCTCCATTGCCCCATAATTTATATTTTCCATTTCCATCTCCTTCATCTTTTCCAGCCAAAGCCACCCAGTTCGAACACCCTCGGTCTGATGAGATAAAGCAAACAGGGCGATGATTCTGCATTCTACTATTACTTTTGCCATAAAAAGAAACCGTATAGGTACTATCTACTGCAACGTTTTCAAGAATAAAACCATACTTGCCGGCAAGATTAATTGCTTGGCCATCTATTCCATCTATATATTCTGCATCCCCTTCATACGATGGCAAACTTCCTCCAAACGTCACTAATTTCGGCTCCAATCCGCCAGTCACTGCCAGGTCGCCCTCCAGGCTCATCTCATATTTCGGAGTGATATAATTCCCTGCTGACGTTACCACATTGATATCAAATGTATCACGTGCAATTTCATTTTCCCCCTTCATTAAGGCCGCTGAAATAGAAGCGCTTCCCTCTGATATGCCTGTTACAACGCCATTCACTATTTTAGCCACCGCATTGTTTGTGGAAGACCACCTCAAAGTAATGCCATCTGCAGAATCTACGCCAAAAGCATCCGCATCCAAGGACAGCTTCTCGCCTACCCTGATTTCTGGCTTGCTTCCATTAATCTGGACAGAGGGAGTCCCAGAGAACAAAATGCGGGCTTCCTCAGCTGTTAATGCCTTATCGTAAATCTTGACATCATCAATGCAGGCCTTCATGATAGCATCCCAAATATTCACGCCGAATGCAATATTCATTCCATTATCAGAACTGATAATACTATCCCTTGTAGATGTCCCTACTAACGTCCCGTCCTTGTACAAAGCGATAGCTTTACCTTCTACAGATATTGTATATTGAGACCAGCGATTCAATTCATAAGTTGGATACAATTCTGGATGCAGTTGATTCCACAGCAAATACTCCCTTTGATTGTTCCTACTTGAAAGAGCAAGATAATTCTCACCATCGCTTATATTTCTAATATAAAATATAGGAGAAGCCCATCCCATATGCTGCTCCTGTTTTACCCACAGGGAAACAGAATATGAATCGTCCAATGACAAATGAGGCAAATCAAAACCATACTCTCCCAGCCGAAGCACCTTCCCCCTCTCTGCATCCTCTACAAATTCTGCTTCGCCCGTATAATCAGCCTCCATCTTAAATACCTTCATCTGTGCCTCAACCGGCTCCGCACCATTGGTCATAACATTTAGGTTATCCTCAAAATCCATCCAATACTTCGGCACCTGCACAGACACTGCGCCTGCCGATTCCACAACGATCTGGCTAGCAGGGGCAACAACACTAAAAATCAATACCACCACGAGGATCCTTGCCAACGCTTTTCTCATTCTCATAACATACCCTCCTTTTCCATTCTTCCCAGAAACCATCCTGGCATCTTATCGCTTTCTGCTGCTGCCCCCTTCCTCTGCCTGAATTTTGGCAAATACATGCCATGCAAACCAAAAAATGCTCATTTTCGATACTTTTTCCATGCTCTTTTCTCACTTTCTAGTATTCTGAGATAAAGCTTTTTAGGAAAAATCCGCTAAAAATAGAAGGACTCTCATATTCATCCTTCTCTATTTTCATCTAATTGCATAGAATACCGCGATAAAATATGGTTTTACTGGAACTTTTCAATAAAAATATTATACTCTTCTCCTATTTTTTCGTCAATTCGATTTTCTATCCTATTTAGGGCAAATTTTACTAAAAACGATTATTTTAATAAGCCTTCCAAATCAAAGCCTTTCAAAACTGCTGGAACTATGGTATGATTATCTTAAAATATCAACATCTGACGATTTAAAAGAGAGGAATTATTTATGGCATTAGCACAAGAAAAAACCTATACAATAGATGACATATATGCCCTTCCGGATGGCCAAAGGGCAGAATTGATTGACGGGCAGATGTATCTGATGGCGCCGCCAATCAGGATTCACCAGAAACTGATTTCGCAATTTACTAAGATTATTGGAAACTATATTGATGCAAGGCATGGTATCTGCGAAGTCTATCCTGCCCCATTTGCAGTATTTTTGAATGAAGATGACCGCAACTATGTGGAGCCGGATATCAGCGTAATATGCGACAAAGGCAGACTGGATGACAAGGGCTGCAAGGGCGCCCCTGACTGGATCATTGAAATTATTTCCCCCAGCACGAGCCGCATTGACTATGGGATAAAGCTTTTTAAGTACCGTTCTGCGGGAGTGCGGGAGTACTGGATTATAAACCCTAAGACATGTACCGTGAACCGTTTCGACTTTGAGCATGAGAAGATGTCAGACCAATACAGCTTTGAAGACGAAATCTCTGTATGCATTTTTGAAGACTTAATCATCCGGATTTCTGATTTGTTATAAAATTCCTATGACAAATTTCATGACAAAAAATAGCCGTAACCCATTGATTTTACTGAAAAATCATTGTGTTACGGCTATTTCCCGGGAAGCTGCTGACGGGAATCGAACCCGTGACCTCCGCACTACCAATGCGACGCTCTACCGACTGAGCCACAGCAGCGCCTAGTAATTATGGCTTAGCCGTATGTTCTAAAACACCAGCCTCACCACTTGTCGGCTTTACATCGTCCTCCATGCCAACCGACTTGTCTAATATACAATAAAAACTATAATTTGTCAACCTTTTTTTCTAATTTTTTGCAATTTTCCCCGGATCCGCTGGAGGGCATTGTCTATGGCCTTGGCGTCCCGGCAAAGGCGGACTGCAATCTGGCGGTAATTCATCCCCTGCAGGTAAAGCCGCAGCACCTGGAGTTCCAAACTGCTCAGGCCATGTTCCATCTGTTCGCGGATGGCCTGGGTGCTTTCCAGGTCGATAACCAGCTGCTCAGGGTTGGCATTGTCAAAGGATTCCAGCAAATCCAGGAAAGTATCCGTGCCTTCCTCGCCCATTTCCTGGTTGAGGGAAATATAGCTGTTCAAAGGCTGATGCTTCTTCCTCTGGGAAGCCTCAACCGCATGGTATATCTGCCGGCTGATACAGAGGTCTGCGAAATGCCCGAAAGAAGCGTCCCTCCCTTCCCGGTAATCACGGATGGCCTTGAAGAGGCCAATCATCCCTTCCTGGATCAGGTCATCCGTCTCCCCGCCAATCAGGTACATGGCATTGGCGCGTTTCAATACCAGCCCCTTGTATTTTTCCAGGATATAGTCCATAATTTCCTGGCAGCCGTCCCGCAATTCACGAATCAATTGCTCATCCGGCTGGTTTTTGTATTCTAATTCTCTCTGCACTGTTTCTTCTCCCCGAAACTTTATATTCCCTATATTTCCGCCCCTTACCCTGGCAAAAAACCAAACACATCATCAGTCTGTATGTATGCAATGCCGTGCGAGGGAAGTTTTGCACAGCCCTACTTTCTTAATGCACAGCCATGCCAAGCCTCTGCCGCACGATTTCATATGCCAAGACGCCCGTAGCCACGGAGGCGTTTAAGGAATCAATCTCGCCTGCCATTGGGATGGCTGCGGCAAAATCACAGTTTTCTTTGACCAGTCTGCTGGCTCCCTCGCCTTCGCCGCCGACTACCAGGCCAATGGGTCCCTTTAGGTCCAGCTCATACATACTGTCGCCGCCCATGTCGGCGCAGACAAACCAGACGCCTTTTTTCTTAAGTTCCTTGATAGTCGCCGAAAGGTTTGTCACCTTGGCCACTGGGGTGTAATTAATGGCTCCCGCAGACGCCTTGGCCACGGCGGCCGTCAGGCCTGCCGCCCTGCGCTTGGGGATGACGACCCCATGGGCGCCCGCCAGGTTAGCCGTTCGGATAATCGCCCCCAAGTTATGGGGATCTTCTATGCCGTCCAGCAAAATCAAAAATGGCGGCTCCCCTTTCTGCTCCGCCCGCTGCAGGATGTCCTCTACCTGAGCATAGTCATAAGCTGCCGCATAGGCAATGGCTCCCTGGTGTTTCCTGCTTTCTGACATCTGATCCAAACGTTCCCTGGAAACATAGTTCACAACGGTATCCTGCTTCCTAGCCTCCCGGAGGATCGATTTGATCGGCCCATCCTGGCAGCCATCCAGCACAAATAGCTTGTCTATTGTCTTCCCAGAACGGAATGCCTCCAAAACCGCATTCCGCCCTTCGATTACCATTTCCTCGTAACGCACGTTCCTCTCCTTTCCCTGCCGTCCTTGCCCATCCGCTCCAGGCCCAGCAGTACCAATTCCATCAGCCTGTCCATCCGATCCTCCAGGTAAAGATAGCCCAACAGGGCTTCAAAACCCGTAGCCCTGCGGTAATCCGCCACAGTGGCATTCTTGGCCATAGTGACAGAATGGGCGTTCCTGCCCCGCCGGTAGACTGCCTGTTCTTCTTCTGTCAGTTCCACCAGCAGTACGCCAATCATTTCTGACTGGGCATGAGCCTTTACCAGCTGACTGGTCTTTTTGTGCAGCATGTTCACATGGGTGTTCCCCCTGCCGACAATCATGCTGCGGATGACCAGATCGTAAATCCCATCCCCGATATAGGCCAGCACCAGCGGGGAATAGCTGCGGGTGTCCCTCGGCTCTATGCCGAATTTATTTAAAATATAGTGGTTTATGCCCTTTTCCATTTTACGCCTTCCCTAGTGTCTTCCAGAATAATCCCCTGCGCTAAGAGCAGGCTGCGGATTTCATCTGCACGGGCAAAATTCTTCTCCTTCCTGGCGGCCTGGCGTTCGGCTATCAGGCCTTCGATTTCCTCATCGAGGATTTCCTCCTTCTCTTCAAGAATAATCCCCAGGATATCGCAGAGAAGCTGGATCCTGCCATACAGGTTCTGTAAGAATTCTTCAGAAGACCCTTCTCCTGTATGTGTGTTGGCAAACCGCACCAGCTCAAACACAGCCGAGATGGCGTCCGCCGTATTAAAATCATCATCCATCGCCGCTTCAAATTTATCCACGAACTCCTGCCCCTGCTGCCAGAGGGCTTCTTCCCTGTCATCCATCTGCCTTGCCTTGCTGTTCTTGGCCAAAAACTGCAGGTTGCCCGCGCCGTTGCGGATCCGCTCAAGGCCATTTTTCGCCGCCTCCATCAGTTCCGCGCTGAAATTGAGCGGGCTTCTGTAATGGGCGCCCAGCATAAAGAAACGCAGGATCTGCAGGTCGTATTTCTCGGAAATCTCCCGCACTGTGAAGAAATTCCCCAAAGACTTCGACATCTTGCGGTTGTCAATATTCAGAAAGCCATTATGCAGCCAGTATTTTGCAAAAATTTTGCCATTGCATGCTTCGCTTTGGGCAATCTCATTTTCATGGTGCGGGAAAATCAGATCCTCGCCGCCGGCATGGATGTCAATCTCCTCCCCCAGATATTTTCTGGCCATCACGGAACATTCAATATGCCAGCCCGGCCTGCCCTCACACCAAGGAGACTCCCAGTAAGGCTCGCCTTCTTTCTTGGGCTTCCAAAGCACGAAGTCAAGGGCGTCCTCCTTGGCCTCCCCAGTCACCTGGATATCGCGGTGCCCGGCCTGCAGGTCGTCGAGGTTCTTGTGGGAGAGCTTGCCATATTCCTGAAATTTGCGGGTGCGGAAATAGACGGTGCCATCTGCCGCTGGGTAGGCGTAGCCTTTCTCTATTAATGTAGAAATCATTCCCAGCATGCCGTCGATTTCCTCTGTCGCCAGAGGATGGGCAGTGGCAGGCTTTACGTTCATCCCTTCCATGTCCTTTTTGCATTCGGCAATATAGCGCTGGGAGATCTCCTGGGCAGACACGCCTTCCTCCATCGCTTTCTTGATGATTTTATCATCCACGTCCGTAAAATTGGAAACAAAATTTACCTCATAGCCTTTGTATTCCATATAGCGCCTTACGGTGTCGAATACAATCATTGGCCTGGCATTGCCGATATGGATAAAATTATATACGGTAGGCCCGCATACATACATCTTTACTTTGCCCTCCTCTAAGGGTACGAAATCTTCTTTTTTCCTGCTAAGGGTATTGTATACTTTCATAGGTTCCTCCTGGTCTGTTGCGTTTCAGCGCTTATCATTCCGGCTTTTTTACATCTATGCGCAGCTGGCGGATTTCCTGTTCCATCTCAATGATCCGGTTGCAGAGCGCAGAATTTTCCCGCTGCAGCAGCGTGATGTCCTCCATGACAGGATCGGGGAGATGCACCTGATCCATGTCGCTCCTGGGCACTTTGATGTTGTCCCGCTTGACGATCCTCCCAGGAACGCCCACCACGGTACAGTTTGGCGGCACTTCCTCCAATACCACGCTCCCAGCGCCTATCTTGCTGTTTTCCCCTATCGTAAAGGAACCGATAATTTTGGCGCCGGCGCTGACCATGACATTGTCACAGAGCGTAGGATGGCGCTTGCCAGTTTCCTTGCCGGTACCGCCCAATGTCACGCCCTGGTAGAGAGTGACATTATCGCCAATCATGGTCGTCTCGCCAATAATCACGCCGCTTCCATGGTCAATAAAGAAGCCTTTGCCAATCACCGCCCCCGGATGGATCTCAATCCCCGTCTTACGCGCGGCCTTCTGGGAAATCTTCCGCGCCCGGAAATAATGGCCTTTTAAATACTGTTTATGTGCTTTCCGATAGCTGAGCATTACGCGGAAACTAGGGTATAGGAGTACTTCCCAGGGGGATTTGATGGCCGGATCCCGTTCCTTGATTACCTGAAATTCTTCTCTGATATGCTGCAAAAATCCCATTTCTGCATACTTCCTTCCATAATGAATATAGAAAAGCCCCGCCTCTTAGGGGTTCGAGACGGGGTTAGAAACAGTTCCTTATCCCTGCATCAGCCTGGGGCGTCTACTCACATCACTTTCTATAATAGTTTATGCACAAAAGGGGGATTTGTCAATATAAAATATATGATTGGGATAGTGTAACTCTGGGGAATGCATACCCATCTATTATACCCACTCATGTATAGATACCGGCACGTCTTTTAGTAAAATCTCTGTCAGATCCGCAATATCTATCTGCTCTCTCCCATCCCCCGGGCTCGGAGGGCGGCAGATACGGCCGCCCTCCGGGCCTAGCGTTATATCAAAAGGCCCGCCGTTGGAAGGGATCACGGCGTCTTTTACTTCTATATGCAGGGTCTGGGGGCTGCTGTTTTGCAGCAGGGGGACAAAGGTGAAGAGATCAAGGATACGCACCATCATTTCCATTGGCGGGAAGGAAATGGCGCAGCCTGGAAGCGCCGCACGGCAGGCTGCCTCCTGGATGCATCTTTGGAACTGCACCTCTGCAGACGCAGATAGGCTGCGCTTTTCAGATATCCCGGCGCTTTCCAGATGGGTGCGCATGGCCGAGGTAAGCTCCTGGCTCAGAAGAATATCTTTTATCTCTGCTGTTTTCTGTCCTTCCTCTCCTTCCTCCATCCCATAAGCAAGGATCCCCTGCAGGGCGCGGCCTGCCTCCAGCAACAAGACGCCGCCCTGTTCTGCCGCCGTCTCCGCCAGAAGGCGCTTTACATAGCCTTCCTCCCAGAAAATGGATAACTGGAAGCTCCGCCTCAAAACCCGGTTGGCAAACGGGCACATCCGGGCAATATCCTGCGGCCAGGCCTGCCGCCAGGACATCCCCTGGAAAAACTCCCCAAATTCCGCTCCCATCGCTTGTGCCTGCCAGACCCCTGGCTGGTTTGGGAAATAGCGGAACCCAAGGCCTGTATAGTAGGCTGGGTTCGCCGGCATCAGGAAGGCAAAGGCATACTGGCGGCGGTACATATCCTGCAGAGCCCGTTCCAGCATCCCATGCATGATCCCCTGCCTGCGGCATTCCGGACGGGTCGCCACTGCCACCAGGTAGGGCGCGGCCATGCGGCTGCCATTTACGGAAAGCATATGCCGGTTGATATGCACCATGGCCTGGTTCCAGTAACGATCTCCCTGAATGCGGTCCGCCACAAAAATGTCATTCTGCCCCACAACCCATTGGTAATAAAAATCCACAAACTCCTTGGAATCTTCCGGGAATGCGGATTCATAAAATTCCCTGGTTTCCTGCCTTTCCTGGCTGCTCAAAAAATGTGTCCTCATGATTCCTGCCTCACTTCTTTCTATAAGAGCCGCTTCTGGCGTCAGCTATCTTGTTCCCGCTGCATTTGGGGACAGCCGCTGCATTGGCTGCAGCCCCCAGGGCTGCCATACGTGGCTATGCTGGCTTCATAAAGCCCTGTCATTGCACAAATCGCCTGTGCAGAAATGCCTTCCTCCCTGCCAGTAAACCCCAGCCCCTCCTCGGTCGTGGCCTTAATATTCACCTGCTCTTTCGAAATCCCCAGAACCTTCGCAACATTCTCTTCCATCTGCCCGATATAAGGGCGCAGCCTGGGGCGCTGGGCAATGATGGTAGCGTCAATATTGCCCACCACGTATCCTTCCTGCTCCAGCAGCCTCCCCACATGGGAGAGCAGCTTCATGCTGGAAATTCCCCGGTAAGCTTCGTCTGTATCCGGGAAATGCCGGCCGATATCCCCCAACGCCGCCGCGCCCAGCAATGCATCCATTATGGCATGCAAAAGCACATCTGCATCCGAATGCCCCGCCAGCCCTCTCTCATAGGGGATTGCCACTCCGCCCAGCACCAGCTTCCGCCCTTCCGCCAGCCGATGCACGTCATAACCTGTACCAACTCTCATTTTCAGCCTCCTGATCAGTTCCCCTCATATGTAATCAGGCTCTCCACGGAATACCCGGCCAGCTTTTCCCTGCCCTTGAGCCCGGCAAGCTCCATGACAAAGCAAATCTTGACAACTTCTCCCCCCAGCTGCTCCACCATCTTGATAATGGCCTCAATCGTCCCGCCTGTAGCAATCAGATCATCCACCACCACTACCTTCTGCCCCGGCTGGATGGCGTCCTTATGCATCTCAATCACTGCGCTCCCATACTCCAAGTCATATTCCTCTGAAATCGTCTCACAGGGCAGCTTCCCCTTCTTACGCACAGGGACAAAGCCCTTGTGCGCCTCATAGGCTACCGGAACGCCAAAGATAAATCCCCTGGATTCCGGCCCCACCACAACGTCATACTCCACGCCCTCTAGCTGCCCAAGCAGCCCTTCAATCGCCAAATGCAAGCCATCCGCATCCTGCAGGATACTGGTCACGTCCCGGAAAATAATCCCCGGTTCTGGAAAATCTGGTATGCTTCTTACGTACTCTTCTAATTTCTTCATCTCTTTCCTCCTAATCCCTATTCTTTTCCGCAATACAGCTATATCTGCCCCTTCACACAGGCCAGGGCCGCCTCTATTGTATCGTCCATATCAAAATACCGATACTGCCCCAGCCTGCCGCCAAAGATTACGTTGCCTTCCTTGCTGGCTGCCTCCAGGTAGCGGGCGTAAAGAGCGGCGTTCCTATCGTCATTCATGGGGTAATAAGGCTCGTCCCCCTTTTGCCATTCCCTTGGGTATTCCCTGGTAATCACAGTCCGCGGCTGAGAACCGTATTCGAAATGCTTATGCTCAATGACCCTTGTGTAAGGCACTTCAAATTCCGTATAGTTTACCACGGCGTTCCCCTGGTGGTTCTCCTCTTCCAGGATCTCTGTCTCAAAACGCAGGGAACGGTATTCCAGCTCGCCGAAACAATAGCCGAAATATTCATCAATCATCCCCGTATATACAATCTTCTCCCCCTTCCCCTTATAGTATTCCTGCCTATCGAGGAAATTCTCTTCCAGCGACACCTCAACGCCTTCCAGCATCCGTTCCACCATCTTTGTATAGCCGCCAATAGGAATCCCTTGGTAGGCATCGTCGAAATAATTGTTGTCATAGATAAAACGCACAGGAAGCCGCTTGATAATAAATGCCGGCAGCTCCGTGGCACGCCTCCCCCACTGCTTCTCCGTATACCCCTTCACCAGCTTCTCGTACACGTCGCGGCCCACCAGCTTCAGGGCCTGCTCCTCCAGATTCTGCGGCTCACCGATATCCAGCTCCGCAATCTGCTCCTGAATCTTCTCCTGGGCCTGGGCGGGAGTCCGCACACCCCAGAGCTTGGAGAACGTGTTCATATTAAAGGGCAGGTTGTAGAGCTCATCCTTATAGATGGCCACCGGCGAGTTCACAAAGTGGTTGAAGGTGACAAACCGCCCCGCGTAGTCCCACACCTCCTTGTCCGACGTATGGAAGATATGGGCCCCGTAGCAGTGGACCTGGATGCCCTCCACCTCCTCGCAGTGGATATTGCCGCCAATATGCCCCCGGCGGTCGATGACCAGGCACGTCTTCCCCCGCGTCACCGCCTCATGGGCGAACACCGCGCCAAAAAGCCCCGCGCCCACAATGAGATAGTCGTATTTTTGCTGCATCATTTCCTACTTTCTTGTCCGCCGGCCCCTTTAGGCCATTCGTTTTTCTCTTCTCCAAAGCAGAACATGCTGAAAAAGGCCACCACCCCGGGGCCGCAGTCGTAGTCCATCCCGCACCGCTCCGCCAGCTCTCTGACGAAGATGCAGTACGCGGACAT
>Ga0137306_102442_pt1 | contig 15575 bp, 16 predicted proteins | sample Inofroosms_March_FD_97187 | JGI IMG/M metagenome (GOLD analysis project Ga0137306, IMG submission 97187) | Mouse cecal microbial communities from Vienna, Austria - N-Acetylneuraminic and N-Acetylglucosamine D2O microcosms_March | ecosystem: Host-associated > Mammals > Digestive system > Large...
GCAACATCAAAGAATCCGATCAGACTTGTTGTGCCATGGAGGATAGATTCAAACTCTATTTTTGCACACTGCCACGGGAGAGACAGCATCCGAATAAAAAAAAAAGTGCCATAAAAATTATTGACAAACGATAATTTCATGCTATGATGAATATAAGAAATTATCGTAAAACAATAATTAAGGAGGGCCTATGAAAAGAAGAGGAATGCCCCTGATCCTGATTGTCGAAGCTGCCGCCTGCGTGGTGTTCTGCTTCCTGCGGACAAGCTTTTTCGGAGGCTTTACCAGCCTTGCTGCCTTTCCATTTGAGCAGGCCGGCTATATGCTCCGGCAGATGTCCCTGTCCGGGACAGCCGGAAATGCGGCGGCAATTGTACTGTATCTCACACTGGGCCTTTTCCCGTGCCTTGTCTGGCTGCTCCTGAAAAAACAGGGCAGACTGCTGGCTGTTGATCATCTGCTGCCGGCGCTTTCGGTCCTGCTGCTGGCCGTGATTTATTATATGGTCAATCCCGGCCTCATTGTATCCGCTGTTCCGGGAACGGGAAAATGGCTGTTGGGCTGTACCTTTTATTCCGCCTTGTCCGGCTTTCTGGTGATCCGGGTACTGGCGGTCTGCCGGAGAGCAAGGCCGGAAACGCTGGAATCGGTTCTGCAGGGGCTTTTAGGATTTCTGAAAATGGTCTTTGTGTATCTCATATTCGGACAGAACCTGGACCGCCTTCTGAACTCCCTGCGGGATATGGGAAACGTCAGCGGCGGCCTGTATGCGGACGGGGCGGCTCAGGGGGCGCAAAGCGTGGGGGTGACCTGCCTGTTTTTCGGACTCGGTTATCTGGTCGATGTTCTGCCCTATGCGTTTGACCTGGGCATCGTCTTTTGGGCTGGCAGGCTGCTGGCCGCTTTGAAAGCAGACCGCTGGGGGGATGCGGCGGCGGAGCTGGCGGACCGTCTGGCCGGGTTCTGCGCGAAGGCGTTAGGGATTACGGCGGGGGCGGACGTGATGTTCAATGTGCTGCAGGTTTTATTCGGCGCCGGACTTTACCGGATGGACCTGGTGATCCATGTGCCGGTTTTGTCCATCCTGTTTGTACTGGCGGCGCTGCTGTCAGCGCGGTACATACGGGAGGCTCAGAAGCTGAAAAAGGAGCACGACCTGATTATATAAAATTTGAAGGACGGAGATTATGGGAATCAAGGTTTGTCTGGAAGAGGTTTTAAAAGACCGGGGAATGACGTCAAAGGAACTGTGCAGACTGGTCAATATCACAGAAGCCAATCTGTCAGTTTTGCGCAGCGGGAAAGCGAAAGGCGTCCGCTTTCACACCATCAACCGGATCTGCTATTTTCTCCGGTGCGACGTAGGCGATATTTTAAAATTTGACGGAAAGCTGGAGGAGGAAGATGAACAGTAAAAAGTACATTTTACGGGCCGGTGAAGCTTCGGGATTTATGGAGATCAGGAAGATTACAGCAGGCGGAAAATCTGCAGGCAGCAGGTTTTTTGCGTGTATCCTGTGTCTGTTTCTGATTTTCTCCCTCTGCGGCTGCTCTTTGGCGGTTTTGGATGCGGGGGAGGAAAGCAGGGAAGACCGGATGATCGGGGTTCTGATCACCAGGGAATTTCTGGATATGCTTTCGGCGCAAGGAACGGAAGGATTCCCGCCGGACACAGATCGGGGAATCCGATCCTCCCATGATGGAAAACTTTACGCAGAGATTGATAAAAGCAAAGGGGAGGACCCCACTTTCTGGGAGATTTCCTTCGGGGATCTGGACGGCATCCAGATGCTGACCCCGCTGTGGACGATGGAAAACGGCGAAAGCTATTGGGGAAACGTATGTACGGAAGGCATTTCCGACCAGGATATCCGCTACAATGTGTCGGACGACGGGGAGGAGCACAGTATCAGCGGGACAATTTATATTGTTTCCGGAAACGGGAACAAACCGACATCCTTTTATGCTAATCCGGTGTATCAGACGGTAGACGGAAGCATCTACGTGTCCCAGGGCCGCGGGGTTTCCGCCAGCGGGGATTCTCCGGAGGGGATGGAATTTTCCAGCGCCCTCAGCGAAGAGACGACGGTCACGGAAAACGGGAAAACGAAGACTGAAACAAGCAGTCTGAGCGTGCGCTACACATTTATGGATCGACCAGTACGGATCAAGGTCTGCCAGATGGACTCCAGGCACCGCGTCCTGAAAGAGGAGGACTACTGGCCGGAGGACATGCCACAGGAGCTGGCTGCGGAAGCGGACGCCGAGTATATTCTGGTGGAGACGGAAAAGGAAGGCCCCTCGGGAGAAAAAACGGTCTCCCGGGAGGCATTCAGTTTACCCGCGGAGGGGGAACTTTATCTGACATCGTACCGCGCCCGGGAGGACGGGATCGTGGTGAAGCAGGAGACTAACATTCTTTGAGGTCAGATTTCGAATACCTCAAATTGTTTTTTCGGCCCGCCGCATACCGGGCAGCGCTCCGATACAGACGTTTCTGTCATGACATATCCGCAGATCGGACAGACGTAGACGGTCTTTTCTCCGAAGCCCGGTACATCCTTGGCCTGTTCTAACAGGGCCGTATGCGTTTTACATTTAAGAACAGACAGCTCCTTGCCGGAGATACATGAGAACAGGTGACGAATATGAAGATGGATGTATATAGAGGGATTCTGGAAAACGAAAAAAATTTCCGGTATATGATCGCGGCAAATCTGATCAGCCGTTTCGGGGACTCGGTGGACGCGATCGCCTACAGCTGGATGGTCTACCAGCTGACAGGCTCTACGGCATGGCTTTCTGTCATTTTAGGAGTGAACATGATTCCAACGGTCCTGTTCCAACCGCTGGGAGGCGGACTGACGGAATATTTCCGAAAAAAGAGGGTCATTGTAATCTGTGATGTTGCCCGGGGAGCGGTGGTTTTCCTTACAGGCGTGTGTATGCTGACGGGAGTTCTGAGACCCTGGCATCTGCTGATCTTTACATTTGTAAATTCTTCCATCGAGGCGCTGCGGATTCCGAACGGGCTTGCAATCCTGCCGCAGATATTGAAGAAAGAGAACTATAAGGCTGCCATTTCCATGGACCAGGGAGTGCGAAGAACCTCGGAGCTGATCGGAATGGGCTGTGCAGGGATCATCATAGTATGGCTCGGGATCGGCGGCGCACTGTTTGTCGATGCAGTGACGTTTCTGGCATCAGGATTGCTGCTTTCATTTTTACAGGTGAATGAGGAGAAAAGGAAGAACGTCCGGTTTCAGATACAGGGATACGCCGGGACATTAAAAGAAGGGTTTGTATATTTTAAAAAGAGCGACCTGGCAGTCATGGTATGCGTGATCTGTGTGGTACAGAACCTGTGTACTCTTCCGATTGAAAATCTTCAGGCAGCCTATATCAGTGAATATCTGAGGCTGGATGTGTTTGCAATGTCCGTCGGCGGCACGGCGATCACGATAGGAATGATCCTGGGGGCGCTGTGTCTGCCAGCTGTATCTCAGAGGATTTCGGAAAAACGGCTGCTGATTCAGGGTGGGATCCTGATTGGGATTCTCTATTTCTTCTATATTATGATTGGAATGATTCCAGTGGATGCAGGAAAGTATATCTGTTATTTCGCAGCGGCCTTTGTATTTGGCGTTTTAAATTCCATGATCGGGGTTACGGTCCAGGTGATTTTTGTGAGCCGCATACCAGAAGAATTTGTGGGGAGGATCAGCGGGATCTTCAACGCGCTTGCCTGTTCCTCCCTGCCGGTGGGGTCGTTTTTGTTGGCGGGATTGTCGGCGGCTTTCCCGATTGCTGAATTATATCTGCTGACGGGGACTTTATCAACCGCGGCATTTATTTTTATCGGAAGGTCGAAAGGGGTACGGAAGATAGAAAAAGGATAATCCGGTTCTATTCCTTTTATCCTCCCCCCAAAATTGTCCGTCATTTTACCATTTCCTTTCAAAAACAGTTTAAGCTGCATTCTTACTGATTATTCCGAATCCAACCGGAGAAAATGACGAGCCTGATTTCGTGTTTCTGCTGAAATATATGGAGCACAATTACCAGAGCATCAGCCTGAAAGAAATGTCGGATTTTCTCCATTATAGCGAGCGGCATCTGATCCAAGACTATACCGGGATGAGTTTTTCCAAAAATATCCGGCAGATCCGGCTCAATCACGCGTCCGCGTTGCTGGAAGGTGACTTTTCAATGGGCTGGATGTGTTACAGTTCGTGTCCGGTTGGGCCATGAACTGTAACATGCAGAGTGTGGCTGCATGCGGTCGACGATTTCAAGTATTGCATTACTTCCGGGGATGCAATATAATGATAGCAGAAGAAAATGGAATGTATAGAGGAGGTGTTTGTTTTGGATTTTTCTGTGATGCAGTCAATAGGTAAATATACAAAAAATATGGAAATGCAGATGAAGTGGAAGCGGAAGAAAGCGAACAGCGATTTCACTGCTGACGGAAGTACAAAATTGAGTGATTCCATTGCGCGTCAGGCGGAAGAGATCCGGAAGTCCCAGGCCGACGGATCATCCAAGCTTTCCGCACAGATCCGGACGAAGCTGGCAACCGGCAAGAAGTTAACGCAGGAGGAAATGGATTATCTGCAGAAGCATGATCCCCAGACATATCAGAAGGCAAAATCCATCGAAGAAGAGCAGAAAAGCTATGAGGAGGAGCTGAAGAGATGCAGGACAAAAGAAGACGTCCAGCGTGTGAAAATGAATCATACGGCAGCTTCTTTAAGCACCGTGAACAATGTGAAAAATAATCCTGCCATACCGGAAGGCGCGAAGCTCGGGATCATGTGGCAGGAACTGATGAAAAGCAGGGCTTTGGAAGAGACCCTTGGGGAATTTGTAAAGAGCGGCAGATATGCCCAGCTTCCCACAGAAGCAGAGAAGGCCGAGGCAGAAAAGACGCTCAAGGAAGCAAAAGAAGCGGAGCTTGGAATGGAAGATTCCGCAGAAAGCAATGAAAAAACGGACAATGACGAGAAGGAAGTCAATGCGGAGGGTACGCCTGAAGAGATTCAGGATGATGCCAAAAAGGAGGTTTCACTTCATGAATCCGTGCAAAGGGATAGGGCTGTTTTACAAGAGCGCAGGATAACCGTCGCAGAAGCGGAGACAACACCGGAAGCTCTGAAGGTAAAGCGGGCGAAGGTTCGTGCGGCATATAAAGCGAGCCAAGCCGAAATTCCTGAACAGGTTATGGATCTGAAACATTAGCTTCGAGCATTAGCAATTTCCTCTTCCATCCATACATTGTAAACATTTTATCCAAAACTCAAAAAGTTATTATAATAATCCTTGGTAAGCATAGTTCCATTATAACATGGACGGGGAGAAGATGGTTGTCGTTAGCCATCTTTTTCTCTTTTTGGCAAAAAAATTCCAGCTGTGAGGTTGGAAGAATTTTGGAATTGAGAAAGCAAGTCGGAATTACTTTTGTTACGCCATGTTCTACGGAGGAAGGATATCATTTATATAAAGTCAGAAACAGTTATGAAGATTTTGAAGAAGATATGAATACATTTGTGCAGGAAAGTGATCAGAAATGCTATAAGTTGTACAAATCTATTTCCGCAAATCCCCCTGCCGATATTCCGTAGGGCTCACCCCCGTATATTTCTTAAAGATAGACGAAAAGTACGTGGTGTCATGGTATCCCACCAAATCTGCGACCTCATAGGCGAGGATATCCTGCTGGAGCAGATATTCCTTTGCTTTTTCAATCCGCACGTGATTGATGTATTCCGTCAGAGTTTCCCCGCATACCTTTTTAAATGTCCGGCTCAGGTGGGACGCGGAGATATGGAGGTGGTCCGAGAGGACCTCCAGGGACAAGGGCTCTGAAAGATGACTGTGGATGGATTTTACAGCATGGTCAAACAGCTTGTTCTGGGCGGCGGTCCCTACAAAATGGTCTTTTGTATAAGCCATCAGTTCAAAGACAGTATGTTCCAGGGAAAAGATATCCGACGCCTGGGTGATTCTGGACAGGTATTCGCCGGGAGGGGCGGCATTTTCTCGCTTGATCAGCACCCGGCAGCAAATGTAATAAATCTGGGTGCAGATATTTTTGGCGTCTGCGGAGTTGACAAAATTGGACTTAAACTTATTGAAGATCTTATGCAGAACTCCGCCGGCGTCCTCAAACAGCCAGTTGTGTAGATGGTTCTCAAAGTGGAACAGATCCAGGGAGTTTTCCGCGGTCAGGTCATAGTCTGCGTCCTCCGGCGCGTCGGAGAAGAGGGCGATATTTTTTTCATAATAAAAATGAAATGTCAGGGAGTGGATCGCCTCGGACACGGCATAGCTAAAGTCCGAAGCGCTGCTGTGGTACCGGCTGATTCCGACCGACACCTCCCAGGAATCCAGCGTCCGGGCGATCGCGGTGATCTCCCTGCAATTCTCCAGAACCGCATCCGGTACAGATTCACAGCGGCCCTCCAAAAAATAGACCGCAATGATCAGGTTGTTGTAGCGGTAGCAGCAGGCGTCCTTTTTTCGTCAAGGATAATGCTCTTTAAAAAGGCAGTGTCATTTTCCAGGGGGACCATCTGGAATGCCGCTACATAATAGTGGTCCAGACGGATTCCCAGATTCGAAAGCCGCTCCTCGAAGGCGGGGAGGAAGGCGGAGCCGGTCATTTCCAGCAATAGCTGGTCTTTCAGAAATGCCAGTTCCTCTTCAGCGATGGAGGTCTATTTCCTAGTACAACGAATAATAAGTATCTGGCTATATCGCGCAGGATGATTTTTCAGATACAAGGCAGATTTTCGACGGCGTAGCGGTGGCTACGGCTAGAAAATCTAACGCAGTAGCTGGAAAATCAGACAAGTGATATGGCTAGTTATTTATTATTCGTTGTACTAGTATAACCCACGATAATTATCCACACCTTTCGCTTGTCTAAATTTCCATCTGCCGCGTCATCGGGATTGTACCAGATGCCTTCGGCCGCTTTTTCAGTGCGTGGAAATATAACGGGATGAAAGGGTGGATGAGACAATTGTTTTTTGTGATTGAGCCTTATCTGTTTTTTTCTATATCCTGCCAGTTGGAGTTGCTTAGGATTTCTGCATTTTCGCCTATAAATGCTTTACCGGCTTCTTCATTTCCCTGTAACTGGTACAGCATCCACGCCGTCATATATCCGTCGGTCTTCATCTGCATTTCCTCATGCTCTGCGCTTGTAACCCTTGCACGAAGCTTAAATACATCATCTGACATAGCATTGTAATTCTCAGCCAAAGATGAAAGCGGGGCAACACCAAGCCACTCTTTGGTTGCGTCCGTTGCACCGGTATCATCAGAATTTCCGGTAGCAGCAGTCATAAACCATGGAATTGACACTTTAGAAGCGTCATATCCTCCCCACATCTGTGCAAGGTAGGAATGGGCTGCACTGCCCGTAAAAATTGTTTTATACAGACCACTGTTCTCATATTCAGTTACCGCCCTGACCGCACCCGCACCACCTTGTGAATATCCGGCAATCCCAATATTTGTGGCATCGATTTTTTCATAAAGCAGGCTGTCGGGATTTTGATTTTGCTCTAACATATAATCCAGGGTTTGTGAGGTGGATATTCCTATTCCCGACTGTCTGTCATCATTACCAACAACAATAACCCCCCAGGAAGCAAGCCTTTCAAAATAAGCCTCATAGTTCAATGCCGCTGTATTGCTGCCGTTTACAACAACTACCATTGGATGATCATCTTGACTATTCTTCATTTCAGATGGATACCAAATACGGATATTCCCTATCGTCTTATCCTCGGATTTAACTACCTCGTTGGATACTTCATAATCTCCAAGTCCCGCATACTTTTTCTCTAATTCCGAATCAGACTGGAACTGATTGTAGTAATCCTTTTCCAGCCAAGGCTTTTGAGAATCAATGTAGTTTTTGATCAGCAGGAATCCCACTATAAGGACGATTAAAATGATAATCACTAAAATCACAAGTCCCACTATTTTCAAGACTTTTTTCATAAATAAATCTCCTCCCGCTTGACAGAATAATCTGTTTTCGATAGATTAATTACGGAACAAGTGTCACAAAATAAAACACTTGTTCCGACCAAGTCATATTATAATGACGGCTGCATTGAGTGTCAATGCGAATCAGTAAAAATGATACTGCCATCACGCTATGCGGTACAAAAAAGGGGGTTTTGTTCTTTTATGAAGAAAAATCAAACAGCATTTATGAAACTATGTCTTGCAGACGCACTTATTAAGCTGATGAAAACTCAAGACTTTGATATGATCAATGTAAACTTGATCTGCAAGGAAGCCGACATCGGCAGGACTACTTTTTACAGGTATTTTGAAAACAAAAACAGTAAAGAGGAAATGCTTCTTTTCAAGATAAAATATGAATGGGAGCAGTATTCTAATAAGCATGAAAACGATGAGCAGGGAAAAGAAGCTGATTTGACAGCATTCATATATGATAACAGGCGCCTGTTTTCAATGCTCTATCACAATAATCTTATTTCCGTCATTATGCGTGCGCTTGAGGATTTGATACCATCCGGGGAAACATACGACAAGCAAGCCTCGTATCTTATGTCCTTTTTTATCTATGGATATTTCGGAATCATCTATCAGTGGATAAAATATGATTTTGATGAAACGCCTGAACAGGTACAAAAGCATATTAACGACACGATTTCTGCTAGTACAGCATTGCGTAATTAACGGTGAATGCTGTACTAGTTTGCGTCAAAACCCATAAAACAGGCCAACGAGAAATGATTCCCTGCCAGCCTGTGTTTCAATAGTGCATCTGTCCGCGGCCGGATACGCTCTGTACCAGTTTCATATTCGCTAAAAGTCTGTCAAAATGTTCCTGCGTCCGTTCATCAGAGGAGTAAGGATTGCTTGCGGTCTGTTACTGTGCATGGAAATCTGCAAAAAATTGAGGTATAATTTTAATGCCGGGAATGCCCGGTAAAACAAAATATCAGGAGGGATACTGTAATGAAGAAAATAGTTGCAATCAATGCCAGTCCGCGTAAAGGATGGAACACAGACATGATCGTGATGGAAGCGGCAAAAGGCGCTGAAAGTGCAGGGGCATATATTAAAAAAACAGACCTTTACAAAATAGAGAAGTTTACTGGCTGTATATCATGCTTTGGGTGTAAAAGGGAAAAGAATCCTGGCCAGTGTATTTATAAAGATGGACTGGCTCCCGTGCTTGAAGAAATCAGGAAGGCAGACGGGCTGATCATTGGAAGCCCCAATTACCTGGGGGATTTCAGCGCGGCGTTCCGGTCACTTTATGAAAGGCTGGTTTTTCAGTATATAACTTATAATACCGAGGTACAAAGCTACAATGACCACAGAATTCCAGTGTTGCTGATCATGACAAGCAATGCACCGGATGACAGTTACATGGAATTGATGAATAAGTATAAAGCAGTGTTTGACTCTTTTATTGGACCGACAGAAATATTGGCGGTTGGAGAAACAATGCAGGTTTCTGATTACAGCCAGTTCAACTGGACAATGTTCAATGCAAAAGACAGAAAAGTGAGACGGGAAACAGTCTTCCCAGAGCAATGCCGGAAGGCATTTGAAGCAGGGGCAAGGCTGGCAGCAGAATAAATTTCAATAGGGCAGAATGGAGTGATAAAACAGTAGAATCCTTTGGGTGCAAAAAATAACGATAGCCGTCCATGCGTGGGTGCATCTGCCATTTTCGAAAGTGCTGATTTTAAATGTTATGTTTGCCTTGTTGAAAAATAGTGTGATATGGATAAAATGGAGATGGTAAAAATGTATGAGGAACTTACAGATATTTTAGGGGAACTTCCGCAGGGGGAGTATGGAAACTGGATCATTGACCATGAGAATGACGGGAGCCCGGAGCATCCAATCCAGATGCCCTATGTATCATATTCGGGGATTGTAGAGAAGTTCATGGATGCGGTGTACACATTTGATAAGAGCCATCCGGAATACGGCTTGAAGCAATATGGTGATATCCTGGAACGGAACGGAATCAAGCGGGGGAGTGACTCTATGGATGCCGTGGATGTTGCTGACAAGGATGGAATCTGTGTCATGGCACTTCTGTTGGGAGCGGTCAGGGCAGAAAGGTTCTGCGATGGGGCGCTGCTTGGCTTCTTTAAAAGAGGGAGTATACAGAGGTGGTTGGAGCGCCTGAAAGAGATTGACGCGGGCGGCACAGACATCCTGCCCGCCGATAAACGCTATTTTTGAATACCCGCAGCTGGTCAGATATTTGGTCGCCATCTCTCCGGAGACATGGTTGTTGATGTCGATCCAGCAGGTGCTGGTTGAAAACGGAGGCCGTCCGATGATCACATGAGGAAATTCCGTTCTTGTCAGAAGGTCGGCAAGAGGGCGTGAAGTGGCGGAACCGTGGATCAGCAGTCCGTCCGCGGCCTTCCTTCCGATGAGCTGTTCCGCTTCCTGCAGCGCGGTTGATCCACACCTCTTCTTATATATGTGCCATAATGGCATAACGTTTACCTGAAAAAATCAAGCAGAACGAATAAAAATAATAGGAAGTTCAAGGGGAGAGGGGAATCCGTTTATCAGATCATGGTGGACCGTTTTTATGACGGAGATCCTGCCAATAATGCAGCAGGGGAGTCCCGGATGCAAATGTTACACAGTGGCCGACAGTATATCACGGCTATAATGTATATGATCCAAACCGTGCAAGCCGATATTTCGGTTCAGAAGATTTGGAAGAGAGCAAGACCAAATTGAAAGAGCTGATAGAGGTATAGGGAAATTTGCTCTTTTTTTGAATATGTTAAAATGCGTTGCTTGTAGCAACGGGCAGTTTAGCCTATAATAGCGGTGAAAATCGAAAGGAGGATATCCCTAATGCTCAACGAAAATATTAAAGCAATCAGAAAATCAAAGGGACTTTCACAACAAGAACTTGCTGTCAAGCTGAATATCGTGCGACAGACGGTTTCTAAATGGGAGCAAGGACTGTCAGTTCCTGATTCTGATATGTTAATCTCCTTATCGGAAGTGCTTGAAACACCTGTAAGCACGCTGTTGGGAGAAACTGTTATTGAAACGGAGGCTGATACTTTAAAAGCTATTTCCGAAAAATTGGAGGTGATAAATTTGCAACTGGCACAAAGGAAAACCACAAGAAGAAAAATCATTCATTGGTCGTTTATTTCGTTATGTGCAATCATAGTAATAGTTTTTGGAGTCTTATTGAAATTAGAAAGCCCTTACTTGGGGTGGGATTATAGTGACCCGGAAACAGCTGTCCTTGGAGTGGCAATTCACTCATTTGAATGGCTGTTTGTCAGAGTGGCACCGATTATCCTTATTGGTGCAATCATTGGAATTATCTTGACACGGAAGCAAAAATAAAATTGTATCTATATACGCAACGCCCTATGTGGGAGAAAGGGGGGAATCATCTATGCCTTGCACAGAAGCATACAGGGAACATATCATGTATACTTTCAACGGCATTTGCAAGACCGCCATACGCTTTGCAGCACTCAACGCATGGCGTGACAGGAACAGACGGCGGCAAAAAGAAAAATGAAACCGAAACCTAAAAAGAAAAAAATCTCTTTATAGTATTAGCTATCGTGGCTGTACTGATAATTGCTGGCGATTGGGCATTGTCTGTAATGATATATAACGAGAATTTTAACCAGCGATTTGAGAGCTATGAGCCGCTTATGCACTATGTTGCTGACTTTGACGGATTGCACCGCACGAAATATGAGTTTAGTTCCAACGAGGGGCAGAAACTGGCGGGATATATGTATAGTTCGGCAGAAAACCAGCGTGCTTACATGCCACCCTGAAGTATAAGCCGTTATAGCGTGCCCGGGTTTTAACGCTTCACCGAATCTGCTTGAAGCAGAGGGGAAAAAACAGGTAGGAAACGGTATTTATTTGATGTTACCGTTTGTGAAGCTCAAGAATATCATGTCCGAATAATAAAAATGTACTGTTCTTCACTATAAAATCTTCTTCCAGTAAGCCTTTAATATTTGATCATCGGAATTGAAGATCTCATGTTTACTTCCCTTTACCCGGATCAACTTTGCGTCTATATTTTTTCTCCGACATAATTTTTTTACGAATCGTTCCTGCTCTTTTTTGGAAACATATGCTTCCTGGTCTGCCTGAAAAATCCGTGTGGGACAGGAAATCCGGCGCCACGCTTTCTTTTGGAGGGCACGGTTTAGCCGGTGGGTCTGCCAAAGCCATCCATAGGAGGCCGCGTTCATTTGAAATAAAGGCTCTTTGCCGCGTTTCTCCTGATAAAACAGAAATCTGCATTCGGAGGCGGAAGCGCTGTCCGCATATTGCTCCGTTCCATCGTAAGGATGATTCCCCGGCAGATAGTACTCTTTCCTGCCGGCCAGACAGAAAGCTTTTGCTGCCAGACATGCCAGGGGCCAGGGGATGGGGGCACTGTTTGGGCGGATCATTGGAGAAGAAAGGATAAGCCGGGAATAGAGTCGGGGTTCCTGCGCCGCGGCGCAGGCTGCGATCCCGCCGCCCATAGAGTGGCCGTACAGGCATAGGGGAAGTTCTGGAAATTCCTGTGCCGCGATGCGGCTTACATAGAGCAGATCCTCCACATATCTTTGATAGTCATCAATATGTACCAGGGAGAAATCTCTGGTATCGCTGCACAGCCGGTAGCTGCGGCCGTGCCCGCAGTGTTCCGGCATAAAGACATGATATCCTCCGCGAAGGAAATAATAGATATTCTCCAGATACTTGTCGGCCGTTTCCGTATAGCCGTGGGACAGGACGGCAATGCCCGCAGGATGGTCCGCGAGACAGCGCAGGTAGAATATTTTTTTCCCTTTTTCACGCTCACAATACCGCTCCGTTTTCCTCTCTGCAAGATAAGGCAGAACGACCGATTCCATGGTTTCCTTGTAACCTTGTTCCGGTATGACCAGATTGTGAATATTTTTTTTATCCATGTAAATATCCCCTTTCTATAGGTAATCAATTTGCGCAGCAAATTGATTACCTGTTTGCCCGCCATCTGCGAAGCGGATTTTATTGCGGGCAGTTCCCTACTGTATGTCCTGGTTGATTTTGTGTTCGTTATAAAACAGGAATAGGATTCCGCCTAAAAAGCAGAAGCATGCTGCTGAAAATGCCGCTATGCGGTAACCCGTTCCGGATGCGTCCCCAATTGTGGAAACCGCTGTAAACAGGAGCATGGAGAGACTCTGCCCCAGCTTAAACGCAAAGGTCCTTGCGGCATAGAACATCCCTTCCCGGTTACTGCCGGTGCGTTTTGCATCGCTCTGGGCGATATCGGCAACGACTGCCTGTGGAAGGATTCCAAAGACCGCCATAGGCAGAGAGGCCGCGGCCATCAGAACCAAACCCTGTACATTTGCGGGAATCACAGAGATCCGTCCAAGGAATCCGGTATAGAGATAAGACAATGAGAAAATCACGAATGCCGCCAATATCAGTTTTTTCTTCCCTAGCTTCGGTGCCAGTTTATTGATCGGGATATAAAATACCAGTGACAAAGCAGTCATGCCGACAAAATAAAGTGTGGTCATAGTTTCCGGGAGTTTCAGCAGGCTGGTCACGAAGAATGGAAGGCCTGTCTGGAACATTGTGATGGCAATCCAGTACAGGATGTCCGAACCTACGAATTTCAAAAATTCCCGGTTCCGAAATGTGGAAGCGAGAGAGGAAAACGCGGTATCCTGCGAGGGGACAGTATTTACATATTCTTTTTCGCGGATCGACCAGACCGGTACCTGCATACAGAGAAACGCGATGACAGCCATTACGGCGAATGTAACGCGGATCGCGTTCACACGTCCCAGTGCCGGAACCAGTGTTCCCCAGATTACCGGTGCCAGGTAGGCAACCGCGGTTCCCGCAATAAAAGTAAAAGAAATGACGGTGGAAATATTCAGCCGCTCCTGTTGGTTATGCCCTAACTCAGGGATCAGGGCATTGTAGGGCGTACAGTAGGCCGTAATTGACAGATAATACACTAGTACCATTACGAACAGGAAAGCGGCATTGATCCAACTGTTCTGATCAACCGGAGACCAGAATATCAGTACGGTGGACAGAGAAAGGGGCAGGGCGGCCCATTTTAAAAATGGGATACGTCGGCCATTTTCCGAGGTACAGCGGTCCGACAGCGATGCAATCCAGGGATCTGTGAAGGCGTCAAAGAGCCGTCCGAAGGCGGTAATGCCGCCGATTACCGTAAAGATTCCAAGGATTACTAGTCCCTGGGGGATGAACAGCGTCTGCCCCTGCGCGACAGACGCTTCATCCGGCTGGTAAAAATAAACCAGCCAATTGGAGATCAGACCTGACAATAAGGACCACCCAAACTGTCCGGCCGCAAAAAGCCATATTTTACCTGTAGATAATGATTTCATATGCATCCTCCTCATTTTATATCATATGCCCAAAGGATCCCCTGCTATGGTTATCCGGCCGTTTTACAAGGGACTTACTCTCGATACTTCGCTGCTGAGCCCTTTCAGGAGCAGGCCGCCCGTGATCTCTACCTGTAATGCCAGGTCGACCCTTTCGTCAGACGAAAGGATGTGCCCGCTGCATGCCAGTTTCTGCATCAGGCTCAGAAGCGTGTGTGTTATGGAAAAATAGATTTCATCTACGGTATAGGAAAATATCAGACTTCCGTCCCTGAGGCCTTTTTCCAGAGCATTTGTCATATAAGGCCTCAGGTTTAGGATCTGCTCTTCATAATTTTCCAGATGTTCCTTTGAAATATGATATCTTTGAATAAAAATGTCAAATTCCTGGATAAATTTCAGAAATAAAAATTCTTTCTCAAAAATTTCCGAATAGATATGGAAAATCCACTCCATCTGCCGGAGGCCGCTTTGTTCCTGATAGTCTTTTTGGGACAGGGCATCCGTATACTTTCCGGCAACCATCTGCCAGTAGGCAGTCCCTGCCGAGACTACGAGTTCTGCTTTGGTCTCAAAATACCGGTAAATCGTGGCGGGACCAACGCCGGCCGCTTTCGCTATCTCATCCACCGATGTATCTTCGATCCCCTTTTCGCAGAATAGATTCAGGGCAGTATGAAGTATCTGCTGTGTACGCTGTTCCATCTGCTGCTTCCGGATCATAGACTCTCCCATAAGGTTCATCTCCTGTTTTTTGATTTTGTGATAGTAATACTATCACTTTCTGGGGATGATGTCAATAGATACAAATTATCCATTTATGACACTGGAAGACAATACGTTACAGTTCACGGCCCAACAGACCGCGAACTGTAACGCATCCAGCCCATTGAAAAGTCGCCTGACGGCGAGGGGCTGGATGCACGCAACTGCTATTTTACTGGCCGGATGCCTTGCAGCAGGGTGCAAGGCACCGTGAATAGTAACGACAATACAGAGATTGTTCATTCAGAACGATTGGAAAATGGGGAGGTAAAGGTGTATATTGAAACCCCGGATGAAATGAAGTGCTATACTACAAAAAGGACTGCTTTCATAGCATCCATCCTATCAACAGATAGCATAATATGTATTTTA
>Ga0137306_102443_pt1 | contig 15574 bp, 14 predicted proteins | sample Inofroosms_March_FD_97187 | JGI IMG/M metagenome (GOLD analysis project Ga0137306, IMG submission 97187) | Mouse cecal microbial communities from Vienna, Austria - N-Acetylneuraminic and N-Acetylglucosamine D2O microcosms_March | ecosystem: Host-associated > Mammals > Digestive system > Large...
GCCTGCTGCAATACTACACAAAAAAATTACAAAAATTTTTTATATTCAAAATTTTACAGCATAAAAACCTCCGATTCTTGAGACACTTATTTTGTATGGAATGACTGTTTTACACATGTCATAACAGAAGTTATCAGAATAAGGAGGAACCGCAATGAACATGGTATCAGAAAAAGAATTGTCCGCATTAAACGATTTGCTTTCCGAAGAAGAGCTTCTCATCAAGAAATTTAAGATGTTGGCAGAGCATAGTGACGATATGGAGATTAAGAACAAGTTTCAGGAAATCTCCAACAAACATCAGGCACATTTTAACAATCTGTATGAGCAGTTGAGATAGGAGGGGAATCATGGAACAGTTATATACCGAAAAAGAGATTTTAGCGGACGCATTAGCCGCAGAGAAAACAGCAACCGACCACTACAATACGTTTGCAAATGAGTGCGTGCATGAGAACGTAAGAGGTGCAATCCTGCATTGTCTGGAACAGGAGCATGCGATTCAGCAGGACGTATTTGAGGTAATGCATGCCAAAGGCTTATACCCAACTCCGGCAGCAGAGGAGAAGAAGGTCGAAGAGGCAAAACAGAAATTTGCACAGGCAAGAAAGACATTCTAGTTGATATAAGAATTTCACAAATAACAGAGGGCAGCAGGCGGAGTTTTGCAGGCTGCCCTCTTTCTTTTATTTTTTAATATCAACTTCACAACAACAACCTCCGCTATTTCTAATTTAGTACAAAATAATAGTTGTATTTACTACCAATTTCAGAGTTCTTTTTGGCAACCTTCAGTTGCATATAGAAAAGTGTAGAAAGATATATATGCTTTTTGTTGATTCTTGTTATGAAATATAGTAAACTCATAATTGTTCTATATGGAAATATTCTAACAGGATTTGAGGTGATTGATTGGAAACAAAAGGTGGATTTTATATCACTCAGATAAAACAGCTTCAAGACAGGATTTTTGATCGGTTATTATTTGAAAATGGCATTGAAATAAGCGGCGGACAAGGAAGAATTTTGTTTATCTTATGGAAGACCGACAATCTTACAATCAGTGAAATAAGCGAGAAAACTTCTCTTGCCAAAAACACAGTATCTGTTGTAATAAACGGAATGGTGAATAAAGGGATTGTTGACAGAAATATCAATCCGGAGAATCGCCGCCAAACCATTGTATCGCTTACAGAATATGCGAAATCTTTGCAGGAAAAATATGAGATTGTATCTCAGCAGATGAACATATTGTTTTACCAAGGATTTTCAGAAGATGATCAGAAACAATTTGAACATTATCTTGCCCGGATACTTGAAACATTGACAAAAAATCTTAATACAAATAATTGATGAACGAGGAGGGCTTTAAATGAAAACAAGAGAACATATCATGGAATTTATCCAAAAACAAAAAGTCGCTTTTATTGCTTCTATAGATGAAGATGGTTTTCCAAATATGAAAGCAATGTTTGTGCCGCGCAAAATAGATGGGAATTGTTTTTATTTTTCAACAAACACATCTTCTATGCGTTCACAGCAATTTATGAAAAATCCAAAGGCAAGCATTTATTTTTATAACAAAGGGCGTTTTAAGTATGAAGGCATTATGCTGATTGGCACAATGGAAGTATTACAGGATGATGAAATAAAGCGGGAAATATGGTGTACCGGAGATACGATGTATTACAGGAAAGGTGTGACTGACCCCGATTATTGCGTGTTAAAATTTACTGCAATAAAGGGCAGACATTATTGCGATTTGAAGTCAGAAAGTTTTAATATGGACATGGTTTAAAAAATAAATACTATTGTAGTTTTTTGCTACAATGTCTGACGGCGACTATGTGGAGGAAATGCTAGTGTTTAAAAAGTCTTACCTGAAGCCCAAAATGCAGGTAAAATCCCCATGTCAAACATCTATTTCTTGACCAGAAATTGACCTTTCCCCCTCATACTGTTTATACTAAAAGAGGAGGGATGTTATAATGCCAAAAATATTAGTAGTGGACGACGAAAAAATGCTGACGGAATTGCTCGTGCAGCATTTCCGAGATAAGGGATATATCGCATATGAAGCGAACAGCGGAAAAGAGGCGCTTGAAAAGCTTTCAATTAAGCCGGATTTAATTCTGCTGGATATCAATATGCCGGATATGGATGGAATGACTCTGTGCAAATCGATTCGGGATCATGTGGTGTGTCCGATTCTCTTTCTGACAGCCCGAATCACCGAGCAGGACAAGATAAACGGATTGCGGATCGGCGGAGATGATTATATTACCAAGCCCTTTAGCCTGCAAGAGCTGACGGCGCGCGTAGAGGCGCATCTTCGTCGGGACGCAAGAAACCGTACTGCGCCTGAAGTTCTGTCTTCTAAGGGGTTGATTGTAAATGTTTCCCAGAGAAAAGTATATTATGAGGAAGCGGAAATTGTATTGTCCAAGCGGGAATTTGACATTTTGGAGTTCCTGTTATCAAATGCCAACCAGATATTTGATAAGGAGCGAATTTATGAGGCGGTCTGGGGATTTGACGCAGAAGGAGACAGTAAAGTGATCAAGGAGCATGTGCGCAAAATCCGTGCAAAATTATACGAGACAACTGGAAACGATTATATCGAAACAGTCTGGGGAATGGGGTACAAATGGAAAAAATAAAAATGAAAATCAGAAATGCTTCTCTGCGGAAATCTTTTATTTATGCAATCTGTTCTACTGTGACAGCCGTTGTTCTGCTGTCATTTGTTACGATATGGAGTTGTTTAGCATTTCGGAAATGGCTGCTGCCGGATTCCAATGAGGTCTTTTTAAACCAGACAATTGTTTATGAGGACGGCACGCAAAGCCGGTCGAAGTTGAGAGTAAAGTTTGGGGACGAGGAGCAGCAATACCCCGGAATTTTTACTAAAAATGAGGATGGGAAAGGGGTCACAGAGCCAGAGCAGAAGATAATCAAATATTCCGTAGATAAAATAGAGAACAGCTATACGGAGCTGACTCCTAAACGAAAACTGGCATACAGCATTACCGGAGCGGCAATGGTGGGGCTGCCGATGATGTATTCCCTCGTCGGAATCCTTATTTGTGCTTTTCGGTTTTACCGAAAAAAATTGGATATACCGATTCGGATTTTGATGAAGGCTACGGAAAATATAGTAAATCAGAATCTGGATTTTTCAGTAGAATATGACTGCGAAGATGAGATGGGAGCGCTCTGCGCTTCCTTTGATAAAATGCGGGAAGCGCTCTATGAGAATAACAGAAAGCTCTGGGGCATGATAGAAGAACGGAAGATGCTGCAGGCGTCGGTCGCCCATGATTTACGGAATCCGATTGCCATTATCCAAGGTTATACTGAATATCTACAGCTTAATTTATCTGAAGGAAGGATTGGAAAGGAGCAGATGGCAAATATTGCGTCGAACCTGTCTGCATCCGCAAAGCGTCTGGAGCGGTATACGAACTCTATTCGGGATATCAATCATTTGGAGGAGCTGGAGATTGTTCCAGCATGCAATTTGCTGCCGGATTTGCTGGAAGAGATTTTTGATGATTTTACTATTATTGCAAAAGAGAAGGGTATCAAGGTAGTATTCGAAAATTCGACGCCGCATTGCAAGGTGATGATAGATACGCAAGTATTTTACCGGATTTTAGAAAATATTTTTTCTAATGCCCTGCGGTACGCAAAGAATGAGATTTCTCTTTCCTTTGCATATGAAAATAAAAACCTGATTACGGTTGTTTGTGATGACGGAGCAGGATTTACAAAAAAGGCGCTGCATACGGAGAACAGATATATTTATACTACGGAACAATCAGAAGAACATATGGGAATCGGCATTTCCATCAGCCGGATTTTGTGCAGGAAGCATGGCGGAATGCTGTCTCTTGCCAATCATCCGCCGCATGGAGCAAAAGTTACAGTTGTGATAGAAGCCTTGACCGTTTCTTGACCTTTGCCAATTATAATCCTCTTAATCAAAAAGATTAGGAGGATATTTTTATGCAGAAAATCAAAATAGGAATCTGCGTCCTTGCATGTATTCTTGGGCTTGCGGGATGCAGTCAGAACAAAAATGCAGATTCAATCGGCAGCAGTCAGCCGGAAAACAAGAGCGGCGTGACAGAGAGGGAAAACGGTGACGAAGGAAGCGCCAAAAATGCCCAGACGGATGAAAATCACGGGACAAATGGAAACCTTCAGATATTGAGTTTGTCAGACAAATCGTATTGTTCGAATGAAAACGGTTTTTATTATCGAACTGAATTTGCAGAGGAGTTAAAGGATGGCATTTATGGTTATCACATGATGTACATGGATTACGCGACCAGACAGGAGGTCTATCTCTGCAGCAATGCCGGATGCAGCCATGACACGCTGGATTGCACTTCTGTATTTTCGGATGATGAGGTAGGCTTTGACAGCATCCCGTTTTTCTATGGAGACGCGCTGTATCTTTTGAGTAAGGAATATGATGATGACGGAACGACTATTGTAGAAGCAAACTTTGGGGAGGTGAGTACCGGGGCAGCAGAAAATATGCCGGCAGCCCTGTACCGGATGAATCCGGATGGAACCGGACGGACTAAGGTATTTGAATTTTCACCGGATGTCACTGTAGAGGATGTAGTCTTGGGGGACGATACGAATCTTTACTTTATTACGCAGGAGTTAACATCCGAGCAGTCAGAGAACAGTATGTATATAACTTCTTCAAAAAGAAACCTGATAAAAGTAGATAAGGAGTCATGGAAAGAGAGTGTAGTTTGCAGCATGGATTTTACACAGGATAAGATTGAGGATAAATGGAAAATAGATGGCGTCTTTGATTCATGTCTTGTTTTGGAGAATACGCTGTATAAGAGTGAAGCATCATGGCAGGAATTGAATGAGGATGATGATTTGTGGAAAGAAAGATATAGTAATTCGGAAAAGGAATTTGCAACATATGATTTGTCGAACGGTTCTTTTCAGGTAGTCTATACGATTTCAAATAAAGACTTAAATGTATGTCTGCAAAAGGGAAACATGCTGTATGTATCGAATAAAGATTCAGGGAAAATCCGGCAGGTTGACTTGACAACAGGGGAGGAAAGTAAATTTGCCGAGCTGGACTGTAGTTATATTGTGGACACATATAATGATGTGCTCTGCTGCTGGTCATGGGATAATGAAAAGGATAAAACCCTATATTTTATAAGATATGACAGCGGGGAAATATCCCATTGTGGACTGGTTAATAAAAAAACGGGATGGAATTTAGAGATAAAAGCGGAAACAAAGGACTATTTCTTGGTGGTTTATGATTATGATGCGATAGACAATGGTGACGGTAGTTATGAGATTTTGCAGTATAAGCATGCGCTCATTGCAAAAGAGGATCTCTATCAGGGCAGGGGTGATTTTCTACCGATTCAAATGATTGGAAAGGGGGTATAGAAGCATGTTAGATTTGATTGAAATTTCAAAATTATATGGTGAAAAGAAAGCGCTGCAGCAGGTGTCATTGTCATTTTCGGAAGGCGTCTATGGACTGTTGGGACCAAACGGAGCCGGTAAATCTACATTGATGAGCATTATTACGGATAATCAGAAGCCGGACAGCGGAGAAGTCCTCTGGGACGGGAAGGAAATCGGAAAGCTAAAAGCCTCTTATCGGGAATTATTGGGTTATGCACCGCAGCAGCAGGGATTATACGAAGCATTTACCGGAAGACGGTTCTTAAGTTATATGGGAACGTTAAAGGCTCTTGGAAAGAAAGAACTTTCTGAGGAAATAGAGCGTGTAACAGCCTATGTCAATCTGGGCGAGGTAATTAACCGTCCAATTGGAACGTATTCCGGAGGAATGAAACAGCGCCTTTTAATTGCACAGGCAATCATGGGGAATCCGAAGCTGATAATTATGGATGAACCTACGGCTGGTTTAGACCCGAAAGAGCGGGTGCGCATCCGGGAAAAGCTGCAGGAATTGGCGGAGGGAAGGATGATTTTAGTTGCAACTCATGTCGTATCGGATATTGAGTCTATCGCCAAAGAAATTGTTATTTTAAAAAAAGGACAGGTGATAGCAAAAGATACGGTAGAGGCATTGTGCAAGATGTATGGTGACGCGAATAACCTAGAAGATGTATATATGAAAGTATTTGGAGATGAGGCGGAATATGTATAGACTGATATTTTTTGAACTTGGGAAAAACATAAAAAAGCGAAGCTTTCTTTTATCCATTGCCGGCATCCTGTTTCTGAATCTGTTTCTGCTCTGGTATGTAAATCTGCCGGATGAGGGCAGTCCCAAGCTTTCGGCTTATCGGGCGTTTGAACAGGATATTCGGGCAATGTCTGAGGAGGAAAAGCTGGAATATGCGGAGAAATTGTATCTGGATATTGAAGGAGTCTGTCTCGTGAGAGATGTATTGCAGTTAGAAGCATCCTCATTTGAAATGGGTGAGATGTTTGCGGAGCAAATGCGCTCAGAACATCCCGGCGTGTTTGAGGCTTACTATGATACATATGAAAAGGGCAATTATCTGAAGTACACGGATTCTTTAGAACAGGAAAGTGCGTTGCTTACAGAGATTTATGAGGAGATGGAAAAAGTGTCAGGATATGACGCTTATCTGGAGGGCGTCCAGAATACAAAAGGAGCATTGGGCGGTATTTCCATTTTTGCTTCAGAGGAAACAGATTCTTTCTCCAGCCGGAATATTGAAAAGAGCGCATCTGATTATAAGAAGTTAGAAAACGTAGAGATTACATTCTATCCTTCTAAAGGAATTGCATCGGCAATGGGGAACCATATCTCGGATGTATTTCTTTTGCTGGTAATTCTTCTGTTTGCAAGCAGTCTGATTTATGAGGAAAAGGAAAAGCGGCTGTTTTGTATCACAAGGGCTTCGGTCTATGGAAGAGGACACAGTATTGCGGCAAAACTGCTTGCGCTTGGAATTTACAGTATAATTGTTACAGCATTGTTCTATGGGGTGAATCTTTTGTTCTTTGCAGGAACGACGGGAATCGGAGATTTATCCCGCAGCATACAGTCTGTTGCTCCATATATGGAGAGCAGCCTTCCGATTTCAGTCTGCGGTTATCTGATAGGAAGTATTCTGACAAAAGCAATGGTGCTGTTTGCAGCAGGGGCTCTGTTCACTTTTTTATCTATGGTTTCCAGATATGGGTTTATGAGCTATCTGGCGGGAGGCATTGTTGTGCTGGTAAGCTGGCTGCTGTATCAGTTCATACCTTCCTATTCATCATTTAACTGGCTGAAATATTTAAACATGCTCGGATTGATGAAAACAGAGGATATCTATGGCGGATATCTGAACTTTAATTTTTTTGGTCATCCGATTTCCAGAATTTTTGCTTCTTGGGGTGCGATTTTCATCTATCTTACAATTGGCATTCTAATATCTGTATGCTTTTTCGTAAAATGCAGAACGTTGGAGTTAAAGAGGATAGAGCTTCCCATTGTCTTAAAGCCGCATATTCACAGCAGTCTATTTTTACATGAGGGATATAAGATTCTGGTGATGAACCGGGCGGGCATGATTCTTTTGGTGTTTACAGGACTGATTGGGTACTGGTATTTATCGGGGCAGGAGACGCTTTCTGCGAAGGAAAGCTATTATCAAAGCGTCATGCTGCAGTTAGAGGGTGAGCTGACGCAGGAAAAGGAAGCGTTGATTGATGCGGAGAATAAGCGGTATGAGGAAGCATTTGCACAGATTGCTAAAATTGACGAGCTGGTTGAATCAGGTGAAATTGATCAAAGTGCGGGAGATTCCATGAAATCAAGATATAACAGCGAGGTAGCATTTTATCCGTCATTTCAGAGAGTATTAGATCAGTATGACTATGTGAAGGAAAGCGGAGGAGAATTTTTGTATGATACAGGATATCTCCACTTATTTGGCATTTTAGGAAGAGGATTTTCTGTGGAGTTTCTGATGCTTTCCATCTGTATGGTGTTATCCTTTAGCAATGGAATGTCAATGGAGAATCAGAAGAAATCATGGCAGTTATTGTCTGCGACAAAAAGAGGGAGGCGGCAGGTTTTATGCAGAAAGGTCTTGGTCTGTGCGCTGGGAACATGCTTCATTTCTCTTGTTCCCTGGGTCTGCCGTATCATTCGCATCCATCGTCTGTATCCAATGCATGGGTTTTTGGCATCTCTTCGGAGTATTCCTCATTACCGGAATATCGGGGTATCTATGCCGGTAATCTTGTGGATTGGTCTGTTTGTACTTGTACAGGTATTTATCGTGGAGTTTGTCATGATGGTGGTTCTGCTGCTGTCTTACGCATTAAAATCTCATATGCGGGCGTTGTTTGCGGGAGCGTTAATTCTGGTGATTCCTTTGGTTTTAAAGGAAATGGGGTTTGATTTTGCGGAATATTGTTCGCTGTATCCGCTTTATGGATTTTTTACATAAGCTTTACAAATACAGAGTATTAGGAAGCTGAGAAATCTCTGCTATCCTTATGAGTTTGAAGTGATGGGAATTAAGGGAGAGTAATCGTCAAAGAAAAAATCCCGGTAAAAGCCAGAGTTACAAAGTAATATAAGGATTATGAAGAAGAGCCGTATGGCTCTTTTTCATTGTCGAAAATTGTATAATGCCGTTATCCTATCACAAACGCACCTACAATTCATTTAAATTTTACATACATTTTACATAATTCCCCCCTCTTCTTTACAGAAAAAAATTAAAATGGTTTTGCAAATATGTATACGGCAAACTGAAAGCGTACATTTTATTTTTATGAAAAGCAAATGAATAATTGTTTTTAGAGGAGGGAAATATGGACATATTTGGAATACTCTCACTTATCGGCGGTCTTGCGCTGTTTTTGTATGGAATGAATGTAATGGGCGTAGGGCTTGAGAAAGTGTCAGGCGGTAGATTAGAGCGGATTTTGGAGAAACTGACTTCAAATCCGCTTAAAGCTGTTTTGTTAGGGGCGGGAGTTACAGCAGTCATCCAGTCGTCTTCCGCAACTACCGTTATGGTCGTGGGTTTTGTGAATTCCGGAATTATGAAGCTTTCTCAGGCAATTGGAATTATTATGGGGGCCAATGTGGGAACGACAATTACGTCATGGCTGTTAAGCCTTGGAGGGATTGAAGGAGACAGTCTTTTTATACGTCTATTAAAGCCTTCCTCCTTTTCTCCGGTGTTGGCATTGATTGGAATTATTCTTTTGATGTCAGGTAAGAATGATAAAAGGAAAAATGTCGGAGAAATTCTTCTTGGATTTGCAGTACTGATGTATGGAATGGAGGCTATGAGCGGTGCAGTTAAGCCGCTTGCAGACGTACCTGAATTTACAAATATCCTGATGATGTTTCAAAATCCGATTTTGGGAGTGCTGGTGGGAGCGTTGCTGACTGCAGTAATCCAGAGTTCTTCCGCTTCGGTGGGTATTTTACAGGCTTTGTCTGTTACGGGGGCGTTTACTTATGGGTCAGTTCTTCCGATTATTATGGGACAGAACATCGGAACTTGTGTGACAGCCATGATATCATCAGTTGGCGCAAACAAGAATGCTAAGAGAGCGGCGTTTGTGCATCTGTATTTTAATATATTTGGTACAATCTTATTCCTTTTGTGTTATTATATTCTAAATGCAGTCTTTCGGTTTCCGTTTACGGATGAAACGGTCGGATATGCCGGAATAGCGGTGATTCACAGTATTTTTAATATATTCACGACACTGGCGCTGCTGCCGGCGGTAGGTCTTTTGGAAAGGTTTGCCTACCTTACTATACCGGAGTCCGGGGATGAGAAGGAAGGCTCGAGGGATGATTTTCCTCTGTTGGATGAGCGTTTTCTTGCGACGCCGTCCTTTGCAATCGAACAATGCCATACGGTTGTAAAGCAGATGGCGGGCTTATCGAAGGACTCATTTTTAGGAGCGATGGAGCTGGTCAGTCATTATTCCGGCAAACTTGCCAAAAAAGTAATAGAACAGGAAAATACTGTTGACCGGTATGAGGATAAGCTGCGCGCCTATTTGACCAGATTAAGCGGACAGAGCTTAGGGTATGCCGACAGCCAGAACGTATCGACATTGATGCACTGCATTACGGACTTTGAGCGTATTTCCGATCATGCGGCGAATGTGGTGGAATCAGTTCAGGCAATGAAGAAAAAAGATCTGTCCTTTTCAAAAAAAGCAGTGGAGGAAATGGAAATTTTCCGAAATGCGATTTCTGATATTTTAGAGCGGTCCATCGGAGCTTTTATTTCAGAAGACGAAGCTCTTGCAAGAACGGTAGAGCCTTTGGAAGAAGTGATAGATGAGTTAAATAAAGATGTAAAGAAACGTCACGTAAAGCGTTTGCGTAAAGGAAAGTGTACGATTGAGCTGGGACTGGCGCTTTCCGATATTGCAACAAATTATGAGAGAGTGGCGGATCATTGTTCCAATATTTCGGTCTATATGATTCAGGTTCAGGATAACCAGTTGGAGGAGCATGAGTATGTAAATTATTTAAAGGAAGAGGATAACAGATACTTTACAGAACAGGTCGCAGAATTTAAGAATAAGTATCTTCTTCCATAGAGAGGGGAATCGGAAATGTCTGTCATTTATATTGTCGAGGATGATGTTAATATCAGGGAAATTGAGCGGTATGCGTTAAAGAACAGTGGATTTTTGGTCAAAGAATTTGGCTGTGGGAAAGATTTTTTTAAGGCTTTAGAAAATAAGATACCAAGTCTTGTGATTTTAGATATTATGCTCCCGGATGAGGATGGTCTGAATATACTAACGAAGCTGCGGAAAACACATGGATTATCCAAGATTCCGGTTATTATGGTGACGGCGAAAACGACTGAAATCGATAAGGTTCGGGGCTTGGATATGGGGGCGGATGACTATATGACGAAACCCTTTGGAGTCATGGAGCTGATTTCCAGAGTGAAGGCGCTGCTTCGGCGCGTGGGAGACATTGCCCAGGATACGGTTTTGACCTGCGCCGATATTACACTGGATACGGAGCGCCATACCGTAAGGGTGGAGGATGAGCTGTGTGAGCTGACCTTCAAGGAGTTCGAGCTTTTAAAGTATCTAATGATTAATGAAGGAATTGTGTTATCCAGAGACAAGATAATGAATCAGGTCTGGGGCTTTGAGTATGAGGGAGAAAGCCGGACGGTAGATATGCACATCAAGACTTTGCGTCAGAAGCTGGGAGACGGCGGAACTGTCATTAAGACGGTGCGAAACGTGGGGTATCTGATTGAGTGAAACAGAACGGCTTTGGAGGAAAAGAACCGTCATGAAAAAGAAAATTCGATTCAGATTTATGATTGTAAGTGCGGTTGCATTGACCGTGACTGCAATCAGTGCAATGTTTATTTATTATAATATCTTAAAGGATCAGATATTTGCGGATCTAAAGGCGTATGCCCATATCATTGAGCAGATCGATTTGGCGGCTGATGGAAAAAGTTCCTATAATCCTTGGGAAGATGAACTTCGAATTACGTTGATTGATAAGGACGGAGGCGTACTCTATGAAAGCTATGCCAATAAGGAGGAGATGGACAATCACAGAGAGCGTCCGGAAATTAAAGAGGCTTTAGCGGATGGTCAGGGGACAGCGATACGTCTTTCCGATACAGTATCCATGCACACTTTTTATTATGCGGTTAGGCTGCCGGACGGCATTGTGCTGCGGATTGGAAAGGATTCAGACAGCATTATGAGCATTATGAAAAATACAATAGGAATTGTATGCGTGACAGCTTTTCTGGTTTTTGCCGTCTGTATATGGATTTCTTATTACCTGACCGGAAAGCTGGTAGAGCCGATTGAGAAGATGGCGGCAAATATTGTGATGGTGGACGAAGAAACGGTATATGAAGAAATCAGACCGTTCATTACTACGATAAAAGAGCAGCATGTGAATATTTTGAACAATGCCCAGATGCGGCAGGAATTTACGGCAAATGTTTCTCATGAATTGAAAACACCCCTGACAGCGATATCCGGCTATGCAGAACTGATTGGAAACGGCATGGCGGGAGAGGATGACACCAAACGGTTTGCAAAAGAGATTTACCAGAATGCGAACCGTCTTCAAGTATTAATTAACGATATCATCAATCTGTCAGAGCTGGATTCCAAGGATTTCACGATAGATTATGAACAGGTAGACCTGTATGATCTGGCGGCGAACTGCCTTGCCGCATTGGAGCTGCAGGCGTCCAAACAGGATATTACATTAAGGCTGATGGGGGAATCCTGTGTCATTACTTCCAGCAAGACGCTGATGGACGAGCTTTTATATAACTTATGCAGTAATGCGGTACGTTATAATAGGCATGGCGGAACGGTTACGGTTACTACGGGAAGCAGGAACGGCAGGAGTTATCTGTCGGTGGAGGATACGGGAATCGGGATTTCAGAGGAACACCAGCAGAGAGTGTTCGAGCGTTTTTATCGGGTTGATAAGAGCCGTTCGAAGTCCACCGGGGGAACCGGGCTGGGACTTGCAATTGTGAAACATATTGTAGCGCAGCATGATGCGCAGATTACATTGACCAGTGAAAAGGGAAAGGGGACGCGGATAGAAGTAGTGTTTTGATGGAAATAATATAGCAGATTCTGTTTTGCATAATAGGATAGATGTATTTATCGGAAAGAAAGAGGGAAGAAAAGAATGGTATATTTATTGTTGGTTCTGGGATTTGTATTGCTGATTAAGGGGGCGGATTTTTTTGTGGAAGGCAGTTCCTTTGTAGCAAAAAAGCTGCATGTTCCATCTATTATTATTGGCTTGACAATTGTCGCAATGGGCACTTCTTTGCCGGAATGTGCCGTTAGTATTACGGCGTCTATGACAAATAATAATGAGCTGGCAGTCAGCAATGTGTTTGGTTCAAATATTTTTAATTTGGTTGTAGTGTGCGGGGCCAGCGCATTATTTGTACCGCTTGCAGTACAAGTAAATACTTTAAAGAAGGAGCTGCCGTTTTCGATTCTGATGGGCGTTTTGCTTTTGCTTCTCGGATATTTCGGAATGGAGGTAAGCCGTGTGGACGGATTGATTCTTTTGGCGCTTTTCTTAGGATTTTTCCTCTGGATGATTCGTTCCGCATTGAAAGCAAAGGCAGATGGAAGTAATTTGGAGGGAAAAGAGGAAGATTCGGTAAAGGATCTGTCGGGATCTCGGTGTTTTCTTTCTATCGTCGGAGGTATGATTGCGATTAAAGTGGGAGGAGATTTTGTGGTAGATTCCGCTTCTGAAATTGCAGCAGATTTTGGATTGAGCCAGAATTTAATTGGTCTTACGATTGTCGCAATGGGTACTTCTCTTCCGGAACTGGTGACGTCTGTTGTAGCGGCAAGGAAGAAGGAAGTGGATATGGCGATTGGAAACGTAATCGGCTCCAATATTTTTAATATCCTTTTAGTTATCGGTATATCTGCAGCTATCAGCCCTATTACGTTTGTCATGGAAAATGTGATGGATGCGGTGATTCTCACCGTAATGAGCATTGCCGTCATGGGATTTGCCTGGAGTAAGCACAAGATTGAGCGAAAAGAAGGGTTAATTATGCTGCTTGCTTATGCCGGATATATGGTATATATCTGCATGCGGTAGTATAAGTACAGGAGAAAATATATTAAATAAAAGAACCTGCTTCAGGCGTTAGCCAGCCTGAAGCAGGTTTTTAAATACATCGGTCGCATACTGCCCGGATTCCAACTTGCAGAAATCTTCCAGATACAAATAATAGAGTTGGTTGTCGGAGGTCTTTAGCATGAACCAGTGTTCATTGTCCGTTGCCGGAAAGCTGACGGGTCCATCCTTAGGCGTCAGAGTTATAGCGTCTGTATTACGGCTTTTTTCTTTGTAAACAGTTACATCTGCCAGAATTTCATGATATTTGTATTCCTCAGGAAAATTTTCCATGTTGATATAATACCAACTCTGCGGAATCATTTCCAGTGAATTATCCTTTAACTGATATAGAACGGAGGTATTTGCAGTTTCTAAAAGATTGATTGGCAAATCTGCCATCAAGGTGCCGTCTCCGTTAATTTTGCAGGAAGAATGACTCAGTAAATCGCAAATATAGCCAAGATAACTTAAATTTCCTCTGTCGTACCGAAAGAAATATGTCACGTAATCATCACTCATTCCATGATCCAAAATCGCAATCTCTGCGTATTCATCTGAAGTATCCAGATCAATGACATAATATTCCATATCAAATCCACTGGCGCCGTCTGAGAGACGGCAGTCGTCACTGAGCAGATATGAGGAGTAATCCGTACCATTGATGGTAAATGTACAGGAGAGTTCTCCGGTTGTTTCTTCAAGGGTGCAGTCAAAGAAAATAGCATCCATATCTTCATTTCCATCCAGATTCGCAGTTATCGTAGAGCCAATAGGAGAGGATAATTCAAAGGGACCGGTGTAGTGATATTTTGGTTCTAGCGTGCTAAGCTTCTGATAGGGAATCGTAAAAAAATATGCGCCGGCAGCATGAGGACCAAGCACGCCTGTATTCGATACAAAAGTGATACCGCCGTTGGTAAAGTACCAAGTATCCTCAGTCAGGATTTCATCCATAATTGCGGAAGAAACTGCCTCCGAAGAATTAGGAAGAGTTTCTTGATAGCGGGGAAGGTCAAGTTGTGACCGAATATATGCTTCTGCCTCGTCTAATAAAGTTTCCTTATCTGTAGAAATATCGGATAGTGAAAGAAGGCTGCCGGTTGTGCTGTCAAAATTGAGTCCCCGATAGGAATAAATTCCATGAGCTCCGCCTGTGTAACTGCTCCGCAGCTGCCGTAAAGAAAGAATACTTTCGTCGGTGCGCTGCGGCTCATAGATACAATCTGCATAGTATGCTGAAAAATCATCCGGGTTCTGCAAAAAAAGTTCTTCCGCCTCTGAAATTAAATCCTCAGCATAGGAAAGAAAATTTTTTTCCTCTTTCGAAAGGGCAGCGGCAATCATAGAAGATGCAGCTTCATTTTCGAAAATGCTGATAGTAGGTTTTTGATATTCTGTATGGAGCAGATCTGTCTGAGTATCCTCGTTCTGATAGGTTTTGGGAAGTTGTTGGTAATGAATCAAAATCTCACCGGGATCATGGGGGAGGATATTTGGCTTGGTACTTTCTGTATCGGGACTAACGGATTTATCTCCCTGAAAAACAGAATTGTCGGCAGAGGTTGTGTCAGGCGCCGATTTATCAGATGAACTTCCGGTTGGAAAATTGCAGCCACCCAGAAGAAGGGTTAATGTACAGAATAGTACAATGCTTTTTCTTTTCATGATCATCCTCCTGTATGAGATTAAATATTATGCGAAGCAGAATCGGCTTCACATAATCGCATGGACGGCGCAAAGTCAGCGCCTTTTATGAGAATCCAGAATCGGGCTTCTCATAAGGTATATGATAGGGTCAACTATAAGTTTGACTCTCTTCACCATAAAAAATACGTTTATATAATTATATCATATGATTTAGGTGTCAAAAGGTACGTCCTTTTTGAACGATAACTGTTCTTTGAAAACTGGATATATTGTTGTAAA
>Ga0137306_102444_pt1 | contig 15567 bp, 8 predicted proteins | sample Inofroosms_March_FD_97187 | JGI IMG/M metagenome (GOLD analysis project Ga0137306, IMG submission 97187) | Mouse cecal microbial communities from Vienna, Austria - N-Acetylneuraminic and N-Acetylglucosamine D2O microcosms_March | ecosystem: Host-associated > Mammals > Digestive system > Large...
CGGCACAGTGAGACTCTCGGGAATGGTTTTCTCCATCGAGACCTGGCATAAAGAAATGGTTCCCTTTGTAACCAGATTTGTGTCTTTATCTATGATACAATCTTTTTTTAATACAACAGTCCACTGCGGCGTCCCGTTTTCGTACAGCATCATGACCAGGCTGCCAAGCTGTACACAGTCATCATACCTATAAATCAGTTTCCGGCGATCCTTCTTTAAATGCACCCCGTCTTCATCGGTACGCAAATACCATCCGTCAGTATTTTGATCCTTCGGTGCCCAGACACCATCCAGCCTGGAATACATTGGAGGGCTGATAGCCCCCTTGTCCCGGGCACCGTATCTCATAACACATTGGTGGATATTTTCATCCTCCGGCGGGGTATACGTAACTACGCACACGTCTTTTTCCAGCCATTGGATTTTCATTTTCTTATCTGCCGTATAGGGAAATGTCTGGGATTCCCGGACAAACCAAAAAATCCCCGCCAGGCAGATCGAGAAAAATAAGAAAAAATCAAGGAAAAAGGTATAAAAGGACTTTTTTGATGTGCAAACAGATGAAATTTTTTTATTGTTTTTATACGCATTTTTTTGTATACTTTAATTCAAAGACGATTTACAGAAGATTTTTACCGGAGGTGAACAGGCATGGCGGATATTATAGACAATAACCAGTTTGAAAAATATGAGAAAATGGCAGTATTCATCTGCCCTAATGTCCAGTCCAATCTTGTCACGACCTATGAAAAATATATCAAGGACCGGGCCGCAGAAAAGTACATCTACGAGAACTACATCAAGAGTACCCGTTCCATCGTGTCAAAAAATGATCATCCTCTGGATGATCCTGCAGTCACTCTGGAAAATATCATCGCGGTCTGTACTTATATCGCTTTATCCAAAGAAAATATCGACCAGGCCATCCGGACTTACCGGGAGAACCGGCGGGTGTATAAACGGAACTGGTTCAACAGCATAAAGGAAGAGGTTACCGCCCCGGACAATATGCGGCCAAAAAATCCACAGCTTCTGAGAAATTATGCCGAATCCACCCGGCTGATCCGTGCCATGGACCGATCCCAGACATCAGATCTTACGATTGAGGATATCATGCAGGAAAAATATGAAGAAATCGACGCCTGGCGTTCGGATACTTCCGCGCCGATCACAGATTTTTGTTTTCTTGCGCAGAAACCGGTCAAGACCCTTGCAAACGGTTTTGTCAATGACATGACCTTTGAATCCCTCATTATTATAAAGAATGAATTCGGCAGTTCCATAGAAGGCTTTAATGTCAGATACCCTACGGATCTTGCCGACCATCCCATTTTCTCCTACCGCAAGACGGCCCTGGAACTGGAAGCAAACCTGGTAGAAAATGAACTTACATTTTTGAACTGTTATGAATATGAAAATGAGGACATTGAGGGGGAGATCACTGTAAAGTATAATCCGGATGTAGAACTGCCCGCTGTGACGACCAAAAAGTCTGTCCCGAAGATCTTAAAGCAGTTCCAGATTGATCTAAAGCAGCGGGAACTGGACATGATGGACCGTGAAATCGTAACCGAACTCTTCAACATGATCAACGGAGAGAGCCTTGCCGGACAGCAGATTTACGTGGATTTAAGAGATTTTACCCGGAAGGTGTACCATATCAGCGTACCAAAGCATAAGCATTATGACGATCTGGGCAAGCGCCTGACAAAATTAAAGAATTATGATTATACGATCAGTGTAAGAAGCAAGGAAACCGGCGAGCTCATTGAGACCACGACCCTGGGGCTGCTGAATTACCTGTATATCAATTTCCAGGAAAATTATTTCCAGTATACCCCTTCTGACCAGCTTGTGCGTACCTATGTGCAGAAAAAATATATCAGTATCCTGACGGATTCCTATACCAGCATCAATTCCCCTCAGACGAAAGGGATCATGATGATCCTGCAGCAGGAACGGCTCAGCGAGTATTCCAAAAACTCCTTTTCCACCACGCTGACGCTGAAATACTTCCGTTCCCACATGAAGCTGCAGCGGATGGGCAATGCCGCGCTGGTCAAGGAACTGACAAGCCACCTTACGACTCTGAAGAATGAACATATCGTAGTAAAGGATTTCGGGTTTGTGAATAAAAATTCGGCGATCACGATCGAGTTTCTGCCGCTGGATTCCAAGGAGCTGATCGCATACGAGTTCAATACGAAAGGGATTGAGGACAGATCCAACATCATTGATACAAAATATGTTGATGTGACACACAAGGCAGGGGCTGATTAAACTGTCCCTGCCATTTTTCTATCCTGATACCGCTTCCGCCGAATACCAATCCGATTCATTTTGTCGCAATCTTTTATCCCAATTACCGTTCCTATCTATTTTGTCGGCATCTTCCACAGCCAAAACCCGCTTAAATGCATTTTGTCGCAATCTCCTCACTGCCTTTGCTGCATCCCGTCATTGATACGATTGATTTAGTCCGCTTTTCAGGGTCTATTTTTTCTATTTTTTTAATTTAGTCCGTTTTATAGGTGCCCTTTTTTTCTGCATTTGTTTTTGGTCCGCTATTTCGGGCTCATTTTTTTTGCTTTTTTTATTTAGTCCGCTTTTAAGAGCCTATTTTTTTTATTCTTTCTATTTAGTCCGCTATTTTGGGTGTATTTTTTTCTTCCCCCAAATTTTTTTTGAAGCCAAAAATCCTCTTTTTCCTGCTGTTAGGATTAAAAATGTCCTTAATCTGCTCTATTTAGTCCGCGAAAAAAGGAGCCTTTTTCATAAAAAGTTTTTTTTCCTCATTTAGTCCGCTGATTGCCGCCCTTTTTTTCAAAAAACTTTTTTCCAAAAATTTCACCGTGCCGTGGATATTGCCTGATATTGCCTTTTTCCTTTAAAATACAGGCTTTCAGCAACTTTTTCATTTCTTTCCGAAAGAAATGTTACTGGTAAAAATCGTTAAAACACAAGCTGAAATACAACTATTTTCCAATTTAGTCCGCTTTTTTGGGTGCGACTTTCTGATTTTACAAATCAGGAAAAATATAGTATATTAAAAAATGTAGATAACTTTCATAAAATTTGGCGGTTTTAGAAAAGTTATCCACATTATAATAAGCGATAGTAGCCGGTCTTGGCGGTCTGGCTACCATGTACAATATCGTCGGTACATCCGAGATATTCGCTTCCGAGATAGAAACTGAAAAAACGTAGATTGAATCGAATGCGATTGGATCCGATCTACCAGATACCAGATACCCGATATTTGATATTCGATATTCGATATTGTGATGATATTATATACTATTTCTTTCTTCTTTTCAAGTATTATCGGTTACTGGGTTCACAGTAACGTATTATCACAGGATCGACTGATAACGGATGTTTTTGTTGTGCGCAGAAAATCCATTTCCCATAGATACTCATGGCTGATAAAATCTCCCGCTCAATATAAGCATCCGCGTATGAGGTGATACACTTGAATTTATCAAAATATGCCCGGATAGGTAAGTCGCCTTTCATTAAGGCCATCGGGGTACAGAAAAACCACAAGGAAATAGTTTATACGGAAAGCCGTGAGCTGGACTGCGCAGTGTCCGGCTGTTTTGCGTGTGAGAACTACAAAAATATCGAATTTTATGAATATATGCCCAAAGAAGTTCAGGCTGCCGCAAAGCAGTGCTGTGAAAGCTGCCCCCATGCCGTATACCGTACTGTCATCCATGAATCCTGTAAATACATCAACGAAGCCAATATATTTGGAAATAAGCCCCGGATCAAATCCATTGCCCTGAAACTGCTCCTGGTTTACCATTTTTTATCCCCGGACGACCAGGGGATGGTCTGCGGCCTGTCGTCGCGTGAACTGGCTGGGTATCTGGACTGTACGGTTCGCTCGATAAAAAACGCAAACAGCGTACTGCAGAAATATGGATATATTCTCTACTCCCAGGATGGAGCCCATAAGCACAGATTTCAGGTTATCCTGACCGAGTACACGTCCTATTCTCTGCCTGCGGACCAGGGCGGGCGCGGATATGCCACATTTAACCGGGAATGTCTGGAGGAACTGATCCGAATCAAGGATCTGAACCAGCTGAGGATCTTCCTGCGCGCGGCATTGGATGCTGATACCAACAGAAACCCCGAAAAGGAACTGATTATCTCACAGGATTATGAAACACTCCGTCGTTTTCTGCCGGCTTACTGTAAGCCGGGAATCATTCGCCGTGCCCTTTCCTCTGTTACGGCTCTTTTTTCCGTGGCTTTCGATGAGGAACAGATTTTTTTGAAAATGGATACATCCTGCCATGGGCGCCGCATGTTTGACGCAAGCAATGAAAGCCATACATCACAGATCAAAGACTACATAGAAGAGCTCGACCAGGCCATGAAAAGAGCCAATCAGAAGCTCCTACATCATGGGACACCTGATTCGGATGATCTCTCATTTCTAAACAGGGAAGGGATCTGTTCCAAATACAAATCCCCATCCTGCAAAGAGCTCTACGTCTCTTTCGACCTTCATACGGATGATTTTAAGGATTTAGGGTTGCTCTGTACCACATTTTCTTTTGAAGATGTAAAGGGATGTATCAGCTATCTTTACGAAAATTATCAGATTGATTTTAAAATCGAATGTATCGGAGCCCTGATCCGGACGATGCTAAAAGAAAAAATGAAAAACCAGGCCGCGGCCCTGCTGTTTGCAAATACATAAGAACTGATAATGATCTATATTGAGCGGCTGATTGATCTGCCGTAGCTCTTATATAGATTGGATTTTTGAACCATCGGGTTTCTGATGGTGATGTTTTATGCCCTTTTTTATTTTTGCGGCTGCATGGGATCTGTTTCTTTCCATGTAATTTTGACTTCCTGTCTATTTCTCTTCATTTTTCTCCAGTTCAAATCAGGCCAGCCCTCATGAAAATTCAAAAATTGGATTTTTCCGTCCTTTTTTACCTTTTTGACGGCTTTTGTAACGGAAAAATTTCATCCACATTGAAAAATAATCTTCTACTTTCGAAATATATCATCGCAATGGAAATTTTTTCATTCACATCCCCAAAATTCATTCCACATTTGAAAAATCCCCTCTTTCAAAAAACGCAGGATTCCTTATGAACTCGGCAATCCCACATATTTCATTTATCAATTATGTATTTCATTATGTTTTAAATATAAATAATTATGTATCGTAGATACACCTCCCCTCTTCCTGCATACATTTCTATGTCCCAGACTGTATTACCAACCTGGGACATATTTGATCGTACAAAAATCCAATCTATAAACCTTAATATATTTTTTCATTATGATATAGATCGGGTACAGTTCCGTTATAAAAGAATATGTTTCCATTCCTTCTTTTATGCAGCAGGATATTGCTGCCGCGAATATGATATCCTCATTCTTTAATCTATCCAATATCAAATCTTTTGGAAGATTTGCTTTGCTAAAGATAGTCACTGAGCAGGCCCAGTACATCATAATCATCTGCTGCAGTTTCTATAGGGCTGATCGGACTTTCCTGCACAAGTGACGGCGAAATCAGCCCATCCGGATTTTCCCTAGGAAGGGAAGCATCTTCTGTTTTGACTGGAGATGGTATCTCTACGCTCCCATCATTCGCCGGATGAGTGTCTTCCTTTTCCAGAGGCTCGGGAGAGGTCTCTCTCCTGCTGCTGTCACGGATTTGGATGTTACCGTCTGTGGAGCTGACAGTGGAATCGATGTTTTCCTGCAGCTCCGCGACTGACTGCTCCAGCTCGGAAATCCTGGCCAGAAGGGAGGATTCGCTGTCACGGAGCAGCTTGGGGGTACAGCATTTTATGATATAGATGAGTACATCCATATAGGGATTCAGACTGTCCCTGATTTTTTCACGCAGAATACTGAACTGCTCTACATACCAGTACAATTGTTCCGTGCGGCAATCCCGGACTATCTGATAAAGCTGGAATTGATACCCCGACGGACGCAGTTCATAGTCCGAAGGACATGAAATATGGCTTGTCTCTTTAAGATGCTCATCCGAACGGTGCAGTGCGGTTTCTCCCGATGATATATATAATACGATTCCGTCAACAAGACAGTGGAGGATGTTATCAACAAGTAAAGAAAGGCTTTTTCCTTCTTCATATATTTTCCACAGCAGCCTTATAGCACAGACGCTGTCGTTTTTTATGACTGCGGATAACATCTCGAGGGAGACTTCATCATCCATCAGGCATAAGCATTTTTTTACATGTTCCACAGTTAACCGGCTGCACGAGATCATCAGTTTTTCCATGATACTCAGTGCGTCTCTCATGGAACCGTCTGCCTGCCTGGCAATCAGATTTACTGCATCTTCATCGTACTCCTTTTGGAGTTCCTGCAGTACGTAAGTGAGCCTGTCGCGGATCGTTCCTGCGGATAGCGCATTAAACTGGTAGATGGAGCATCTGGAACGGATTGTTGCCGGAATTTTATGTAGTTCTGTTGTGCATAAGATAAAAATGCAATGTTTAGGCGGCTCCTCGATGGTTTTTAGAAGCGCATCGAACGCGCTGCCTGATAAATTATGTACTTCATCAATGATGTAAATTTTTTTGGGAAGTACGGTTGGTGTATATTTTGTAGACGCGATCAATTCCTTTATGTCATTGATTGAGTTATGCGATGCCGCATCCAGTTCGATACAATCCAATGTCGTATCCTTTAACATCGAATTGCAGTTTACGCATTGGTTGCAGGGACCATCGGCTGTAGGGCTTTCACAGCAGATCACCCTGGAAAGGATACGCGCGAGCGTTGTTTTCCCTGTCCCTCTGTGCCCTGCGAAAATATAGGCGGAATCATAGTTTTTTGTTTTGGCCTGTTCACGGAGTGTGACCAGATTCTGTTCCTGCCCTGAAACCTCTTTAAATGTCTGCGGCCTGTATGTTGAATAAAGCATAATATCCTGTGCCTCCTTTTATTTTAAAATATATCGTTTGTTCATTCATTTACCTCTATGATAAAGCGGATCAGATTAAAATAATCATTTTTTGTATAAGACATATGTGACATGGATAAATGCTCCATGCCATGTAATAATATTTTCATTGCCTGTTTCCTGCTGTAAAATGCATCCGGAAAATGGTTCTTTGCACGGCAGCCTGCACATCTATTTAGAGTATATTTATAAAACGGGTATAGGAGCAGGCGTATATTCCATTTAGGATTTCCAGCATGGATACTGTAAAAATCGGAATCGCTTTTCTCTTTTATGGTATGAAGTATAAACAGAAGGTCTTCACGCATTGTGATTTTGCACATTTGCTGATAGCATAATATATAATCTTCCACTTCTTTTTTCCGGGAAGAGAATGAAAAGGGAGCATTTTCCGTCAGATAGCAGACGAAATCCAGATATTGGTTCCTTATATTGCAGCCTGTTAAATACTGCTTCATATCTTTTTCATTCAGTGGATGGAAAGAAACCAAATAGCATCGGCTCTTTATAGTATCCAGCAGGCGGTTCTCTTCCGAAATGAGGATCAAGATGTTTGTCTTGGCACGGTCCTCCAGCAGTTTCAGAAGCCGGTTCTGGGCACGGCGTGTAATGGTATGCGCCTGGTTGATCAGAAATATTTTTCGCCCCCAGATACTGCACCGCCGGCTTTTTTCTACAAGCAGTTCAATATCTTCCACTTTCAGCGGATCAGCCGTGGCAGTTTCGTAGTAGTCCGGGTTTAACTGCAGATCTTCTGCCGAACAGTTTAACAGCCTTCCTGCTGCATATTTCGCAGCCTGCTTCTTTCCAAGCCCCGGCACTCCCTGCAGGATCAGCCCGGGAGGATTCGGCAGGGAAAGATAGTTGTCCAGGTCTTTTAAAGTATCCTGATTGATATTTGTTAGTTGTTCCATAGCGGATTCCTCCTTCTTTTATTCCCGCGAAGCAACGAGCCAAGTAGCCATGCTTGCATGGATATTTGGTGACTGCCGCGAGGGTTGCTAAGTGCCAGTGGCACTTGTTCAGCAACGACCGAAACGGAGTGTAGACCAAATACCCCGCAGCTTGCTGCGCTAGAATTTTGATGCCCCGTCAGCTTGCTGCGGGGTATTTGACTGCTGCTCCGGATGGAGATCAGCTTTCATGTGGTCGGCGGCTTCATAAGGTATGCCCGAGGGCATACCTTCATGGCCATTCGGCCGTTTTACGAGATATATGTAATGGCTTAATTTGGGAATGAATACGGTACCGCTCTTCTGCTGGTTTTCGGTCAGGAAAAATTCCTGGCTGGATATGCGCAGGTAAGTCGTATATGCCATATTTAAAATGACTGCTTCCCGTATCATGGGCTTTTGATATTCTCCTTTATATGCACTCTGTACCATATGATACAGAAGGTTTTTATCTTCTATGGATAGAAAGCATTTCAGATCTTTTGAATAAGACTCGATCAGCTGTATGCTTAATGTATCTTTGGGCAATAGTGCATATTCATTTATTTTTTCTGCTTCAGGAAAAGGGGAATAGAGATTTGTAGTTCCGATGCCAAATAATAAGGAAGCTGCAATCAGAAGATCTTCCTGATAGTTTATTTTCAGGTCAGGATGGTAAGCATATATTTTTTGTGAACGCATGATCTGGATTGACATGCTGGTGACGGATACGGTCTGTACCAGAAGGCTCCCGTTATACGCTCCTGCCTGGTGAAGGCTTACAGGGACTTCCGACAGCTTTTCCATTTGCCCGTTCAGAACCAGCTCGACTAATTCATGGAAACCATAATGGTGAATCAAGCTGACCTGCTTTTGTAGCATATGTAAATATTGCTTGGTTTCTTCTTCATTGAGTCCGTTGATGAAACGGCCAATCTCGTATTCAGTAACTGGTTCCATCTTCCATCCGATAAATTCCGGAAACTTCTTGCTGTTCAGGAGGACTTCCCCATATATTTTGATCACCTTTCCTTTTAAGTTTAAATATTCTTCTTCTATATTATTTTCCCAGACCCTGCCTGCCAGGCTTCCGGTTTTATCCTGGAGCATTAAATGCAGGTAAGGAATTCCTTTATCTTTTGTATATTTCATGAAAATATCCTTTAAATAAAATTCTTCTGTCAAAGCTTCTCCCAAATGCTCATTGAGCTGCGATATGTAGAGCTGTTTCATAGTGTTCCTTTCTTTTATCAATTTTAATATCCTTAAGCTGATCCAGCAGAGAACTATAATAATGATAGATTAAGCTGTTTAATGTATCGTCATCCGGATATGCAAAAGATTTTGTCTCTTCCGGCTTTAATAGCGAGCTCACAATATGAAGGATGCGGAATAGGTAGATTTCTCCGCACCTTGCAAAGATTTCGCACTTCCGTAAATAGTAATTGATTCCATATTTGCCCCTGGCGGACAGCAGGACCATTCCGGTCTTCTTCTCCTCTTCTACTGCGTTTCTTAATAGTTTTTGATAACGTAAAGCTATTTTGTCAAAAGTGCATTGCAGGGACAGATCCCCTAGTGTATCATCCAGCATATGGAAATATTCATGGATAAATGAATCAGGATGGCGGAAATCTACGACCATTGTATTAATGGAAGGATAATATAATCCGCTTGCATGATGGCGTCCGAGCTTGCGGAAGCGCAGCGCAACATTATGATTTTTAAAATCATGGAAGATTTGGTGATTTAGTTTTTGGAATTCTTTTGTCACAAGGTCTACGCTTTTCAGATCCACTTCTTCATCAAATTCTATAAAGCCAAAATACTTGTTCAGTTCCGAACACTGCATTTCCTTAAGTACATGCTGCGGTATATTTCTTTTCGTCATATACGCCCGTGCGACCATACCGTCCAGCTCTTTTCGATGCTTTTCCTCTTCTTTGATATCTTGTACATTGGAAATAAAATACTGTAAAGATGATAGGATAAATTTTTCGTAGTGGTACGGGAGGTAGAAGTATACTCTGGAATCTGTTTTCCGTAATAAATCTTTTGCAGAAATCAAATTGCCGTTATAGACAAGGGAAACAAGATTTATGATATCCGGAATAAAATCAGACAGTTGTACGGGCGATTCGGCAGGCGGTTCTGGAATATTTTCAGAATGATAAGCGGTTTTTGTGTTTTCACTTTTTGGGGATTGACCGTGATCAGCCGATAAGATGTAACAATTTGTTTTATTGTCAAAAATATAACTGTTATCGGCTAAGAATGCTGCAAACCATTCTGGAAGATTATCGGCATCCCAGCGTTTCTTCATCAGGCAGCCAGAGATGTTGCGGAGAATATACTTTAGTGCTTCAGATACCATAGTGTCTTCAAGAGCTTCTTTTTTTAATTGGTTCAGCCAACTGATTCCCCAAAGTGCAAAGAAGGCTGTATCTGCATGCAGCATATGGATTCTAAAGTTTGGATTACATTTATAATGGTAATCATCGTTTTGAAATCTTTTATGTGATGTACATGGTACATAAAAGGTTTCTTCTTCTATCGTTAATGCGATGATATTTTGACTGCCGCTTACATCCTTTGCGAGCGTGCTGCCGGATAATTCTTCTGCAGGATATATCCTGAATCCAGGGCAATCTTTGCTAAAACTCAATATAAAAGGAATGCCTTCTTTTATCAGGCACTCCTCGCTATGGACTGTTTTTAATCTCTTTTTAATTAATTTTTTTATTGCATGCTCGATCTGTAGATAAATTTGGTATTCATGATTTGCTAAAAATGGAAATTTCAAGTTACATAGCCTAACGGTTAGGCTGTCAGTTTTAAATAAATTTCTTTTTTCCTTTACTCTGGCAAGCGATAAGATACGTTTACCTTCCTGCAGATAATTTGTTCTGTTCAATTCATTTTCGTCTGTCAGCTCATCAAAGAAATCAACAAGTCCGACCAGAGATAATAATTCTGTAAATTCACTCATATGTTCCTCCTTTTGAATAAAAAAAGACATCCGTGGATGCCTGGCCTAATATTGTCTTACAACCTATTTCTAGGGATTTATAACATGTAACGATCATAGGATTATTACATTAAAGAAATATGTTTTCATTTAGTATAGCAAGAGGAAATTTGAATGTCAATTTTTGATAGATTATTTTGAAGCAGCAACTGGTTATATGTTATAATTCACGGTCCATTGAAAAGTCGCCTGACGGCGGTCCTAAGCGTCAGCGACGCTTATTTAAGATGGACCGGAACGGAATGTAGACGGGCTGGATGCACGCAACCGCTATTTTACTGGCCGGATGCCTTGCAGCAGGGTGCAAGGCACCATGAACAGTAACCGGTTATATATCACATCTTTGGAAATAGCCTAAGTCATGTGCTGTTTAAATGTTAATACAAAGGAAAACCTAACCGTTAGGTTGATGAACTTGGATTATTATTGGTATCTTTTGAATGGCGTGTATTATAAAGGATCTACCTTAATACCATTGTATGCTGAAAAACTGCCAGTAACAGATTTTCTGTATTGTATCGCCTGATCAATATATAAAGGTACATTGTAGATTCGTATTTATCAGTTTTGTCATTTTCATATTAACCAATTTATTGAATCAAATTATGATGAATTTAATTAGTGCTTGTGCGCTAAGGAACTATATGGAAATTTTTTGTATTCACAGAAGTACAAGTGAAAAATCTTGCCGTTTTGCTTTCTAATGTGCAAAACACTGTACTGATTGACCTATTTAAGTGCTATGTTTCTTTTTCTGTTTTTTGTAAAACTTAATTATGTAAAAAAACCTTTTTATAAGTCCTTATTTACAAAATCTGATTTTGTCTTTTGGTAATTGTATTGATGCTGTATAAATTACAGTGGATATACATTTTCGCCCTAACTGTTAGGTTACAAATAAAATTATTCCACCTGTGTAGTTTGATGATCCACGAATCATCAAACCCATTGATCTATTTGAAAAAATATTCTAAAGTTTATGCTGCTAACGCAGTCGCTTTTTTGCATACTAATGTAGTGACCGAATATATGCAAGCATGGCTATTTGATTTGTTGCTTCGTGGAAATAAATGGACTCCTTTCGATAAGTTTTTGCATTGCGATAAATTGCATGTAAAAGAACTCTAGAATTGAAACCGCACATCGGGGATGATACTGAAGGACAGATAAATCTGCATTCAGTATCATGTGATGTAGACAGCCTTATAAGGAAATATATACTTTATAGTTTGTGCAATGTTAACTCCAGATTTATCATCTGCTATTATTGAATCAACTGCAATTAAAAATCATAGCATGCAATATTTTATCATACGGAATTTTGAGTCTGCTTTATATATTGAGAATAGGTAATTACTCCAATAAAAGAAAAAAAGAAATAAAACTGATATTTAACTTGCATTTAAAAGAGTAATGTGTCATAATAAAAAAGGAGTATAAAACGGAAACCTAACGGTTAGGCTCAAAAGACAAGGAGGAAGCAAAGTGGCAATAGTAATTGGTGATTATAACAGAAAAGGGGGCGTGGGAAAAACCAGCTCGATCATTAATCTGGCGGCAGAGTTTGCACTGTGTGGAAAAAAGGTTCTGCTGATAGACGGTGATTCCCAGACAAACCTGACTCAATTCTTTTTTTGTGAAGATGAGGAACTGTTTGACGGTGGAAGGATAAGGGGAAACGTTGATACGCTTTATCAGGTGCTTCAGGAAGAGATAGATATCCGTGATACCATCATGACGAAGGAATTTAGCGCACGTAGGAAATGGAGAAATAAATTTCGGAAGATCAGCTGTACATTAGATATCATTATGGGAAGCCGGGAGATGGATTACTATGATAATGAAGATATGGAAATCCTGAAAAAGAAGCTGTCTGTCCTGGAAGAAGATTATGATTATATTTTGATTGACTTTCCTCCTGCTCATAATCTTGTTACGATGACATATCTTCTCGCATGTGATTATGTGATCGTACCGCTGCATCTTGCCAAAGATACCAGTACATATGGTTATGAAGATGTGATTGAAAGATGCAGAGAGGCGCGGAATGAATACGGAAACAGAAATTTACAGGTGTTAGGTCTGTTCTATATCAATGTGCAGTTATATAAAGATGACCAGAAGATTTTGTATGAGCTCAGTATGGAAGAGGAGATGCGGAATGCAATGCGGCTGTTTGAAACAACGATCAAACATGATTATGGAGCTATGCAGATGAGTGAAAGTGAAAAAAAACCTCTTTGTATCACTAGTGGAAGCAGTGAAATAGCAAGGAACTATAGGGCCTTGGCAAAGGAGATCGAAAAAAGGATAGAAGAGGAAAGGGGAATATAAATGGCAAGAAAGACTTTGGCAAGTCAGGCGCTTAAAAAGAAAAATACATTATTAAATACTGCAAACCAGTCAGAAAAATTTCAGAAAGAGATAACAGATGAGACGAATGTAGCAGAGCTTCCGGAGGATGTCAAAGAAAAAATCTTATATTTGGATGATGATATGCTGGAAGATGACCCTTTTAACCAGGAAATATATGGAGGTGAACTGGAAGTTAATCTGCTGGCTGAGTCCATGAAAACATATGGATTCCTTGGAATCATCATTGCATACCCTCACGGTTCGAAATACAGGATAGAGTCCGGGCACCGAAGAAGAAATGCGGCGCGTATAGCAGCGATTTCCAAATATCCGGTATTGATCACGGAGCCGCCTAAGACAGAATGGGAAAGGAAAATGCGCCTTTTTCTCGGCAATCTGCACGGGCGGAAAGAAAAACCGATGATACTTGCGCGGACCGCTCAGGGGCTTTATGAAACGCATAAAATGGAAATAAAGCATAAGCGTGAGAATAACCTTCTGGAAGAGGGAGAGATTACTGCGCTCAATGAGTTGGTTGCGATCGACATGGAAATTGACATCAAATCTGTTGAAAAATACAAAATGCTTTTGAAGTTGATTCCAGAACTACAGGAAATGGCGGATTCAGGAGACTATTCGTGGTCGGCATTAACTACGGCGGCAACATTGGATGAGCAGCAGCAGAAGAAACTGGAAGCTATGATCAGGGTGAAGACAGAAGCAGAAGGGGCGGCTAATGTTACCAGAACCTGGATTGTAGATATCAGTAATCGTTTGAAATTAGAGCAGAGTTTAGAGGATGTAAAAAAGGCTCAGGATGATGCTTCTAAAAAACAAAATACCAGGATACGCAGGAAGAACGGAACAAAAGTAATTATGAATTGTGCGAAAAATCTGCATGAAGTGCTGGATAAGGATTCGTTGATCAAAGAAGAGGAAATAACAGCAGTGATCGAGACATTGGAAGGATTAAAAAGCAGTATTGAGATGAAGATCAATGCTTTAAGGGAGCATGAGTAGCAGTAGATGGAAAACCTAACGGTTAGGTTTTGAGAGGATGGGTACACCATCCTCTTTTTAGCCTTATCATGAAGACTTGATGTCTTTTATATACTCACAGTCAATGAATTTTGCCGTGAGTATCGCGGCAGACGTTGAACTCTGTGAGTATCGGCCGGACACCTAAGACTAACATGTCGTCCAAACCTTTCCCAAATCCAGGATTCCAATTTGCAATATAGGTATGGAAAGAAGCTTCGGTCAAAAGTTTTGCAAGCTTTTTTTCGCATCGTAAAACATTCTCATTTGTATACTTATCCGCATCATATGCCACGACTGCTGATCTGCAGCCGATGTCTGTCAAAAAATCCAGGACACATTTTTTGGAAGAATCTTTTTCTATCAATTTAGAATAAGATGTTATGCCTGGAAGTGAGATCACAACATGCTTAAGAAAAAAGTTTGCAATGATCGCCTTTTTTTCTCCCTCCGTGATATAACAGACAGTGGGATCATCCAACCCTGGATGGAAATAGATACCAATGTGGCTTTTTGCGCGGCATCCATTACGGTAGGCGTTCGAAAGAACACCGTTAACGTCTCTGGATTCTTTGTATGAGGAAAAATTCTTATACTTATTCCGCTCCTTTCCATGTTCGTCCGTTTCCGGACGGTCCAGGCGGAGCCGCAGCCGATAGAGGTTTCCGTCTATATCGTAAAGTGGAATCAGCATTCCGGGCTTCCCGACGAAAGTCCATTGCCCGGAGGCGTCCTGATAAAAACCAGGAACCCCCTCTAACGTGGAATGCTTTTCCAGGAGCCGGCTGCAGATATGGTATCTTTCGCTATGATCACTGTAGTATCCAAGTTTATTGTCATAGTGCTTTTCCAAGGCAAGTGAACGGATCATACTCTCAGTAATGAGAGTGTGAGGCCAGCCATCATCAATCATTTTCCTGTAATGCGTTCCAATTAAAGGGAGCATTGCAAGAAAATCCCTGTAGATGAGATCCAATTCGGCATTGGATTTCGGCGGGAGTCCCTGATCATTGGTTTCTTTCGGCTTCTTCTGAACCGGATGATAAGAATATCCTGGATTGTTGCCGTACTGATCCTCCTTTTTGATATCAGTATAAAAGCTGGAACCATCAGGGAGCTCTTTTATAAAATAGTATGTTTTACCATTGCTTGGACTTTGGACCTCAGGAAGCTGTATGCGCCTGCAGACACATAATTCCTGACCGGGGTAAGCAGCCTGATCTGGCACAAGAATACTG
>Ga0137306_102445_pt1 | contig 15565 bp, 11 predicted proteins | sample Inofroosms_March_FD_97187 | JGI IMG/M metagenome (GOLD analysis project Ga0137306, IMG submission 97187) | Mouse cecal microbial communities from Vienna, Austria - N-Acetylneuraminic and N-Acetylglucosamine D2O microcosms_March | ecosystem: Host-associated > Mammals > Digestive system > Large...
ATTACTTTGTTTAAGCTGGATGAAGAGCTTAAGCGGTATTACGATATGCCCTGCTACTGTCCGTTCTATGCTAAGGGCGAGCTGACCGGCGGAAGTCTTTTGGAGCGGGAAGAGGAGGATCTGTCTGAAAAAGAGCCTGAGTTTGATAAAGCGGATATTGAATCAACAGAAATTGTAAGGAGCAAAGAAGGTATTCTAAGTGAGCTTAACGCGGCAGATGCCAGGAATATGCTTATTTATATTGCGGATAAGATCATTGCCAGAAAACCATATCTGACGGAGATTGACAGTGCTATCGGAGACGGGGATCATGGGATCGGAATGGCAGGCGGTATGCAGAAGGCGAAGCAGGAACTCCTTAAGATGGAAGGGGAAGAAAATGTCTATGCAGTCTTTGAGGCGGCAGGAAGAGCCATGCTTCTGTCTATGGGGGGAGCATCCGGGGTTATCTTTGGAAGTCTCTACCTTGCAGGTGCGAAAGATATGGAATCTAAAAGTGTGTTGACGGCAAAGGACATATTCAGGATGGAGCGGAAGAGCCTTGAGGCCATTCAAGAAAGAGGCAAGGCGAAAGTCGGTGATAAGACGATGGTAGATGCGCTGGTTCCAGCGGTAGATGCGATGGAGAAATGCAGCGGTGCAGGCCTTCTGGAAATGCTAAAGGCAGCAGAGACAGCGGCGGCACAGGGAGTTGAGGCGACGAAAAAGTATCAGGCCAGATTCGGACGTGCCAAATCTCTGATGGAGAGGGCCGTCGGATATCAGGACGCGGGGGCGACCTCTGTATGGCTTATCTTACAGGGGATGCGGGAATTTGTAGAAGATCAGATGGAATAAATAATTTAAAGGGGCGGCGTATGCTGCCCCTTTTATAACACCTAATAGGCAGAAAACAGAGTTAAACCGTCGTAAACATATCCAGCACCTGCCCCGTCATCTCTGCCGGGGAATCAGCCAGAAGGTACAAAATCCCTTTTGCCACCGCAGAAGAGCTTCCCATAACAGCATCATCCTGCCCCACGTTATGGTTATAGACCCGCTGTCCCGGAGTATCGACGATCCCCGGAGCCACAGCATTGACCTTGATGCCGAATTCCTTCGTCTGGATAGCGGCAGTCTTCGTCATCGTTATGATCCCCGCCTTTGCCACGGCATATCCGCCCATCTGGGACGCGATCCGCCCCATACGGGAGGAGACGCTCACGATGTCGCCGCTCTTTTGGCGGATCATCACAGGAATGACTTTATTGATGCACAAAAACGGAATCTTCAGATTCGTCTTGATGATCTGATCCCACTGCGCCTCCGTCCATTCCCAGATCTTGATCGCCTGCTTTCCAACGCTGTCATAGATTTCGGAAGGATATCCCCCGGCATTGTTGACCAGGATGTCGATGCGGCCAAACTTTTCCACCACAGCATCGACCATAGACTGTACCTGGGCGCTGTCTGTCAGGTCACGGGAAAGAGCGGCGGCCTGTCCGCCCTTTTCTTCTATCATGGCGACCGTCGTGTCAAGATCTGCCTGGGTTCTTGCGACAGCCACGACAGTCGCTCCTTCTGCGGCTACCGCCAGTGCAGTATCGCGGCCGATGCCCTTGCCGGCGCCGGTGACGATCGCGATTTTTCCTTCAAGTTTCATATCGTAATTCCTCCTGTGAATGTTTATGATAACACGGCGCATCATTCTGCAGCCTGCGCATCCGCGGATTAAAAAAGGCTCACGCTCTGCCTTTGTTCTATATCTTACGTTCTATATCTTACGGGTCTTATATTTCTCAAAAAAATCAATAGAAACAGGATGTACATAGCTGTCCCCGATCCCGTGCAAAAGCACGATGTTCAGGTGATTGCCAAGATTCTTTTTGTCAAGCTTTATGGCTCTGGTAAGGGCATCCATGGGAAGCCCGCTGTCAGAGGGCAGTCTGTAAGACTTCAGCACATGTAATATACGCCCTGCCGTGCCTTCTGGCGTGAGTCCTTCCTGCTCTGCTAAGAGCGTAAGCTGGTACATGCCGATGGCGACTGCCTCGCCATGGCTTTCACGTTCGTACTGATAATATTGCTCTATCGTATGCCCCAGAGTATGCCCGAAGTTAAGGAGCATCCGCTCTCCGGTGTCGAACTGGTCGTGCTCTACGACGATTCTCTTAATATCCACACAGCGCTGGATGATCTCTGGCAGACGCTCCCTTAAGGCGCCAAAGGAGCCGTACTCCTCCAGCGTCTCAAACAGGCTTTCGTCCTTAATGCAGCCATACTTGATCACTTCTCCCATGCCGTCGTTGATAAACCGCGGCTGCAGGCTATTCAGCACAAGCGGGTCGATGAGCACGATAGATGGCTGGTAAAAAGCGCCCACAAGATTCTTTCCTTCCGGGAGGTCAACAGCGACCTTGCCGCCCACCGAAGAGTCTACCTGCGCCAGAAGAGAAGTAGGCACCTGGATGAACTTCACGCCGCGAAGAAAGCTTGCGGCAGCAAACCCGGCCAGATCCCCGATCACTCCGCCGCCCAGCGCGATGACCGCATCGCTGCGGGAGATCTTAGCTTCAAGCATGGCCCGGTAGATCTCTGGCAGGCTCTGGAAGCTTTTCGTAGCCTCCCCGTGGGGAAGTACCAGATGATGGCATTCATAAGTCTCGCTCAAACTCTTTGTCAGCGCATCTCCGTACAGGGGGTATACATGGTCATCAGAAATGATCATGATACGCCTGCCGAAAAATACCTGCGGGATATATTCCCCTGCCTTTGTCAATATCTTATTTTCAATGTAAATGGGATAACTGTTTTTCCCTAAATCAACGGTCAGTTTCATCTTTTCCTCCATATTCCCGGAGCTATAACAGGCGTACTGATAGCAGCAGTGTCTCAACGGGATAACGGCGCCCCTGATTCAAAATGATTCTAAAAGCGCCGAATATATTTTTATGAAACGGTCTTACCCAGCACTTTTGCAATCTGCGCTACATCCTGGAACAGCTCGTCATATTTCTCTGGTTTTAATGACTGGGCGCCGTCGCACAGCGCGCATTCCGGATTGTTATGGACTTCAACCATCAGGCCGTCTGCTCCGGCGGCGATGGCAGCTCTCGACATGGCGTCCACCAGCCACCATTTCCCGCCCGCGTGGCTCGGGTCTACGATGACCGGCAGATGAGTCAGCTTCCGGAGCACCGGGATGCTCTGGAGATCCAGCGTGTTCCGCGTATAGCTCTCGAAAGTACGGATTCCCCGCTCGCACAGGATGACATCCTCATTGCCGGATGCCATGATGTATTCCGCCGACATGATCCACTCCTCGTAGGTGGCGTTAAGTCCGCGCTTTAAGAGGATCGGGCGGTCAAGCTGCCCAAGCTGCTTTAAGAGGTCGAAGTTCTGCATGTTGCGCGCGCCGATCTGGATCAGATCCACCTTTTCATTAAAAAGGCCGAGGTGATCCGGGGACATCAGCTCCGTCACGATGGGCATCCCCGTTTCCTCCTTTACTTCACAGAGAATGTCAAGTCCCTCTAAGCCAAGCCCCTGAAAGGAGTAAGGGCTGGTCCGGGGCTTAAATGCTCCGCCCCGAAGCAGATTAGCGCCGGATGCCTTGGCGGCGAGGGCGATCTCTAACACCTGCTCCGTAGATTCTACAGAACAGGGGCCGGCGATCATGGCAAGATGGCCGCCTCCCACCTTGACTCCGGATATGTCCACGATAGACTCCTCCGGGTGAAATGCACGGTTTGCCAGCTTATAAGGCTCCTGCACATGCATGACCTTATCGACAGACGGATTGACTTCAAATAATTTGGAATCAATCCGGGTCGTATCTCCGATACAGCCGATGATGGTCATCTCGGAGCCTTCTACAATATGGGTGTCTAATCCCTTGCTTTTGATCAGATTGACAACGTGGTCAATTTCCTGTTGTTTTGTACGTGGTTTCAGTACGATAATCATAATAAATCCTCCATGGCCGCACTGTAAAATTTTAACAGTTTAAAGTGCGAAAACTAAGCATATCTTAACGCGAAAAGCAGTGTTTGTCAATATTTTTCAATTAAGGAAACGGAAAATCTTCGTCCAGTATTTTACCAGTGTCTTGTACTCGGCATTGTAGATCTCATGCTTGCTGCCCGGCACTTTGATGAGCCATGTGGGAGCCGGATACCGCCGGCTGATCTTGCGGATGAACTGGTACTGCGCTTTGGCGGAGACAAGCCCGTCATTTTCCGCCTGGAACAAAAGCAAAGGAACCCGGATCTGCTTCCAGGCGGTATGCATCAGATGCCGGTGAAGCTTCTCGGCGCTTCTAGTCCACCGGTAAGTGCCGCAGGTGTTCTGGAAAAGGGGCTCTGCCCTGCGGATTTGCTGCTGGTAGTCAAAGCGCGCCCGGGAAGCGGCGCTGCTTGACTCAAAGGTCTCCGTACCGTCAAAAGGGCGGCCTCCCGGAAGATGACGTGCAGACTGCCCCAAAAGGCACGCTGCGCCGGCGGCGAATCCCGCCAGCTTCCACGGCAGAGGCCGGGTGTCAGGCTGGATCATCGGAGAGGAGAGGATCACCCTTTTAAATAGATCCGGTTCTGCGGCGGCGGAAGCGGCGGCTATTCCCCCGCCCATGGAATGTCCATAGAGATAGAGGGGGAGTCCTTCGTAGTCGGCTCTTGCCCGGTGGGCCACGCTTAAGAGATCTTCCACGTACCTTTTATAGCTGTCCACATGGACTAAGAACAGATCTTCGGCAAGCCGGTAACTGCGCCCGTGCCCGCAGTGGTCGGGAATGTACACGTGATAACCCATTTTCAGGAAATAGTAGACGACTTCCTTATATTTATCTGCATTTTCTGTATAGCCGTGAGAGATGACGACGATGCCGCGGACGCCCTCTTCGCCGCAGGACGCGGTAAACTTGCCGCAGTAAAGCTTTTGCTGCGGGTTATCCGCCCGGGGAAGCCACAGCTCTTCCTTGCGGGCCTCAAGCAGCGGAAGGACGTCAGTATCCATCAGCTTGGCATAATGAGCGTCGTCTAAGATCAAAGCTTCTATAGTTTTTCGTAAATCCTTCAAATTGATCGCCTCCAGTTGTTGTGGGGGAAATTTCCTTTTGACCCCCGGTACGATTAGATGTTATCATAAAAACAGGCAGACTGCAAATGAATCGATGAAAGCAGCAGGATATATTATATGAAGAAAAGATTTCTTGAATCATCAAATAAAAGAAAATGCATCACCGGCAGTATTCTGATCGCTGCCGGTTTTATCCTTATGTACATATCCCGGATTTCCCGGACATTTGCCCAGTGGTACAGCACGCATATCTATCCACTGTGGGTAAATATGATCGGCAGGGTCATGGGATTTTTCGCCTTTTCCGTGTCGGAAGCGCTTTTGTATACCGTATTGCTTCTGACGGTCCTGACATTTTTCAGGATTGTGATAAGGGCGGTGAAGAAATGTGCGGCGAGATGCGAGGTGAAGAGGGAATTTGCCGCATGGGGCGGTACGCTCTACGTCTTTTCCGGGGCGCTTTTCTGCCTGTATGCGCTGAATTGCGGAATCAACTATCACCGGGCGTCCTTTTCGGAGAGCTCTGGTATAGAGGTGGAGCGCTATACGGCGGATGAGCTAAAGGAGGTCTGCCTGTGGCTTACGGGTGAAGTGAACGGCTTGAGCGGTAAAGTGAACAGGGACGCGGAAGGGATAATGCGCCTTGGGCTGAAAAACGGGAGCAATTCGGGGGCAGATGAGCGGGAGACAGACCGTCGGGCGATGAATCGGGAGGCGGTAAGGGCGATGGAGCGTCTTGGGCAGGATTATCCGGAGCTGTCGGGATATTATCCGAATCCGAAAGGGCTGCTATGCCCGTGGATCTTATCCGTCCAGCAGTTGACCGGCATCTATTCGCCATTTACGGTGGAGGCGAATTATAACAGCGGAATCGTGGATTATAACATTCCGTTCACGATGTGCCATGAGCTTTCCCATCTGAGGGGATTTATGCAGGAGGAAGAAGCGAATTTTATCGCATTCTTAGCAAGCAGCGGGTCAGAAAATAATGATTTCCGTTACAGCGGATATCTTATGGGCTGGACGTACTGCATGAATGTGCTCTATAAGGCTGACTATGACGCGTGGGAGGAGGTTCGGGGACAGCTCTCCGAAGAAGCGGAGCCGGACCTGGCGGCGAACCGCGAGTTCTGGGACCGGTATGACGGGCGGATCGCCGAGGTATCCAACAAGGTAAATGATACATATCTCAAGGCTAATGACCAGTCGGAGGGAGTGGCAAGCTATGATCAGATGGTGGATCTGATCGTGGCCTGCCGGGCAGGAAGTATGAAGGGAAATGAAAATTAGAAATATTATCCAGGGAGGCATTCCTTAATCGTATGCCTCCCTGGATTTTTGGTGCAGGAAACAGCGCTTACCTGCCGTCCAGCTTTATCCCGGACAAGGCCGCTGCAAATGCATTATTAACCGGCTCGTGTGTTTGGTTTTTCAGATATTTCTGCACGTCCTTTTTCGTGACGCCTGCGCCCTCCTTTTCCCGCCTCGCCTTGAATGCGGACAGCTTTTCTTTATACCCGCAGGCGCAGACAAAGGTCTCTTCGCTGCCTTTTTTGATCAGCTCCATCTTCTTGTGGCAGTTAGGGCAGCGGGCGTTGCTCGTGCGGGCGATGGTCTCGCGGTAACCGCATTCTCTGTCCTGGCAGACGAGAAGGCGGGAATTTTTGCCGTTGACGGCGAGAAGACGTTTGCCGCAGCGGGGGCATTTGCTGTTCGTGAGATTGTCATGGCGGAAGGATTTGTCCGCAGATTTGATCTCGTCGATCAGGCTGTAGGTATAGCGCTGGATTTCCTTAATAAACGCAGAATCGCTGTGTGCGCCCTTCGCGATATCTGAAAGCTTCATCTCCCACTGTGCCGTCAGCTCTGGTTTTTTCAGATCCTCCGGTACAAGCTCAAGAAGCTGCTTTCCCTTTGAAGTAATCAGGATATCCCGCCCGTTTTTCTCAATCAGGAAAGAGTGGAACAGCTTTTCGATAATGTCGGCTCTGGTGGCTACAGTTCCAAGCCCGCCTGTCTCGCCGAGAGTCTTCTTTGCTTTTGCGTCCTTTGAGTCCATGTATTTTACCGGATTTTCCATAGCGGACAGAAGCGTCGCCTCGGTAAATCTTGCCGGCGGCTTCGTCTTGCCGGCGATCACCGTGATCCGGGCGATGGTAAACGTCACGCCCTTTTTCAGCGGCGGCAGGGACTGGTCTGCCTGCTTTTCCTCAGAATCCAGATCAAAATCTTCATCGAAATCTTCGCCCGAATCCCCGGAAGGTCCAAGACCAGAACAGACAGCCTTCCACCCGGCGGCCTTTATGATCTTCCCTCTGGCGGTAAAGATCTCTCCGGCGGCAGAAGCCTTCAAGGTGGTCTGCTCATACACAAAGGCCGGATAGAGGACGCTGATGAAACGCCGGACGACAAGGTCGTAGATCTTGCGCTCATCATTTGTCATGTGCTCAAGCTGGACATATTCCTCTGTAGGAATAATGGCGTGGTGGTCGCTGACCTTTTTATCATCGACAAATGATCTGCTGGTTTTTATCGGAGCTTTTAAAAGCTCTGGGATAAACTGACGGTAAGGGCCGGTATTGCAGGCTTTCAGCCGCTCCTTGATGGTGGGGACGATATCTGTCCCGATATAGCGGGAATCTGTCCGGGGATAGGTGAGGACCTTGTGGTTCTCGTAGAGCCGCTGCATGAGATTAAGCGTCTCTTTCGCGGAAAATCCGAACCGTCTGTTGGCGTCCCGCTGAAGCTCTGTCAGGTCATAAAGCCCCGGGGAAAATGTCTTCTTCGCGGTCTTCGCAACCTCTGTCACCGTTAAGGTCTGATCTTTCAGGGCAGCCTTCAGGCCGTCGATGTAATCCTTTTCAAAAGAACGGAGGCTTTTGCTCTTTTTATGCTGCCAGGTCCAGGTGACGTTCCCAGCAGAGCAGGTAAGGCCGTAGTACGCCTCTGGCTTAAAGGAACGGATCTGCGCCTCGCGTCCTGCAATGATGGCGAGAGTCGGCGTCTGTACTCTGCCGCAGGAAAGCTGGGCGTTATATTTGCACGTCAATGCCCGCGTGGCGTTGATGCCCACCAGCCAGTCTGCCTCTGCGCGGCTTCTGGCGGCGTGGTAAAGGTCGTTGTAGCTGCGCCCGTCCTTTAGGCGGGCGAATCCCTCGCGGATCGCCTTGTCGGTGACGGATGAGATCCAGAGCCGCTTGATCGGTTTGCGGCACCCGGATTTTTCCAGAATCCAGCGGGCGACCAGCTCGCCCTCCCGCCCGGCGTCCGTAGCGATGATGACCTGATCGACATCTTTTCGGAAAAGCTGGGCTTTTACGCTGCTGTATTGCTTTGCGGTCTGTTTGATGACCACGAGCTCCCATTTTTGGGGCACCATGGGGAGAACGGAGAGATTCCATTCTTTATATTTTTTATCGTAGCCCTCCGGGTCGGCCAGGGTGACAAGGTGGCCTAATGCCCAGGTTACGATGTAATTGTTTCCTTCGATAGCGCCGGAAATGTTCTTATGGCAGTTCAGGACGCGGGCGATGTCCCTGGCTACGGATGGTTTCTCGGCTAGGACAAGTGATTTCATATGAGAAGCTCCTTTGCGAAGTTAATATTAATATAGGTAAAGCTAATATAGGCGAAGCTAATACGGATAAATGATAAAGGCCGTATCAGATATCGTTCGATATAATGTAAGTGTTAGGGAGCCGTTCGGATATCCGGTCGATCTCTGCTTCGATCTGTTTAGTCTTTTCCTGAAGCCGCTGCCGCTCAGCGTCCAGGAGATCATCTCGGGAAGCCTGCCTTGCAAGCTGGTCTAAGCGGTAGAGAAGAAGCTCCATCTGCTCTAATTGCGAGTCGATGTATTTGATGATTTCCAGTTGTTCCTCTGGGGTGAATGTTTCATTGTTGAGAATGGTCGATATGTCTATCATGAATATCCTCCGATCGTAAAATGTTCAGTTAATTGTACCATTTGGAATCAGGGTTCGCAAGACTTTTGATTTTTCGCAGGAAAGAATTTCTTAATAAAATGTCTTGTAAAAAATCCAGAGGCTGGTACAATATAAGAAGCAGAAGTGCACATGGCTTATGACGCAGATTAATTTTTTGAAAGTTTTGCCGATAATAATACGAGGAGTATAGCTATGAGAAAAATACAGAAAAAACAGATAATGGATTTTACGGCGCTCCTTGAAGAGGCGCATGAAGAATTGAAAAAAGTTATCGGGATGAAGCAGTATGCTGAGGCGGCTGATCTGTTGGGCCAATGCCAGCAGGGTGCGATCCAGATCGGTGAGCTGATCGAGCAGGAGGAAGGGGAGGACGCCCCGACGATCTCCCGTCTTGAAAGCTATTGTGAACTGGTCTTTCAGATTCACGAATCGACCTGCCAGGGCAGCGATGAGAACGCCAACAGGATATATAAGAATCTGAGGAAATCACTGATCAATATCGAAAACAGTGTGAAAAATGATATTAAAGACCGAATAGAAATGGTATTTCTTCCATATAAAGCGTCTATGTGGGATTCGCTGGAAAGTGTGTGGAAGGCAGCAGACGCGGATCCGGACTGTGATGCGTATGTAGTTCCGATCCCGTATTATGACAGGAATCCGGACGGGTCGTTAGGGACATACCACTATGAAGGCGGAGAGCTTCCCCCTTATGTACCGGTGACCCATTACGAGGAGTATTCTTTCGAGGACCGAAAGCCGGATGCCGCATATATACATAATCCATATGATTATTCAAATTATGTCACCACCATAGACCCCCGCTTTTATTCCGGAGAGTTGAAAAAGTATACGGATTTATTAGTATATATACCTTATTATTTTACTACAGGTGGGATGGCTGAGAGCCAGGCATTATGCCCTGCTTATTCCAATGCCGACTATATTGTCATACAGGCGCCGAAGTACAGGGGATTTTTTGACGCCGGACTGCCGGATAAAAAGTTTTTGGCGTTTGGATCGCCGAAGTTCGACAGCATCATACACAAATGTCAGAACCCGATGGAGCCGCCGGAAGAATGGCAAAGGAAGATGACAGGAAAAAAAGTATATTTCTATAATACGAGTATCAATGGAATGTTAGGAAATACAGAGGCTTTCTTAAAAAAGATGGAATATGTATTCGAGATATTCCGCGGACGAGAAGATGCATGTCTTCTCTGGCGGCCGCATCCTCTGCTGGAATCAACCTTTGATTCTATGCGGAAAGGGTACAGGCCGGCGTATGATGATCTGAAAAAAAGATTTATTGAAGAAGATATTGGTATTCTGGATCTGACGCCTGCTATCGAAAATACCATAGCGCTCTCCGATGTCTATATCGGGGATTCCGGGACAAGTGTTACCTCATTGTTCGGGGTGGCCGGGAAACCGTTATTTGTCTTTAATAACAACATTCATACACTTCCTGAAAAGGACGACTGGCGGGGGGAAAGGATCAACTGCCCTTCTTTTGATGTCTGGGGCAGAGCCAGATATCAGGTTACGAGAAATAATCAGCTTTGGTTCTCTGAAAATGACGATTTCCATTATAAGTTTTATATGGATCTTGGAACCGGGTACTCTGGCGGAGGATATTATACATACGCCGTAGAAATCGGAAATAAGATATACGTCATTCCAGGCAATGCTCAGCATTTATTGATTATTGAAAATAAAAAGATAAAGAAAATCGAGCTTAGAAAGCAATTCGGGCAAGGAGGAGCGTTCTCGGGCTGTTGGTATAACGAAAGGTATCTGTTTCTGCTTCCGTTCCGGAATCCTCAGCTTATCCGGTTTGATCTGGAAACCGAAGAAATCCGCTATATAAATGGGATACAGAAGTTCTGGGTGAGAAATGTAAGGGGAGAGTGGCGCAGAGGCGGCGCGGCTTTTTATGGAAATGAACTTGTCTTCGCTTCCCCGGAGGATAATCAGTTCTTGTTTATGGATATTGATTCATTAAAGATTAGGAGTGTCAGCAGTCATTCGGAAAGTAACCTGGGAACCCAGGGGATCGTGCCTGACGGAGAGAACCTGTGGCTCCTGCCGTTAAACGGAATGGTGCTGACATGCTGGAATCCAAAGACAGGGGAAGTAAAGGAATACGGTGATCTGCCGTCGGATTTCCAGCCGGCCAGGCCGCCTTACGGATACGAATGTGAGGAAAGGCCCTTTGGAAATATTGCAGTTTCAAGGGAGAGCGGCAGTGAAAAGATCGTGCTGTCCCCGTATTGGGGGAATATGTATCTTTCCCTCGACAGGGAAACTGGGAAAATGGAGAAATGGGAGCTTCCGATAACATTTTCTGACAGCGTCAGGAATGGATATTTTACGGCGTGGAGTAAGGGCGGGTTTGTGATTCCGCTTTCACAGCGGGGAAAGTCAGACTGCAGGATATGGTGTGAGCCGGAGAAAAAGCTCTTCGATATTAATATTGATTCCAAGGAATATAAAGAAGTTCCGATAGAATATGACTATGATGATCTGATGAAGCACGAGCCGGGATATATGGAGGAATCCGAGTGGATGCAGTATTGTTTAAATGAAAATGCATTCAATTCTTTGAAGGATCTTCTTGACGGCGATATCATTGGGAATCAGTTTGACAAAGCAAGGCAGTTAAAGGCGTTTGCAAAGATAAATGCCAATACGGACGGGACATGCGGCAGGAATGTATATGAATTTGTGAAAGGGAAGTTACGATGACGAAGGTAATTACTTATGGGACATTTGATCTTTTTCATGAAGGGCATTACCGGCTGCTCCAGAGGGCGAAGGCCCTGGGGGACTACCTGATCGTCGGCGTGACGACGGAGAAGTATGATCTGGAACGGGGAAAGCTTAATGTCGTCGATTCTCTGCCGGTCCGTATTGAAAATGTGAAAAAAGCCGGTTTTGTGGATGAAATTGTGATAGAAGAGACCCTGGGACAGAAGATCAGCGATATCCAGAAGTACCACATTGACATCTTTACCGTCGGGTCTGACTGGACGGGTGTTTTTGATTATATCAATGATTACTGTAAGGTAGTTTATCTTGAAAGGACAAAGAATATTTCCAGTACCATGCTGCGTGAGAGGAATAAGCGGATCCAAAAGATCGGAATCATCGGATCCGGGAGGATCGCGAATCGTTTTATCCCGGAGGCGAAGCTGGTAAGCGGCGTCAGCACGCAGGCGGTATATAATCCGCATAAGGAGAGCGCCGGGAGATTTGCAGAGAAATGGGAGATTGATGCTTATGACGATCTGGATGTGTTTTTGAAGGATGTGGATGTAGTCTATGTGGCATCGCCGCATGAGACCCATTACGGCTATATCAAGACATCGCTGGAGCAAGGGAAGCATGTACTGTGTGAGAAGCCGCTTGCATTAAAAAAGGCGCAGGCGGAGGAGCTTTTTTCTTATGCGAAAGACCGCGGGCTTATTCTGGTTGAAGGGATTAAGACGGCCTACTGTCCGGGGTTTGAAAAGCTTTTGGGGATTGCCGGAAGCGGTATGATCGGAAGTATCCGGTATGTAGACGCCTGTTTTACAAAGCTTGAGGCGGCATCGAGCCGGGAGCTTACGGATAAAAAATGCGGGGGAAGCTTTACTGAGCTTGGCAGCTACTGTCTGCTGCCCATCATTAAGCTCTTTGGAAATAAGTATGAGGATGTTCGGTTTGACGCAGTACATAACAAAGAAGGACTGGATATATTCACGAAGGTTTCGCTTACTTTTCCGCGCGGGATTGCAACGGCGACCTGCGGGCTGGGAGTAAAATCAGAGGGAAGGCTTCTGATCGCCGGCACGAAGGGGTACATTGTGGCGGAAGCGCCGTGGTGGAAGACGACGTATTTTGAAGTACATTATGAAGATCCTTCGCAGATTGAGAAGTATTCGGAACGTTTTCTGGGAGACGGGCTTCGGTATGAGATCAGGGATTTCCTAAATATGATAAACGGAAGCAGTAAAAGTGATTTTAAGCTTACCCGGGGAGAAGCCACGGTGATGGCGGATATTATAGAAAGATTTCTTAGACAGGAAGGGCGATAGTTTGAAGATATGGGCACACAGAGGATGCAGCCAGCGGTATCCGGAAAATACGATGCTTGCATTTGAAAAGGCGGCAGCGATACAGAATCTTACGGGGATTGAGCTGGATATTCAATTGACAAAGGACGGCAGGATGGTCGTTATCCATGATGAAAGAGTGGACCGGACGACGGAAGGGATCGGCTTTGTAAGGGATTATACCCTGTCTGAGATCCGAAAGCTTCATATCTATGCAGGCGGTTATCCCAGCCAGAAGATCCCGACCATAGAAGAGGTGCTGGATCTGGCGGAACCGCGGCTAAGGGCGGGGTTAAAGCTGAATATAGAATTGAAGAACAGTAATTATCCGTATGCGGGGATGGAAGAGCAGATTGTAGGGCTGATTCGGCGGAGAGGCCTGGAAAATCAGGTGTTGTATTCTTCGTTCTCCGCAAAGTCTTTGGAAAAGATGAGGAAACTGGAGCCGGATGCAGAACTGGGAATCCTAGATTCAAAAGTGTCTGACTGCCTGTATAAGTTAAAAGGCGGCTGCGGGGCGGATGCTCTGCATCCGTTCTGGAGGGCGGTAGATTTGCCGAAGGAAGATTTGAAGGACTATTCTGTGCGGGCATGGATGGGAGGACATCTTTATCCAGAGAAGCCTACGGGAACAAAGCTGGATATGGAAGCTTTGGAGCGGCAGGGGATTACGGATGTGATATTGAATGAGCCGGAATGTTATCTGTAGCAGCAGAAACAAATCAGTCAGGAGCGGCTTTGTGATATAGCATGACGATTACCTTATATTTGGTTGATAGATAGATTATTTGAACCTTGACAATTTCATACTTTACATTAGATTTTACAATGTGCTTTCTTTACAGAACCTAAGTGCGATGGTAGAATGAATATAACTGTTCAGGATATTATCGCATGACGGGGAGGTGTAAAGGTATGATGCGGTACTTTAATACAGAGGGCGTGTGTATACCTGATGAGCATTATATGGTGCGGCTTGACGACAGGCTTGAAAAGATTAAGAGGCTGTATGTGGAGAGAGGGAAATATTTTGTTATTAACAGAGGCAGGCAGTATGGCAAGACGACGACGCTCAGGGCGTTAAAAGAGTACCTGAAAGACGAGTATCTTGTTGTGTCTTTGGACTTTCAGGGAATCAGTACAGAAGAATACCGCGATGAATATACATTTACCAGAGCTTTCATGAGAATGTTTGCAGAATCCTTTAAGAGACAGGAGACAACGGCGGGGGATAAGTTCAAAGAATTCCTGGACGGTCAGGAACAACGCGGAACATTAAGTGAATTGTTTGCTTGTCTTAGCGGGATTTGTGCGGCGTGTTCCAGACCAATTGTTTTGATGATTGATGAGGTAGACAGTGCATCAAATAATCAGGTGTTTATCGATTTTCTGGCGCAGCTTCGTCAATATTACCTGAATAAAGAGGAAATGCCTACGTTTCAGTCAGTGATTCTCGCCGGCGTATATGATATTAAAAATCTGAAATTAAAAATACGCCCCAATGCGGAGCATCAATATAACAGCCCGTGGAATATTGCCGCAAGCTTTGATATTAATATGAGCTTTTCGGCGAAACAGATTGCAGAGATGCTTGAGGAGTATGAGGCAGACTCTCATACGGGAATGGACACGGCGGCAATTGCAGAGGAGATATTCCAGTATACATCGGGTTATCCGTATCTGGTATCGGCAATCTGTAAAACTATGGATGAAAGGCTGACGGAACAGGAGACTTTTGAAGATACAAAAAGCATCTGGAGCAAGCATGGAATTGCAGAGACAGTGAAATTGATGCTGAAGAAGAATGTTCCTCTGTTTGACAGCATGATCCGGCAGTTAGATGAATATAAGGAGCTTAGGAGCGTCATAGAGAAGATACTGTTTCAGGGGAAACCGACGGCTTTCAGCCCTGCCGAAAAATATATGAATCTGGGATGTATGTTTGGCTTCCTGAAGGAGCAAAACGGAAATGTTGTAATAGCTAACCGGATTTTTGAGATGTATCTGCTGGATTTATTTATGGCGAAAGCTTCCCTTAACAGTGAGATGTTTTCTTATGGGCAGGTCAATAAAAATCAGTTTGTTCAAAATGAGAGGCTGAATATGGAGCGGGTACTTGAAAAGTTTGTGGAGTATTTTACAGACATTTACGGCGATAATGATGAAAAATTTGTTGAAAATTATGGGCGTAAATTTTTTCTTTTGTATCTGAAACCGATCATAAACGGCAGAGGGAATTATTATATCGAAGCACAGACAAGGGATGCGAGACGGACAGATGTAATCGTGTATTATGCGGGAGAGCAGTTTATCGTGGAGATGAAAATCTGGCATGGGAACGAATACAATGAACGCGGAGAGCAGTAGCTTGCGGAGTACCTGGATTACTACCATCAAAGGAAAGGGTATATGCTCAGCTTTAACTTTAATAAGAAAAAGGAAACGGGCGTGAGGACTGTAACGGTTGGA
>Ga0137306_101567_pt2 | contig 15559 bp, 16 predicted proteins | sample Inofroosms_March_FD_97187 | JGI IMG/M metagenome (GOLD analysis project Ga0137306, IMG submission 97187) | Mouse cecal microbial communities from Vienna, Austria - N-Acetylneuraminic and N-Acetylglucosamine D2O microcosms_March | ecosystem: Host-associated > Mammals > Digestive system > Large...
GAGAAAAGTTCGAGGAAAAACGATTTGAGGGCGCCAGCCGGGATTTGATGAAAACCCAGTTGTTTACCAGCCGGGTTATGTCCATGATGATGCCGGCGATGATGCTGATTATGAACTGTATTACCGTATTGATTGTATGGTTTGGTTCCGAAGGCGTGGATCTGGGAAATCTGCAGGTGGGAGATATGATGGCCTTCATTACCTATACCATGCAGATTGTTATGGCATTTCTGATGATTACCATGGTATCAGTGATGCTGCCAAGGGCCGGAGTCGCAGCCAGACGTATTGACGAAGTGCTCCGTACCGAAGAAACAGTGAACGACCCTGTCTGTCCGGCGGCAGAACCTGAAGGGGGATGGAAAGGTGCAGTGGCTTTTGAGGATGTGTCCTTCGTCTATCCGGGAGCAGAGGAACCGGCAGTTTCCCATATTTCTTTTAAAGCAGAGCCAGGAAAGACCACGGCCATTATTGGAAGCACCGGCTGCGGAAAATCCACACTGCTGAATCTGATTCCCAGGTTTTATGATGTAACGGAAGGCAGGATTACTCTGGATGGTGTGGATATCCGGGATTTGAGCCAGAAAGAACTGAGAAATACGATTGGTTATGTGCCGCAGCAGGGATTTCTTTTTTCCGGTACAATTGCTTCCAATCTGCAGTTTGCAGGAAATGTGACAGAAGCGGATATGAAGGAAGCGGCAGAGATTGCTCAGGCAGAATCTTTTATTCTGGAAAAAGAAGAACGGTATGGCAGCCCCATTGCTCAGGGCGGTACCAATGTATCCGGCGGGCAGAAGCAGCGGTTGTCCATTGCACGGGCCATTGCTAAAAATCCCGGAGTACTTTTATTTGATGACAGTTTTTCCGCATTGGATTATAAAACCGACGTGGCGCTGCGGAAAGCGCTGACAAAGAAAACAACAGAGGCGGCTGTCATTATCGTGGCACAGCGTATCAGTACGATTCTTCATGCGGATCAGATTATTGTGCTGGAAGACGGAAAGATTGCCGGCATGGGAACACACGAAGAATTAATGAAAAACTGTGAGACTTATCAGGAAATTGCAGCATCCCAGTTGTCAGAACAGGAGCTGAAGAAAACAGGCAGAGAGGAAGGAGGCGCTGTGGAATGAGCGAGCCGGGACGTCGAGGGAGAATGGGCCGCGGCCATGGCCCAGGCGCAGGTATGATGCCGGGAGAAAAAGCAAAAAATTTTCGGGGAACGATTGGAAAACTGATACGGTATATGGGAAACTACAAAATAGCCATTGTAATCGTTATGATATTTGCGGTGGCTTCTACTGTATTTGGTATTGCAGGACCTAAAATTCTGGGTCAGGCCACTACAGAACTTTTTAACGGGCTGGTAGCCAAAATTACCGGGACCGGCGGAATTGATTTTGGGAAAATCGGGGAAATCCTCCTGTTTCTGGTCTGTGTTTATATTGTCAGTGCGGTCTGCTCTTTCATTCAGAGCTGGATTATGACGGGCATCACTCAGAAAATATGTTTTCGGTTCCGGGCAGATATTTCCCGGAAAATCAACCGGATGCCTGTGAAATATTTTGAATCCCGGACAGTGGGAGAGGTGTTATCCAGGATTACCAACGATGTGGATACACTGGGACAGGGGCTGAATCAGAGTGTAACGCAGCTTATCACTTCGGTTACCACATTAATAGGAATTCTTGTAATGATGCTCAGTATCAGCCCTCTGATGACGCTGATTGCAGTGGTGATTCTTCCGGTATCCGCAGTTCTGATTGGAATTGTAGTGAAAATTTCTCAGAAGTATTTCGTGGCCCAGCAGAAGTATCTGGGGGAAGTCAACGGACAGGCAGAAGAGGTATTCAGCGGTCACAATATTGTAAAAGCATTTAATAAGGAAGAGGATATGCTGGAAACATTTCATAAGACCAATGATATCCTGTTTCAGTCTGCGTGGAAAGCACAGTTTCTGTCCGGTATGATGCAGCCCATTATGGGATTTGTTGGAAATCTGGGTTATGTGGCAGTGGCAGTGGCGGGAGGAATGCTTGCCATCCGGGGAACCATAGAGGTGGGAGAAATCCAGTCTTTTATTCAGTATGTCCGTCAGTTTACCCAGCCAGTTACTCAGGTGGCTCAGGTGTCCAATATGCTGCAGTCCACAGCAGCGGCGGCAGAGCGTGTCTTCGAATTTCTGGATGAAGAAGAGGAAGAAGATATGGAGAGGGATGATTCCGTACATCTTTCGGATATGGAAGGCAGGGTGAGTTTTGAACATGTACAGTTTGGATATGACAGTAACAAAGTGATAATTCATGATTTTAACTGTCAGGTGGAACCAGGGCAGATGGTGGCAATCGTGGGGCCTACCGGAGCCGGGAAGACTACCATGGTAAAATTGCTGATGCGGTTTTATGATGTGCTGGAAGGAAGTATAAAAGTAGACGGTCATGACCTGAGAGAGTTTAACCGAAGTGAACTGCGGGAAAACTTTGGCATGGTGCTGCAGGATACCTGGCTGTTTAAAGGGACTATTATGGAAAATATACGTTACGGCAGGCTGGATGCCACGGAGGAAGAAGTCATTGCCGCTGCAAAAGCTGCCCATGCCCATCATTTTATTTCCACTTTGCCCGGCGGGTATGAGATGGAATTAAACGAGGATGCCAGCAATGTGTCTCAGGGTCAGAAACAGCTTCTCACCATTGCGCGGGCGATTCTGGCCGATAATCCTGTACTGATTCTGGATGAGGCAACTTCATCCGTGGATACCCGTACGGAAGAACGGATTCAGAAGGCCATGAATAATCTGATGAAAGGCAGAACCAGTTTTGTAATAGCCCACAGGCTGTCCACAATCCGGGATGCAGATGTGATTCTGGTGATGAAAGACGGTGATATTATTGAGCAGGGAAATCATCAGGAACTTCTGGCAAAGAACGGATTTTATGCAGACCTGTATAATTCTCAGTTTGAAGCAGCATAAAATTTTCTGTATATCCAGGGAAAAGTGAAAGGGATTTTCATAAAAAGAATGTCTTCAGTTATCTTTTACTGTATCAGAAATTTTTGGGTTCCCGATACAGTAAAAGAATATTCTGTAATTCGGAAATTTGCAGTTTCCCGCTGAAAGGCGGGTTGCATATGATAACAGTTACATGAAAAAAGAAAGGTTACGATATGTTATATTCCTTAAGAACTGCTGTATTGCGGGAAATCTGCCGTGTATGCATGTCCAGGGTTCCGTGTATAACGCGGAACTCTGCCCGGAACTCCGCATTTGTTTCTTTCTGTGAAACATAGAATTCTTCTGTCATGGCATAATTTCTGCTCACAATGTGCTCTATTCTGTCCAGCCGACCGTCAATCTGTTCAAGATGTGTCTGCACATTCCGCATTTCCGATTTGAGGGTGTGTACCTCTGATTCAAGAGTGTGTACTTCTGATTTCAGAACCTGCACATCGTTTTTCAGAACCTGCACATCATCTTTTAAAACCTGCACATCATCTTTTAAAACCTGCACATCATCTTTCAGTTCCCGTATGTCATTTTTCATTTCATGTAATTCGGACAGAATTAAATCCAGTTTTTCGCTTTCAGTCATTTGCTCACCTCCCTGATTTTAAGATAATATGATTGTATCATGTTCGGGACAAAAAGTCCATGCGTATCTATTGACTTCTTCAAAATCACATGGTAAGATATACACCATAGCACAAGATATAGTGTTGAAAAGAGAAAAACAGAGAATAATTCACAAGATATATATGAAACTGCAGATACAGAACAGGAGGAGAAGGAATGGACAAAATGTTTAAGGTCATCAAAAAGGATGGGACAAAAGAGGATTTTAATGTGCAGAAAGTGGTAGTTGCTGTCAATAAATCTGCCTATCGCGCACTGATTACATTTACAGAGGAAGAATTAAAATTCATCTGCCAGTTTGTAGAGGAAAAAGTGGAGTCCATGGGTATAGAAGAAGTGAAAATAGCCCAGATGCATAATATTGTGGAAGGCGCGCTGGAAAAGGTAAATCCGGTGGTGGCAAAGAGTTATCGGGATTATCGAAATTATAAGCAGGATTTTGTGCAGATGCTGGACGAGGTTTATAAAAAGAGCCAGTCTATTATGTACATAGGGGATAAGGAAAATTCCAACACGGACAGCGCGCTGGTATCCACCAAGCGCAGCCTGATTTTCAATCAGTTAAATAAGGAGCTGTACCAGAAATTCTTTATGACGACAGAGGAGATTCAGGCATGTCGGGACGGTTACATTTATGTTCACGATATGTCCGCGAGAAGAGATACCATGAACTGCTGTCTGTTTGATGTGGAAAATGTGCTGCGGGGCGGTTTTGAAATGGGAAATCTCTGGTACAATGAGCCGAAAACTCTGGACGTGGCCTTTGATGTAATCGGAGATATTGTGTTAAGTGCCGCAAGTCAGCAGTACGGCGGATTTACTGTGCCCAGTGTGGAAAAAATTCTGGAGCCCTATGCAGAGAAATCCTATGTAAAATATAAAGAGAAGTATCTTGGCCTTGGGCTGAGTCAGGAACGGGCGGAAGAAGAAACCATGAAAGATATCGCGCGTGACCTGGAACAGGGGGTACAGGGCTGGGAGTACAAATTTAATTCCGTATCCTCCAGCCGCGGGGATTACCCGTTTATTACCATGACCTTTGGGACAGGGACAGGGAAATTTGCGAAGATGGCCTCCATCGCCATGCTGGAGGTGCGAAGAAAGGGGCAGGGGAAGGAAAGCTGTAAGAAGCCCGTGCTGTTTCCAAAGCTGGTATTTCTCTACGATGAAAATCTTCACGGGCCGGGAAAAGAACTGGAGGACGTATTTGAAGCGGGAATCGAATGTTCCCGGAAAACCATGTATCCCGACTGGCTGAGCCTTACGGGAAAAGGCTATATTTCCAGTATGTATAAGCAGTACGGGGAAATCATCAGCCCCATGGGCTGCCGTGCCTTTCTGTCGCCCTGGTATGTGAAAGGCGGTATGAATCCTGCAGACGATACAGACCATCCTGTATTTGTGGGACGGTTTAATATTGGGGTGGTCAGCCTTCATCTGCCCATGATTCTGGCAAAATCCAGACAGGAAAGCCGGGAGTTCTATGAAGTTCTGGATTATTACCTGGAGTTAATCCGGCAGCTTCACATCCGGACTTACGCCTATCTGGGAGAAATGCGGGCAAGTACAAATCCTCTGGCTTATTGTGAAGGAGGTTTTTACGGCGGACATCTCGGCATTCATGACAAAATCAAACCTCTGTTAAAGACAGCAACAGCTTCTTTCGGAATTACGGCATTTAACGAACTGCAGCGGCTGTACAACGGAAAATCACTGGTGGAAGATGGACAGTTTGCCATTGAAGTGCTGGAACATATCAATGAGAAGATTACGGAATTTAAAAAGGCAGACGGAAATCTCTATGCTATCTATGCGACTCCGGCAGAAAACCTCTGCGGGCTGCAGGTAAAGCAGTTCCGCAAGAAATACGGTATTGTGGAAAATGTATCTGACCGGGAGTATGTCAGCAATGGCTTCCACTGCCATGTGACAGAAGATATTACGCCCATACAGAAACAGGATCTGGAATATCGTTTCTGGGAACTGAGCAACGGCGGCAAAATCCAGTATGTGAAGTATCCCATTGATTATAATAAAGAAGCAGTGAAAACCCTGGTAAGGCGGGCGATGGATATGGGATTCTATGAAGGGGTGAATCTGTCCCTGGCCTATTGTGACGACTGCGGACATCAGGAGCTGGAAATGGATGTATGCCCCAAATGCGGCAGCCATAACCTGACTAAGATTGAGCGGATGAACGGATACCTGTCCTATTCCAGAGTAAAGGGCGACACCCGGCTGAACGACGCCAAAATGGCTGAAATCAAAGAGCGCAGAAGCATGTAAGGAGAAATCTATGAGATATCACGATATAACAAAAGACGATATGCTGAACGGTGACGGACTTCGTGTGGTCTTATGGGTATCCGGCTGTTCCCATTGCTGTAAGGAATGTCAGAATCCCATTACCTGGGATTCCAATGGAGGGCTGCTGTTTGATGAAAGTGCAAAACAGGAAATTTTTACGGAACTGGCCAGAGATTATATTTCGGGAATTACCTTCAGCGGCGGAGATCCTCTGTATTTCGGGAACCGTTCCGATGTGCTGAAGCTGGCCAGGGAAATTAAGGAGAGATTTCCGGAAAAAACCATCTGGATGTATACCGGATTTGTATGGGAGACCATAGCGAAGCTGGAAATTATGAAATATGTGGACGTACTGGTAGACGGAGAGTTTCAGGCGGAGCGGAAAGATACCAGGCTGTACTGGCGGGGAAGCTCCAATCAGCGGGTCATCAACGTTCCTGCCACCAGAGCGGAGGGGAAAGTTGTGCTGCACTGCGAATAGTATTAATTTCTTGACATTTTTCTGTCAAACTATTATAGTATTCCTGAATTTATATGACAGAAGATGAGTTCGGAAAGTATCCGGCCGGCAGGAAAAATTTCCCGGAAATGTGCGGTACGGGTTCCGGGACGAACCAGAGCGGAAAGCCGGAAATAAGGAGAGACAGAGCGTATGAAAAAAGAGCCGTTTGTAACAAAAGAACAGTTAGAGGAAATTGTGAAGAAATATCCTACCCCCTTTCATTTATACGATGAAAAAGGAATTCGCGCCAATGCGAAGGCACTGAAGGAGGCATTTTCCTGGAATCCGGGATTTAAAGAGTATTTTGCAGTAAAGGCGACGCCCAATCCTTTTCTGATTAACATTTTAAAAGAATATGGCTGCGGCTGCGACTGCTCCTCTATGACAGAGCTGATGCTGGCGGATGCACTGCATTTTGAAGGGCAGGACATTATGTTTTCCTCCAATGCCACACCGGCCGATGAGTTTCAGTTTGCCAGCGATATCGGAGCAGTTATCAATCTGGATGATTTTACCCATATTGATTTTCTGGAAAAAACCATCGGATATATTCCGGAAACCATAAGCTGCCGGTATAATCCGGGAGGTGTATTCCAGATCAGCAACAGTATTATGGACAATCCGGGAGACGCAAAATATGGATTTACCACGGAACAGTTGTTTGAAGGATTTAAAGTATTAAAAGAAAAAGGCGCGAAGCACTTCGGAATTCATGCGTTTCTGGCCAGCAATACGGTGACAAACGAATATTATCCCACGCTGGCAAAAACGTTGTTTGAGGTGGCAGTAAAATTAAAGGAAGAGACAGGAGCAGATATCCGTTTTATCAATTTATCCGGCGGAATCGGTATACCCTACCGGCCGGATCAGGAGCCAAATGATATTTATGCCATCGGTGCAGGAGTACGGGACGTGTATGAAGAAGTTCTTGTTCCGGCGGGCATGGGCGATGTGGCCATTTACACGGAGCTGGGCCGGTTTATGATGGGGCCTTACGGCTGTCTGGTGACCACTGCCATTCATGAGAAACATACTCACAAAGAATATATAGGCTGCGACGCCTGTGCGGTAAATCTGATGCGTCCGGCCATGTATGGGGCTTATCATCATATTACGGTTGCGGGGAAAGAAGAGCAGGTATGTGATCACAAATATGATATTACGGGCTCTCTCTGCGAGAATAATGATAAATTTGCCATCGACCGTATGCTTCCAAAAATTGACATGGGAGATCTTCTGGTAATTCACGATACCGGAGCTCATGGATTTTCCATGGGATACAATTATAATGGCAAACTGAAATCAGCAGAAGTGCTGCTGAAAGAGGATGGAAGTACGCAGCTGATTCGGCGGGCGGAAACACCGAAGGACTATTTTGCCACATTTGACTGTTTTGATATTCTGAAAGATATGAAATAACTGTTCAGGAGATATTATGATAGAGCGCAAAGATATTCTGTCCATTCCGTATCTGAAGAAGACAACATTTACCGGAAGCCATGAAGGACTGCGCTTCCGGTTTGCTGTTGTGAAAAAAGAACTTCCTCCGGAGGACGGAACAGAAAAAGGAAAAGAAATGCAAAAGCTGCAGGTGGCTGCCTGGGAGGCGCCTTATGGATTTGATGCAACACCGGAGGAAAAAAAGCAGTGGATGGAAACGGAGTTTTCGGAAGAAGGCATACAAAATGCCATTAACTGGCTGAACGGACTCTGGGAGGCGGAACCGGGAAAATGGCAGGCAGCAAAAAGCAACTGGCAGGAAAGGGAATACTGATAGCAGTTTCCAATCAGCCATCTCTTTCCACAGAAAGAATATCTTCCACTCCACAGTCCAGGTAAATGCATATTTTCTCCAGTGTATCAAAACCGATACGGGTGGTTCTGTTATGATTCAGATTTCTGAGCGTTGTCACAGATATTCCGGTGTCTTTTGCCATCTGATTCTGTGAGATTCCCCTGTCATCTAAAATCTGGTTAAGCATAATTTTCATATATCATCACTCCATATTGAATATAAGACAGAGTTTTTCCAAAACTGTCCGGAATATGCATGTGAAATCGTTTGCGTGCTGGTAATTACTGAATATTATGTATGATGGATGAAGAGGTTTATTTAATCAATATTGAAAATACAGATAACCGAGGTGATTTGTATAAAAGATATCAAAATAAGGCATATCGGATGTAAAAGTTTGGTGTGCCTTATTTTTTTGAGGATTCAATCTCTGGATATATTACTGCTAAAATATTATAAAAATATTGTAGAAATGGAGCAATGTTGTTTTTTGAATCTTATGGAAATATTGAGATTGCTATTGAATACTGGTAGAAACAGTTATTTTTACAAAATATAAATTTAAGTTATCTGGATTTAGGCAATGCTAATTTAAGTTATTCTGATTTAACTGGAGCGAATTTGGCTGGAGCAAATTTAAGCAAAGTGAATTTAACGGGTACGTATTTAGATTCATCAATCTGGTTAAAGAGTGATATGCAAAATATATCATTGGAACAATTGGAAAAAGCGAATTTTAAGTATATCATAATTGAAGAGCAGTCTGAAAGAATGAAAATATATAAAAGAGATTTGTTTTTGGATGCACAATAATTTAAGGTAGTGTGGGGGTAGTGTAAATAAATTGTGTTTTTATGCCAGTAGCAAAGGAACAGATTCGACAGATTATTTCAGAAAACAACTTAAACAGCGTCACTGATGTCTATGCCCTGCTCAGGGACAGTTTCAAGGACATCCTGCAGGAACTCATGGAGGCAGAGATGGATGCAACCCTCGGCTACGAGAAGAACCGTAAAGGGGATTTACAGACAGACAACAAGCGCAATGGGCATTCCCCAAAAAACTTGAAGAGCCAGTATGGGGAATTCCAGATTGACGTGCCCAGGGACCGGAACGGGGAATTTGAGCCGAAGCTGATATCAAAATACCAGCGTGACATCTCAGGGATTGAGGAAAAAATGTGTGATTTCTTATAGTTGTTCTTCAGCTTGTGAGGTGATTTTTACAACATAAGTTTTATCCATTATTGTAACTCCTGTCTTAAATCTGCAAATGCATCAGCAACAGAGCGTGACTGATCAGCTTTGGCTTGTGATAAGCCTGTTTCCATTATGGTGTTAAATTCTTCTGTAGTCATGGAATCCCGTGTTACAGGTTCTTTGGGTATTGAGAGTGAAAAAGGGATGCTTTTAGTCAGGATAATTTGCTTATATAATGCATTGATCACAACAGAAGCTGGTAATCCAAGTTGTGACATGATGGATTCTGCCTGTTCTTTTACTTCTGGTTCGACGCGAGCGAGTACATTTGCACTTTTTGTAGCCATAATTTTAATACCTTTCCTTTTGGATTGATATTATTATATACTATTGTACAACGATTAGCAATACAAATTTTTGTATGGATTGAGGTTAAACGCCGTGTATTTTGTTTTAGAACGTTGACAATGGAAAAATACATATGGTGCAGTGCCTGAATCTTATAATTGTGAAATTAAATTTAGCCAATTTAAACGAGAGATAACGGGTTGCTCAAATGAACTTGTAAAAACAGGGAAGCAGTATATTAACCAGGCAGATACTACAATGGTAACAGATGAAATAAATATGGTTGTGGTAAAAGTGAATGATATAATAAATGAGAGCATAAGATTACTGCTTAAAAAAATAAATATGTTATATTGATATAAGTATCATATCAGCCATCAAAAATAAAAACGATGGCTGGTATTTTTTTATACCTGACAACAGAACATATATTCTATACAATTTAAAGCAGCTCTGAAAATGGGATTGCTTTAAGTGTTATTTTTTTACGGATTTTTTTGTGTTTTTCGCAGTTTTGAGAAAAATGTAAAAGCGAATGGAGAAGTAAAGAGCAGAAAATAATTAAATGATGGGAGGATTGATTATGGTAGGTTTATTTGGACATAACCAAAAGATTTATGAAAATATTCACCGTATGTATAACGAAGGGATTCAGCGAGTGGCAGTTGTCCAGCCAACTGGCAGTGGCAAAAGTCTTTTAATGGCAAAACTGGTTGAGGATAATTCGGACAGCAGATATTTTAAAGAGTTGTTAAAGGAGTTAAAAGTTTTTAATCAAAAAATGCCAAACTCCTTATCTCATAAGGAATCTGACACCTGAAAGAACTGCCGGCAGCGGGACTTGAACCCGCACGTGGTTGCCCACAACAGATTTTGAGTCTGCCTCGTCTGCCATTCCGACACGCCGGCCTGTGATTATATATAGAATATGACAGCATGAGTATCTGCCTCAAACAAAGATATATTATCATAGTTGTAAGAAAAAAGCAAGTAATTTTAAGATGTTTTTCTCCTTTTCGGTGGAGCTGTCGGGAAATTTTATTTTCCGACAGCCCTACCATTTTCGTTACACTTCGTCCGGAGGAGCCTGCTCGCCGGGGAATTCCGGATTTTCTCCGTCCGGAGGAGCCTGCCCGTCCGGGAGAGCCTGCCCGTCCGGAGGATTTGGTTTTTGTCCGTCCGGAGCATTCGGTATCTGTCCGTCCGGAGCCTCCGGCCTTTCTCCCTCCGGGGATTCGGGAGGCTGGAATCTGCCGGGCATACCGGAAGTATTTCCATAGACAGTGGCGTCCATGGTGACTTCCGTATCCACAGTCCCACAGCGAACCGTATAGGTACTGCCGGACGTTACATCAGGGTGGCTGAAAACAATACTGTCATATTGTTTGGGCGGTGTATAGGAAATTAAGGTATCACTCTGAGTGCTTATCAGGGATATTTCAGTTCCGGCTTCCTGAGGGGCAAAGGTGACCAGCATGGTTCCCTGAGAGGAGGTATCACCGAAATTCTGAGCCATATTGGAAAATCCTGCAGCAGCCAGGGTTCCGCCTGTGATTTTACCCTCCCCGTTATAGTCCAGAGCGCTGTTTCCGCCGTTTTCCGAACCGGAGATGTAAAGTTCTCCCCCTTCCACGTACAGATTTCCATTGGAATCCAGGCCGTCTCCTCCGGCATCGACTGTGAGAGTGCCACCTGTAATCCGGAGAAAAACGGAACTGTCAGCCTCTGTACTGGGCGGGCCGGCAGGAGAGGATTTTGAACCGCTGCCGTCTGAAGCATTCAGACCATCATCGGAAGATGTGATATTGACGGTACCATCCTGAATGAGAATGGTTTTCCCTTCAATTCCTTCATAACTTTTGGATATGGTGACAAATCCGTCTGCAAGGGTAAAATCAGCGTCGGTGTGCATACCGTCATCCCCGGCAGTAATATGAAAAGTTCCTCCGGCAATGTAGAGAAATCCCAGAGCAGGATCGTCCTCATTTCCGCTGTGTATGCCATCTGTTCCGGCGTCAATGGTAAAATCTCCACCGGCAATACAGACGCTGTCTTTCCCGCTCAGACCATGGCGGGCAGCCTGAATATTACAGGTGCCGCCGGTAATGACAAGGTCATCTTTGGATACAATTCCATGTCCGGAACTGCTGTAAATATTCAGAATGCCGGAACCGTTTAAAGTTAAATCGTCCTTTGAGAAAATGGCTGCATCAATGTTATTGTCGTCAATCTGAACGAACTCACCGGAAGCTGTCAGAGTATTTTCACTTTCCGGAGCCAGAGTGAGAAATACTTTGTCAGCCTGCCTGACGTAAATGGGAGCACCGGAATCGCACTGTATGGAAGCATTGTCCAGTACAAGCTGAACTTTATCGGTATCTGCGGCGTCCACAATTACCATGCCCTGTTCCAGGGTACCGGAGAGCAGATAAGTGCCTTCCTGGGAAATGGTAATGGTTGAGCCGGAGATGGCAACCGCTTCCGAATTGCAGGCGGCAGAATTCCCATTCAGGGAAACGACAATGGCTTCTGTCTGGTTGTAATCTGCTTCCAGGTCGCGCTGGCTGAACAGTTCTTCCGGATTGCGGACAATGGCGGTTTCTTCTGAGAAAGCGGATGAGGCGCTGCTGTCAGAATCGGAGTGCCCGGAAGTTCCGGTATCTGACCGGGCAGCTTTGTGTTCTGCACAGCCTGTCAGGGTGAGCAGCAGTGCAAGGGCAAAGATATAAACTGTTTTTTTCATGGTTTTCTCCTTTTATGCCTGCTGATGTTCTGATGTTGCGATACGCAGAATCAGAAAATGGCTGAATTTTTACAGTTCGCAGGGGGCAGTCTCCTGACGGGAAATTACGATTTCCAGATTGCCGTTGCGGCACCGCAGGGCGTCGATGAAATTCTTTTCTTCTGCCAGCTCTTTCAGCGTAATCTGCCAGGTAAGTTTAAAAAGGCTGCCCATGTTGGTGGTTTTTACACTGATCATCTCATGGCGGGACGTATAGATTTCCAGCGGTTCATCAAATACCTGCGTGTAGTCCAGATTTTCCGGGATGGTAATATGTAATATTTTGTTCCGGTCCGGGCGCCGGGGAATTCCGAGGCCAAAACGGGTATAGAACAGGCTGCCGGAACCCAGAATCAGAGAAAACAGCACAGCGTATGTCAGGTATCCCATACCTGCGGTGAGACCGGCGCCCATGGCCAGAAAAATGGCACAGATTTCCCTGGCAGAGCCGGGAACAGAGCGGAAACGCACCAGGTTAAAAGCTCCGGCCACAGCCACTCCTGCGCCGATACTGCCGTGAACCAGCAGGATGACTACACATACAATGGCAGGAATCAATGCCAGCGTAATGACAAAGCTCTGGGTATAACGGGTTTTGTAAGTGTAAACCATGGCCAGAAAAATGCCCATGGCCAGAGATACCGCCAGACAGAGCAGAAAATCCGCAGGCTGAAGGGAAAGGGAGGTCCCTGTTTCAAAAATGCTTTTGAACATGTCAGGAAACATAGCGCAGACCTCCTTCCGGACAGAGATATCCCTGTAAAATTGCTTCCCAGGCTTTTCCGTATTTGGAAAAAGAAGTCCTGAAAATTCCGAATTCGGAGAGGGTTTCGGTCAGCCATAAAGGCATGGCTCCGGCAGTTTTGATTTCCATCAGCGCGGTGTCAGGCGAAAGGATGGGGCTGCCGTAAATGCCGCTGCAAAGGGAGAGCTGTTCCCGACGCCAGAGAATGTTTTCGTCGAAGGTAATGCGCAAATCCGGCGCACTGATACCAGTGAAGGATTTCCGCTCACAGGACAGAAAAACAGCCGGGGCCAGATTTTTGTAAAAATTACGAAAATAATCAATTTCCCGGATAATCTGCGAAGAATCTTTAAAAGGGCGGCCCGGACAGAGACAGCGTTCGGCCTGAGACAGCGTCATGGGAATCCGGCGCTTGTATACCACAGATTTGTACTTTTTCTTCAGTTCCACAAACACGGTGCTGTCAGAATGGGCGGGGCCATAACTGCGCAGCCGCAGTTTTTCCTTATAGGCGGTTTTTTCCAGAGAGCGGCGGATTAAAAGGAAATCCGGGGTATCGAAATAGAGGCTGCAGACGGTGCTGTCCGGGTAGGAGTCCCCTGTCATATAAGGTTTCATGGCAGAGAGGACAGCAGCTTTCTGACGGGAATTCAGTAAATATTTCAGTTCATAGCGCTGAAAGGTATGTTGATAGTCCATAAGTGTTCCTCCTGATTTTGAATATAATCAGATTTTAGCACCCATACCCTAAATGAACCTTAAAATATATATGAAAAGTCTGTGAAAGTCCTGACAGGCCGGAATTCACAGGATAACGCGGATACAGAGAGAATGTCCTTCTTCCGCAGAGGCAGAAATGCTTCCTTTATGGGCTTCCACAATGGCTTTTGCAATGGAAAGGCCGATGCCGTGTCCGCCGGTTTCGGAATTTCTGGAAGGGTCTGTCCGGTAAAACCGTTCGAACAGCCGGGACAGATCTTCTTCTGAAATATACTCCGCAGTGTTGCAGACCAGAAGGAGTATATTTTTGCCTTTTTTCTGCAGGGTGACTGCCACAGAGCCATGCTGCGTGGAATATTTCAGGGCATTGTCCAGCAGAATGGAGAATAACTGACGGATGGATGCCTGATGTGCGCGGCAGGAGAGCTGCGGGGAAATACGGGCGGTAAGGGATTTTCCCTGCGCGGCGGCCAGGGGCTGAAAGGACTGAACCATTTCTTCTGCCAGCTCCGAAATGGAGAAATCTTCTGCGGGAAAGGAATGGTTCGGTTCTTCCATGCGGGACAGACAGATGAGCTCGTCGGTGAGGGAGGAAAGGCGCAGTGTCTGACGACGGATACTTTGGAGCCATTCACTGTCTCCCTGTTCCAGTTCCAGAATTTCCGCATTTGCGTCAATGATGGTAAGCGGGGTTTTGATTTCATGGCCTGCGTCTGTAATGAAACGGCGCTGTTTTTCCTGGCTTTCCGAGACAGGTTTCAGAATAATTCCGGAAAAAATGAGAACCAGTATCAGGACGGAGCCAAGTCCCAGGAGAGAAACCAGAATACTGATAATCAGAAAAGAGCGGAAGGTGGACAGGTTTCTGCCGCAGTCCAGAAAAATCAGACGTGTCCGGCTGCCTGTGCTCTGACGGAGATAGCGGTAGTCGTTCAGAAATCCGGATGCGGCGCCCTGTTCCCATACCTGCATGGCAAAAGCAGAAGCAGCGTCCGTATCTACAGCGGCAATTTTACCGGTATCCACAGACAGGATGCTGCCTTTTTCGTCCAGAAGGACGGAGAAATACCGGGATTCGTAAGGAAGTTCCGGAGACATGGCTCCGGGAGCCGGAGTCCGGGGAAGGGGAGGCTTATGGGAAGGATTATTTTGCTCCGGAGTCGGTTGTTCCATGGGAAAGCGGCCCTCATGTTCAGACAGAATGAGAAGAATATGTTCTGCATCCCGGATAACCTTCCGGTAATTCAGGATATTGACAGTAGCGATAATAATGGTCAGAACCAGCAGAGTGGAAAGCATGGAGACCCCAATGAATTTTCTCCGCAGTTTTTTTATCATGGTTGTTCCTCCAGAGAATAGCCTGCGTTTCTGGCAGCTTTAATCTGTACATCTGCCTTAAGGGATTTGAGCTTTTTGCGCAGAGAAGAAATATAGACCCAGACCACGCTTATGCCCGTACTGCTGTCATACACCCAGATGTGCTCCATAAACCGTTCGGTGGAAACCAGAGATCCGGGATGTTTC
>Ga0137306_102446_pt1 | contig 15547 bp, 8 predicted proteins | sample Inofroosms_March_FD_97187 | JGI IMG/M metagenome (GOLD analysis project Ga0137306, IMG submission 97187) | Mouse cecal microbial communities from Vienna, Austria - N-Acetylneuraminic and N-Acetylglucosamine D2O microcosms_March | ecosystem: Host-associated > Mammals > Digestive system > Large...
CACAGGATTGGTGGCTACCAGAAAGATCCCGTCGAATCCGGAGGAAGTCACAGGGTCCACGATGGACCGGAACACCTTGGCATTCCTCTGGAGAAGAGCCAGCCTGGTCTCCCCCGGCCTCTGTGCCACGCCGGCGCAGATGACCACGATATCCGCGTCGCTGCAGTCCGTGTAATCCCCGGCGTAGATCTTCATGTTGGCGGCGGAGAAGGCGAGACCGTGATTCAGATCCATGGCCTCCCCCTCAGCCCGCTTTCTGTCCAGGTCAATGAGCACCAGCTCATCGCAGACATTCTGGTTTAAAAGGGAGTAGGCGTAACTCATGCCTACCATTCCCGTGCCGACCAGAACTACTTTTCTTTTATCTGTTATCATAATCAGACCTCTTTTCCATGTTTTTGTACTTTGCGTATGGATTTCTCTCTTAGTATCCCGGATTTGAAGAAAAATATGAATGATACAGGGTGAAATGGGAATACAGAAGGTAAAATTTCGGAAAATACCGGAAGAAGGGAAGAAACCAGAGCCGGGCTTGTGTCCGGTGATAAATTATGGTATGATTGCCACAGAAACGATCTATAATCCTGTGGTTTATTTTAAAAACACTTACACAGATGACTGGATCACGGATCCGCTTTCAAAAGACATGATCAGAGAGATGTGGACAGGTCCGAGGTCATTGGTCCCAGAGCGATCGACAGCCCGGTGCTGGGCGGGATTTCTCCCCAGGAACTTTCAGGAGGAGTTAAGACATTGATCTCCATGTACAAAATGCCCCACAAGATATTTAACGCTTCTGTATGCGGCGATAATTGCGTCATCTGATGGATTTCGGAGAGGAAGAGTTTACGGTAAGAATTCTGAATACCGGTCAAACGGTTTATAATATGGACGAATTACTTCCCATTGCCGGAATGATCGTTTAATAGAGGTGAATTTTATGAAAGGGAGCTACAGAATTACGATTTCCAACGCGAAAGTGCGCTATGATTTTATAATCCGCAGAAATATAACAATCATTAAAGGGGACAGCGCCACCGGCAAGACGACCCTGGCGGAAATGGTTCAGGAATACTATGAATCAGGAGAGGACAGCGGAATAGAACTGAGCTGCGAAAAATCATGCCGGGTGCTTGGGGGACGGGATTGGAATATGGTACCTTAAAGCAGACCTGTAATGAGCTATATCATATTTATGGAAAAAGGGATTACAAATAACATTTCATCGAAAATAGTCAGACAGATGAAGCAAATTGACCTGTAAATTTAAATCAGAAAAGGAGACATTTCCCATGTTAGAGACAGGAACAAAAGCTCCGGCATTTTCCCTGCCGGACCAGAACGGACAGATTCATACGTTAGAAGAGTACAAAGGCAAAAAGGTGATCCTGTATTTTTACCCGAAGGACAACACTCCGGGCTGTACGAAGCAGGCCTGTAATTTTGGAGAACTGTACCCTCAGTTTCAGGAAAAGGGAGCCGTGGTCGTCGGCGTCAGCAAAGACAGTGTGGCTTCCCACAAAAAATTTGAGGAAAAATACGGACTTCCCTTCACGATCCTGTCGGATCCGGAGCTTGCCTGTATCCAGGCTTATGACGTGTGGCAGGAGAAGAAAAATTACGGAAAAGTGTCCATGGGAGTAGTGCGGACCACTTATCTCATCGACGAGAACGGTGTGATTATAAAAGCTTTTGGTAAAGTGAAAGCTGCCGATAATCCGGCCCAGATGCTGGCGGAGCTGAAAGAGTCATGAAGATTATCATCTCCCCGGCCAAGAAGATGAATGTGGACACAGATTCTTTTGACATCGGAGGCCTGCCGGAATTTCTGGAAGAGACGGAAGTTCTCATGAAGGAGATCCGGCAGATGTCTCTGTCAGAGGCAAAGGAGCTGTGGAAATGCAACGATAAGCTGGCGCGGTTAAACTATGAGCGGTTTCAGACCATGGACCTCAATAAGAATCTGACGCCGGCTATTATGGCCTATGAAGGGCTCCAGTACCAGCATATGGCTCCGGCGGTGCTGACCGCGGAGGCTCTTCATTACATAGCGGATCATCTCTTTATCCTGTCGGGATTTTACGGTCTCTTAAAGCCCTTTGACGGGGTGACGCCCTACCGGCTGGAGATGCAGGCCAGACTTTCGGTGAAGGGATGCAAAGATCTGTATGATTTCTGGGGAGACCGGTTGTATAAGAAGCTGCGGGAGCTTGACGAAAAGGCAGGAGATCAGGACCGGGTCATCATCAATCTGGCCTCAAAAGAATACTCCAGATGTATCGAGAAATACGTTGCCCCCGGCGACCGCCTGCTTACGGTGGAGTTCGGCGAGATGGCGGACAAAAAGGTCAAGCAGAAAGGGACTCTGGCGAAGATGGCCAGAGGGGAGATGACCCGGTTTCTGGCAGAGAATCAGATCAAAAGGCCGGAGGACATGAAAGAGTTTCATGAGTTGGGATTCACTTTTTCTGAGGAGCTGTCAGGGAAAGGGCGGTATGTCTTTATTAATAAACTGGGGCCAGTAGATCATTGTGAGCTGGAGATCAATGATTTTACCGTGTTTACCGGCCCTCAGGCTTCGGGAAAAAGTACGGTGGCAAAAAGCATATTTTTCTTTAAGAATATTAAAAATATTATGTTCGAGCAGTTTAGGAAAAAATGTTTGTTGAACAATCTGCTGACGGAGGAATCCCTTGAGCTTTCTTTTAAAAAACGTATAGAAAGAGAAATTCGTTCCAACTTTCTCCAGATTTTTGGAACCACATGGCATATGGATACGGCGATGAAACTTGAGTATTCCTATAACAATGATATATCCATTCAGGTTTCTCTGGAGAAGGGCTTTGAGTCTCCAAATTACATTTGGCTTGAATTCAGTCAGAATTTAAAAAATTTTATCTGGAAGCTGGAAAAGATTACGCAGAATGAAGCGGTAGTCCATGGCGACTTGCTTTTTATTAAAGAGAGGATTAATGAGTTTTTTGACGATGAAGCAGAGATTGTATTTGTACCGGCAGGACGCAGCATGATCACTCTGCTGAGCACTCAGCTGAATTATCTCTACAGTTCCATGGACGACATGCAGAAGAAGAATCTGGATTACTGTACTCAGAATTATCTGGAAAGGATTCTGCGGCTGAAACCGGAGTTTTCTCTGAGCGCCGATCAGATGATCCAAAATATAATTCATTTAACGGACAGAAAGATTAACAAAGCTCTGCTTATTTCTGCCGCAGAATTGATGAGAAACATTTTAAAGGGAGAATATCGGTATGTGGACGGAGAAGAGCGATTGCAGCTTTCACCGGGTCAGTATGTAAAGATCAATTTTGCCTCATCAGGGCAGCAGGAGGTTGTCTGGATATTAAATGTTATTTTTTATTATCTTCTCAATAACAGAAAGACTTATTTTATCATTGAGGAGCCGGAGTCTCATCTGTTCCCCAATGCCCAGAAGCTGATAGCAGAATTTATATCGCTGGCTAAAAATGATGGAAGAAACCAGATCTTTATTACCACTCACAGTCCCTATATTTTGGGGGCCTTCAACAATCTGCTCTATGCTGACAGGATTTCCAGGAGTGTAGATTCATCAGAACTGGACCAGATCATATCAGCGGATAGGAGAATGAGATTTTCGACGCTTTCCGCATATTTCATAGACGGAGGAGAGGTGATACCCTGTATGGATGATGAATTTGAATCCATCGAAAACCAGGTCATCGACGGGGCCTCTCAGGATATTAATGACGATTATGATAATATGGTACTGCTGAAAGAAAAATATGTATCAGAGGAAGGAATTTAATATGCTGCTTACTATAGATAAGTCTCTTTGCGAAATACGTCAAAAGACCATAGTCTCCAAAGATCAAAGATCATCGAGGAAGCACTGCGCCCGTAATCTGCAGCAAAAATATAACGTGAGGCATTATAAGCTGGATGGAAAACTGATTTCTCAGAAAACATGCTGCGATTTTCTACTGATAAATGACACTGTAAAGAGAGCATATTTTATAGAATTAAAGGGACGTCATATTGAGGATGCAATTTCCCAGCTGGAATCAGGTTATAATTTGTTTCGATCAGAACTTAAGGGATATGAGATCCATCTTAGAATCGTTCCAAGTAAGGCTCGCACTCACAGTCTTCGGGACCCTGAATTTAGAAAGTTCAAGGCTAAATGGGGGAGTCGTCTAAAGTGTAAGGAGGAATTTTTTGAAGAGGATCTTTGATGTTTACTAAAAATTATTTGGAGGCCCCCCAATGATAACTCTGAAATCGATCCGCGAGAAAACCGGTTCCGCTTCCTACACCCGTGGAAACCAGGTCTACAAGCAGGGAAAGGTACTCAGACTTGAAAAAACAGAAGACAGGGAAATGATCTGGCTTACGGCAGAGGTGGAAGGCTCTTATGACAACGAGTACCATGTACAGCTCTGTTACGATAAAGGGAAAGAGATATTTACAGATCACGTCTGTGAGTGTGAGGCCTGGCTGTCCTATGACGGGATGTGCAAGCACTGTGTGGCGGTTGCCCTGGAGGCCTACTATGATCAAGCAGCCTCGGGGCAGGTCTCTGCAAAGGCTGCTTCCAAAGATGAGAAAAAGCCGGCCAAAACAGAAATCAAGGCAAAGGCCACGGACCGGAAGCTGACGGAAATCATCTATGCCAGCACCATGAGGGAGAAGGCCAGGTACCTTCAGCCCGAGTTAACCGGCCATGTGGAGCTGCAGCCCATCTTTAAGAGGGAGTACGGAAGCTGGAGCCTGGAATTCAAGATCGGGGCAGACCACAAATATGTGCTGAAAAACATCGGCCAGATGGTTGATACAGTGGAGGGCAATGAGTGGGCAGAGTATGGAAAAAAGCTGGCTTTTTACCATGAGCGGAGCGTATTCACGCCCAGGAGTCAGGAGCTCTTAAAGCTTCTGGAGGAATATATCCTTTATGAGAGAGAGGTTGTGACAGCCTATAACCGGCGGAATTTTTTTTCATACCGCAGTTATCAGTATTATACTCCGGAAACGATGACGAAACGGAAGGTCTCTCTCACCGACGAGTGGATGGTGCGGTTTGCTCAGATTCTGGCCGGAGAAAGCTGCGGGGCGGAGATCGAGGGAAAGCCGGCTGCCCTCAGATTTGAAAAAGGAAATATTCTGCTGGACACGGCAGTGAAACCTCTGCCGGAAGGCGGATATGAGCTTACGGTTCCGGAGGCAGAAGTTTTTCGGGGGAAGAGGCAGGTGTGTATCCGCACCGACTCAGTCATCCATGTCTGCGACCGGGAATTCTCCCTGCAGTTTGGCCTGATCGGAAGTCTGTTTTCCGCGGAGAGAAAGACATATGGGATCCATCCGAAAGATGTACAGTCGTTCTGTGCCTCGGTTCTGCCGATCTTAAGAGATTACACCCGCTGTCAGACAGAGGGGGTAGAAGAGTATGAGCCGAAACCATGTCAGATCCGGATCTATCTGGACCGGCAGGAGGGGAGGATCACTGCCAAAGCCCTCTGTTCTTACGGAGACATATCCTACAATATGACAGAGCCTCTGTCGGTCAGCGAGATGTACCGGGATTTCCAGAAGGAACAGGTGCTCAACGGGATGATCGGTCAGTTCTTTTCGGAGATTGACCGGAAGGACAAGATCTTTTTCATCCCGGAGGAAGAGGAGGAAACGGTTTACCGCCTGCTCAGCGAGGGCATCGGCAATTTTCAGCAGATCGGAGAAGTCTTTGTCTCTGACAGCTTAAAACGTCTGAGGATCCTTCAGACTACCGGCATCCGGGTAGGGGTCACCATGAGAGCAGGACTTTTGGAGGTGGATATCGAGTCGGAGCAGATGTCCCTGAAGGAAATAGAAGGAATCCTGGAGAGTTACAGACGGAAGCGGAAGTTTTTCCGCCTGCCCGACGGTTCCTTCCTTCAGCTGGAGGACAACGGACTGTCCGCTGTAGCGGAACTGGCGGAAGGCCTGGAGCTTAAGGGGACCGAGCTGGCAGAAGGCCATGTGGAGATCCCGGGTTACCGTTCTTTTTATCTGGATCAGATCCTGAGGGAAAACGGCGGCGATCTCCAGGTGACCAGGAGCCGGGAGTTTAAAGCCCTTCTGCGGGACATGAAAAATGTGGAGGACAGTGATTTTGATGAGCCTTGCGGGCTGAAAGCAGAGCTGAGACCCTATCAGAAATTCGGCTATCGGTGGATGATGACTCTGTGGAAGCTGGGTTTCGGAGGGATCCTGGCCGATGATATGGGGCTGGGCAAGACGATCCAGACCATCGCCTATCTGCTGGCAAGAAAACAGGGGATCGGCGAGAGAGAAGACCTGCCGCAGGAGGAGACAAGAGAGTATCTTGGACTGATCATCTGCCCCGCCTCTCTGGTGTATAACTGGGAAAATGAGATCCGGCGCTTTGCCCCGTCTCTGTCTGTGGTGACGGTAACAGGTACAGCCGCCGTCCGCCGGGAAAAGATCAGGAGCGGGGAAGGGGATATCCTGCTGACATCCTATGATCTGCTGAAACGTGACGTGGAGGAGTATCAGGGTTTCCTGTTTCAGAACACGGTCATAGACGAGGCCCAGAACATCAAAAACTACACGACCCAGGCCGCAAAGGCCGTCAAGGCAGTCAGGAGCCGGCAGCGCTTTGCCCTCACGGGAACGCCCATTGAGAACTCCCTGAGCGAGCTCTGGAGCATCTTCGATTTTCTCATGCCAGGAATCCTGAATTCCAATAAACAGTTCCGGACCAGGTATGAGCAGCCCATCGCAGCCGGCCAGGATGATCGGGCCGCATCCCGCCTGAGAAAAATGATCCGGCCCTACATCCTCAGGAGAGTCAAATCAGAGGTTCTGAGAGAGCTTCCTGACAAGATCGAAAAGGTGATGTACTCCCAGATGGAAGAGAAGCAGAAAAAGCTTTATGATGCTAATCTCCAGAGGCTGCTGGCTTCCCTCAATGATCAGACTCCGGAGGAATTCCGTACCGGGAAGCTGCAGATCCTGGCGGAGCTGACCAGACTGCGCCAGATCTGCTGTGATCCGTCTATGGTCTACGAGAATTACGACGGAGGCTCCGCCAAGATGGAGACTTGTATGGAGCTGATCCGCAGCGGAGCGGCGGCAGGCAATCAGATGCTTTTGTTTTCCCAGTTTACCACAGCCCTTGACCGCATCGGAGAGAGGCTGCGCCAGGAGGGGATCCCCTATTATATGCTGACCGGAAGCACATCCAAGGAGATGAGGGCCAGGCTGACTGCCGACTTTAATCAGGACAAGACCCCGGTATTTCTCATTTCCCTTAAAGCGGGAGGCACGGGGCTGAACCTGACCGCGGCTACGATGGTCATTCATTTTGACCCTTGGTGGAACATGGCGGCGCAGAATCAGGCTACGGACCGGGCCCACAGGATCGGGCAGAAAAATGTGGTTACGGTCTATAAACTCCTGACCAAGGACACTCTGGAAGAGAAGATCCAGAAGCTGCAGGAGAGAAAAGCCCGGCTTTCAGACGAGATCATCACAGAGGGGAGCATATCAGATACTCTGGCTACAAAGGAAGAACTGTTTGCCATCCTTCAGGATTGAAACCCAGATACATAGACAGAATAACGGCGGTGCAGAGTCTTTCATGACTCTGCACCGCCGTTTGTGTCAGTCCGGATTATACAGAACTGTCATCTTCTTTTTTTCTTCGTTTTCGTGAGCTGTAGACCATCTCTTCACCTACACATCCCAAGATAGCGAACCACAGGATCCAGCCCATAGTACGTTTTCCGGTATGACCGGTTTTCGGAAGTCCGAAGAGAGGAACATCCTCTTCCGGAATATAGAGGAAGGTCTGCTGTTCGGGATCCCACACCTTTACATAGGCTCTGGGCACGCCGTCTTCTACGATGATGATCCTTTCAGGGCTGTCAGGATCATTGGGATCCGGGAATTCTGTCACTACAGGAGTGTCAGGGTTTTCCGGATTTTCCGGCGGGGTTTCGCCTGTGGACTGAGATTCCGCGGGAGTCGTTCCGGCCGGAGTGGTCTCTGAGGGAGTCTGCCCCTGAGTAACCGGTTCGGTGGGACGGGTCTCGCCCGGTCCGTCGTCATCATCGTCATCGTCTCCGCTGTTTCCGCCGCCACCGCCGGGCCGGTGATTGATGAAGGAGGCCTGAGCCGTCTCATCTGCCTTGATTTCCCCGCTGGCTCCGTTGGAGCTGGTGGTATAACCATCCATGTCGGCTTCCCATTCCCTGATGCTGTAGAGGGTTCCCTCAGGAAGATTCCGGATAGTGACGGACTCATCATGCTTCAGCGATATGCGGTCGCCGCTCTTGATGGTTCCCTGTTTGGAACCGTCATAGTTATAGGAGCCGGTCAGTTCCTGTCCGCTGCTGTCCGTGAGAGTCACGGTGAAATTAAACAGCCGGTTTCTGTCGCCTCTGGTTCCGGTGACCGTCTTCCTGAGCGACAGATGGCCCGAACCGGGCTCGTCGACTAATTTCTCGTTCTCGTAGAGGACATTGTGACTGCCATGGGTGATGACTCCCGTCTCGACGCCGTCCTGGGGACTGGTAATGTAGCCCTCGGTCTGAGTCTCCCTGATGGTGTATCTTGAACCGACAGGCAGTGTGTGGATAGTGACGGTGTCGCCGTGCTTTAATTCGATGTTCAGCTGACCGCCTGTAATGGTCCCTTCTTTCGATCCGGTGTAGTGGTAGCTGCCGAAGAGAGGACTTCCGTTCTCGTCTGTCAGCGAGATGTGGAAATGGAAGTATCTGTCGGTCTCTCCCCCCTCTGTGACGATCTTGGTGAGAGAAAGGTTGCCATGCTCATTATCCAGATCGTTGTCCGGCTTCTCGTTGGTGAAGGTGACGGCCGACGAAAACAGGGATTTGCTGTCCATCTTGATCTGTCCCGTGACTTTGTTGCCGGCAACCGGCTCGCCGTGGTCTTTGGAGACGCTTACATAATAGTCGGAACCGTTGGTCTCCTCTATGACATATTGTGTGCCTTCTGGCAGATCGTGGATGGTAACAGTATCGCCGTGTTTTAATTCAATGTCCAGCTGACCGCCGGTAATCGTTCCTGTCTTTGCACCGGTATAACCGTAACTGCCGGAGAGAGGACTTCCGGTTTCGTCTGTCAGTGAGACATGGAAACGGAAGAGGAGATTTCTGTCGGCTTCACTGCCGTCTGTCACGACTTTGGTGAGAGAGAGGCTGCCGTAGTGTTTCTCGGGTTTTTCCTCTTTCTTTGTGTTGGTGAAGGTGAGGGTGGAGGTCAGCACCTGGTCCTTATCAGCCTTGATGGTTCCGGAAATCTGGGGGCCGTTTGTTTTGGAGGCCGAGGACTCATTGGTTTCCTTTACTTCAACATCTACATCATATCCGTCTGTATCAAGTTCGGTGACTGTGTATTCGGTGCCTTCCGGCAGGAACCGGATCTCGGCAGATTCTCCGGATTTCAATTCCACGATACCGCCGCTGCTGATCGTGCCTTCTTTGGAACCGATGCAGGTGTACTGGCCTTCCAGAGGCTGGCCGCCCTTGGTCAGTTCTACTTTGAATCTGAAACTTTTATCGGAGGTTTCGCCAACCAGCTTTTTCTCGATGCGCAGGTTTCCGGATTTGTCTCCCAGAATAAGTACACCGTTGCAGCCTATACCGCCTCCATGCATGGCGGAAATGTTGCCTGAGATGATTACATTTTTAACAGCATCGATATTTTTCTTTGTGCTGGTATCAGGAATATCGGCTGTCAGGCCCATAACTCCACGTTCCCCATTTTTGTAATCGATATGGAGTACCAGAGGATCCGTTTTGAGCTGGTCCGGAACGGAGTCATGATTACATGCACCTTTCCAGTTATGGGAACCGCCGCCCAGCATATAATCATATATGGTACTTTGGCCTACACAGAAGTAGTCCTGAGCAATTTTCCCTTTATTCAATTCAGAAAAGAATTCAGAATAATGTACTTTTGTTTGTTCATCACCAGCATGGGTTGTAAGATTTTCACCTTTTGAGGTATTGCCATAGATGGCAGCACCGTTAACAGTAAGTGCATTGAGGTCGCCTTTTCCGCAGCCGGCCACGCCGCCTCCGTAACCATAAGCTTCATTGTCAGTGATTTCAGCATTGAATATTGTCAATATACCATGCCTATCAGTATTATCTGATGTTTCCACATAGATGCCGCCGCCGCCGAAATCATAGCCCGTGAGAGTGCAATTGTTTTGGATGACACCGCTTTCAATGGTTCCCAGGCCTTCACAGCGAATACCGCCGCCTTCGCTGTGCCATGAGGCATTATTTTTAACCGTACCTCCATCCATATGGAATGTTGGGGAAATGGGGTTCGTCGTTACCTCATGTCCTAAACCATTTCCAACAGTTTTATGCCAGAGTAAAATACCGCCGCCGCCTTCATTGGAGAAATTATTGCTGACGGAGCAATTACCGCTGATTGTTAAATCTCCACCGGAAAAAATACCGCCGCCACCCAAGCTTGCAGGAGTAGTATATTCTATTTGAGAGATAGCTATATTTCCGGTAATAGAACCACCAGTAATATCAAGAGTATTTTTATTGTTTTCACTGGTATAAGGTGCAATATAAATACCGCCGCCACTGCCTTTTATACGTTCTTTTCCTATGTATCCTCCTCGTGCCAGATTACCGGCAATTTTTACATCTCCTGTGATAGTTACATTGCTGCCGCCAACAGCGTAAATACCGCCTCCGTTTGTTGCAAGATTACCAACGATCATTGCATCTCCACTGATGGCAGCATCGCTGTTCCTAAGATAGCTGCCGCCGCCATTTTGAGTATTAGGAACAGTTCCACCCTCAGAACCTTGCTCTAAAGGCGCACGTTTTCTCACACTATTATTTGCAATAATACCACCGGACATATTCAAAGTGCCATTTATGACAGATATGCCACCGCCATTGCAGCTATTGTGATCATTACCAACAATATAGCCACCTGACATGTTTAAAATACCTCCATCTACTGAGATAGCACTGTCAGTTGAGGTAGTGGTAGTGATTCTGCCATTTTCTATATTCAGGGTACCGCCATTTTCGACATAGATGGCACTTTTTACATCAGTGCTTGATATAGCACCTATTCCCGACAAATCCATTGTTTTAGGCTGAGATGTAGCTCTTAAATCAGGAGAAGTCTTACCCTCTTGTTCTGTTTCTATAAAATTGATGTTTATACTACGATATGTGGAAGTATAAGTAGAACTGTTAAGTGTAGAGTAGTCTCTGATCCCGTCCGCTGCTTCCCAAAGTTTTTCAGTTACGGAGGAGCCTATATCAGTCCATTCAGGAGGTGTTTTATCGTTTTGAGAAGTGTCAATAATAGTAAAAGTAGCTCCATCACATACAGTAAATAAATTTTCAGTCTTATTTCCAGTACAACGTATTCTTTTTCCATGTAAATCAAGAGTGATATTTCCTTTAACTTTAATTGTTGAGGTTCCTAGAACTCCTTCAATCAGCCACTTATTAACATGAACTGTTCGCGCTTCACCAGGCCCAACTTCCTCAATCGCCTTTACAAGCTTCGCCCAGTCATCTACATAAACATCCCCCAACTCCAACGCCGCCGCTCCCCACAGCCACTCCAGGGCCAGCAGCTTCTCACGGTTATAGACCATCTCCTTCTGTTCTTCCGTCAGAGCCTGGTATTTCCGGTAGACATTCATCACCTGCTCATACAGCGCGGCATAGTAGGCGTCATAGCCTTCCTCGTCCCCGGCCGCATCAAATGCCGCGAAAGCGGCTTCGATCTCATCCAGTTCCGGAAGCTCGTCGATGAGACGGATCACTTCGGCCACAGCCTCATCGTGATCAGAGACGACCCGGATGGCAAATCCCTGGGTAGAAGAGTACTCATGGTTTTTCAGGCGGTAAGACGCGGTGACGGTTCCGTAGTAGGTCCCCGGTTTCACATCCTCATCAACCTGGAAAGAACACACCGTGGAAGTACCGTAGTTCTCGTCCTTATCCCTGGACGCGACATGGAAACGGTTCAGTCTGATCCCGTAGGTATCCACCTGGCAGGAGAGAGAATTCAATACAGGCTTCTCACCGGCAGCCGTGGAATCGTCCTCCCACTTGATCCATGCGTTGGATCCGGTGGCAGGAAGCCCGTTGGAACCTGTGGCCTTCTGAGCATCGGAAGTGCTGCCGGTATCGCTGTCAGACTGTTTTTCGTCAATGATATCCAGAACTCTGCCCAAATCGAAATCCAGCACCATCTGTCCCGTTTCTCCGGCGCGGACCGTGCCGCTTTCTGTCCCGTCGGGATCCATGATCTCCGGAAGAACCAGGTTCATGCCCGAGGTCACATAGCGGAAGGACTGCTCCGATGTGGTGAGAGTCCCGTCTTTTCTCCAGGTGAAGACAAAACCGACCTTCTGGCTCTTCATTTCTTCGATCTTATCGTCGATATTGAAGAAAAACTGTATATGCCTGGTTTCTCCGGGAGAGAGCGTCAGATCTTTCAGGCAGCCTGCCTCATCATCCCAGAATCCCTCCGGATGATCGGTTTCGCTCATATCTTCGAAATATGCAGTATCCTCCGGTATCCCCCTGCCGTGGTACCGAAGCCGGCCGTCAGTGATCTCCTGGCCGGTGTGGTTTTGTATGTACAGATCAAGACACAGGAAATCGCCTGCCTCATAGCAGGTCTGATCAGACATGACCGTGATCTGGACATCCTCTGCGGGATGGTTTTTCAGGGTCACGCTCCTGTCTCTGACAGCCTCAGACGGAGTGGACACATCCGCCTCGGCGGCATAGATCCCGGTCCCGCGGGACGAGGACAGAAAGGAATGATTAAACACATAGATAAACATGATGACAAAGGCCATGAATCCGCTGAACCTCCGCCTCATACACCAACTTTTCTCCGGCATGTTAATAATTACCTCCTTTGGTTAGTTTTTGACTGCCGTTTTCTCTTTTCCCTGTGTTCCGGGCCATAAGAATCCCCGGAGTACACATCAAAAATTCTGCCCCATAGACGTCCTTCCCCCGGACAGCGGCAAATTTCCTTTTTTTCTATTATTATATCTAATCGGCTGAAATAATACAATAATTAATGCCGCAAATTATATAAAAGAAGTTAATATTTGGGTTTCCTTTTGGGCGGAGTGCGTATACCCGCGGAGCGCTTTTGATCACGGGCTGCGTTTCCCTGTGATGCAAAAAACAGCAGCCCGCCTTTGACGAGGCTGACTGCTGTCAGGATTATTTTCTTCTGCCTATGGCCCGGAGCAGATAGATGAACAGGTTGATGAAATCCAGATACAGCTGGAGAGCGGCGAAGATGGATGCCTTGCCGGCCATCTGTCCGTCGTGGCAGTAGGCCTGATGATATGCCCGGATCTTCTGGGTGTCATAGGCGGTAAACAGAAGGAAGATGAAGATCCCCACACTGCAGGCAACCAGCTCAAATCTCTGTAAGTTGATAAATATGGAGGCGATCCAGAATACCATCAGGAATACCAGGCCTCCTACCAGGAAGTTTCTCAGATTGCTCAGGTCTACTTTGGCGAAATATCCGATGGCCGCCATGGTTCCGAAGAACAGGGAGGTGGCCCCGAAGGCCAGCACAAGGCTGAACAGATCATACATCAGGAAGTACGCGGAGAATACCACTCCGTTCAGCACCGCGTATACCATGAACAGGGCTCTGGCGGTACCTACGGAGATACTGGTGATGCGGGCCGACAGAAACAGCACCACTGCCAGCTCTGCGATACCCAGGATGATCACCATCTGGGGGATGGCGAACACATACCAGAGAAGTCCGGTGACATAACCCATAACGGCGATGAGGAAGGTGACTGTCAGCCCCAGGAACATCCAGCCGAAGGTCTTGGCCGTGTACCTGTCCAGAGATTCATACTCCCTGACCGTGTCGAAGCTTCCGCCGTAATACTGATTCATATTCTGATAATCCATAAAAATTTCTCCTTTCTACTATAGAACAGAATAATATATTAAAGATTATTCTATCACACTTTTCCTTATTTGAAAATGGATAATTCTCAAAATATCAAAACAGAGCGGGGCAGGACAGAACCCGTTGTCCATCAGGAACGATCCGACTTATGTAATCCTTCATAATTTTTTGGGGACATGCCCGTCACCTTTTTAAAGACCTTGCTGAAATAATAGGCATTCTCAAAGCCCAGCTGGTCCGCGATCTCATAGATCAGATACTGGCCCGAGTCGATCAGCTCTTTGGCATGGGTGATCTTTACCTCGGCGATGTAGTCGGAAACGGTCTGATTCATATAACGGCTGAAGGTAGAGCTCAGATGGCCGGAACTGATCTTCAGATGGTCGGCGATATCGGACAGGGTCAGTTTTTCCCTGTAATGTTCCTGGATAAAGCGTTTGGTCAGGAAGACCAGGCGGTCCGACCGGTTTTCCTTTCTGTCGGACAAAAGGACGCAGACCTTTTCGCAGAAACTGTCAAGCCAGGCCAGGATGTCATCCAGACTGCCGAGCTGGGACACCTGCTCCGCGATGTCCAGGGTGTAGGGAAACACATTGCTCCCGGAGCTTTCGTTCTGCAGAAGATCGTGAAGGTAGGTATAGATATTGATGCAGGCGCTGGCTGCCTGGGTCCTGTTGGGCTTGTACTGTGTAAAGAGCTGGGAGAGCTGGGAAAAGATCTCTCTCAGGTCCTGGCTTTTGTTGTCCGTCACGGCGGCGGACATGGGCTTTTTCAGGAAATTGATGTTGAATTCCCGCTCCGCAGCAGGCGGCTGCCTGGGCTCCTGATCCTGGTAAAAGACGATCCGGGAAGCCGAATCATAGTAGCAGTGGTCCAGGGCGGACCGGGCTTCGGCAAAGGCCCGGGGAAGCAGGGAGAGATCTTCCTTTTTCTGGCTGACTCCGAACAGGGCGGTCAGGGCAAAATAGGTTCCCAGGGCAGCGCTGACCTTGGTGCAGAAGTCTGTGAGAGATTTGACATTATCGCTTTCCGCCTTTGGGGAGACGATAAGGAGCCTGGTGTCTTTCTGGGGTACCAGTATGGTGCAGCTGCTGAAATAGCGGGAGGCGATCCCGGAGACCACATCCTGGAGCTGGCTGGAAATAAAGGGGAAATCATAGCTTTCCGTCTGTCCGAAGAGGATCTGTTCCGGTTTCATCTGAAACAGGATCAGATATGGGGCGGGATAGCCGGCGGCGATCTCCGGATTGACGGGAAAGTCGGCTTCTCCGGGATTGAGGATCAGTTGGGAAAAATAATTGTGTTCCAGCTGTTTTTTGTTGTCCTGCAGCAGAAGGTTGTACAGCTCCTTATTGTGATGGCTCTCCATGCGGGAACAGTATTCTTTGGCCCGGTTCAGAGCCTGGATCAGAGCCTGGGGCTGCAGATCCAGCTTGACCAGATAGTCGGTGGCGCCCAGATGCAGGGCCTGCTTGGCCAGCTGGAAGTCTTCCAGGTTCGTAAGACAGATAAAGGCGAATTCACGGTTCTTTTTCTTACAGGATTCGATGACCTCCAGACCGTT
>Ga0137306_102448_pt1 | contig 15532 bp, 12 predicted proteins | sample Inofroosms_March_FD_97187 | JGI IMG/M metagenome (GOLD analysis project Ga0137306, IMG submission 97187) | Mouse cecal microbial communities from Vienna, Austria - N-Acetylneuraminic and N-Acetylglucosamine D2O microcosms_March | ecosystem: Host-associated > Mammals > Digestive system > Large...
GTCCTGGGGCGGTATGCTGCTTCTTGATTATGTATGCAACCACAAGCCGGAGGGGCTTAAGAGCCTGATCCTTTCCAGCACGCTTCCGGCGTCCTGGATGTGGGGGATCGAGCAGCACCGGATGATCAAAGAGCTTCCGCAGGAGATGCAGGATGCCATCGAGAAGGCGACGTCTACCAATGACTACAGCGATCCGGTCTATCAGGCAGCGGAGGCTGAGTATATGCTCCGCCACGCGGCAGGCGCAGTTACCGATGAGTCGCCGGAGTGCTTAAGGCGGCCGGTCAAGAAAGGCGGCGAGGCTTATGTTGTCGGCTGGGGTCCGAACGAGTATACGCCGATGGGTACCCTCAAGGAGTACGACGTAACCGAGCAGCTTAAGGACATCAAGGAGCCGACTCTTGTCATCAACGGCGGCAACGATCTGTGTACGCCGTATATTGCAAAATATATGTATGACAGGATTCCGAATTCTGAGTGGGAGCTTTTCCGTACCTGCCGCCATATGTGCTTTGTGGAGGACAACGACAGATACGTAGAGCTGATGAAAGAGTGGCTGAATAAGAACGATTAAGCCGCCGGCCGCGGAGTGCAGGGTACACGGTTAGAGATTTAATGAACAAAAGAGAAAAAGACAGGGACATTCCAGACAAAAGGAGATGCCCCTGTTTTCTTTTTCCTGTTTACCGTCTGGCGAATATCTGACGGCATCCCTGTAAGCGATGCTACAGATATCCGCCGTCCACCCCGATCACTTGCCCGGTCATATATTCCGGTGCATTTGCCATGTCCCAGATGACCTTAGCGATCTCGCCGGGTGTGCAAAAGCGTCCCATCGGGATGTCATAGGCTAATGCCTGCTTTTCCTCTTCGTTAAGCTGTCCGTTCATCGCCGTATCGACCACTCCGCAGGCAACGGCATTCACCTGGATGCTGCTTGGCGCAAGCTCCTTTGCCAGCGCCCGGGTAAGTCCGCCCACGCCAGCCTTAGAGGCAGAATAAGCCGTCTCGCAGGAGGCGCCCGATACACCCCACATGGAAGAGACATTGATGATCCGTCCGCGTTTTACTGCTACCATCCCGGGAATGGCGGCGCGGCAGCAGTAAAATACAGAAGAAAGATTCGTCTGCATGATCCGCTGCCACTCTCCGTCGCTCATCTCACTCAGCAGCCCGATATGGGAAATACCCGCATTATTCACCAGCACATCAAGCCGCCGGCAGGTCTGGCCGATTTGCTTAAACATCACCCTCACTTCGTCCGGATTACCCACGTCACCCATCAGGATCTCACAGGAACCAAGGCTCGAAGAATCAATCTCCTCCTTCACCGCCGCAATCTCTTTGGCCGAACGGCGGCAATTCAAAAAAACATGGAATCCCTTCTCTGCAAAAAGCAGAGCGGTACTCCGCCCGATGCCTCGGGACGAGCCCGTGACCAGCACATATTTCTTCATATTATAACCTCCCAGTCAATCTGTATTTTTACCCATAAGGCGGCAGCTCTGCCGGCTCGTACAGATATTAATAAAATATAAAATTTGTCTAAATGCGCAATTAAATCATTTTTTTCTATCAATTATTATACATGACTATTATTGCTATTTGAAGATTCAAGTGCTATTATTTACATATTAATTTTTCTGGAAAATGAGATAAAGGAGTATACCCAATGCTTTCAAAATTCAGTGTTAAGAAACCGTATACAGTAGTCGTAGGCGTTGTTTTGATCATCATATTGGGAGTCGTTTCATTTACGAGGATGACCGTTGACCTGCTTCCAAGCATGAACATGCCTTACGCAATCGTGATGACGACCTACCCGGGAGCCAGCCCGGAGGAGGTGGAAGAGATCGTGACCAGGCCCGTGGAGCAGACGATGGCCACGGTCAGCAATATTAAGGATATCATGTCCGTGTCCAGTGAGAATGCGTCTACCGTGATCATGGAATTCGAGCAGACGTCAAATATGGATTCTGTGACGATAGAGATGCGGGAAAGTCTTGACCAGATCAAGGGATTTTGGCCGGATGAGGTGACAAACCCAATGATCATCAAACTGAATCCGGACATGATGCCGGTGCTTGTGGCGGCGGTGAGTGCAGAAGGCGACAGCGTCGCCCAGGTCAGCAAGATCATTGAGGATGAGGTAATACCGGAGATCGAAAGCGTAGAAGGTGTTGCGTCAGTTTCCGTGACGGGAAGTATTGAAGAGACGGTTGAGATCACACTGAATGAGAAAAAGATCGATGATGTGGGCGATGACATCAAAGCAGAGATGAAGAAGCAGCTCGATGATGCCAAAAGCGCTCTGAATAAGGCGAAGAAACAGGTGAAGAGCGGAAAGAGTGCGCTGGAATCCGGGAAGAAGAAAGCAGCTCGGGGTATGGAAAAGGCTGAGTCCCAGGTGTCGGTAAAGAGCGAGGAGCTTAAGCAGGCCCAGCTTGAACTGACTGAAAAAAAGGCGGAGCTTAATGTCCAGGAGACACAGCTTAACCAGAACATTGCCCTTATCCAGACCCAGAAGAAGAGCGCCCAGACCCAGCTTGACAATCTGATGCAGGCCAAGGAGTCCTACGATACACTGAAGGAGCAGTACGAAGCTATACCGGACGGGACTCCCGGAAAAGAGGAGATGGGGCAGCAGCTTGCCCAGATGGAGGAAGTGCTTAAGGATTATGATGCTACATATCAGACACTGACGGGGACGATCCAGCAGCTTGATGCACAGGAAAAGCAGCTTTTAGAGGCACAGGCCCAGATGAGCGCCGGAAAAGATCAGTTAAGCAAGATCGAAAAGCAGGTGAACGACGGCGCCATGACGCTTGCCCAAGCCAGAGGGAAGCTTGCTTCGGCGCAGCTTCAGGCAGCGGTGGGTATCGGAGAGGGGGCTGCCCAGCTTGCGGCGGGAGAGTCCGCGATCAAGATGCAGGAGGAGCAGCTCAAGTCAGCGGAAAAAGAGGCGGAGAACAGCGTGAAGGTTGAGGATATCCTGTCTGTGGACACCGTGAAGACAATGCTTTCCGCGCAGAATTTCAGTATGCCTGCGGGTTATGTTGATGAGGACGGTATAGATTATCTTGTGCGTGTGGGCGATAAGTTTAAGAGCCTTAAGGAGCTTAAGAATTTTACACTTCTGGATATGGAGGATATCGATCCGGTCAAGCTTAAGGACATCGCCTCAGTCAAGCTTAAGAATAATGCGGACGAGACCTATGCCAAGATTAACGGGAAGCCGGGGCTGATGCTGAGTATCCAGAAGCAGACGGGATATTCTACAGGAGATGTAAGCGACAGGGTTTTAGATAGATTTGAACAGATACGGGAGGATAACGAGGATATCACTGCGGTAACGCTGATGGATCAGGGCGTTTATATTGATATGATCGTCAATTCGGTTCTTCAGAACCTCCTTTATGGAGCGGTGCTTGCTATTATTATCCTGCTGCTCTTTTTGAAGAGCCTGCGGTCCACCTTTGTCATAGCATGTTCGATTCCGATCAGTATTATGACGGCGCTGGTGGCCATGTACTTTTCCGGGATTACGCTGAATATCATCTCGCTGTCAGGCCTGGCACTGGGAGTCGGTATGCTGGTGGACAACTCCATCGTAGTAATTGAGAATATCTACCGGATGAGAAATGAAGAAGGGGCGTCAGCGAAAAAGGCGGCCATGCAGGGGGCGAAGCAGGTGAGCGGTGCGATTCTGGCGTCTACCCTTACGACGGTATGCGTGTTTCTGCCTATCGTATTTACTCAGGGAATTACGAGGCAGTTGTTCGTGGATATGGGGCTTACCATCGCTTACTCGCTTCTGGCGAGTCTCCTGGTGGCGCTCACTGTTGTGCCGATGATGTCGGCGGGGCTGCTGAGAAAGACGGAGCAGAGAGAAAGTAAACTTTTTGTTAATATTAAAAAAGTATATGGAAAAGTTTTGCAAAAGGCATTAAAATTAAAAGTGTTAGTATTGCTTGGAGCATTTGGGTTGTTTATCGGAAGCGCGGTGCTTGCGGCATCCAACGGAACGGAATTTATGCCGGATATGGAGAGTACGCAGATCAGCATGACACTGGAGACGGAGAAAGGGACAAGCCTTGAGGATACGGCCAATGAGGCGGACAAGGTGATGGATATCCTCGGAAAGATGGAGGATATCGAGGATGTAGGCGCGCTTGTATCGTCGTCAGATATGATGGGGACGCAGGTGGAGACCAATATTATCTCCTTCTATGCGCTCACAAAGGAGAGTCCGTCCCTGTCTAACCGGGAGCTTCAGAAGGAGATTGAAAGTTCTACGAAGGAGATTAACGGAGAGCTGACAGTCAATATGTCGAATATGGACATGAGTGCGTTGGGGAGCTCAGGGATCAATGTAGAGATCCGCGGAAGGGATTTGGACAGGCTGCAGGAGATCGCAAAGGATATTAAACAGATCGTGGCTGATACTAAGGGTACGCAGAATGTATCTGACGGGACAGAGGACAACACGGAGGAGCTGCGCATCGTGATCAATAAGGCTAAAGCGACAGAGCAGGGACTTACCGTTGCGCAGGTTTACCAGGAGCTGCACGGCAGGATCGCCGAGCCGTCATCAGCCATAACTCTTGGAACAGACACACAGGATTATGATGTCTATGTCAGGGACGATGAGAATGAGAGTCTGACGCGGGAGGATATCCGCGGGATGAAGCTTAACGTGACGAAGCAGGACGGGACGGTTAAGAAGGTGAAGCTGTCCAGAGTGGCGGATTTTGTCGATACATCCAGCCTGCAGTCCATCAACCGGAAGGCGCAGACGAGATATATGTCCGTGACGGCAGAGATCAAAGACGACGACAATATCGGACTGGTCAGCAGCCGGGTGAAGAAGGCGCTTAAGGATTATGAGGTCCCGGAGGGCTATGAGGTGGAGATGACAGGAGAGGATGAGACGATCAATGAGGCGATGGTCGAGCTGTTCAAGATGCTGGCTCTGGCGCTTGTATTTATGTACCTGATCATGGTAGCACAGTTTCAGTCGCTGCGTTCTCCGTTTATCATCATGTTTACCGTGCCCCTTGCATTTACCGGAGGGCTTTTGGCGCTTTGGATTGCCGGTATGGCGGTCAGCGTTATCGCGATGATCGGATTCGTCATGCTGTCAGGTATTATTGTAAATAACGGAATTGTGTTTATTGATTATACGAATCAGCTCATTGAAGGAGGAATGCCGAAAAAAGCGGCGTTGGTGGAAGCCGGAAAGACAAGGCTCAGACCTATCGTCATGACGGCGCTGACGACAATACTCGGATTGTGTACGATGGCGGTAGGTGTCGGCATGGGTTCGGACATGGTTCAGCCTATGGCAGTCGTAACGATCGGAGGACTGATATATGGAACTATATTGACGCTTATCGTCGTTCCGTGTATCTTTGATCTGTTTCACAGAAAGGAGAAGGCGAGACTGAGAGAGGGGATCGAAAAGGAAGAATAAAGTGACAGTCTGGAGGTTAATAGATATAAAGTGAGACAGTAGCAGGAAGGAAATGGGGACTGGTGATGTCAGAAGAGGAGATTAAAATGATTAAAAAAGCAAGGGAATTTGCGACGAAGGCGCATGAAGGCCAGTTCCGTAAGGGGACGGAGAGGCCTTATATCGTTCATCCGATCGAGGTTGGTGATATCGTGTCATCGATGACGCAGGACGCCGAGGTGATAAGTGCCGCGCTGCTGCACGACACGATCGAGGACTGTGAGCATGTATCAAGATCATTGCTGGCACAGGAATTTTCAGAGCGGGTGGCGAGTATAGTCGCGCAGGAAAGTGAGGACAAGTCTAAGACGTGGATGGAGCGTAAGCGTTCAACCATCGAGCATATCAGGCATGCTTCCCACGAAGTGCAATTAATCTGTCTCGCAGACAAGCTGTCCAATATTCGTGATATCGACAGGGATTATCCAGTTTTTGGGGATGAGCTGTGGAACAGATTCCGGATGAAGGATAAGGACACGATCGGATGGTATTACAAGGGTGTCAGGGATTCCTTGGAAGTGAGTCTGGGCATGCTGGAGCCTTATGAAGAATACTGTAAGCTGATTAAAAAGAATTTCGGGTAGATAAAAAATATCAGGAATGATGCGCCTTTTTGCGGGACGCATCATTCTTTTTGGTTTGCAGAAAGTTAATGTACTGCTGTCGGTCACGGCGTGAAGGGTAATGAAAGGTTACTGTTTATGGGCCAGAAATACGCACAGGCTGCGCATTCCGTAAGAACATGATACAGGAGTGGGAGGCGGCTTTTGCACAGCAAAACTCGAAAATGCCGCCACGAATCGTTGCTATGAGCGGCTCTTGGGCCGTGAATAGAAACCGGTATACTTGGTCCGGGATATGCGAAAGGGAGCAGTCCAGTCATTTAAGCTGGGAGAAGAGAGATATTAACGGTTCCAGATATTCTTCCGAGGAAATGTCGAAAGAACAGGATATCTGTTTCTCAAGCCCTATATCCCGAACAGTTTTGCCCCTTTTTCTCTTCAGCATAAAAGCAAGGCATTTCATCATCATTCTGTCGGTGAAACACATCCTTTCATAACATAATCCGGCCGGCAGGTAAAAATGGGGAAGGCGGGAAAGCTCCTTTTCGGTCGCCTGCGGTTATATGCCTTCAGGATTGTCCGAAGTTTTTTCAGGCCGTCAATAGATCCGGCGTGTGCTCTCGTACCAAAGATAATGATGTCGTAGCCGGATAAAAAAGCAGGTCGGATATTTTTGAAATCTGCCAGGGCACAGCCAAGCCTCTTAGCCAGTAGCTCGGCATATCTCTTGGTAAATCCGGTGCTGCTTTTGTATATGATTAATATCTTTGGCGCTGAAATCTTATTCCGTGTCTTATTTGGCACTATGTCCGATGCTTTGTTCAGTGCTTTGCTCCGTGTCATAGGCTTCCTCCTTATCTGCCTGTGTGTTAAGCGTATTATATTTAACTAAATTTAGCAGAATATAATCTGTCAGTGCGCTGAGATGTAGCTTAAAAATGCCTGGCAGGCAGCTTCCTGCCGGGAAAATATCTCGTTCGGCTGGATGCCGGGTTCGGTTACGGAAAAAATCGTCCCAATTCCGATCGTATAGATGAGCATATTCAGGTGAAGCGCCTTTGCCTGAGGAATACTGATTCCAAACGAAGATGCGATGGATTCAGCAGTCCGCTCATCAGTCTCTGACTGGTAAAGTTCATCCAGGGAAGATATATTGCGCCTCGGACGCAGGATAAACATCTTGAAAATGTGAGGTTCCTCCTTGGCAAGACGGACGAAGGCATGACCGGTACTCCGGAACAGGTCAGCCGGGTCAGTGTGCTTTTGCAGATATTGCTTTACGAAGATGCCTGCCTGCTCCATAACCTCCATGCGCAGGCTGTTCATGTTGCTGCAGTAGCTGTAGATCGGCTGGACAGAGCAGCCGAGCCTGCAGGCGATATTTTTTACGATAAGCTGTTCCATCCCACCGTTTCTGGCCAGCTCAAAGGCGGCGTTTATAATCATATCTTTTGTAATCTTTTGCTTCGGCATCGTTCGGATTCCTTTCTATTATAGGTGAATATGCAGTGGCATTAGGACAGAAAATATTGTCTTAATCAATTATAAATAAGTTATATAATTTCTTTATATAAATATATTATATATAATTAAAAAAGTTTTGTCAACGCTATTGTTCACAGGTCATGAATGCGCATCGGCTACATATTCCGTGAGAAGATGACAACAACTTACCGAATAAATATTATTTACAAAAATACTTCTATATAGTATAATCTTATATAGGAGGATTTAGTGATGAATATTCAGGGAGGCAATATGGTTTCGAGGATCAAGCAGCTTAGCAGCAGGATCTTTGAACGGATTCTTTCAGAACAAAATATCGACGCGTTTAACGGAGCGCAGGGACGGATTCTCTATGTCCTTTGGCAGGAGGAGAATATTTCTTTAAAGGAGCTGTCGGACAGGACCGGACTTGCAGCTACGACGCTTACCAGTATGGTTGACCGTATGGAGTCATCGGGGCTGGTCTGCCGTGTCCCGGACCAGAGGGACCGCAGGAAGACGCTGCTGCTTTTGACGGAGAAAGCCAGAAGCCTGGAGGTAGACTATATGGCAGTGTCCGGCCAGATGTCGGAGATCTTTTATGCGGGATTTTCCGACGAGGAGATCAGGCTGTGCGAGGCGATGCTTGAAAGGATATATGATAACCTGAAGCTTCATGATCAGATCATCCGGTGGTAAGAAGTATAAAGTATAGGAAGGATGAAGATGATGAACCAGAAAGTAAAAGATTATGTTGCCGGGAAGCTGAATGAACTGATGAGTGCGCCGTCCTGCAGTGCAGAGGCAAAGGCGGCAGCAGAAAGCTGGCTTGAAGCCGCAGGGACAGACAGGGAGGCAGAGGAGACGAAAAAGCTGATCACGGAATTAGAAGAAGATATTATGCCGGTTGATACCCTGATCGCATTTGCAGGATCCGAGGCAGGCGCACAGGTATTTGGCAAAGAGACGGCAAAAAATGTGGCGGCGCACGCAGAAGAGATCAAGGCTGCCGGTGCAAAATACTGCGATTGCCCGGCATGTGCGGCGGTGGCGGAGATTCTTGAGAAGAAGGAAGAGCTGCTGTAAAGGACTGCCTTGATATAACGCAGAGGAGTAGGCACCAGAGGTGTGTTTTCCGACTGCAGAAAGGAGACTGACAGCAGAGAATGAGCTTCCGAAGAATTGACAGAACATCAAAACGACTTTTCGCGGCAGCTGTGTTAGGCGTGTGCGCTGTATCCGTTATCCTCTTCTGGCTCTGGAGAGACGGGGCGGATGATCCGCAGACCTTTGTGTATGCAGCATTAGGAGACAGCATCCCTAATGGATATTCGGTTTCGGAGAAAGAAGAGGTAAAGGGGTACCCGCAGCTTTTGGCGGAGGATATAGAGAGAGAGGAAAAGCTTTCTGCAGAGCTTTTCCTCTATACAAAGGATGGGATTACCGTCAACGGCCTGCATGAGACTTATCTGTCGGACGTCAAGGTGAAGGAGGAATTGGAAAAAGCGGATCTGATCACCGTTACGGCGGGCGCCAATGATTTGTTAAAGAGGTTCCGGGACCTGTATCAGGAAATCTTTGGCGGGAATATCCAGGCGCAGGATATGGATACGGTCTTTAAGACGGTCAGGAAGGAGGCTTCTGCCGATCCACGGCTTTTGAAAAAGGCGGTCAAGACTATGTACAGCTGGGATTATGAAGATTTTAAAAAGGACTGGAAGATGCTGATGGAGAGCATCCGCCAGAGCAGAAAGGAAGGCGCAGATCTGATCGTCACTACGATATATGATCCCATGAGAGCGAAAGAAGATACCGGGGCGCTTAATCAGGTGACAGCAGCGGTGATTGGCAGGATGAACGATATCATCATCAGAAATTCCAAGGTCTACGGCTATCAGACGGCGGATCTGTCCGGTATCGGACTTGAAGCGCATCTCCAGTCAGACGGACTGCACCCCGACGGGCAGGGACAGCAGATGATCATGGAGCAGATCAGGAAAAATGTTTTGCATTTGTATTCATTTTCATGTACAATATTTAAGGAGACAGCGCGGTACCCGGGCAGAGTGACTGTGCAGATAAAAAGCTGCGCTGCCGGATATTGCAGGAAGTGGGATTATGGCAGAGGTACGGAAAAGAATTATCTTTCATGGGCGTGTACAGGGAGTAGGGTTCCGCTATACGGCCAGGCATTTGGCGCAGTCCATAGGGCTTACCGGATGGGTTGAGAATGAATATGACGGCACGGTCCTTATGGAGGTGCAGGGGCGGGAGCCGATGATCTTCAAGCTGATGGAGGGGTTGAACCGCAATATGTTTATTGATATCGAATGGATCGATTCCAGGGATATCCCTCTTGAGGAGGAGAGAAGCTTCCGGGTCAGATAATAATGATAGAAATTTATATACAGGGCATCTCGTGATGCTGTATAGATCATGGAGAAAAGTGATGGAAAAGGAAACGGAAAAGAAAAGCGTAAAGAGCAGGATAGTGTCCGCTGCATGGCAGTTGTTTTACGAAAAGGGGTATAATGGGACGACGGTAGATGAGATCATCGAATTATCGGGGACTTCTAAAGGATCCTTTTATTACTATTTCGGTACGAAGGATGAACTTCTCAATACGCTGTCGCTTGTTCTGGACGAGTATTATGAGGAGCTGGACCATACGATGGAGAAGGACATGGACAGCTTTGATAAGCTGATCTATATTAACCACAAGGCACATGAGATGATGGAGGAAAAGATCAGCATAGACCTGCTTGCTTCTTTGTATTCGACGCAGCTTGTTGCTGTAGGGCAGAGACACCTTCTGGATCAGAACCGGCATTATTACAAGCTGGTGACTAAGATCGTCGAGGAGGGGCAAAAGCGGGGAGAGCTGTGCAAAGAGAGAACCGTCAGCGATATCGTGCAGTATTACTCCATGTGCGAGCGGGCGCTGGTGTACGACTGGTGCCTGAACAAAGGGAGCTATTCTCTCGGGGAGAGAAGCAAGGAGTGGATGCCAGTTATGATGGAGCATTTCCGGAGATGAACTCTGATCACAGATGAGAAGCGGCATCTGACTGTCGTGAGTTTACGTCAGGTGATCCTGACAAGGTGAGGGCAGGCTCAGTGCCCTCATTGTTATTGTTACCAATCTACAGTTCTGTCTACGATCTCTTTTTGCTCTGCGCCTGCTTTACGCAGGCAGACTCTGATAGTTACTGTTTGAGAGATTCCTTTTTCTTAAATATTTTGCAAAATCTTCTGTCATGGCATAAGCCCCCTTTCATTATGATTGTAGCAGAATCAGAGGGGAAAGTCTGAATGGAAGATATTTTTTTGGATAATATAATTTTCTGCCGGTCCTCTATTCTTTCAGCGCGCTGTCCTTTCCGATTTCAAAATGGTCTGCCTTCAGGATAGCGAAGGATCTTTCATAATCGCCTTCCCGCATATACTTAACCATCTTTTTCAGATTATCATTGGTTTTCGGAATCCGCATCCCGTTTTTGACGGAACACTGGCCGATGCGGATGAGCTCGGACAGCGTATTTTCATAGATCTTATTGATCCGGCTGTTTCCAAGGGCGCGGATGATCTCCATGTGCATATCGGTATCGGCGATCTCCCATTTGTAGAGATCCCCGGCGGAAGCGCACATGCGCACGACCTTCTCCTCGATGCGGTAGGAGTATTCTTCGTGCCGGCCGGAGGTGAAGATCTGCCGGAAAGCATAAGACTCCAAAAGCTCTCTGAGCTGATAGATCTCCTCGATATCCTGGCGGGTGATCTTCTTGACCGTTATGGACCGGTAATAGTCCGACTCGATAAGGCCCTCGGTCTGTAGCATCTGTATGGCGCTCCTGACGGGGCTGCGGCTCATGCCGAGCTCTTTGGTGAGCATGGCTTCTGTCAGCGGCATGCCCGGCGGATAAGTGAGATTCATAATATTCTGTTTTATCTTTTCATATGCCTTTTCGGCAAGCGACAATGGTTTCTCTGACATCGTATTCTCCCAATATTTTGCGTGGATTGCGTGGCGGCACTCCTGCCCCATAACTGTTACGAATTGTACCATTTTTTTAAAATGAATTCAAGGAAATTCATTGACTTTGTGTACAAACAATGCTATAGTATTCGCATCAATAAATTGTATACAAATTATAAAAATGTATACAATCATAGATAAAATGAAATGCAAAGGAAGGTATGGATCATGAAATTAGGGTTTATCGGTACAGGCAACATGGCGTCAGCGATCATGGGGGGCGTGATTGGCAAAGGGCTCTTTAGGCCGGAGGAGATTATCGGGGCGGATTTATTTGCGCCGGGAAGAGAGCGGGCCAGAGAGCAGTTCGGGATACAGGTAACGGCAGACAACAAAGAGGTGGTGAAGAATGCGGAGGTGATCATCCTGTCGGTGAAGCCGCAGTTCTATGCGGAGGTGATCGCCGGGATCAGGGATGAGATGACAGACGATAAGATCATCATCACGATCGCACCGGGCAAGACGCTTTCCTGGCTTGCCGAACAGTTTGGAAAGGCGGTGAAGATCGTCCGCACGATGCCGAATACTCCGGCGATGGTCGGCGCAGGGATGACGGCGGCGTGTCCCAATGAGCATATGACAGAAGAGGGCACTGCGCGGGTGAAAGAGATTCTTGAAAGCTTCAGCAAGGTAGAATTTGTACCGGAAAAGCTTATGGATGTGGTGACGGCAGTAAGCGGAAGCTCACCGGCGTATGTGTATATGTTTATCGAGGCGATGGCAGACGCGGCAGTATCCGGCGGTATGCCGAGAGCGCAGGCTTACCAGTTCGCGGCGCAGGCAGTCTCTGGAAGCGCGAAGATGGTGCTTGATACCGGAAAGCATCCAGGAGAGCTTAAGGATATGGTATGCTCGCCGGCTGGTACTACGATCGGCGCGGTAAGGACGCTGGAGGAGAAAGGGTTCAGAAGTGCGGTAATCGAGGCGATGAAGGTGTGCGAGGAGATCTCAAAGAGCATGTAACCGCGGGCCGGATCTGCGATCAGTTATCCGGGGATGGCATGATGTGGAGTGTTACTGTTCGCTCCATGACCAGCAACATGCGGATATCTATTTTAAATTGCTTCCGGCAATGGGATTTTTGCCCTCCTTAAGGGCAGGATATGATATACTAAGGCATAGGAGGAAAAACCTATGCCTTTAAAATTTATATTCGGACCGTCGGGTTCGGGAAAATCAAATCACCTTTATCAACGGATTATCCGTGAATCGCAGGAGCATTCCGAGCAGGAGTTTATCGTCCTTGTGCCGGAGCAGTTCACTATGCAGACCCAGAAGGACCTTGTCGCCGAGCATCCGGCTAATGGGATCATGAATATCGATGTCTTAAGTTTCGCACGCCTTGCCTACCGTGTCTTTGAGGAGACAGGCGGCGGGAACCTGCCTGTACTGGACGATGAAGGGAAGAACCTGATCCTGCGCAAGATCGCCGGGGATTACGAGAAGGAGCTCAGGGTTCTTAAGGGGAATATGAAAAAGCCCGGCTATATCAGTGAGGTAAAGTCGGTGATCTCGGAATTTACGCAGTATGATATCGGGGAGGAGGAGCTTTCCCGAGTGATGGGGACAGTGGGAGAGGAATCAGGGCTTTATTATAAGCTTCAGGATATTCTTGTATTATACCGGGGATTTTCCGATTATCTCCGGAAGAAATATATCACGAAAGAGGAACTTTTGGATGTCTTAAGCAGGGAGGTTGAAAAGTCAGAGTTCCTGAAAAACAGTACAGTGGCCTTAGACGGCTTTACCGGCTTTACCCCGGTGCAGAACCGCCTTCTCAGGGAGCTTATGCGGAACTGCCGCAATGTGGTCATAACCGTGCTGATGGATGATCGGGAGAATCCGTTTTCCTACCGGCATCCTTATCAGCTATTGGCCTTAAGCAAACATATGGTGGTGTCCCTTGTGGAGATCGCAAGGGAGGAGAAGGTGGCCATAGAGGAGCCGGAATACTTGTATCAAAGACCTGTATTCCGGTTTCGCAATAATGATGCGCTGGCATTTTTAGAGAGGAATCTGTTCCGGCACGGGCAGAAGACCTACCGGAAGGAGCAGCAGGCAATTGCTGTTCACGGGGCAAGGAATCCGAAGGAGGAGGCTTTTGCGGCGGCGGGGGAGATCCGCGCGCTTATCAGAAGGGACGGCTGCCGTTACCGCGATATCGGGGTGATCGTCAGCAATATGGATGTATACGGGGACTATCTTGAGCAGGCATTTGAAGCCTATGATATCCCAGCGTTTATGGATCATAAGAGGAGTATTCTTTTGAACTCCTTTGTGGAGTATATTCGGAGTCTTCTGAATATGGTGGAGCAGAACTTTACCTGCGAGAGCGTGTTTAGGTTCCTGCGGACAGATCTGTCGGGAATCTCCTACGAGGATACGTGCCTGATGGAAAACTATGTCATCGCTCTCGGCATCAAGGGGTACAAAAGATGGCAGAGCCGGTGGACCGGGCGCATCCGGGACATGGATGATGAAGAGCTTGACCGGCTGAACCATTTAAGGACGGCGTTTGTAGAGAAGACGGACGGGTTCGTCTTTGTCCTGAGACAGAGGAAAAAGACGGTGAGGGATATTACGCAGGCGCTGTATGAGTTTATGGTACAGGAGGAGCTGCAGCTTAAGCTTAAGCGGCGGGAGGAAGCATTTCTTGCAGAAGGGGAGCTGACTCTGGCGAAGGAATATGCCCAGGTGTACCGGATCTTAGTGGAGCTACTGGATAAATTCGTGGAGCTTCTCGGTGAGGAGCAGGTAAGCCTTAAGGAATACGGTAAGCTTTTGGATGCCGGGCTTTCTGAGGCGAGAGTGGGGGTTATCCCGCCCAGTGTCGATCAGCTCATCGTGGGGGATGTGCAGCGGACAAGGCTTAAGGGCATCCGGGCGCTGATCTTTATCGGGGCCAATGACGCGTATCTTCCGGGTACTTTGCTTAAGACAGGGCTTTTATCCGAGCGCGACCGGGAGAGATTCCAGAAGGAAAGGATAAGCCTGGCGCCGGGAGGGAAGGAGCAGGCGTATATTCAGAAATTTTATCTCTATATGAACCTGACGAAGCCCTCTGAAAAGCTGCATGTCTATTACAGTAAGGTATCCCAGGACGGCAAGAGCATGCGCCCCTCCTATCTGATCCAGGAGCTTCGGAGGCTCTATCCGCTTCTGAGTGTGGCGGATGAGGAGGAAAAGGGCTTATGCGCCGTGGAGCTTACGGAGGATATGGGGATTGGCGCGCTGGTGAAGGGCTTTCAGGGCGGAGAGCTTACGGATGCCGGATGGCAGGAGCTTTATGCCTGGTATTTTAGGGATCCTGTATGGAAGGACAGGGTGGAGAGGGTGCTTGCCGCAGGATATTACCGCCGCCCGGCAGACGGGATGACGGAAATGATGGCAAAGCGTCTGTACGGCGAGGATTTTGAGGACAGTATCACGAGGATTGAGCGGTTTTCTGCCTGCGCTTTTGCCCACTATCTGACTTACGGGCTGAGACTTTCCGAGCGCAGGGAATACGATTTTCAAGCGGTGGATCTGGGAAATATCTGCCACAGTGCGCTGGAAGGCTTCTCAAAAAGGATCAGGGGGGAGAACTTAAGCTGGACGGAGATTACCGACGAGCTGCGGAATCAGTATATCGATGAGAGCGTGGAGGAGGCCGTGGCGGATTACGGCAATCTGGTGCTTCAGAGCTCCGCGCGCAATGCGTATATGGCAGTCCGGATAAAACGGATGCTGGAGCGGACAGTATGGGCGCTGGCAAAGCAGCTTTCGGCGGGGGACTTTTCGCCGGAGGCGTACGAATTCCGCTTTGGGAACGGCAAGATCGACCGGATCGATACGTGTGTGGATGAAGATAAGGTGTATGTGAAGGTGCTGGATTATAAGACGGGAAGCAGAGCCTTTGACGTGGTGGCGCTGTACCATGGACTGCAATTGCAGCTT
>Ga0137306_102449_pt1 | contig 15526 bp, 11 predicted proteins | sample Inofroosms_March_FD_97187 | JGI IMG/M metagenome (GOLD analysis project Ga0137306, IMG submission 97187) | Mouse cecal microbial communities from Vienna, Austria - N-Acetylneuraminic and N-Acetylglucosamine D2O microcosms_March | ecosystem: Host-associated > Mammals > Digestive system > Large...
AGTCCGGGCAGGTAACCCGCCGGCCGTCACAATACTGTGTGAAAATCGGCTGTTTTACATCCGGTCTTGACAGATAGCTGCTGAAAATTTCGTCCACGGCCAGGCTGATGCTTTCGAAAATATTTCGGCCGTAGATCCACTTCTGGTCGTAAGCGGTGGAGGACGTGATGGTGAATTCGTATCCGCGATTTCTGTACCATTCGGTGTAAACCCTGTTCAGTGCAATGGACTGAATCGCCAGGATATTGGCAATTATGGTATTGGGCGCCCAGGTGGCATAGATTTCGCTGGAAGCCACATTTTTAATGTAATCAATATACGGAACATAATAGTTCGGCGCGGAAGAGTCAGAGGGAACGCCGTCATGAACGATAATGGTCTCAGGAATAACGACCCGGCTTAAGACGATCTCGCCGCTCTGATTTACAGGTTTGATTTCGTCCTCCGGGATTTTCTGCGGATAATCTCCATATAGCGTATGATCGGGAATATTGATATCTTCCTCCTGTATGTCCGGCTCCAATGGGATCAGCCGGGCAGGCTGTATGGACAGCGAACCGGGCAGGACCTCGGAACCGGAGATGACAAGAGGCTCAAAGCCGGGTGCCCGGACGGTGACGGTATAATCGGCATAGGGTTTCTGCTCTGAAGGCTCCAGACTGTATTCAATAGGCGGCGCGGACAGATCGATGGTATCGGTCTGTCCGGACAGATCCGTGGAGACCTCCTCCAGAATATTTTCAGGGTCCATTCCATAGGAAACGGATACGACAGCGTCAGACACGGGATAGTTATTGGCAGCCGAAACCACATTGACCCGGAGCTGTCCGGTACCGGTAAGCTGCGAGGCAGACAGAGGATGTTTACTCATAGAAAAGTCCTTTTGTGTTCAGATTACTTCAGTATATGCAGATTTTTCGGATTCTGCGCTTGACTATTGAAAAAAAAGTGATATACTATAGAAAGCGGCAGGAAAAGCTGCTGTTTTCTAAATATATATTTTTTATGCGGATATGGTTCATCGGTAGAACGCCAGCTTCCCAAGCTGGAAAGGGGGGTTCGATTCCCCTTATCCGCTTTTTTGTATTGTAAATATAGTTATGAGCCTGTCGGCAAACCTGCCCTAAAAAGCCCTGTGGAACGTATCCTTTTTACCTGTGATACACTGAATTGGCAGGGCGCCGGATATTCGGATTTTTTACAAGCCAGTTTTTTGAGAGGAGTGGAGCAGGGGTTGAAGCAGCTTTATTTTAAGGCAGATGATGCCTGGGAGTCGGAACGGCTGGACAAATATCTGGCAAAGCAGTGCGGGGATCTGTCCAGGTCATATATTCAGAAGCTGTTGAAGGAAGGACATGTACTGGTAAACGGCCGGCCCGCAAAGAGCAGTTATCGGCTGGCGGACCGGGATGAGGTTTCATTTTCGGTACCGGATGCCATTGTTCCGGAAATATTGCCGGAGGACATTCCGCTGGATATCGTATATGAGGATCAGGATGTGATTCTGGTGAATAAGCCGAAAGGGATGGTAGTGCATCCGGCGGCAGGCCATTATTCCGGTACGCTGGTAAATGGTCTGATGTATCATTGCCGGGACAGTCTGTCAGGAATCAACGGTGTAATGCGTCCGGGAATCGTCCACCGGATTGATAAGGATACCTCAGGGCTTCTGATTGTCTGTAAAAATGACCAGGCCCATGCCTGTATCGCAGAACAACTGAAAGTTCATTCCATTACCCGGCGGTATCAGGCGATTGTACACGGACGTTTCCAGGAGGAAACGGGAACGATTAACGCCCCTGTGGGCCGGAATCCCCATGACAGAATGAAAATGGCCGTGAACAGAACCAACGGCAAAGAGGCTGTCACCCATTACAAAGTGCTGCGGCAGTGGGAGAGATATGCCCTGGTGGAATGCCGGCTGGAAACTGGGCGCACCCATCAGATCCGCGTCCATATGTCCTATCGGAACCACCCGCTGTTAGGAGATTATGTGTATGGCCCCGATCCGAATCCCGTGAAATGCAAAGGCATTACGCTGTCAGGGCAGGCGCTGCATGCACAGGTATTCGGCTTTGTCCATCCGTCAAGCAAAAAATATATGGAATTTGAGGCGCCGCTGCCGGAGTATTTTGCGGCGGCCGCAGAGCGGCTGGGGGCGGCATCAGGCGAAGGTTAAGGCAGGTTTCAGACGAACAGCAGTGAAGCGGACATTTTGAAATTGCTTTATAAATTTGACAAAAAATATGGGAATTATCAAAAAAGTGTGCTATACTATATGCAAAGTACAGCAAACATCTTTGGTATGCTGCGGAGGAGGTTGTTCGTATGGATAAAAAAGTAGTTATAACGATAGGACGTGAGAGCGGCAGTGGCGGGAAGCATATCGGCGAACTGATTGCACAAAAGCTGGACATTAAATTTTATGATAAGGAACTGTTGGCTGTGGCCGCGAAAAACAGCGGTTTGTGTGAGGAAATTTTTGAATTTCATGATGAAAAGCCGACAAATTCCTTTTTATATTCCCTAGTAACCGACACATACTCCATGGGGTATAATAACACCAGTTTTCTGGATATGCCTCTGAACCAGAAAGTATTCCTGGCTCAGTTTGACGCGATTAAAAAGATCGCGGAAGAGGAGTCCTGTGTGATCGTGGGACGGTGTGCCGATTATGCGCTGGCAGATCACCCCGGCGTGACCACCGTATTTATTCACGGTGAGCTGGAAGATAAGCTGAATTATCTCATGGAATATTATAAGCTGCCGTTAAACAAGGCAAAGGAATTTATGGTGAAGACGGATAAGAGCCGTGCCAGCTATTATAATTACTATGCTGACAAGAGATGGGGCAGTTCAAAGAGCTATGATATCTGTATCAACAGCAGTATGCTGGGACATGAAGGCACCGCGGATTTCCTGGTAGAGCTGATTAAGAGAAGATTTCAGTAAATGATCCGGCGATAAACAGTCATAAAACGCGGAAAGCGGCGTTCCCTGATCCCTGATTTGGAGGGAGAGGGGGAACGCCGCTTTCAGTATCCGTTTAATATTTTATTTCTTTTTATTTACAATTCATTCTCGTCCGTTTCCTCTTCATCCTCGGCATATTCGAGAATATCGCCGGGCTGGCAGTTCAAAGCTTTGCAGATTGCGTTTAGTGTGCTGAAGCGAACGGCTTTTACTTTTCCTGTTTTCAGGTAGGAAAGATTGACATTTGATATTCCAACCTGGGCCGCAAGGTCGTTTAACCGCATTTTTCTGTCCGCCAACACCCTGTCAAGACGAATAATAATCATAGCGTATGATCCACCTCATCCTGTAAATATATTCCATAATGAATGATATAGGCGGCTACAAGAAAAGCAACATTCGGAATGATGCCGCTTAATATATCTTTTCCCGTGGCGACTGCAATTCGTCCGTCGCAGATCAGATTGACAAGAGCAGCAATCAGCAATTTGGCAAGAGGAGCAAAAAGAGCCGCGGATAACTGCAGCAGTCCATAATAAAGTAAATAAAATGCATTTTGTTCCGTGAAAATCTGTCCGTTGCTGATGTTGATAAATACGCGGCTTAAAAACCAGAAGGCAAAGATCAGAGGAACCACACTGACTGCAAACATAAGGGAAATCCCGATCTGAATGGTCAGATCGATTTGATCGTCAGCATCTGCCCACACGTGAATATCGTCATTGGTGTACACAGTCAGAGAGCGGGAAGACGGGTTATGATTTTTTTCCGCATAGATTGCAGAACTATAAGACGCAGTACTTGTATGAAGATAAAAAGTCTGCCGCCCCATCAGACTCAGAGCCAGAGTCAGCAAAAGAATCAGTATGGCGAGATAGCAGGCGAATGTCATAAACCTGGCGGCAAGTTTTGCATAGCGTTTGTTAATCAGTTTCCGTATTTGTTTCATATTAGATCACCTCTATTTTAGAATAGCAGATGAATTCTATTATGTCAATAAAATTTTAATGTTAATCATTAATTATTTAATGTAGATAAAAGTTTTTGGTCAGCGGGCCGCTTTGGCGGCATTCTACTTTTCCGCCGCACACGTAAAAATGCCGGCAAAGCCCGAAAAAAATGGGCGATACCGACATTTTTGATGAAGTATCCGATAAAATATGGCAGTAACGTATCTTGCCGGATGATTTATTCCACTCCCTCATTTTGCATTAACGTATTAAAGTGATTAAAAAAAACTTCCCTATTTATGCGGCTTGGAAGTTCTTTTTTATTTGATTTTTGAACATTTTATAGTTGTGTTTTGTGCGCTTTTGTGCTATAATGGTATTGATTACTTATTTCGGAGGCGCTATAATGTATCTTAGAAAATGTACCAACAAAAAGACCGGCAGGACTCAGCTCTCCATCGTTCAGGGGTATCGGGACGCTTCCGGCAAAGCCAGACAGAAAACTATCCTGCCCATCGGTTACCTTGATGTTCTTCAAAATCAGTATGATGACCCGATCAGACACTTCGAAGCCCTGGCACGTCAAATGACAGAAGAATACAACCAGGCCAATTCACCTATCCGCCTGGAAATCAACCCTTCCCTGTCCCTCTCTTTAGGGACTGACAACCGGCGCAACTTTAGCTATGCCGCGCTTTCCTCCATTTATCATGACCTGGAAATTGATTCCTTTTTCCGGAACCGCCAGCGCATGACAAATGTTCAGTTTAATTATAACAGTATTTTCCGCTCCCTTGTGTTCGCGCGGCTGATTGCACCTGCTTCCAAAAGGGCTTCTTTTGAGTACCTGAAACACTTTTTTGAACGGGCTGACTTTACCCTCGACGATGTATACCGCAGCCTTCCTTTCTTTAAAAGATACCAGGCGGACTTGCAGCTATGGATCCATGAACATATAAGACAGAATTACGGAAGAGATACTTCTCTCGTTTATTATGATGTCACCAATTATTATTTTGAGGTCGATGAACCGAACGACATGCTGCGCAGGGGCGTTTCCAAAGAACACAGGAAAGATCCCATTGTGCAGATGGGGCTGTTTATGGACACGAACGGCCTCCCCATTTCTTACGGCCTTTTTTCCGGAAACACCCTGGACAAACAAACCCTGATCCCTATGATGGACAAGCTGCAGGATGATTATTCTTTGGGAAGGATTATCGTTGTCGCTGACAGGGGGATGATTACAGGGGATAATATTTTCCAGACATTGTCTGACGGCAACGGCTATGTTTTAAGTTACTCCATCCGGGGAAGCGCCAAAGCGTTTAAGGATTATGTACTGAACCCCGAAGGTTATGTCCATAAGAAGGATGGATTCCGGGTAAAATCACGCCTTGCCCCCAGAGAAATCCGTGTGACCGACGTCCTGACCGGAAAAAAGCGGACCGTTATGGTGGATGAAAAGCATGTGGTCTTTTACAGCCCCGCTTACGCGAAGAAAGCGAAAATGGAACGCCAGGAAGCGCTGAATAAAGCCCTGAGCATGATCCGCGAGCCTCAGAAATACACCCGGTCCACCTCTTATGGGGCCGCGAAATACATTAAGAATCTTTCCTTTGATAAAAAAACAGGTGAAATCCTTGAACATACCGGGAAAGCCCTCGAAATCGACGAGGCGCTTATCGCGGAAGAAGAACTGTATGATGGATACTACGCGATCATAACCAGTGAATATGATCTTTCGGATGGCCAGATCATTGATATATACCGGGGTTTATGGAAGATAGAGGAATATTTCCGGATTACCAAAAGCGACCTGGAGACGCGGCCGGTATACTTGAAAAACCCGGAACATATCCAGGCCCATTTCCTGATCTGCTTTACAGCCCTGGTGATCGCCAGGATATTGGAATACCGCCTTGGGAGGAAATATGGTGTCTCCCCCATACTGGAAAGCCTCAGGAAATGTGAATGCAGCCTGGTGGAACAGAATCTGTATGTATTTGATTACTATGATGAGATTCTGAAAGACATCGGGGAGCTGTTGGGGATCGATTTCAGCAAGAAATACCGTACATTAGGGGAGATAAAAAAAGTTTTAGGAGATGTGAAAAAGAGAGAGAAAACACAACGATAAGGGGTAAAACACAGAAGGCCGAAACCTAAGGAAAATCAATAGGTTTTGGCCTTAAAAGAACATTAGTTCTGCAAAAGTCAGGATGTCAATAAAATTTTAATGTTAATCATTAATTATTTAATGTAGATAAAAGTTTTTGGTCAGCGGGCCGCTTTGGCGGCATTCTACTTTTCCGCCGCACACGTAAAAATGCCGGCAAAGCCCGAAAAAAATGGGCGATACCGACATTTTTGATGAAGTATCCGATAAAATATGGCAGTAACGTATCTTGCCGGATGATTTATTCCACTGTTACCGATTTTGCCAGATTACGGGGTTTATCTACGTCAAGCCCTTTTGAAAGGGAAGTGTAGTAAGCCAGCAACTGTAAAATGACAACGGTGGGCAGACCGGTAAACTGATCGTTCTGTGCGTCCACTGTGAAATGAATATCGCAGATTCCCTCCGGAATTTCAGCAGATTTTTTGGTAATCAGAATGACATAAGCCCCTCTGGCCCGTACCTCCCGAATATTGGAAATTGTTTTCTGGAACACATGGCTTTGGGTGGCAAAGGCAACCACAGGCGTATTTTCTTCAATCAGAGCGATGGTGCCGTGTTTCAGTTCTCCGGCCGCATAGGCTTCTGCATGGATATAGGAAATCTCCTTCAGTTTCAGTGCGCCCTCCAGTGAGTAGGCATAGTCCAGTCCCCGTCCGATAAAATAGGTATCGTCTGCCGTCTTTATATGATGAGCCGCTTTTTCAATCTCGTCCGTCTGTTCCAGAATTTCTTCGATAGCCGGAACACAGGACAGCAGGTTTTCCATAAAGGTCTTTCCCTCCTGAACCGTATATCTGCCTCTGACCAGAGACATCCGGCAGGCGATCAGATACATGGAAGCAAGCTGTACGGCATAGGCCTTTGTGCTGGCCACGGCGATTTCCGGACCGGCATGGGTGTAGAGTACATAATCACTTTCCCTGGCGATGGTGGAGCCTTTCACGTTTACTACTGATAAAACCGGGGCTCCCAGGCTTTTGGCCAGACGCAGAGCGGCCAGGGTGTCAATGGTTTCTCCGGACTGGCTGATCACGATCACCAGCGTTTTTTCATCTGCCAGCGGCTGTTCATATCTGAATTCCGAAGCGATATTCACGGAAACGGGAATTCTGAGCATAGGTTCCATCAGCGCTTTTCCTACCATACCCGCATACATGGCGGTGCCGCAGGCGACAATCGCGATGTTTTCACAGTTTGTGAATAAACTGTCAGGAATCTGCTCATTTTGAAAATCCGGCAGGCCTTCTTGAATCCTGGGCAGTACCGTTTTCCGGATCGCCTCGGGCTGTTCGTGGATTTCTTTTAACATAAAGAAGGGATAGCCGCCTTTCTGGGCCGACTCCACATCCCAGTTGACTTCCAGCATCTCCGGCGCTACAGGCTGATCCTGCTCATCCAGCAGGGTAATTCGGTCTTTATCCAGTACCATAATATGATATTCCGGAACAATAAAATAGCTGTTGGAGTAGGAGATCAGCGCCGTCAGATCAGAGGCGACGAAAGCGCCCTGGTCTGACATGGCCGCCACAAGGGGACTGACATTTCTGACACAGTAAATCCGTTCCGGGATATCCGCAAATAAAATGCAGAAAGCAAAAGAGCCTTTCAGAACCTCAAGCGCGCTGTGAATCGCTTTTAACGGATCTCCATCGTAAAAGTGATTGATGACCTGTGCCGCAACCTCGGTGTCGGTTTCTGACACAAGATGCCCCTGCAGGTGAAAGGTATCCGTAAGCTCATGATAATTTTCGATAATTCCGTTATGAATCAGCGTTACCTTTCCGGCCTGATGCGGGTGAGCATTTTGTTCCGTAACGCCGCCGTGGGTCGCCCATCTGGTGTGACCGATTCCGCAGTGGGAGAGAGGAATGCCCGTATTCTGGCAGATTTCCTGCAGATTTGCCACCTGGCCTACCTGCTTATATAAGGAAACGCCGCCATTTCCGTTCTCCAGGGCAATTCCTGCGCTGTCATAGCCTCTGTATTCCAATTGGAGAAGTCCTTTCAGCAAAACTTCCTTCGCATCCAGATTACCGGTATATCCAATAATTCCACACATATATGTTCTGTCTCCTTTATACGATGATTAAAGTATCAAATTTTCAAAGTACGCAAAATGATTTTCATTATGAAATCGCATGATTTCGTAAAATTATGTTCGGCAATGTATTTTACCGCATTTCATATCATTCCAGTTATATTGTATTTGTTTTGCAGTTACCTGCATATTTGTCAATATATCTCGTACCTGGAAATCCGCACGGGGGAGTATCCGCCGAATTTTCGATTGCTCCCCACCTCGTCATCCTTTTTTATTCTTGCTGACCGTCCGTTAAAAAAGGCGCTGGCGCTTTTTAATATTTAATTGTTAATCCCGATATTCAATTTTTTGATTACAGCCTCCTTACTGCAAACGCAATTATAATAACATTATATGAAAAAAAGGTCAAGTGTTTACGGAAGATGGGTATGGATGGCAATCTACAACTATTCGCAAAACTCAACTTTAACGAATAGTTGTAGGGATTTTCTTTTGAAAAAGGCATAAAGGCATTTTTGTATCAAAATTCTATTTTATATTGCTAATTCAAAATTTCTTAAATGCCCTAAAAAGTATTGTTACTCTCTCGGATTTGTAAAAGGCGGCGCAATCAGTCTCTCATATGTTGATCGCGAAGTATGTTTGAAAAACCTCGTTGCTGTACTACAGAAGGTAAATGTTACAGTTACAAAAGGTAAAAACATTTATTGGGTGCTTACTTTATCAGAATATTTTACCAGAATATAAATTTTAGACTTTATTCCAGTCTCTAATAATAAGATATTTCTTGACCGGATTCTACACAAATTTTTAAAACTTTTTAAAACCTTTTTAAATCAGGAAAAAAGTTCCTTCTTTTGGCGAAATATGCTATAATTACAACGTTGCCACTCCCAGACAGGCAAAGGAAGGGGGTGTTCTATGTGGAAGTGATTGCTTCTTTTATCCTTACTGTTATGGCAGGTGTTGTTTGCCACCTCATCTGCAAATGGTTAGACAGTAAAAAAAGCGGTAACTGACCTATGGTTTAAGCCGCCATTGCCAAAACGGAATAGAAAAACCCCCGGACTGGCCTCCGGGGGTTTTTCGCTTTGTCCTATATGGACTGATTGCTTCTTTTTGCCTGTGCCTATTATAGCATAACCCAGAACCCATTTCAATATGCAATTTTCAGCAATACTCTCCCCTAAATACTCTCCTATCATATCATCAGATTCTTTATACCTGCAAGTCTCTCAGCATATGATCGATCTGTTTTTCATACTCTTCATCTGCCACTTTGATTCGATACAAAGGCAGATTGATCGTCTGAAATACATTGTCTTTAAATTCGTCAATCTTCCTTGCTTTTTCCTGCTGATGTGAATAATCGTCCAGTTCCAGACCTGCCAGTAAATATAATTTGCTGTTACAAATCAAAAAATCAATATGTCTTGATTTAATATAACCCCGATATTTATAATAATTTTGCCTGTCAGTCACCGTGAGGAAATCTTCCATTCGTACCTTGGGACATATGAGCAGATTTTTATCATCACATTTTTTCTTCAAAATCATATAAAATTTATATTCTGTCTTTGTCAGAAGCATTCTTTTTTCATAAGGATATATCTCACATGGTTTAAAATCAAAATCCGGACGATTGACTTCCTCTTGAATCCGCCGCTTCTTTTTTGATAATTTACCTATGATATTTAAAACAAGTAAAACAACAAGAATAATGATTATGTAGATGGCGTTCATTTGTATTCCTTTCCATTTCGGAATTTTATTTCATTATGTTTTCAGTACTGTTTAAAAGGTATATGCCCGTTCATTGAAAGTGATTTTTTGATGCAAAAATCAGCTTTCGGTCATTGTAACATTGATTTTTTGTTTTGTCCATCGGTTTCTGACAGTGGTTTCGATTCCAAAAAAACATTTGTGGCCGTGGGTGAAACCTGATATAATTAGGTAAGAAAACCAAACAGCTTGCAGAGGAAAACCATTTATGAAATTACAAAGATTACTCAGCTATACAAGACGTGCCGTAGATGACTACCGGATGATCCTGCCCGGCGACCGCATCGCCGTAGGCATATCCGGCGGGAAGGACAGTCTGACACTGCTCTATGCGCTGCATGGCCTGAAACGCTTTTATCCCAGTGCTTTTGAGCTGCAGGCGATTACCGTAGACCTTGGGTTTCCCGATTTTGATCTGAGCCGGATTCAGGCGCTTTGTGAACAGTTGGAGGTTCCCTATACAATTGTAAAAAGTGAAATCGGTCAGATTATCTTTCAGGAGCGGAAAGAAACAAACCCCTGCTCTCTCTGCGCAAAGATGCGCAAAGGGGCGCTGAATGAAAAGGCAAAAGAATTGGGGTGCAATAAAATTGCATATGCCCATCATCAGGATGACGTGGTGGAAACCATGCTTCTGTCTCTGATTTATGAAGGGCGTTTTTATTCGTTCTCTCCTTACACGTATCTGGATCGTATGGATCTGACAGTGATCCGTCCGATGCTGTATATTCCGGAGGCCGAGGTAATCGGATTTCAGAATCTGATGAAGCTTCCGGTTTGTAAAAGCCCCTGTCCGGCCGACGGCCACACCCGCCGGGAATATGCCAAAGATCTGCTTCGGCAGTTGAATCAGGAAAATCCGGGAGTAAAAGAACGAATGTTCTCTGCCATTCTCAACGGAAACATCAAAGGCTGGCCGCAGAGACAGCCGCAGACCGGCAAAGGAGGTTCGGTTTCCAATGAATAATCGCCCCTATCATGAACAGGTTGATATCGAAAACATACAAAAACTGCGGGGACTGATCGCCGCTCTCCCACCCTTTGTCAAAGAATTTTTCCGTGGGATTGAGCCTGTTACATCTTCCAGAACCAGAATTGCCTATGCCTATGATTTGAATGTTTTCTTTGATTTTTTACAGAAAAGCAATCCCGAATTGCAGAAAATGGACAAAAAAAGTATTCCGCTGGAGCTGCTGGATCAGTTGACAGCTTCAGATCTGATGGAATATATGGAATATTTAAAATATTACAGTAAGGATGCCTCCGAACATATCAATAAAGAACGGGGAATTATGCGTAAAACCGCTTCCCTGAAAACGTTTTATAATTATTTTTACCGTCACGAACTGTTAAAAAATAACCCTGCGGCATTGCTTACCCTTCCCAAAGCATCAGAAAAAGCCATTATCCGTCTGGATATCGACGAGGTAGCCATGCTGCTGGACCATATCGAGGATGGCGATGAGCTGACCAAATCCCAGAAGGCATTCCATAAAAAGACAAAGGTTCGGGATCTGGCACTGATCTCCCTTCTTTTGGGTACCGGAATCCGTGTATCAGAATGTGTCGGTTTGGATCTGTCTGACGTGGACTTTAAAAATGACGGCATTAAAATTCATCGAAAAGGCGGAACAGAGGTTATCGTCTATTTCAGCGATGAGGTGGAGGAAGTACTGAAAGATTACATGGAGGAACGCAAACGGATCATAGCTGTGGACGGACATGAAAACGCCCTTTTTCTCTCCTTGCAGAAAAAAAGAATCAGCGTGCGGAGTGTGGAAAATATGGTCAAAAAATATACGCGCTCCATCACGACTCTGAAAAATATCACACCACATAAACTGAGAAGTACATATGGAACCAATCTGTATCAGGAAACCGGCGATATCTATCTGGTGGCGGACGTTCTGGGACACTCTGATGTCAATACCACCAGAAAGCATTATGCGGCTATCGAAGATCAAAACCGCAGATATGCCCGGAATAAGGTGCAGCTTAGAGAAAAACGCACGAAACAGGAATAAGCCATGTCCCTGGAGAAAATCCGTAAAATCGGAAGATCGGAGGAAGAACTACAGTTCTTCCTCTATTTTAATAATATCCCCTTCTCTCAGCTCCTGCTGGAACATTCCCGGCATTCCGTTTACACTCAGATTCACCTTTCCTCTCGGATTTTTCAGATCGATACCGGAATATTCGATCATGTCCATCAGATAGTAAGGCATCCCGTCTCCTTTACGGGGAAGACGAATGGGAGAATCATTCAAATAAAACAGGAGCGGTTTGGTTGACGGCGTTGCTCTGGGGGCGGGGGTGGGAACAGGCGCAGGTTCGGGTTTAACCTGAACAGACTCCTGCTTGGTTTCCGCAGCAGGTTCGGAAGCTGCTGCGGATGCGGCGGAAACCTTTCCCGGTGCCGGAGCGAAAGATTCCGGCGTTTGAATCGCAGAAGCCGACGGATCAGGCAATGGAATATTCGGTGCCGAGGGATCGGAAACCAACGGAGCGGTTTCGTGGAACGTCTGCTCTCCCGCCGTCACTGCCGCCGGAGGAACCATTGCGGCGGTGTCCTGTACATCCTGCACCGTATCTGCAGCAGCAGCAGTACTCTGTGCATCGCTTATTGCAGCGTCTGACACAGTATCTTTTATAATGTACGGTGTGTCTTTATCCGTTTTGTCATCGGTGTTTTCAGCCGAAACTTCTTCTTCCGCCGGTTTTTGTATCTCCGGGCGTATTATTACAATGATATCTCCGGTTTTCAAAGGCGTTTCCAGCGGCATATATTTTCCGTTCAGCGTGATTTCCAGACAGGTGGCGGCCCCTTCGATATCGCCCAGACATGCCTTTGCGTCTCCGCCCGTAACGGCAGGGATAAAATCAATATTGTCGCCGGCCCGGACCACATCCGACAGCTTTCCTTCTTTCTTATTAATCAAAAGGGAAGCCGGCTGAGAAGACATGCCGTAAAATACTTTTCGCTTTCCGTTTACCGTCACGGTCAGGTTCATGCCGTGACGCCCAAGAATATCCTGAAAGTTATATCCGTTCATCATCAGAAGATTTAAAACCGTAAAGCTGCCGCTCCGGAATAGTTTGGCCGGTTTATTATTCAGAATTACCCGGAAACTGTCATTGATCAGATTTAAACCGGAGGAAATAACGATTCCCAAAGGCGTGGCATATTCCGGATTATTCAGATCATACTCATTGGAAAATGCATTTGTCTGAAAATTATTTCCGGCGATTGCCACCCGGTTGGCATCCATTTGAAGCGCGGTAGTCAGTCCTTCTTTCAGTCCTGACAGTTTGCTGCCTCCGCCTGCCAGAAACAATGCGGAGGGCGGACCGCCGTTTACATCCAGGATCTTGCCGGCGATCTCTCGGCATAAAAGCTCGGTTGTTCCCTGGATACAGCGCAGAAGTTCCTCCTGAGCAGCGGTCCGTTCAAATCCGAGAATGTCCGTAAAAGTAATCTCCTTGCTCAGTCCGATCTGCGATTTCACTTTCTCAGCAGTGCCGAAATCCACCAGATATTCCTTCATGATCGTCTCCGTGATTTCGTCTCCGGCTACGGTCGCCATCGTGTAGCCTGTCACGCTTCCGTCGGTACAAGCGGCAATATCCGATGTTCCGGCGCCGATATCCACCATAACCAGGTTCAGAAGTCTAAGATTCTCCGGAATAGCGGCATTAATAGCGGCGATGGGCTCCAGGGTAATGCTGGCTACCTCCAGACCGATTTTATTCATGGTTGTATATAAACTCTCCACCACCTCGCTGGGAAGAAAGGTTGCGATCAGATCAACTTTTACATGCTTTCCCCGATGGTCTTTTAAGCTGGATATCATATACTGATCGAGAAAATACTGGCATACGGTATATCCTACGAGATAAAAACGGCGGGTGTCATTTATCGCTTCATTGTCTGCGTCAAAAGCGTCTTCTGCTTTTGTAATGGCGCCGGCTTCCAGGCGGCTGATAATCTCATCGTCGATTAACTGTGTCCCCGGAAGATTTAACTCAAAATCAGCCCGCTTGGTCTGCAGGGCCCTTCCTGCCGCCGCGACGCAGACGCGGGTCAATTTACACTGTATCTTATCTTCCAGACGCTTTTTTATTTTATTAGCCAGTGCTGAAACTTTCTCTATATTTTCAATCTGTCCGTCGATCATAGCCCGTTCCGTATGATTTTCCTTTTCGACGGCGATGATTTTCACTTTATCATTCTCAACGGTTCCCACCATTCCGATAATACTTCTTGTTCCGATGTCCAAAGCAAAAATAATGCGGTCTGCCTGCACCTGCATTTTTTTGACCTGTTTTCTGGCCATGCCCATCCTCCTTAGCTGCACTGCACTTGCAAATTTTTATAATAAAGTACCCGGACAGAATACGAAAGCGACGCATTCTGCCGGATTCGGGTATTCACTCAGATATTATTATATTAAAATTATAATCTGATGTAAATCTCTTTTTGCAAGAAAAATACACAGCCAGAGCACAGCTCCCGGAAAGAATATAAAGAAAACAGATAACATGGAAATCAGATCAGTCACAGCGTAAATGATATGTTTTCAGAGCATATGTTCCGTTCTGATAAAAGCATTATCTATATTCATTATCATAATAAAATACAGTCAGATAATTGCCGGCATGGATGGTGTCATCTTTCAGGTTATTCATAAATTTCAGTTCTTTCACACATGCCCTGGTATCCAGATCATAAGCATCGGCAATCTCGCTGGCGATGCTCCACAGCGTATCTCCGTTCTGAATCTCTATGCTGGTATAATATTTGTATCTGGTCTGCTCCTGTCCTCTCACTTTGATTCCCCTGAAAATGATGGTGAACAGAATCAGGAGCATCAGAAATACCAGGCCGGCCAGAAATACCGATTTTTGTCCGTCCTGTTTACGGATTCTCAAAACGTCAATATTCCGGATTTTGCTTTCAATGATTGTTCTGATGTAATTCATAAGACCCCTCCTGACAGTAAATGACGATGGATGCGGCGCGCACGAACAAATGTTTGTACTTATTATATGGTACGAACAGATGTTTGTCAATCTTTTTCGAACAAATGTTTCAAAAACATTTGCTTTTTTATCGAACGTGTGTTAGTATAGTAACAGAATGAACTGCGGCATTCACAAGGGAGGAATTACATATGCCAAATGGAAAAATTACGCCAAAGCAACAGGAGATTCTTGATTTTATAAAGAAAGAAATTTTGCAGAAAGGGTACCCGCCGGCCGTTCGGGATATCTGCCAGGCAGTGCGTTTGAAGTCAACCTCATCTGTCCACTCCCATCTGGAAACTCTGGAGAAAAACGGATATATCCGTCGCGATCCTACGAAACCCAGAGCTATTGAGATTCTTGACGAAGAATTTTATATGAACCGGAAAGAGATGATTCAGATTCCCATTATCGGAAATGTGGCCGCCGGAACACCCATTCTGGCAGTGGAAAATATCGAAGACTATTTTCCCATGCCTGCCAGCATGGTTCCGGATAAAGACCTGTTTATTCTGCGTGTAAAAGGCGACAGTATGATTAACATGGGGATTCTGAACGGGGATTTTGTGATCGTGG
>Ga0137306_102450_pt1 | contig 15523 bp, 18 predicted proteins | sample Inofroosms_March_FD_97187 | JGI IMG/M metagenome (GOLD analysis project Ga0137306, IMG submission 97187) | Mouse cecal microbial communities from Vienna, Austria - N-Acetylneuraminic and N-Acetylglucosamine D2O microcosms_March | ecosystem: Host-associated > Mammals > Digestive system > Large...
TTGTGACGATCTCGGTACAGTGGTTGCAAAGGTCGCAATGACCGGTGCACGGAAGGTTTTTCAGGCATAGGAGGAGCGGAATGGAGTTCACAGAGGACGATTTGAGGGAGGCCAAGCGGCAGATTGACTCGATACTGCACAAGCTGCGGGAGACAGTCAAAACGCTGGAATCAAAAGAACATGCGGAGAGATATCGGTCACAGGTCACGCTGGCCAGAAGAAGGATCAAAGCATTTGAGATTGCGAACCGTCTAATAGAAGAAAAACGGCAGGCTGTGCCCGACTGAGAGGAGGGTTTGTGTCTGTTGCTGTTCGGGGTGCCGTTTTGGGACAATTCCAAAACGGCACTCTTTTTTTGTAAAAACACTTGACATCTGTTCTAACTGTGCATATAATATAGATACAGTTAGAACACACGGGGGTGGCAGGTTGAATATCATCATTTCCAACACATCGCCGCAGCCACTTTACGAGCAGGTTGAGGAACAGATCAAGCGTGCGATCCTTTCGGGCGAACTGGCGCCGGGGGAGGCGCTGCCTTCGATCCGGTATCTGGCGCGGGAACTGCGGGTGAGCATCATCACCGCCAAGCGCGCCTATGATGATCTGGAACGGGATGGATTCGTCCAGACCACACAGGGGAAAGGGACATTTGTCTCGCTGGCGAATCTCGACCGTTTGCGCGAGGTGGCAATGAGCCAGATTGAGGAAAAACTCGCAGAGGCGGTCGGCGCTGCGAAAGCCATTGGGTTGGGTCTGGAGGAGTTCCAGCAGATCATAGAGGAATTGTACAGGGAGGCGTAACAGATGTATGTCATAGAGATCAGCGGGCTGAAAAAGCGGTTTGAAGAGGGAGGCTTCTGTCTGGACCTGCCGGAGATGCGGGTTCCGGAGGGGTATATCACCGGGTTTATCGGGGAGAACGGTGCGGGCAAAACCACTACCCTGAAACTGATGATGGATATGCTTTACCCGGACGAAGGGACAATCCGGATTCTGGGGCTGGATGCGCATCTGCAAGGGCCGCAGGTCCGCGCGCAGATCGGATATGTGGGAAGCACGCCGGGGTATCTCGCCCATGCCACGCTGGAAACCCTCAAGCGGATGCACGCGCCGTTCTATCCAAACTGGGACGAGGCCCTCTACCGGAGGTTCTGTGACCGGTTTTCGCTCGACGGGAAAAAGAAATACAAGGATCTCTCGACCGGAAAACAGAAGCAGTTTTCGATTTGCATAGCGCTTTCCCACCACCCGAAGCTGCTGCTGATGGATGAACCGACCGCGAACCTTGATCCATTGGCGCGGCAGGAGATTTTGGATATCCTCACGGAGGAGCTGCAAAGGGAGGGGGTCAGCGTCTTTTTTTCGACCCACATCACATCCGATCTTGACAAGATTGCCGACTATGTGCAGTTCCTGCACCATGGGCGTCTGCTGATTGCGGGGGAAAAGGACCGTATCTGCGAGGGAAACCGGGTGGTCAAAGGCCCACTGCATCTGCTGACGCCCGAAACCGAGCCGCTGTTTGTGAATCTGCGGCGGTCGGAATTCGGGTTCACCGGCCTGACCGGGTGTCCGGATGAGGTGTTCAGCCTGCTGGGGGACGAGGCGGTCTACGAAAAACCAACAGTCGAGGATATCTTCCTCGGCTATACACAGGCGGAAAGGGGGCACTGAAGATGGAGAATGTCAAGAATCTGGTGCGGATGGAGGGATATAAGCTCCTCTGCATCCGAAAGGCTTTGTTTGGTTATCTTGCACTGATGGTTTTCAGTGCGTTCGCGATACAAAGCGCAGGATTTTTCTTTTTCATCCTGCTCTATCTGCTCACCTATACCCCCACTGCCTACGACGAACAGAGCAAAGGGGAGTATCATATTGGGATGCTCCCGGTCGAGCGGGTACAGGTGGTGCAGGCGAAATATCTGGTTTCGCTGGCGGAATTGGTTGTACTGCCGCTGCTGATCGGGCTTTCCGGAGGGCTGGTAAACTGCCTGATTGAGATCCCGGAAAACTACCAGATCTCTTTTGGTGTTGTCCTGTCACTCTTTTTCGGCGGCGCGATGTTTGTGGGGGTTGTGATGCCCTGTTTGTTATGGCTCGGCTCAATCAGGGCTCGTTACCTCGTAATGACCATCTATCTTCTCTCGTTTGCAGGGATGGGTGCGATCTCCTACCTCGATAACCAGTGGATGAACCATATCGCGCAGGCCGGCGGCATCTGGCTGATCCCCTCCGGGCTGGCGGTCCTGCTGTTCTCCTACGCGGTTGCAGTGCCGCTCTACCGCCGCAGGCAGTTCACGAGCTGACAAGAGAGGGGGAAAGGTGCATATGGGAGGAATTTGGAGCCTTATCCTGATGGAACGCCACAGATATGTGTGGTGGAACGCCATTTTGAAGATGGCCCTGCTGCTGTCGGCAATGTGGAACCGGAAGGTCGTCGGATGGATTTTCATTGCATTGTTCCTGACCGGGATGGTCAGCCAGATCGGCTGCAGCGGGGAGGGCGGGGACAACCGGTGGCTCCATACCCTGCCAGTCAGCCGGGCGCAGATCGTCGCCGCCCAATACCTTTTGACAGCGGGCAGGCTGATGGAAGTCACACTGTTGCTGGGCCTGGGCAGTTTTCTGGCGCAGAAATACAGCTTTTTCCCAGGGGTGACGCTGGAGTTCGGGAACGTGCCCTACCTGTTTTTCGTCGGCGCAGTCTATGCCAGTGTGCTCCTGCCATTCCTTCTCTACCATGGCCCGGTGCATGGCCGGATACCGTATGCCCTCTGCCAGGTTGGGTTATATGCCACGGTACTTTCCCAGCTGATCTTTGCAGAGGAGCCCGCCCTGCTCGGGAGAGGGTGGATGTTCCCCGCGGGGATGGTACTCCTGTCGGTTTCCGGCGTTATCGCATGGTGGTTTTACATTGAAAAGCAGTTTTATGAGTAAAAGTCTGTTTCGTATCCAAAGTTTTTGTCTGATTTTTTCAGAGGATCGCGGGTTTCAGGGGCAGAGATGCTGGATTCCCGCCGCAGCGGGTAAAATAGGTTGCCAAAAGAAGGGGATCACTTCACCATGGAATTTTTGAAGCATTTTCGGCGTCAGAAGATTGGCGTTCGTCCCCATCAGATCATCTTTGAGAAGGAAAACACCGGAAACGTCTATATCTCCTGGGAGGACAAGAGGAAGCCCCGCATCCAGTTGGATGACGGTATCACCCAGGAGGAGTACCAAGCCTTGGCTTCCCGCTGGGATGAGATGCTGTCCTTGGCGGAGGGGATCATCCTACGGAACTATTTGGACCCAAAAAGCGATGATCTCATGTCTGAGGTAGACTCTTTCCCTGATATCCGATACCTCACAGGGAATTACTATGTAGGGGATGCGTCCTACGGCTATGTGTATCGGGATAAAAAGCATCAGCCCTACCAGGTCAAGGAGGGGAATCTGCGGCATAAGTACCACAACGGAAAAGAGTGGGTAGAGGAATGGCTCCCCATGGACAGTCCGGAAATTATCAGGTATTATCAGATTTTCCTCCACCTTCGCCTCACAGGTGACGAGGGAGGCAGAGAAAAGGATTATATGGGTCTGGATTTGGTGGCGGAATGCGTGAAGCTGGATGATCCCCTGGAATTTGAGATCCTTTCCCATAATGTAATTTAGAACCTGTATTCATAATCAGTCGAAAAAAAGGCGTGCCGTCCGGCACGCCTTTTTCTGGCTCAGATGCTACATGCGGGAGATGCCAAAGCTGTTGGCAAGCCCGTCCAGCTTTTCGTTCCCGGCGCAGTGGGGGCAGTCCTTTGCGGAGTAGGTCTCGTAGTTGGGGATGTCCGAGGTAGAGAACAGATGCGCCACCTTCAGGCCGTTGATCTCATCAACAGTGCTGAACACAGCGGCGATCCCCTGCGCGACCCCGCCATAATATTTGATGCACTGGAGCGCATGTTTGGCGGTCCGTCCGGTTGTGATCGAAGCGATCAGCAGCAGGATGTCCTTACCGCGTACCATCGGTTCGAGGTTGTCGCGGAAGATCAGCTGCCCATTATTGTTGATCTCGGGGGTGATGACATAGATGTTTTTCTGACGGTTATAGTTGAGCATATCGTTTTTGAAAAGTTTTTGCGAAAGAAACCCGCCGATCACCTCGCTGCCATCCATGCAGACAATGGTATCAATCGAATGGACATAGGCGTAGTTATTCGCCAGCGTAATCCCAGCTTCACGCGCCATCATATGTTCGTGCTTCATCTTCGAGATGCCAACATAATAGTTGATGTGGGAATGGCTGGTTGCAAAATGGCCGGGAATCGCATTGATCTCCAGCGCGGAGTTGAGCCTGGATTTGATTCTAATCGCGTTCTCCATGTGAAAACCTCCATCCTGTCGTTATCATTCATCACTTCCTCGGTTTCTGTGCTTACCATTATAGCACTTCCGTCAAAAAAATACAACATTATTTAAAAAAATTATGCTTTTCGCTTATTTTACGGAGATTTTATGAGTGTAGTCCCCACCGCAGGGCTGCACAGCCGGGAGTCCCAGCGCGTAAAGGTCGGAAGCGCGTGCGCAGAGCCGGATCATCTGGGCGGCCGCTTCCCCTTTTTCTTCCAGGCGTACAGCCGAATGGGAGACCGGAAGCTGTGCGGTACGGCCGGATTTCGACAGGATTTCCACCCCGCGCCGGCTGGACGAGAGTATCCGGACATAAGGTGGCGGGAGCTGCATCAGGTTGCCCGGAACGCCGAGGTAGGCGTTCCAGACCAGCCTCCGGATACGTGAAAGGGGGTAGCGCTTGGTTTTGACCAGCGAAAGCAGCCCGTCCAGCGAGACCGCTTGCCGCGCCGCCGTGTAAAGACGGTTTTCCAGACCCTCCGAAAGATCGGGCAGCGAAGCCAGCGTTTCCGGAGCCATCTGCCGGAGCGCTGACAGGACCGCTGTGTCAAGGCTGTGAGAGCGGAATGGGAACAGCCCGTCCGACTCCGCCGACCGGTAGACCTCCATCGCCTCTGGCGGAACAAACCGGGCAATCGCGTCGAGCGGCTCGAGGTCGAGCAGGCTGCGCAGCAGGGATGCGGATGCAAAGCTGCCGTCAGCCTGCCCTGCATCGTGCAGTGCGCCCTTCCGCTGGACTGTGAACGGCTGCATCCGCAGGCCTCGGAGGAAGATCTGCCGGAGGTATTCGACCGCGAGGGTATTGTTCGGTGAGGAGAGCACCTCGGCGACCGCTTCCCCATAGAGGGTTTCCACCGCCCGCTGACGCGCCCGCGCGTAGGTGACCCCTTCGGCGAGCAGATGTTTGGTCAACTCGTCACAGCAGGGGGAGAGAACCGCCTCCGCTGCTCTGGTCAACAGCCCGAGATCCCCTGTTTCGCTCCCAAAAGAGAGCACCCCTACACAGCCCAATCCGTCGAGCACCCCGATCGCGCCGAATGCAAACCGTTCAGCGGTTGCCATCGCATAGGGGAGCGGCAGTTCAACCACCAGGTCTGCGCCGCAGGCGACCGCGGCATTTGCGCGCACCGCTTTTGGAGCGCAGGCAGGCCCGCCCCGCTGGATAAAATCCCCGCTCATCACCGCGACGATATGGGTAGCGCCCGCCGCCCGGGTCGCTTCGATCAGGTAAGCGTGCCCGTTGTGGAACGGGTTGTATTCAGCAACGATGCCTGCAACCACCATCTGTGCCATAAAATCTCCCCCTCCTGCTTCCGATGCAAAAATTTTCTATCTTCCACTTGTTTTTTCTTTCTTAGTGTAATAATATAAAATAAGAGAGATACCTGTCAAGCGGCAGGGAATTCGAAAACAAACGGAGGGTCACAAATGAAAGTATTGGTCATCAATGCCGGAAGTTCGTCGCTCAAGTATCAGCTGATCGACATGGAAAGCGAGCAGGTACTCGCAAAGGGAAACTGTGAGCGGATCGGAATTGGAGGGGTAATCACCCATAAGACCGCTTCCGATGTCAAGATTTCCTATGAAAAGGATTTCCCCACCCATACCGAAGCGTTCAAAGAGCTGGTCAAGCTGCTTTCCGAAGGGGAAAACCGGGTGGTCGAAAATGTCGGCGAGATCACGGCGATCGGCCAGCGGGTTGTCCATGGCGGCGAAAAGTTCAACCAGTCGGTCGTAATTGATGACGAGGTTCTCAAAAGCATTGAGGAGTTTTCCGACCTTGCCCCGCTTCACAACCCGGCGGCAGTCCTTGCGATCAAGGCTGCAAAGGAGGTATTCGGGGAGGTGCCGCAGGTCGCGGTGTTCGATACCTCGTTCCATGCCACCATGCCGCCCAAAGCGTACATCTTTGGCATCCCCTACGAGTATTATGAAAAATACCATGTCCGCCGCTATGGATTCCATGGGACAAGCCATCGGTATGTGAGCGGCCGGCTGTTTGACATCTCCGGTCAGGTCAAAAAGGAGAACAGCCGGGTGATCGTCTGCCATCTGGGCAACGGCAGCTCGCTTTCGGCTGTCAAAAACGGGAAGAGCGTTGACACCAGCATGGGTTTCACCCCGCTGGATGGGTTCATCATGGGTACCCGCTCGGGCGGAGTCGATGATTCGATCATCACCTATCTGATGGAAAAAGAGCAGATGAGCGCCCAGCAGATCAACGATATGCTCAACAAGAAATCCGGCCTGCTCGGCATTTCGGGTGTTTCGAGCGATAAACGGGACCTCACTGCGGCGGCTGACGCGGGCAACGAGCGTGCACAGCTGGCGGATGAGATTCTCTGCTATCAGGTCAGCAAGTTTATCGGCAGCTATGCCGCTGCGCTCGGCGGGGTGGATGCGGTTGCATTTACCGGCGGCATCGGGGAGAATGACACCAGTTTGCGCGAGAAGGTCTGTGAGGGGCTGGGCTTCCTCGGGATCGAGATCGACAAACAGCTGAATGATAAGGCGCGCGGCGGTGCGGAGATGAAGGTTTCCTCCGGCAAAACCGAGGTCTGGGTGATTCCGACCAACGAGGAACTGCTGATCGCCCGCGATACCCGCGATCTGGTTCAATAAAACGCTCCGTTTCGGGAACCGGCATGGCTTGCAGCTATGCCGGTTTTTTGTCTGCCTTTCGGGCAGATGCCGCTTCCAACAGGCCGATGCTCCCTACAACCACGCCTGTAGGGATGAGGACCAGGGAAACGGCATATCGGAACCGGTCGAACAGAAATCCATATAACAGCTGCCCGGCCGGCTGCGCACATAAAGTGATTGCTGCTGTATAGGCCATCACCTTTCCGAGCAGATGGTTTGGCGTCTTTTGCTGGATGCGCGAGACCGCAAAGATCGAGAAAATACTGATTGCTGCCTGCATCCCACAAAATGCGGCGGTATTGATCGCATATTTTGCCATGACAGGGATTGGCAGGACAAAGGCAATCCCCGCAATGAGGATGGAGCCTCCGAGTGCCTCCAGAACCAGGGACAGCTTGCAGTATTTTTGTTTCCCGGTGAGAAGCCCTGCAGCGATGCTTCCGCCGATGGCGGCAACCGCCAGCAGGCTTTCTGTTACGCCATAACAGGCCGCATCCAGCCCAAGGACGGTACGTACAAGGTAAGGCAGGCCGACGATTGTGATCCCCATGACAAAAAATCTGGAAAGGGCGGTCAGAAGCAGCATGTTCAGGATGTCCGGCTGTTCTTTGCGGAGGAACCGGATGCTCTCCGAAAAATCCTGCTTTATGGTGGAAAGGACGCCCGCATGGGACTCCGAATGCGGGGGATCCAGCCGGATCATGCATTCCAAAAAGGCGGTTGACAAAAAACAGGCTGTGCTTGCATACAGGACCGGCTTGAGTCCGACTGCCGCATACAGGATGCCGCCAAGCGCGGGAGCGACCAGATAGGCGATCGAGGCCACCTGGTTGACAGCGGCATTTCCTCGAACGATATCATCCCCGGTCAGCATCTGTGGGATGCACGCCTGTACCGTAGGGGTTTCAAACGCACCCAGGACAGAGAGAATCACGAGCAGGGCACCGATCACAGCAACCGCGTTGCTCTGGGACAGGAGAAGGGTGGCGCAAAGGACGGCGGTTCCTGTTGCGGTATCCAAAGTTGCCATAATGATTTTCCGATTGACCCGGTCCGCGAGGATGCCGCCAAAAGGGGACAGCAGGATAGTCGGGACCGTAGCGGCGGACAGAATCCCCGCGAATATGGCGGCTGAACCGGTAATTTCCAAAATGTACATGGACAGCGCTAGCTTTAGGATAAAATTCCCAAACAAAGAACTGGCCTGGCCCAGAATCAAAAGTATAAAATTTTTTGCGAATAGAGTCTGTTTCATGTCTGCTCCCCTCCATCCGATGTGATTTTTTTGAGGATGTTTTCTGTTCGGGCGGCAGATGCTTCGTCCAGAAGCGGCAGCCCAAGCGCGGCAAGCACCTCCATGAGAAAACGGTATTTGTGGAGGGTTTGCTCGTTGGTAGCGGGGAACACCGAAGGCATCAGCCAGAAGTTGATGAGCGGCAGAAGTTCGGAAAGCTCCCGGGTGTATTCGGTTCGGATCGAACCATCCATCCGTCCCTCCTCGAGCAGTTCGAACCATAGCGGGGTCAGGATGCGCCGGTTTGCCTCGACCGCTGCCGCCAGAATGCGCGGGTCTTTCAGGATGGGGACAGCCTGAAAGTTGAGTTCCTCGCGCTCCGTATCCGCACGATCGACCGCAAGAAGCTTTTGTATTTTTTCCAGCCCATTCAGGCAGGAACATCCACGGACTGCTTCAAAAGGATTGTTTTCTAGAAACATGCGGTCGCCTAATGTATGCATTGCCGCTTCCTTGGTGGGGAAGAAGCGGTAGAACATCCCCTTTGCCCCACCCACGGCTTCCATAATGTCCGAGACAGAAGTTTCCTCATAGCCTTTGGAAAGGAACAGCTTTTTTGCAGCGGACAGGATCTCCTCTTTCCACTGTTCGGGAGTTTTTTTGACAGGCCGCGCCATCATATGACCTCCTTCTATCCTATTATTGACCATAAGTCAATAATAGGATAGAACAATTTCAGGGGGATGTCAATACAGGTTTTTCAATATATCTCTTTTTGCAGGATATTTGCTAAAATAAAACCTGACATTGCGACATATTACGACATAATTTCCCACATAATCCATGTTAAAATAAGGATACTCTGCACGATAAAGGGGGATACAACATGAAAAGCAGAAAAAAAACAGTTATTTTGGTCTTTTTGGCCGGAGCAGTTGTGGTATTAGGAATCGCTTGTTTTCTGCTCCTGCAGATGCTGCCCAGCCGCAACAGTCTGGAACTGGAAAATAATGCAACCGTGGGCATTATGCCGGGAATCGACCGGGAGCAACGGCTGAAAGAGCTGCAAAATGAACTGGATAAAGGCTTGATTGCGTTTTCGATCAACACCAGTCCGCTGTTTGACCCGAAAACGCAGGAAGGCAATCTGATGTTGGAAAACCCGAAAAACAACGCAAAACTGCTTGTAGCACAGGTTGTTCTGAATGAAGGGCAAAAAACGCTGTACACCTCAAAGGCGATACAACCGGGTTCTTATCTGGAACGGATCAGGCTGGAGCAGCCTCTTGCCGAGGGGGTCTATGAGGCTACGGTCTACATACAGGCATACGATGAGCAGACACAGGATTTAATCGGTCAGACGGGTGCGGCGGTAACGCTGACCGTACAAAATCAGTGACCGAGGAAAAGGAGGCCTATTCATGAAAAAAGCAGTATCTTTTATTTTGACACTTGCGATGGTATTTGCGTGCAGCCAGACGGTTTTTGCAGATTCACGCGCCTACCGCGACAGCGGCAGCGGCGACATTGTAATTGAAACTTCGGGAGGCAAGGAGATCGAACTGGTGGGACATGTGGAACCGACCATCATCTCGGTTGTCATGCCTTCTTACATTCCATTTGACATCAGCAAGAGCCAGCCGGCAGATAACAAGGTCGTTTCCCCTGAGATTAAGGTGACGAACAATTCCAACGTGCCTGTCGTGATCTACGTGGACAACGCTCGTGTTGATCTGAGCAATCTACAGGGGACCAGCTGGAGCAACAGCGGCGTTGTTGCAGAAAATCAGGTTGCGGTCGGCCTGACCGAAGCAGCGGTGCAGCCGGAGAATCTGGGCGGAGCAAAATGGCTTGCGCAGGGACAGCAGAATACCGAGCTGATCCGACTGGTTTCCCAGCAGGATGGGAAGATGTTCATTGTCGGCGCTATCGGTTCCCAGGTCCCGGAAAACCAGGTGTTTTCGGTAGTTCCCACCCTGGTAGTAAAGCAGGCGTAAGAAAATGGATTTTGTCGCCTGCTTTTATGAGGCCGTATAGCCGCAAGCATCGAAACGAGCACTCGTTTTTGACGAAGTGTAGGAAGCAGCCCACAAGCGCGTTTTGCGTGCCTGGCGGCTATATAAAATTTGAAGCAGAGCTGCTTATGGAGCCGTCTGCGGCGATCCTGCCGCAGGCTTGAAAGGAATTGCTTGGCTTCTTTTCAACTGCTTCGATGATAAGCATTTTGCAGAGATCGTGCAGCAGCCAGCTTAAAACCGGCAGCCTATGGATGGAGGCTGCCGGTTTTAAAGGTTTTTCCGGGAGCGTATCGCCCTCTTTGCTTTCTCCAGGAAATATGGTATACTGTCTTTAACGCTTTTGGCAGGAGGCTTTGCAGGCCCGAAGGAGGTGGTTTCGATGTCGATGTTCCAGCGTCCGGCCCCGCCTACGTGGAAAATCCTTCTTTATTGTTTTGGGTCACTTGCGGTTCTGCTGCTGCTTGGCAGGATCGCTGCTATTTTTCAGATCGGTTAGTAGATAAAAACAGCCCGGCATGTTTCTGGTATGCCGGGCTGTTTTTATGAATTAGGAGAAAAAAATGAAAAGCAAGGTGGATGACAGCTCTTATGCGGTCTTGCTCATGCCCGATTTTTTCGACTCGGGCTGAGACTGGAACTGGACTCTGGTTGCACGAGCGCGCTTGCGCATTTTGGCCTGCTTGCCATAGGAGATCATCCCGCTGACAAAGCTCCCGCCCAGCCCGAGGAAGAGGCAGGCGGCAAATTTATATGCGAACTTGTTGGTGAACGCGTAAACAACGACCTCCTGGAGGTAACGGAAGACACCCACCTCGGGGGAAAAGCTGACCAGACCACCTGCAAAGATGGAAAGCAGAACGAAAGATACAACAGCAGTGATGCATCCTACGGTGAAAGCGCTCATGGATTTTTGTTTCTTTTTCATTGCTATTGCCCCTTTCAAAAGTTACAAATTGTAACTATTCTGATAAACAATACAAAATTTCATCAATTTTCGATCTCCATATTTATAATATACCATATTATTTTCAAAAATCAAGAGGTAAACGGAGATTTTATTAAAGAAATTTTCATATTTGTAATCAGATTGTAATTTATTTGTTACCAGTTTGTAACCGAGCGCTGCACCCGCTGTAACCGTTCTGTCACCGATGCCCGGCCCGGATATACCTTCTATATGCAGTTTGGGTATCTGCGAGGCCGGTTATACATGGTTTTTCTTTTTTCAGCCTGGAAGCTGCACGCCCCAGACCTCCGCCCGGGTAGATGCAAAAACCGATTCGACAGAAACCCCGGCGATCGTATCCCCGAGCCGTTCCGCCAGCCCTTCTCCGTTCATCAGTTGGGCAAGCTGCAGCTTTGCGGCCTGCGACGCTCCCACAGCGGCGGACGGTTGTGAAGCCAGCAGGCTGTGCGCAATCTGTTTTTTCTTCCACAGCTCCATAAAATAGATGTGCCGGCTGAGGCGCAGCTCCCAGAAATCCGGTTCTTCGTCGTCCGGGCCGCTTCCGGAGCAGGTGATCCGCGGATGGCTGAACGCCTGCACGTTTGCGATGCTGCCGTCCTCTCCGATGGCGATGCACCGGGAAGAACGGGCGGTGATGCCCGGCATGATGGCTTCATTGCGCAGAATATCGAAAGTGAACCACGCGTCGATCCGGGACAGAATCTCTTTGGCATATTCCGGCTCCCGCTCCATCCGCTCCTGCACCGCCGGATGGATGACTACCGCTGTTTTCCCTGCGGGGATCGAACCGAGTTTGCGGATTGCGCTGGACTCCTCGTAGGCAGGGTTGGGGCCGCTGGGCCTCCAGTTTTCCAATGCCTCGGTATCCAGATCCTCCTGATAGAGAAGGTAGTGGGGGTAATCGTTCCGGCTCCGCCAGTAGCTGCTTCCGGCGTCGAACACATGGTAAACCAGTCCGGGATATTTCGCCCGGAGCATACTTTCCAGAGACACCGGTTGTGTCTGGGCGGCCTCTTCTGCCGCCGAAAGGCCGGTTACGCCGGCCGCCTGCTGTGCCACTGCGTCAAGAAAATTGCCCGTCTGACCCACTGCCGGCCGGCTCTGCGCGGATTCCCTATGCATCCGCGCAGCTGCATCAAGATGGGAGGCTGTGTCGATCATCCTGTCTATTCTGTTCATAGGCCGCTCCTTTTCAAAGGGTTCGGAATCTTTGCGCAGGGGGGTTCGTACAACGGACCTCCCTGTAAAAGATACGAAGATGGATTCCTGTTTATTTCCACATCAAATATTCAAAAAACTGTCCCAGACCGCCTGCGCCAAGGGAACCGGAAGAACCGAGTGAACCCAGGGAGCCGAACGATCCGAACGATCCGAACGAACCAAACATCCCCATTGCCCCGAGCAGGCCGAGCATATCGGAGGACGGCTGACCATTTGTCTGGTGGTTTCCCTGTTGCCCGTTTTTCTGCTCCAGAAGGGTGCGCAGCGAGACCTGCTGCTGGCCTGCCGGACGGGTCTGACCGCGTGTTTTCCAGAAACTGTCCTGCGAACTGACTTGAAAAATCCGCTCTGCGCTTCCATCCAGGCCGTTTGGATACCAGCTGCTGGCGCGGCGCTCCTCCCGTATGGCGCCATAGCGGAGGGTACTGAAGCTGCCGCCGCAGGATGCCGCCCATTGGTCGGGCTGTGCCCAGCTGGTTTTGATGTCATTGAGGACCCATGCCTCATAGGACGGGTCGTTTTTCAGCGCCTGGAAGCCCGCATCGGTAATCGTAATCGACCGGGATTCCTGCGAACGGGTGGGGTGGATCGGGATTTGTGAAATCTGCTTATAGAGATATTGTTTATATTCTTCCAGCGTCATGTCCTTGCCGGGGCTGGAAACATCCTCCGGCTTGGATGTACCAGGCACCTCCAGGCCGTTGTTTTTCATAATCATCTCGCGGAACCCGCCGGGCCGCGGGGCTGGCAGCTGTGTCCCCTGGCTGTTCAGGGCATTGGTGTAAATCTGCGCCAGATAGTTGGTATCAATCATTTTGGAACACTCCTTTCCTGCAATAAAACGGTCGCGCAAAACTCGTTGTTTCTGGTTTTGATCTCGATTTCCCCCATATATTTTTCCACCTCCCGCCGGACGTTGGAAAGCCCGATTCCGTGGAACATGCCCCCTTTGGTGGAATGTGGAAGCCGTGAATCCCGGTCGATTTCCAGTTCCCCTTCAAAGGGGTTTTTGACCTCGATCAGGAAAAACTTTTTCTGCTGCTTTCCCAGCAGCCGGATGTAGCGGGCGTCCTCCGGGAGCTTTTCGCAGCCCTCCAGCGCGTTTTGCAGCAGATTGTTGAGGATAATGCCGATGTCGTAGGGGTCGTACCGCTCCGACTGCGGATACCGGAAATCCACCTGGAAGGAAATCCCCAGCTTCACCGCCTGCCGCTGACGGTCGCTCAGAATGACGTCGGTGATGGGGTTGCCGGTTTTCACCGTCAGGTCAAACACCTTCATGCTCTCGTCCATCCGCCCGATATATTGCTCAATCTCCCCGTAGCTGCCGCTCTGCGCAAGCCCGCGGATGTTGGCCAGATGGCCCCGCATCTCATGTTTCATCCGCCGGATGCCGGTATAAAACCCTTCCACCTCCTCCATCCGTTCCTGCATGGCACGAATCTGCTGCTTTTCAAGAAAATAGGTATTTTTTTCCTCCTGAAGCCGCGCCATCTCCTGATAGGAAAAGATGGAAACCAGCGTCCCCGCATAGAACATCCCCGCAACCAGAGGGACCAACCCGATGAACAGGGGATGCTGTTCGTAAAGCTGGAAGATAACCCCATCCTTGACGCCGATCAGCATGGTGAACAGGATGCTGCCCACCAGAATCCCGGTCACCGGGATCAGGAGAAGGCAGAAGGTTTCCCACACCCCTAGGTGCAGCTCCTTTCTGTGCAGGACACCCGCCGCAAGGAAGAGGACAGCGAGAAACAGGGCAAACTGCACCAGCATAAGCAGCAGAAAATGGATTGTCAGGCGCAGAAAGATCTGTTCAGCGTCGTTCATTTCGGACAGGCGCTGGCTCCAGAGGAAGTTCAGGCTTTCCATGGCCAGCGCGCAGAGGTTGCGGGCGCTGAAAAAAACGGCCGACAGGAGCAGGATGGTTTGCCGGCTGAGGCGCAGAGGGGCTGACAGAAGCGACATCGCCAGTGCGATGAATGCCATGCTCGACCAGTTTGGCAGGTCGGCCACCAGCCCGGTCAGATAGGGGGCGAGGTAGATACAGAAAACCGCAGCGGTTCTCTGCCGGAGAGTATGCCTCGACCTTGCCGCCAGAAACGGATGGAAGAAAGCCGCGAAACTTCCGGCATAGAGCAGGAGAAGAACCACCAGTATGCCATGTTGAACCCATCGGAAGGTTGTCTCATTCATCGTCCAGCCTCTGTTTGACAAAGTGCAGATACGCCTTGATAAACGCCCCATATTTGTATCTTGAGATCAGCAGCCTTTCCCCGTTCACCAGCGTCAGCTCGGTTTTGTTGTAGGCGTCCACATAGGTGAAATTGACCAGATAGCCCTTGTGGATGCGGAAAAAACGTCCCTGCAGCTGTTCCTCCAGCGTCCCGATCTTCGCATAGTACGCACACTTTTCGTCCTTCATGTGGAGCACGACCTTGTGGTTGCTGCTCTCGATGTAGTAGATGTCGTCCAGCGGGATCGCCCGGCTGGTATTCGCGTACTGGATCACGAGGGGATCGGCCTTCCGCATACGTTCGTCCCGGGACAGGATGTGTTCAGCCGCCCGTCCAAAGACCTCCGCGAACCGCTGCTCATCAACCGGCTTGAGCAGGTATTGGAATGCATTCACGTCGAATGCGTCAAAGACGTATTGCTCATGCCCGGTGACAAAGACAATGAGCGGCTGGGGTTCTATCGGGAGGCCCCGGATCTGCTTTGCCAGCGAGATGCCGTCCATATCGCAGCCGGACGCCTCCATCCCGATGTCCAGGAAGAGCAGGTCAAAAACATCCGCTTCCGCCAGGCAGTCAGAAGCGGAACTGTATTCCAGGACCCTGCACCGCCGTCCCTGCTTCCGGATCAGGGCGGCGAGGTATTCCCGGACCGGTTTTTCATCGTCACAGACCGCCACCCGAATCATTCGAGACATCCTGTCAGACGGTCCGGTCCAGCCCGCCGCCGGCGGAGATGCCCGCAAAAATCCGGTCCAGCAGGTCGGTTGGGATCGGCTGCCCGGCGGACCAGCCGGGGATGCTTGCCTTGATCGCG
>Ga0137306_102451_pt1 | contig 15522 bp, 15 predicted proteins | sample Inofroosms_March_FD_97187 | JGI IMG/M metagenome (GOLD analysis project Ga0137306, IMG submission 97187) | Mouse cecal microbial communities from Vienna, Austria - N-Acetylneuraminic and N-Acetylglucosamine D2O microcosms_March | ecosystem: Host-associated > Mammals > Digestive system > Large...
TGACTGGCACATCTTCCGGCAACAGCAGCGTCTGCTGGATTAACTGTAAATTATCCTGCTGTTCCCGCTTTTTCACTTTGTCCAGCTTGTTGGCAATCACCACAAATGGCACATCGGCTGCGAGGAACCATCCTGCCATAGTCACATCATCGGCAGTCGGTTTGTGGCGCATATCAACAATCTGGATGCCAAGTGAAATCAGTCCGGAAGCAAAATAATCATCAATCAGCCTGCCCCAGCGGTCGCGTTCTGCCTTGGACACCTTGGCATAGCCATAGCCTGGCAAATCGGTGAAATATGCTTTTTTATCAATTTGGAAAAAGTTAATATGGACGGTTTTGCCCGGCTGGTTGCCAACACGGGCAAAATTTTTCCGCCCAAGCAGTTTATTGATGGTCGAGGATTTGCCCACATTGGACTTGCCGGCAAATACAATTTGCGGCAAGCCGTCTTGTGGGAAATCGGCTGGTTTCACAGCGGAACGGATAAATTCCGCCTGGTGCAGGTTCAGCATAGAAACCCCTTTCTTGTCAGTTCATTGGCGCAGCAAGGTTGCAGGCTGCCCGGTGTGGGGCACAGGCACAATCTGTTGTTCCCGGACGTCGTCTTTGATAACCTGCGGGATGCGATGGGAAAAATCAATCGCAGTTTCAAGCACGGTGTCCATATGTTCCGCCGTGACAAAATGCACATATTCCCGTACAACAGGCACAATTTCAGCCAAATCGGGTTCATTGTCCTTGGGGATGACAACCGTTTTGATGCCAGCGCGGTAAGCTGCCATGGTTTTTTCACGCAGCCCGCCGATGGGCAGCACCCGTCCGCGCAGTGTGACCTCACCGGTCATGGCAACATCATGGCGTACTGGCGCACCGGTTAAGGCGGAAATCAGCGCCGTGGTAATGGTTACGCCGGCAGAAGGCCCATCCTTAGGGATGGCGGCTTCTGGGAAGTGGATGTGCATATCCATTTCCTTATAAAAATCTGGGCTGATTTGCAGCGCTTCAGCGCGGGAACGCACAAAGGTAACTGCGGCTTTGGCGCTTTCCTGCATCACGGTGCCCAAGTTGCCGGTGACTTCAATCTTACCTGTGCCAGGCACAACAGCAACTTCTGCCTGCAGCATTTCGCCGCCAACGCTTGTCCAGGCAAGCCCGTTGACAATGCCGACTTCATCGCGCTTGGAAATCACATCGTCTTTATATTTTGCGGGGCCAAGCAGTTCTTCCAGATTGTCTGCCGAAACGACAAGGCGCTTTACCGCGCCATCGGCAATCTGTTTTGCCGCTTTGCGGCACAGCTTGGCAAGCACCTGTTCCAGCTTGCGCACACCCGCTTCGTGTGTATAGCCGGATACAACTTGATGCAAAATGGCTTCAGAAATGCAAAGCTGGGCTTTTGCCAGTCCATGTTTTTTCATCTGTTTGGGTAACAGGTGGTGCAGGGCAATCTGTACTTTTTCTTCGGCGGTATAGCTGGGCAGTTCAATAACTTCCATGCGGTCAAGCAGCGGGCGCGGCACGGTGCCAAGGTCGTTTGCCGTTGTGACAAAAAGCACATCGGAAAGGTCAAATGGCAGCTCCACATAATGGTCACGGAACGCGTTATTCTGTTCAATATCCAGCACTTCCAGCATGGCGGAAGCCGGGTCGCCACGGAAATCATTGCCCATTTTATCGATTTCGTCAAGCAGAATCAGCGGGTTGCTGCTGCCTGCCTGGGTCAGCGCATGGATAATGCGCCCAGGCATCGCGCCAATATAGGTTTTGCGGTGTCCGCGGATATCGGCTTCATCGCGCACGCCGCCCAGCGACATCCGCACATATTTGCGTCCCATGGCTTCGGCAACCGAACGAGCAATGGATGTTTTGCCAACGCCTGGGGGGCCTGCAAGGCAAAGCACCTGCCCTTTCAGTTTGGGGGCAAGATGTTTGACCGCAAGGAATTCCAAAATACGTTCCTTAACTTTTTCCATGCCATAATGGTCGCGATCCAATATCTTTTTCGCACGTGCCAAATCCCGGCGTTCCCGTGTCATCTTGCGCCACGGCAGGGCAAGCACAGTGTCAAGGTATGTACGGATCACACCGCTTTCCGCGGAGGTACTGCTCATTTTGGCAAGGCGGTCGGTTTCCTTGAGCAGTTTTGTGGTGTGTTCATCGGGCAGGTCAAGATCGAATATCCGTTCGCGGTATTCCTGCACTTCAGAGATGAGATCCTGTTCGCCAAGTTCAGTCTGGATGACCTTAATCTGTTCACGCAGGTAATATTCACGCTGGTTTTTGTCAATTTGTTCTTTTAACTGGTCTTGGATATCGCTTTCAATTTTGAGGATTTCAGTTTCGCTGGTCAGCAGGCGGATGACGCGGGTCAAACGCTTGGTAATGTTTAGCTCCTCCAAAATCTCCTGCTTGATGGGGAAATCTACCGAAATATTCTGAGCGATATAGTCGGCAATGTACCCAGGCTCACCGCCCGCGGCAACCGCTAGTACCACGTCGCTTGACAGGCGCGGGGCATATTCGGCATATTCCGCAAACCTGTCCTGTACGGTGCGTATCAGCGCCTGTTCCCGGCGGAAAGACGCATGGGGGAAGTATTCCTCCAGCGTTTCGGTATGGGCATACAGGCATCCGCCGTCCTCCAGAAATTCAAACCCAAGCGCACGGGCGCGGGAATGGCCTTCTACCAGCACGCGGATATTATCGCCAGGCATCCGGAGGATCTGTTTGACAATGCAAATGGTGCCGGTTTCATAAAGGTCTTCTGCTTCGGGGATATCGGTTTTCAATTCTTTCTGCGCTGTCAGGAAAATGCACTGGCCATTTTTCATGGCGGCTTCCAGCGCTTTGATCGACATAATCCGGCCAACGTCAAAATGAATCAGCATTTCGGGGAATGCTGTCAGCCCGCGCAGCGGCAAAACTGGCAGTAACCGAATGTTCTGTTCTTCATTCATGATTATTCAGCTCCTATAAGGGGGGTGATTCTTCTAGTCAAGTATAGACGAATCGGTTTGTGAATGCAAGCGACAACATCTGGTGGGATAGGCAAAGGGGCGCGGCAACGCGCCACACCCCCCAGTTATTGTGTTTTCAAAACGTATGTGTTATGCGCTTTTGCCGCTGCGAGGAGCGTCATGCCTGCGTTCAATCACAGGTTTGCCCTCCCGGCGGATGGTTTGCGCATTGATGGTGACATGTGAAATTGCTTCATCCGAAGGGATTTCAAACATCATGCCCATCATCACATCTTCCAGCACGCCGCGCAGCCCGCGCGCGCCGGTTTTCCGGTCGACAGCGATTTTTGCCACTGCCTCCAGTGCTTCTGGTTCAAAATCCAATACCACATTGTCTAGTTCAAACAGTTTTTGGTATTGCTTAACCAGTGAATTTTTAGGTTCGCTTAAAATGCGTACCAGCGCCTGTTCATCCAGGCTGTCTAAACTTACAATGACTGGCAGACGCCCGATGATTTCCGGAATAAGCCCATATTTCATCAGGTCATGCGGCTCAATTTTTGCCAGCAGTTCAGAAATATTTTCTTCCTTTTTGCTGGAAACCGCCGCGCCAAAGCCAAGCCCCTGCTTGCCTGTGCGGTTTTTGATGATTTTTTCAATGCCATCAAATGCGCCGCCGCAGATGAACAGGATGTTGGAAGTGTCAATCTGGATAAAATCCTGATGGGGATGCTTGCGCCCGCCCTGCGGGGGCACATTGGCAATGGTGCCCTCCAGCATTTTAAGCAGCGCCTGCTGTACGCCTTCGCCGGACACATCGCGGGTGATGGAACGGTTTTCACTCCGACGCGCAATTTTATCAATTTCATCCACATAGATGATGCCGCGTTCAGCCAGTTCCACATCGAAATCAGCCGCCTGAATCAGGCGCAGCAGGATATTTTCCACATCCTCGCCCACATAGCCTGCCTCAGTGAGGGTGGTAGCATCCGCGATGGCAAAAGGTACCTGCAAGGTCTTTGCCAGCGTCTGCGCAAGGAGGGTTTTGCCTGAACCGGAAGGTCCAAGCATTAAGATATTGCTCTTTTGCAGCTCCACGTCATCACCGCCGCGGAAAATGCGTTTATAATGGTTGTATACCGCAACAGAAAGCGCAATTTTTGCACGTTCCTGCCCAATGACATATTCGTCCAGCACTTCTTTCAGCTGCTTTGGGGTCGGCAGGATTTCAGGCGGCTCCATGGGAGTGCTGTTGGTTACCACAGCGCGCATACCAAGTTCCTCGTCCAGGATACTGGAGCAAATGCCAATACATTCATCGCAAATATAAACGCCCGGTCCCGCAATCAGCTTGCGAACCTTGCTTTGCGGTTTGCCGCAAAAAGAGCATTTCAGCGTTCTGCTATCGTCTTTGTTTGCCATTGTTTACCTCACTTTTCCGGCGCGGCAGGGGGCTTTTGCCCCCGTACCGCGCCGATGATTCCAGAAACCCGCTCATTTTGCAGCCGGCAGTGCAGCACAGCCATCCGGGGGGTGGGATTACCGTTTATCGTATACCTTGTCGATCAGCCCATATTCCAGTGCTTCCTGTGCGCTCATAAAGTTATCGCGCTCGGTATCCTGGGTAACGGTTTCAACAGGTTTGCCGGTATTGTTGGACAGGATCTGGTTCATGCGTTTTTTGATAATTTCCAGCCGTTTGAGGTGGATTGCCATATCTGTAATTTGCCCCTGTGTGCCTGCGGACGGCTGATGGATCATAATTTCCGCGTTAGGCAGGGCATAGCGTTTGCCTTTGGCGCCTGCCGCCAGCAGGAATGCACCCATAGACGCCGCCATACCGATGCAGATGGTTGAAACATCGCACTTAATGTAGTTCATGGTGTCATAGATTGCCATGCCTGCGGTGACAGACCCGCCGGGGCTGTTGATATAAAAGGAAATATCCTTATCGGGGTCTTGGGCTTCCAGGTAGAGTAGCTGTGCCACAACCAGCGAAGCGGTCACATCGTTGACTTCTTCCGAAAGGAAGATAATGCGGTCATTAAGCAGCCGCGAATAGATATCATAAGACCGTTCGCCGCCGCGGTTGGTCGGCTCAATGACCATTGGTACCAGGCTCATAGAAAATATTCTCCTTTCAATACCCTTCAAATGGCTTTTGCGTATGAAGGATATGTATGCGGGGAGGCGGGGATGAATTACTCCTCCTCCGAGGTTTTCGTCTGGGGCACAGCGGTTGCGTTTTCGCGCAGGAATGCAATGGCGCGGTCAATTTTCATATCTGCCACAACAGCTTCTTCCGGCATCGCTTTGCGCACCTGATCGACTTCCATGCCATACTGGGTTGCCATATTTTCAAACTCGGTGTTGATTTCCTCAGCAGAAATCTCAATGTTTTCAAGTTCGGCAATCTTCTTGAGCGCGAGTCGCCCCTTGACCTGCTTTTCAGCCTGTTCGGTGAACAGTTTGCGGAAGGAAGCCATATCCGCACCGGAAGCAGCCAAATAATTGTCAATGGTCATGCGCTGCAGCTGGAGGCGGTATTCAAAGTCGCGGATGATGGTGTCAATCTGCTGTTCCACCATAGCGTCCGGCACATCTGCCTGCATACCTTCCACAACCTTGTCAATGATATGCTGTTCAAATTCGCGGTCAGCTTCGGCGTTGCGGGTACGGTTGAGGCGTTCTTCGGTTTCCTTTTTCAGGTCATCAAGGGTTTCGGCAGTGTCAGAAATATCCTTTGCAAATTCGTCATCAATTTCTGGCAGAATGCTTTCCTGTACCGTGTGAACCTTGCACTTAAAGACAGCTTCTTTGCCAGCCAGGTCGTCAGCGGTGTAATCATCCGGGAAAGTGACCACAACATCTTTTTCATCCCCTGCTTTGCAGCCGATGAGTTGGTCTTCAAAGCCTGGGATAAAGGTATGGGAGCCAAGTTTCAGCGGATGGTTTTCGCCCTTGCCGCCTTCAAAGGCAACGCCATCAAGAAAACCTTCAAAGTCAATCATCACAGTATCGCCGTCTTTTGCTTCGCGTTCCACGGTTTCGGTGCGGGCAAAACGCTGGGCAATGCGGTCAAGTTCTGCGTTAACATCTTCCGCGGTGACAGATACTTCCGCACGTTCTGCTTCCAAGCCCTTGTATTGCCCAAGGGTGACTTCGGGTTCAACAGGAACCTTGCACAAAAGGGTGACAGCGCCGGTATCGCCCATATCCTGGATTTCAACATCAGCCTGTGCCACGGGGTTAATTGCAGCTTCGGCAACCGCTTTTTCAAACGCGTCCGGATAGCAAATATTGAGGGCATCCTCAAAGAATACGCCATCGCCATACAGGTTTTCAATCAATTTGCGGGGCGCCTTGCCCTTGCGGAAGCCGGGCACGGCAATATTTTTTCGGTTTTTCCTATATGCTTTTTCCTTTGCGGCATCAATTTCATCAGCAGAAATTTCAACTGTTAAAGCAACAATGCTTTTTTCCAGTTTCTCAACATTTTTTAGTTCCATTTTTGTTTTGATTCCTCCTAAAGATGTATCCAATCTATTTTATCAGATTATCAGGCGGATTTCCAGACCATTTTTACTGTTTTTTTAATTATTTTTTCAGCAAAACCGGGGAAAAGTCCACATGGTCGCCAGAAACAAGGGTAAACGCAATGCCATCCTGCATTCCTTCGACCGCCCAGCGCAGGCTATCGGAATGCAGATGGCCATAAATGCAGCGGGTCACGCCATATTGCTGCATCAGCGCAAGGATTTCACCACAGCGGAAATTAGCGTAAATGGGTGGGTAATGCAGAAAACAGTATTTTTCGCGGTAGCCCGCGGCATCAGCGGCTTTCAGCGAGGCTTCCAGCCGTAAAAGTTCCCGCCGGAACACTTTTTCATCATGCTGCTGTTTAAAATCCTCTTCATAAAACCAGCCGCGGGTGCCGCATAAACCGATATCCCCATAACCATAACAGTTATTGTGCAGGAAATCAATATGCTGGAAGCCGTTTTCATCCAGAAAACGGCGCATTTTTGACATAGTATCCCACCACAGGTCATGGTTGCCTTTGAGGATAATTTTATGCCCCGGCAAACGGCTGAGCAGTGCAAAATCCGCTTTTGCCTCCCGGAAGTCAATGCCCCAGGAAACATCACCGCCAATGACAATCGTATCTTCTGCGGAAACCACTGCCTGCCACCGCTTTTGGATTTTTTCCATATAATCCTGCCAGCGTCCGCCAAAAACATCCATGGGTTTATCGACCGCGCAGGCAAGGTGCAGGTCTGCAAGGGCATAAAGTGCCATTCCCGCCTCCCCGCTTTACAGCGCAGACAAAAGGTCTGTTGTGCCAAGAATGCTTTCTTTGTCCACGGTCAGGTCAAAGCGCGGCTGCTTGCCCGCAAGCGCGGCAAGTGGGGCAGGCGCGGCAAGACCGGTCATGCCGGAAAGCACATCAAGCTGTGTCACATCATCATTTTCCAGCGTACCGCCCAGCGCTTCGACAACAGCGCGGCAGAACTTAAACGGGCTGGCAGTTGACGCGATAATGGTTGGGGTTTTGTCGCCAGTTTCTGCGCGGTAATCCTCATAAACTCGGACGCCAACCGCCGTATGGGTATCGGCAAGGTAATGTTCCCCATCCCAAAGGGCGCGGATGGTTTGCGCCGCTTTGGCATCATCACAGCAGCCCGCCCAGAAATCGGCGGTAATTTTAGCGGAAAGGCTTTCCGGCACAGTATATTTGCCGGTTTCGCTTAATTGCTGCATTAAATTAGCAACCATTCCACTATCCTGCCCGGAAACTAGGAATAATAAACGTTCCAGGTTAGAAGAAACCAGAATATCCATAGATGGAGAAGTGGTGGTATAAAATGGACGGTTGCGGTCATAGGTGCCGCCGCTGCGGAAAAAGTCGGTCAGCACATTGTTGCTGTTGGACGCGCAGATGAACTTATGCACAGGCAGTCCCATTTGTTTTGCAATATATCCGGCAAGGATATTGCCGAAATTGCCGGTTGGTACACAAATATTCACCTTTTCGCCCAGTTTTACCGCGCCGGATTTGACCATATCACAGTAAGCGGACACATAATAAGCAATCTGCGGCGCAAGCCGTCCCCAGTTGATGGAGTTGGCAGAAGAAAACATCATGCCCTCGGCATTCAGTTTATCAATGGTTGCTTTATCGGTAAAAATGCGCTTGACAGCACTTTGTGCATCATCAAAATTGCCGCGGATGGCGATAACCTGTACATTTTTACCCTGCTGGGTGGTCATTTGCAGTTTTTGCATGGGAGATACGCCTTCGGCGGGATAATAAACCATAATTTTTGTGCCAGGTACATCGGAAAAGCCTTCCAACGCGGCTTTGCCGGTATCGCCGGAAGTGGCAACCAAAATGCAGGCGGTGCGCTGTTCCCCGATTTTTTTGAGGGAAGCGGTCAGCAGATAAGGCAGGATTTGCAATGCCATATCTTTAAACGCACAAGTCGGCCCATGCCAAAGCTCCAAGATATGTTTGCCATCTTTCAGGCTGACAACCGGCGCGGTATCCGCACCGCCGAATTTTTCATCCGCATATGCCTGCTGGGTGAAATCCTGCAATTCTTCCGCAGAAAATTCGGTCAAAAATTTGCCCAAAATCACAGCGGCACGGGATTTATAATCGAGATTCATAAAACGTTCCAACTCGGCAGCGGAAAGCGCGGGCAATGCGGCGGGGCAGTATAACCCGCCATCTGGGGCGATGCCGGTGGCAATCGCCTGCGCCGCGCTGACGCGCAGGCTGGCATTCCGGGTGCTGATATAATCCATTTCTATCCTCCGTTTTAATATGTTATTCTTAATTTTTTAAAGCATTCTATGGATAAACCGGTTTGCGTTATCATAAAACAGCGCATTCACAGTGCTTTCCAAATAATTATGTTGCAAAAGGGTTTCGGCAAGGGCTTCCATATCCCGTGCGGTATCAATGCCTTGCGGCAGCACATCACAGCCGTCAAAATCGCAGCCAAGCGCCAGGCAGGGTTCGCCGCCCCGCGCCATAAAATGTTCAATATGCCGTAAAGCATCATCTAAGGTACAAGGCGCGCCGTCATCGCGCAGAAATGCGCCATATAAATTAATCCCGCATAAGCCGCCGCGCCGTACAATTTCGGAAAACTGTAAATCGGTTAGGTTGCGCAAGTGCCTGCACTGTGCCCGGCTGTTGGAATGGCTTGCGGTAAATGGCGCGTCTGTCAGCGCACAAAGATCCCAGAATCCGCCTTCAGACAAATGGGACACATCAACAATCACGCCCATTTGCACAAGGGTTTGTACCAGCGCTTTGCCGCGCGGAGATAATCCTGCGTCATTGTCCACAGCGGAACCACAGGCATATTGACTCTGGTAATTCCAGCTTAATGTCACCATTCGGACGCCCGCGTCATAAGCGGTTTGAATATGCTCGTCAGTACAAAGCAGCTCTGCCCCTTCGATGGAAAGGAATGCGGCGGCTTTGCCTTTGGCGGCAGCCCGGTCAAAATCATCGCTGTCAAAACACTGCATTAACCAGTCGGCATTTTCCCCAAACTGTTTTTTTGCTTCCGCAAGCAGTGCGCCCAGCCGCTTTTCAGGCGGCAAGCACAGCAGCACTTGTTTGCGGGATATGCCGTCTGGCGGTTCCGCGCCGCAAAATAATGCAAAAAACTGCGCAAAATGGCGATATCCACTGATTTTCTCACGGTCTATCATGAGGTCATTTTGCCGCAGGGCTTTGCCGGTTTCATAACATTCAAACAGGGTGTCACAATGCAAATCAAAATAGTTCAAACCGATTCCGCTCCTTATACGCATCAAACGCATTTTCTAAATGCTGGATTTCTGTTGGCACAGACGCGCCTGCTGCCAGATAAATTTCTATCACATCGAACCGGGGCTGTAATTTTGTGGGGTGTGCATATAACCAGGCTTCAGCAGCCAGGGTCAACTTGCGCTGCTTAGACAGCGTAACCGCTTCGCACGCCCGGCCGAAGCGCATATTTTTGCGCAATTTCACTTCGACAAATAACAAAAATGTATCATTTTGTGCAATAATATCAATTTCGCCAAGACGGGTGCGGAAATTTCGCGTCACAAGCTGATACCCATGCTTTTCTAGGTATTCTGCCGCGAGCTGTTCGCCATAAGCGCCGCGGTTCATGATTGTGCCTCCGTAAGTTCGGGATGTTTTGCATAGAATTTGCGTAAGAAAGTCTGCCGGTGGATGGGGCACGCGCCATACGTTAAAATCGCTTCATAATGGGCTTTGGTGCCATAGCCTTTGTGTTTTTCAAAATGGTATTCTGGATATTGCGCGGCATAGTCAAGCATCAGCCGGTCACGGGTGACTTTTGCTAAAATTGATGCCGCTGCAATCGAAGGGCTTTTCGCGTCCCCACCAATAATGCACGCACTTGGAATCGCCAGTCCTTTGATGCGGTTTCCATCCACCAATGCATAATCGGCAGGAATTTGTAACCCTGCCACAGCTTTTTGCATGGCAAGGAAAGTAGCCTCTAAAATATTGAGCCGGTCAATATCAGTATGCTCTACCAGCGCAATGGAATAGGCAAGCGCCTTTTGCTGGATGATATCAAATAATTGTTCCCGTTTGCGTTCGGTCAGTTTTTTGGAGTCATCCAGCCCGGCGATATCACAGCCAAACGGCAAAATCACCGCTGCCGCGCATACTGGTCCCGCTAAGGGACCGCGCCCGGCTTCATCAATGCCGCAAATGGCATGGAAGCCTTGGGGGACACCTTGTTCAATTTCCCAGTTCATCGCCAGTATATTCCTCCGGTGTTTCCAGTGTGATGCGTCCAAGCACGCCGCCGCGGTATTCATCCAAAAATATCCGCGCCATGCGTTCGGTATCAATCTCGCCGCCGCGCATCATAAATCCGCGCCTGCGTCCCGCCTGCTCCAGCAAGGTATAACCTGGGAAATCAGAATCCATAGCGGCGGAAAGGTCTAATTGATAGCGGGAAGTAATGGCTTCTGGTGCATGGGCAGATAAAATCTCAAACAATTTGCACGCCAAGGTTTCGACATCTAAAATATCATCGCGTACAGCGCCGGTTGCCGCCAGCAGCAGCCCAGTGCGTTCATCATCAAATTTTGGCCAAAGGATGCCAGGCGTGTCCAGCAGGTCAATGCCTTCGCTGACGCGGAACCATTGACTGCCCCGTGTCACACCGGGTTTATCTGCGGCTTTTGCCGATTTGCGACCCAAAATCCGGTTGATAAATGTCGATTTGCCCACATTTGGGATGCCAACCACCATTACGCGTACCGCGCGTCCAACTTGCCCTTTTTCTTTCCAGGCAGCAATTTTATCCGCCAGTACGCCGCGTACCGCAGCGGAAAACTGCCCGGTACCTTTGCCTTGGCGGCTGTCAGTTTCCAGCACCGCCCAGCCTTTGCTGCGGAAATAAGATGCCCAAGCACGGGTTTGCTGCGGGTCAGCTAAATCAATCCGGTTTAAAATAATCATCCGTGGCTTGTTACCAGCAATTTCATCCATATCCGGATTGCGGCTGACCATGGGGATGCGGGCGTCTGTGACTTCGCATACGATATCAATATTTTTCAGGTTCTCAAGCATTTGCCGGCGGGTTTTCGCCATATGCCCGGGATACCATTGAATATTCATGCGGTTTTCCCTCCAAAGTTTTCAAGGGGCCAGACAACAGCTAACACGTGCCCAATGACACAGCGTTCATCAATCATACCAAGTTCTGGGCTGCGGCTGTCAGTAGATTGGTTGCGGTTATCCCCCATGACAAACAGGCAGCCTTCCGGCACGGTCTGCGGGAATGCAATGCCTTCATCATCCATCGGCAAATCGAAATCATTGACATAATCTTCTTGCAGTTCTTCGCCGTTGACATACACGCGTCCAAGTGCAAAATCAATATCCACTTGATCGCCGCCGCGGGCAATGACACGCTTGACGATTGGTCCCTGGATGGGGCTTTCTTTGTTGCCGTCATCTTTGTTGAGCACAACAATATCACCCCGCTCTGGCGTATAGCCAAGGTTGCTGACTACCATGACATCGTGGTCATGCAGGGTTGGGAACATGGAGCTGCCGGATACGCCGATTAACCGGACGACAAAAGTAAACAGTAGGACGATAAAAATCAGTGACATAATCAGCGCTTCGCCCCAATCGTATAAGCTGCTTTGAAAACGCCCTTTTTTCTCCTTTTCTTCATCTTCCTCCTGGAAAGGTTCTTTATATTCTTCCATCGCAAATCCCTCCAAGCTAAATGGTTTATGACCTCATAAAATAAATCGATAATATGCCTTTACGAACATTATATTATACCGCCCATTGGGATTGAAACCCTTTTGGGCAGCTCAAAAAGAGAAAGAGGGAAACCGAAGCTCCCCTCTGCATATCTCTTTTTCAGACTTTTTCTGCAACTTTGGCAGCTTTGCCGACACGGCCGCGCAGATAATAAAGCTTTGCACGACGAACCTTACCATTGCGGATAACCTCAAATTTTGCAATATTTGGGGAGTGTACCAGGAAGGTTTTTTCCACGCCGACGCCATAAGAAATACGGCGCACGGTAACTGTTTTGTTAATGCCCGCGTGCTTCATGGCAATGATAATGCCTTCAAACACCTGGATACGTTCGCGGTTGCCTTCTTTGATTTTTGCATGAACCTTTACCGTATCACCAATTTTCAGTTCGGGCAGGTCTGCTTTGAGCTGCTGCTCAGATATAATTTTGACTAAATCCATTCTTGTAGTCATCCTTTCATCCTAGGCATTCATGCTTTTTTCTTACTTCAATCAGGCTGTGCCATAGCTTGGGGATAAAAACCAAATCTGCCAGCCGGCAAGCAGCGGAATGCCCGTTGTCAGTTTTCAATTCTATCACACCAGCGCACAAAACGCAAGCATTATTTTGCCCCTTTGCCCCACTTTTGCGGTGTTTTTGATACACTCGTCATTTTGCCGGGGCAGCAGATTTATTTTCCTTACGTTCTTGCTATTTTGTACAAAACCAGCTATACTGTATATGGCATTTTCAATCATAAAGGAGTGATCCCATATGTGGGCTTATGAAAGCGTTTTTTATCAGATTGTTCCAATTGGATTTTGCGGCGCGCCCCGTGAAAACGATGGCAAAACGATCAACCGCATCAGCAAGGTTGCCGATTGGGCAGAACATATTGCAAAGCTTGGCGCAAATGCAATCTATTTTTCTCCGGTTTTTGAATCGGATAAGCATGGCTATGATACCCGTGATTATCGCAAGATAGACTGCCGGTTAGGCACCAATGCGGATTTTGCCGCGGTTTGCAAAACCCTGCATGAAAATGATATCCGTATTGTGCTCGATGGTGTATTTAACCATGTTGGACGCGGGTTCTGGGCGTTCCGCGATGTTCAGGAGAAAAAGTGGGATTCCCCTTACAAGGATTGGTTCCATATTTCCTTTGACGGCAATTCCAATTATAATGATGGCTTTTGGTATGAAGGCTGGGAAGGACATTATGAGCTGGTTAAACTCAACCTGCGCAATCCGGCAGTGGTTGACCATATTTTTGCCTGTATTCGCGGCTGGGTGGAGGAATTTGATATTGATGGGCTGCGGTTGGATGTCGCGTATATGCTTGACCGTGATTTCCTCAAAAAATTGCGTCAGTTTACCGCGTCACTCAAACCGGATTTCCTGCTGATTGGTGAAACCCTGCACGGCGATTATAATCAGATTGTCAACGATGAAATGCTGCATTCCTGCACCAACTATGAATGCTATAAAGGCTTATATTCATCGCTAAATTCGATGAACCTGTTTGAAATCACCCATTCACTTATGCGGCAGTTTGGCCCGGAAAACTGGACGCTTTATAAAGGCAAGCATTTGCTCAGTTTTGTCGATAACCATGATGTGACCCGCGCGGCATCTATTTTGACAAACCCCAAACATCTGCCGCTGCTTTATGGCATGATGTTTGGTATGCCAGGCATTCCATGTCTATATTATGGTTCCGAATGGGGCGCCGAAGGCAAAAAAGAACAGCATAGCGATGATGTCCTGCGCCCATGCTTTGACGCGCCGGAATGGAACGATTTGACCGATACCATCCAGGCGATGGCAAAAGCACATAAGGAAAGCAAAGCATTATGCTATGGCGATTTTAAACATGTTGTGCTGACCAACAAACAAGCCATTTGGGAGCGGGTTTATGAGGATGAACGGGTACTGGTTGCGATTAACGCGGACAGCGAACCATATACCGCGCATTTTGATGCGCGCTGCGGCATGGCAGAAGATCTGATTACCGGCAAGCCGCATGACTTTGGCGGCGGCAGTGAACTGCCTCCATATTCGGTTGCATTCTGGAAAACAGAACGGTAAAACTGAAAACCATCACACAAAAAGCAGACAATTCATAGGCTGAAAACAGGAGGCTGTTAACCTATGGATTGTCTGCTTGTTTTACTCATGTCATTGGATGCGCTGCTTGCCTGCCTTGCGCTTGGCGCGCAAGGCATCCGGGTGGAAAAGTGCAGCCGCGTTGTGATTGCTGGCGTTGGCGCCGGATGCCTTGCCCTTTCCTTTTTGTGTTCGCATATTTTATACCTGCTGCTGCCTGTCGGCCTTTTCCATTACATAAGCTGCGGGGCATTGCTTGCGATTGCGCTATTATGTTTGTTTGAAGAAGGCTTCAAGCGGCTTTCCGCATATCTTGCGGCGCATACTGCGCCGCTGACCTTCCGCCTGCATGGGCTGCGGGTGGTATTGCAGATTTACGCGGAAACTGCACAGGCGGATGCTGACCGTTCAGGCACGCTTTCGCCTGCGGAAGCGTTGGTTTTGGCATTGCCGCTTTCGCTCGATTCGCTGCTGACGGGACTGTCAATTGCCGCACCGCCAGAAAAAGCGTCTTTTTTGCTAATGCTTTCTTTTGCCTGCGGACTTGCGGCATCAACAGGTGGGGAATGGCTGGGGCGGTTGTTGGGGCATACGGCAGGACAGCTTGCAACGCTTGTCAGCGGGTTTTTGCTGCTTGCAATCGCGCTGGCAAAGCTGACACTTTGACAGCGTATATAGAAACCTTGCAAAACGGGAGGGGCTTGCTCCTCCCGGATTGGGCATTATAATGCCGCTTCAAAATAAAACCAGTTTGCATCCAGTCGGTGAACTATTGTCAGCCCTGCGCCCATGTGATGTAAAACAGCATCTTCTAATGCAGCCCTATGGCTGTTAAAATAGCGGATGGTTTTTTGTTCAGGCGTATTTGTGACAATGGCAGTTATCATCACACACATAAATATTAAAGACAGGATAATCAATTTTTTATGCTTCATCATTTCGCATCTGCAGATTTTGCATCGCCCTTCTTATTTCATCATAGTTTTTGGTTTACTTCAATTTGTTTCCCCCAAATAGGGCTGGAATGGATCGCTGTATTTTTTATGGACAGTGTGCTATAATGAAGGACAAGATAAACATTTTTTCAGGAGGATATCATGAAACTGATTTCATGGAATGTCAATGGTTTGCGTGCATGTATGGGCAAAG
>Ga0137306_102452_pt1 | contig 15520 bp, 16 predicted proteins | sample Inofroosms_March_FD_97187 | JGI IMG/M metagenome (GOLD analysis project Ga0137306, IMG submission 97187) | Mouse cecal microbial communities from Vienna, Austria - N-Acetylneuraminic and N-Acetylglucosamine D2O microcosms_March | ecosystem: Host-associated > Mammals > Digestive system > Large...
AAAAAGCCTCATTCCAGAGCCAGTGTTCCTCATTGTCAGGCCGCTTATAGCGCCCACAAACAGGGTCGGCCCATACCTTTTCCCACCGCCCCGCTGCCCTGCCTTTACGGGCCTCCTGCGGCCCCAGGCGGGCTAGGATAAGCGTCACCAGAGTACCCCGTATCTTGCCCAGCCCGTCATCGTCCTGGACAAAATAGTCTTTCGTGTTCTGGCTGGCGGCGGCGCACAGCTTCCTGTTTTTCCAAAAGAGAAAGCCCTCCCGGCAGTCTAAAGCTGTGCCGTAGGGCAGATTGACCGGGCCGCTTAAACCCTGGAACCGGGCACGGCGGCGGGCTATATATCTTTTATATGCCATCCTCCTGGGCCTCCTCCCAGCCATATACTCCCGGCTCCCACACATTATTGTCCGCTGTAGAAATCCAGCGCTTTTCCTTATGGCTTACCTTGGCCCCCAGAGGGTATGCGTCCTGCGCCCCTATGGGCTGGCTCCAGGCGGGCCACTCCTCTGCCGGGTCGGATATCGCCACCCAAAGGCTGGGGGCCGCATCCGGCGTCCAGCCCTCTTGTGAAGTATGGGCTTGCAGGCATTTGTACAGCTTGCCGCCGTGCTGGCGTATCTGCCCTACAGCATAGCTTACCGGGCAGGCCCAGGGGGCAAAAAGCTCGGTATGCTCGGCGGCAGTCGCGTGGTCGATCTGCCCGCCCTCGGCCAGTGTGACAAACATAATGCCGCCCGTTTCGCTGGCCTTGTACAGCTCCCCGCCGCCATCCACCTGCTCCAGCATGATGGTGGGCGCGTCCGGCAGCGGTTCCCGGCCCAGCAGGCTGTATACCTGGCCCTCATGGGCGATGCCCATGGCCTCGTTTTCCGGGCACAAAACAAGGCACCCATTGGGTGCCTGCTTAATATATGTGGGGGCCTCGGTCATGCCGAGGCTGGCCCCGTCTTTGGTAATTCTATACACGGTTTACCTCCCATAATATTGCCGAACAGGGCATAGCACAGCCGTGAGAGCCGCAGCACCCGCCCATGGTCGTTATAATTCTTGTAGTAGGCCAGCTGGCAGGTCATGAATTGCTTTACATCTTCCATGGCCCGCCTGCCCGCCGCCACCTGGCTCTTAAAAAGTTTCAGCTTGCGCCGCGCCCGCTTTACCCCGTCCCGGCAGCCGTTGACAATGACTTTCCCGGTTTCCAGTAAACGGAACTTGGCCTTGCAGAATTTGAAAGGCTTTGTCAAAGGGATAATTTTGCACTTGCGCTGGTTTACCGGCACCCCGATGGCCGCAAACTTCCGCACCATCTCATGGGCCAGTTTTTTAAGCTGTTCAATATCCGGCAGGATGATATAGTAATCATCCATATAGTGCCCCATGCACTTTATGCCCTTCTGGCACTTGAGCCAGTTGTCCACAGCGCTGGGCAGGGCCACCATTTCCTGCTGGCTGGGTTCCACCCCCAGGGGCATACCCCGATCCGGCGTGGGGCACGGGGAGTGGGATATGATGGTATCCGCAAGCCATCTCAAATGCGGGCCTGGTATCAGCTGCTGGTGGCGCTGGTAAATGGTCTTATGGGGGGCGCTGGGGAAAAACTGCTTTAAGTCCATAAGCAGCACCCCGCCCTGCCTGCCATAGCGCCGGTAATGCCAGCGCAGCTGTTCCTTAAGCTCCCGGAAATGCCAATGCAGGCCCTTGCCCTTCTGGCTGGCCCCGTTGTGCTTTATCATGCTGGGGCCGTACAGGGGCACCAGCACATTATTGCAAAGGGTCTTATGCACCTGCCTGTCCGACACATGGGGCGCATCTATGGGCCGCACCTTGCCCCTTTCCCGCAGGGTGAAGTGGGAGCATTTCATAGGCTTCCACCTCTGCTCCAGCACCAGCCTGCGGCGCTTGGCTGTGCCGGAAAACAGGTGCATTTCAAAGTTTTGCACAGACTGTTTCCAGCGCACCCCGTTGCAGCACTTCCTGCCGTACTTGAACATTTCCCCGTAAGAAAAAACCTTTTCCACCGGGCCAAGCGCCTCGCACCGCTTTTGCCTATTTACCGCCCGTTTTGCTTGGCGGCGTTTGTAACGCGCCTCCCGGCGCTCCTCACTGGTCATAAGTATTCGCCCTCCGTATAGTGTTTGGGGCATTGGTGCCAAAGCTAACTACATAACCCCGGCACATGAAATGGGAAAAGCACCTGTTTCCCACCATGCAAGCAGCGTCCGTGCAAGGGTATCAGGGGGCAGTTTCGTCACGCAGAGCATTTATGCTCTTGGTTTGGTAACGGGAAGTATCTCTCCTTCTGAAAAGGTCGTCTTTCCCTTTCGGTACTCCATTTGACCTATGCGTTTCAGAATCCGGGGCGAACGCCTGCACTCCAAGAGGCATTGTTATTGTTAGGAGAGCCATCGTTGTTCACATTACAGAAATTGTTATTGTTGTTGTAATTAGGGGAGCGCAGCCACCACCACACCGCAGACAGCGAGTTTCCAGAGATACACCCAAAGAACAGGTCAGGCTTTCTTTTTTCGGCCCAGGGATTCCAGCGCACCTTTTATCAGGTCATTTTCCCGGTCTATCAATCCGCCTAGGCTTTGTGCCATTTTTTCAAGCTTGTCCTCTGCCTTTCCTGGCGGCACGTTTTGCCCTGCCGAGTTGGTAAAGGCCCCTTGCGGGTTCTGCATGATAACCTCATAACACAGGGCCAGCCGCACATCCAGGGCCATAAGCGAGGCCCGCGCTTCCAGCAAATGGGCTTTGCGCAGCCTTATGCGCTGTTCGTCCGAGGGGTATATGCTGTTTGCCTTTTCGGCTTCGTCCAGCACCTCCCCGGCCAGCTTTGCCGTTGGTTCTGCCAGCAGCCGGGAGTACCGGGCCGAGAGCCGGGTTAGAAAAGCCATGGTTTCTACAAATATTTGATGGGCCACATTTATAAAATCCGCTTTACTGACCGTGCGCTTGTCCTTTAAGACCGATATAAAGAACCACCTCTTTTCGCTATTCCGCTGCCCATTATACCATATTCTGCCAAAGGGGGAAAGTGCCATTTTTTGCGATTTTGCGCGACCGCCTTACGGCGGTATGGGGAAGGGCGTAAGGGCCTGCTCCCGCTGGGCTTGCCGTCCCAGGGACGGGGTGCTTTCGCACCCCTGGATAGAAAAAACGATTAGGCTGCCGCCGATACGCAGAAGCCGGGGCGAACGCCTGCACTCCAAGAGGCATAGTTAGTGGTAGGAGAGCCATCGGTGTACACACTACAGAAAGTGCTAGTGTTGTAGTAACTAGGGGAGCGCAGCCACCACCACACCGCAGACGTTACTGCGGTGTGTCGATTAGCAATCTTTGGGTTGCCTGCCTTAAAATAGGCATACTGCTGCTGATAGTTTTGCTCCGCGCTATTTGCATAGCTCCTTGTGCCCTGCACCTCAAACTCTGCCAGCAGGAACAGCTTGCAAGGCTTGCCTGTTACATAGGATGCCGTATTGGAGCCGCCGCCCGTGTTGTCTGTATACTTGGTCACCGGCTGGATCACTGCCTGCAGCTCGCTGGGCAGCGCTTTCAGCAGGCTGTTGCTGGCACCGTTTAGGAGTGTCTTGTTCATATAGCAGCTATCCCACCCGCCAGAATTTGTCCGGCTGTTATTCATGTGGAAATAACCTGCAGCAGTCTGCTCATTACCAAACTGGTTATCGCACAGCGCCACCTCTTTGCCGTCTATCTTCCCTATCAGGAAATGGATGGTTTTTCTCCCCTCCCTGGCGCTGTTGTGGTCAAACCCTATGATATAGGTCTGGATGGCTAAATTGGCAAAGGTGAAATTCCCCACCTTCCCATTTATAGTAATATTCTTGGTATCCCCCACGCTCCAATAATTGGCGGCATTGCCCGAGGCCGCCACGTCCTGGATGGTGGCCCAGCTGTTATCGTTCAGCACCGTGGTGGGCAGGGTTACAGTCACGCTTACGGTCTTGCTCTGGGGGGCCGTATAGTTTGCGCCCGCCCCCACCGCTATGGTGATATTCACCGAGCCTTTGGCCTTTGCCGTCACCGTGACCTCGTTCCCATCCACGCTTACCGTGGCTATGCTGGTATTGCCGGACGTGGCTGTTATGGCCCCGTCACCCGGCCTTGTTACCGTGATAACCCCCGACATAAGGGAGGCCCGCAGCTCCAGGCTGCTCTTGTCCAGGGTTATGCTGCCAGCTGCCGGGGCTATTGCCCAGCTTACCTCCTTGGCCCCCGTGCTGCCGTCCGGCCATTGATGGTTTTCGTCCGGGGTAAACTGTACCTTGTAGGTTCCGGCATTGGTGCCCGTCTGTGCCCCCGCAATAGCCATCTGCGCGGCGCTGTAGCCCGTAAAGGCCGGGGTTTGTTCCTCCCCGGTATAGGTGAGGCTGCCGCTCTGGCTGGGCACAGAGGCTATTGTGGCCCGCCCTATGGCCCAGGTGACATCCCGGCTGCCCACCGTGCCGTCCGGCCATTGGTAGTTGTTATCCAGGATAAAAATTGCCCCATACTCCCCGGCACCGATTCCGCTGGTGTCCCCGGCTAAAGTCATAATATCCGGCTGGTAGCCCTCCCAGGTGGGCGAATGGCTTTCCCCATTATATACCGGGGAATTGCTTTGGCTGGGCACCTCCACCTCTACACGGCCTATTGTCCAGAAGCTGCTCCGGCTTTCGTTGCCCCCGTTATCCGTCCAGTAGTAGCCCTGCTTGGGGGAAAATATGGCCTCATAGGTGCCCGCATCCGCAGCCTCCTGGATACCGCTTATCAGCATGGCAGCAGGGTCAAAGCCATTCCAGACAGGCTTTTGCACTTCCCCGTTGTAGGTAAGGCTCCCAAACTGGTACGGCGTCCGGGGGATGCCACGGTCAACGGAAACGGACTCCTTCACTTCGTCCAGGAATTCATCCAGCGGCTGGCCGTCATAGGTAAAATTGGAAGCGTCCATCTCCGGCAGCTGGCTGGCGTCCACCTTGCCGTCCTCACCCAGCGCCGCCTTGTGTGCCTGCACATGGGCCAGGCTTTCCAGCATCGCCTCTATCAAGGGATTAAAAACCAGGGTGGCGCTGGCCGGGTCGCTGTCCTGCAGCTTGCGGATTGCGGCGGCCCTGTACTGCGGGTCTTTCGGTATCTTGTAATATTCCTCTGCCATTGCGCCCTCCCTTAAAATTCATCGTCAAACTCAAAGGTGAATTTTACATCCTCGTCCTTGCCCTTATTCAGGAATGTTTTCACCGCCGCCAGCTGCCCCTCTTCATCCACCAGCGCCATTTCGTTGATGTTTTTCCCGTTCAAATCGCTTTCCGGGATGGTGACAGTGTAGCGGTTGGTGGTCTCCACAGGGTTTTCCACGCTGGCAATCTCATACCGCCCGATCTCGTTATTCAATTCCGTCTGCAGCTCGTTGGGCTGCAGGGGCTGGCCGTCCTCGCCGATACCCCCGTCACCAAAGGCGATATGGGTAATCTTGGGGATGGTCTCAATGGCCCCCCTGGTGATCTGCGCCAGATAAACGCGCCTCTGGCGGGTGATAACACTTGTGCTGCTGCTTGCCATTATAATTCACTCCTTATTGTCCCAGCATTTAGTTTCTTCGCGCCGTCCAAATGAAAAGCCCCGTCCAGCCCCCGGTCTATCCGGGAGGTGACAAAGGCTGCCACCCTTTGGGCGTTCACGGCCCTGCAGGCGGCTGTAAGTCTCTGCTGCCGTGTTGTCTGCACATTCTTCCCAAACGCCCTATAAAGGCCCCTTACGGCTCCTTTGTGGGCGTTTTTCGCCTGTGCCCGGAAAGTTACCGCCCCCTGCGCCTCCTGCCGGTTTACAGCCCTGCTGGCCCAAGTAAAGCGGGACAGCCTCAGTCCCTTGCTGAAAGAGGCCGCAAGATGCCAGCCCCCGTCTAAGGGGCGCTTGCCGTTTAGCAGGGTTTCCTCTATCCCCAGGTTGTTTGCGCCGTAGCGGCACACCTGCACAGAGGCAAGGCCCACCGTATTTTGCATACGGGCCATAGCCCGCACGGCCCAGGCAAGGGCCTGCCCGCAGGTATGTCGGTTGCTGGCCCCCATGGAGAGCAGGAGCTGGGAAAAGGCCGCGCCCCTGGTAAACCTCTGCACGAGCTGCCAGGTGCCGTCCAGGCTTCTGCGCCCGTCCAGGTATGTGGCCCCCTCGCCCAGGTTGCTCACCCGCAGCCGCAGGGACTGGCTCACGAACAGCAGCCGGTTTCGGTTTTCCAGCACCACCGGCTGCACCGCCCCGATGGTGTCAAATACCAGGTGGGCGGGCTTTATTTCGTCTATCTGCCGGATAAGCTCCCCCAGGTCTTTGGTGGCGTCCGGGAAAAGCAGGCGGACGGTCACGGAGAAGGCATAGTCCGCAAAATGCTCGGTGACTTCCCCCTCCCGGCCCGTTATGATCTGCACCAGCTCCCGTATGGCCTGCACCGTAGTGACGCCCCGTGTGTTAAGGCGGGCCAGCACCCTGGCGCGGCGCACCTCCAGGCTCTCCCCGGTATTGACCGGCAGGCCGAATATGCGCTCATGCCGGGGTAGCAGGAAAGTGCTGGTACATACCGCCAGCTGGGCGGCCATAGCGTCTATGGTTCGCTGGGTTTGGCTTATTTCGGCCTCTTCTGCCTGGAGAAGGTCGGCCATCTGCTCCATAGTCCGCACCCTGCGGGGCAGCATGAAATCATCTGTCAGGGGCATGGATGTCCACCTCCTCCAGGGTGAAGTATTCCCCATACCCGCAGGAAAGGGAGGCAAGGCCGCCGTTTAGGGTATAGCTTACGATATCGGCCACGCCCTCCACGCCAAAAATCAGGTCGCCTATGCGGTAGTAGCTTATGGTGCTTTCCCGGCCCTCATCGCCCCGGGCCGGGGCTTGGTCGAAGTCCTCCCGGTTCACGCTGTCCACATATGCCTGCAGCACCGCTATGGCGTTCTGGCGTATGTCGGCTATGTTGTAGCCAGGGGCCGCCTGCACCTCCACCACGATATGGGCGGCTTTGGGGGCTGCCCCCGCCACCGTCACGTCCGCGCCGATCTGCCGTTCCTCCTGGATATGGGCTTTCACGTTTTCCAGCACCACCCTGTCCGGGGCCTTGTATTGGTCGGACAAAACAATGACTTTCACCTTGCCCGCCCCGCAGACTTCCGCGCCCAGGCACTTGGCCCCGCCCACCCCGGACACCTGCTTGGCCCAATAGATAAAGTGGTTGCGGTTCCCGCTGGTGATGGGCCGCCGTATCTTGTCAAAAATGCGCTGCCGGAAAGAATCATCGCTCTCGGCCCCGGTGCCGCCCCCAAAGGGCTGGGGGTTAGTAACGGATTTCACCCCGTCCACCGATGCCTGCAGGGCTGCTATAGCGCCTGCCGGGGCATTGCCCGCTGGGCCGGTTTCCTGGCACTTAGCCCCTACCTGGCAGGTGCCGTCCGCGCCGATCCGCGCCGGGGCCGTTGTCCCAAACACCAGAGCGCCGTACAGCGCCGCCGTCCCCTGGGGGATGGCAGCGCCCACGTCCCCGGCAAAGAGCAGGGTGCCCATGGCTGCCGTGGCCGGGTTCCGGGTTTCGTTGTAGTCCAGGGCCTTGCGGTCTAAGAACTCCCCCTCGGCTGTGTCCAGCAGCACCCTGTCCGGGATGGGCATGACCTCCATGGTGTCAAGCCTGGATATCTCCTCGGCCACTGCCTGCAGGTTGTCCATGCAGAAGCCGCCCTCCATGCGGTTGGCGTCATTCTTAAGGCTTTCCCGCATCCGCTGTAGCACCGCGCTGGCACTAAAGTCTAAATCACTCATTACAGTTTCACCCCCTTAAAGTCCCATGCTATTTTGTCCGGCCCGTAAATGGTGGTGCAGTCAAACTCTGCCTTTACCCCGCTGCCCGTTTGGGTTATCTGGAAATTGCCCAGCTCCTCAATATAGGGGTTTACCATCAAAGCCTCGGTGATAAACCGCTTTAATTCAGACTTTGCTATATCACTATTCAGGGGGCTGCCGATGAGGGTATCTATCTCGCTGCCAAAGTCTGCGTCATAGGCCGTATACCGAAACCGCTCGGTGGTAAGGGCCTTGTATATCCATATCCGCAGGGCCTCGTTACCCTCTACCAGGTAGGTCTGCCCGCTTTTCAGCAGCAGACAGTTGTTTTGGAAGTCATAGGCATACTCCCGGAACAGGGGCAGCTCTGTGCTCTCCTCCGGCCCCAGGGCAGACGGGTCGATAAAGGGGAAAATGCTCATGCAGGCACCACCTTCATCAAAATGTAAAAGGCGTCCCCCTGCCGCAGGGCCAGCACCTGGTCACCTGCCTGGGGGGTATAGCCATAATTCCTGTAAAGGTGCCGGGAGATGGTCTGCCCGTTCACCTGGATACTCAGGGGGCTGGGGCTGTTTATCCGGGCAAACAGCAGCCCCTGGCCGCTGTCCCCGCCCGCAAGGCCCCGCATAGCCCCCGCCAGCGCCGCCGCCCAATGCTCTGCCACTTTACCGCCTCCCTTATGCTTTCGTTTCTTTGTCAATTTCCTTTTCGTCCATCATGTTGGAGAAAGCCAGGGTCAGCTGCATTTCGTCCTTGCCGTCCGAAAAGGTGTGTGTATCGCTTTCAATGTAGAATTTGCCGTAAAGCCCGGTGACAGGCTCCTGCACGATGATGCCATAGCCGGATATGACCCGCACATCGCTCATGGCCGTCACCGCGCCGGACTGCTCTATAGCCTGCAGCAGGGCCTTGGCCTCGGCAGTATCGTTCTTGCCGTCCTGCTGCTGGTATACCCGCTGGAGGGTGCCGTATTTCTTCCGGGCCTCCGCATCCTCCACCACGCCCACCTGGCTCCCTTCCTTATTGGTGATCACCACCCGGTTGACCATGTTTTGCAGGCTTGTTTTGTAGGTTGCCTCGGTCAGGTTGTAGCCGCCCTCCAGGACGGCCCCGCACAAAGTGCCCTTTTCTATGACGCATACCTTGTTGATATCCCGCATCATGGGTATATACTTTTTGCCATTCTGGCGGCTGGCGGCTGTGTAGGCTGCCATGATGGCCTCATAGGCCCTCTTGCCCAGGCACGGCATATATACCCGGATGCCCGTAGGGGCAGCCGAGCCAAAGGGCACCCCCAGGTGGGAGCACACCCAGGCGGTAATGGCCTCCGGGGTATCGTCAAACACGTGGCTGATGTCGCTGCCATTGATATAGAACAGCAGGTCTAGGGCCGTGTATGTGATGCTGTTCCCGGAAGCCGCCTTGTCAATGTCCAGGATAGGCCCGCCGAAAAGCACCTTTTCCGGGGCGCTTTTGTCCTTGTAGGAGAAAACTACCTGATCCCCCTCGCGGATGGGCACCTTGGGCAGGAAGCGGTCGCTTGCCCTGGAGGCCACTGTAAACACCAGTTTCCGGGCCACCTGCTTGCTGTCCCCGCTCCAGGTCACCGTCCCCACCAGCTGGGACAGGTCGCGGTTATTGACCACCAGCTTTTTGTATTTCGTGGCCCCGCCTATAAACCAGTCAATCATACCGCCGCCTCCTTTCTTACGGGATTGTAAAAACCTGCCCCGCCCTTATCAGGTTGGGGTTGCTGCCGATCACCCCCTTATTGGCATTGTAAATCTTTGTGTACTGGCTGCCGTCCCCATAGAATTTCTTGGCGATATTCCAGAGGCAGTCCCCGGATACCACCGTATAAGTCTTGGGGGCAGGCTGGGTATTGGGCCGCTCCTTGAGGCCGCTGTCCTTTTTGGGGGCGGCTGCCTCCTGCTTGACCGTGGGCACGTTCAGGAAGCGGTACTCGGTCAGATCCAGGGTATAATATACGTCCTTATCGCCCTCCTTGTGGCTGTATTTCAAGCTGTCTATGGTCATGGCCAGGTTAAAGTCGCAGTCGCTGATGATCACCCGGATGGGCTGGGTCTTGGATTTCCACTTCTGCAGCAGCTTGATATATTCCATAGGCTCCCTGTCCGCATACCGGGCAAAGGGGGAGGAACGGGAGGGGAAGAAGCTGGAAAAGGAGCCGGTCAAAAGCCCCCTATGCCCCATAAGGTTTGCCTCCCCGATATTCAGCAGGGTAATGCGCTGGTTGTTATGGGGTTCCGTAAACTCGAACTCCTCCGGGTTTATGGGCAGCTCGAACATTTCCTCATGGTTATTATAGCTTAATTCTATGATACGTTCTTTCATGCCGCCCCCCCTTTACGCTGGCACAAGGTTCTCTATGGCCAGTATCACCTTTTTAGCCACCGCCTCGCCTATGCGGTCGATGTCGGCGTCCTCCCGCACAATGATCTGGTCTGCAAGCTTGGCAATGGTAAGGTGTATCACCGTGCCGCCCCTTTGGGGCTGGGCGGCGGCCCTGGCCACCTGCACACTTTCCTTATTGGGCAGCACCCGGCTGCCACGGGGCAGGTCTACCAGCTCCGGGCCTTTCTCGCCCACCCAGGTGGGGCCGCCCCGCCAGTTGTTGGTGCCCTCGGCGTTCGCGCCCACGCTGCCGCCCCCGCCACCGCCTCCGAATAGGCCCCCAAACAGGCCGCTCACTTTGCTGGATACCCAGGAAAGGGCGTCCGCCACAGAGGAGATAATGGGCTGGATGGCGTTCCAGACGTTCTGCACCACGCCCAAAATGCCGTTAAAGACAGTTTGCGTTACGTTGAAAAGCAGCTGGAACACGCTGATCGCCATGTCCAGTATGGGGGATATGACAGACCAAGCAGAGGAAAGCACGCTGGCAATCAGCGGCGCTGCCTGCCCTATGATCTGCTGTATCCACCCCATTTTGCTGCCCACAAACTCCAGCACTGTGCCCACCTTCTGGCCGATGCCGTCAAAGATGGTCTGGAACACAGGGGCCAGGGCCGATATGACCTGCCCGATGCCCTCCACCAGCCCGCCTATGACCGGGGCCGCCGCGCTTATGATAGAGCCTATTTGTGTGACTACCGTTTCCAGCACCGGCAGCACAGCCGGGATCACGGACTGCACCGTGTCCATTATGCTGGCAATGACCGGCATGACCGCCGTGCCCACCTGCTGGATGGCCCCCATGACCGCGCCGCCAAAGCTCATAATGGATGGCATAAGGGTCTGGAAGCCGCCCGCAATGCTGGCTATGACCGGCAGCACCGTGTCAAAGGCGCTCACCAGTGTGGGCATGGCTGCTGCCGCAAAGTCGATGGCCCCGCCTATGCCGCTTATGACCGCCTCCCCAAAGGAAACAAGATAGGGGGAAGCGGTTTTCAGCATGGAGCCCAGTCCCGAGGTTATCTTCCCAAAGGCTGGCCCTATTTTGGGCAGCAGGCCGTCAAAGACAGACGTGACAAGCCCGCCCATGCTGGAGGGCAAAATACCCTTGATACCGGCCTTTAGGCTCTTGACGATCTCGCCGCCCGCCGCCTTGATTTTCGGGCCTGCGGACTTGATGCCGGACTTTATCGCCCCCGGCAGGGAGGATAACACCCGCCCTATCATGGGGATGGCGTTGTTAAACAGGAAGGTGGAGGCCGTGTCCACCAGGCTCTGCATGGAGCCGGTCACGTCCCCGCCAATGGCCATATTGCCCAAAAGGTTCTGGGCAGCGGCTTTCATGGCTGAAAAAGAGCCGCTAAAGGTCTCGCTGGCCTCTTTTGCCGTGGTGCCGGTCACCCCCAGCTGGTTCTGTACGGCGTGGATGGCGTTGTACACGTCCGACAGGTTGTCGATATTGTACTCGGTGCCGGTCAGCTTCTGGGCGTCCTGCAGCAGCCGCTGCATTTCCTCCTTGGTGCCGCCATACCCCAGCTTAAGGTTGTCCAGCATGGTATAGTTTTGCTTGGCAAAACCCTGGTAGGCGTTCTGGATGGACTCCATGTCCGTGCCGAATTTGTTGGCGTTGTCGGACATATCGCCCATGGCCATGTCGGCCACCGTGGCGGCCTTGGCGGTATCCCCGCTTAAGCTGCCAATCAGGGAGGCCGAAAAGCTGGTGACCTGCTCCATGTACTCGTTGGCGGACAGGCCAGCCGTTTTGAAAGCCGAGGCGGCGTTCGCCTTGACCACGCTGGAGCTGTCCTTAAAGAGCGTGTCCACGCCCCCCAGGCTTTGTTCCAGCTTGGCCCCCTGGCTTACGGCCCCCATGGTGATGGTGGCGGCTGCCAGGGTCACGGGGATCACCACGTTTTTGCCTACAGCCGCAAGGCCGGACTTTATCTTGGAAAGCCCTGCCGTCACCCCGTCTTTCAGCTTCACCGTGGCATGGGCCACCAGCTTGCCTACAGACTTTACCTTGCTGGCCACGCCCTTTATCAGGGAGGTGGCCCCGTCCTTGAGTTTCACAAAGGGGCGGGCCACCAGCTTGCCCACCCCTTTGACCTTATTGCTTACATTGCGTATTTTGTCGCTGGCAGCGTCCTTAAGGGCCGCTGCCATGACGATTTTCTTTCTTAGAGGCTGGGCCTTTTGCTTTAGGCTCTCCATAGCCTTATGGGCCGCCGTAGCGTCCAGCCGTGCCGTGCGTTTTTTATCCCAGGTGGCCTGCAGCTCCTGCTTGGTCTTGGCCACGTCCTGCCGGAAAGCGCTCTGCTCCTGGCGTATGCTGCGCAGGGTGGCCGACATATTGTCCTTGATGGAAATAGCGCCCTTGATAACGCCCAATCAGCCACCCCCTTTTGTGTCAATCTGGAACATGGCGGCCCTGTCCTCCAGGGCCTTTTCCATGGACGCAGCATAAAAGAGCCGGGATTCACGGTCTAGGCTCAAAAACCGTTCCGCATCCCACCCCTTTTGTATGTAGTAGTGCAGCAGGTACGCATCGCCATCCTGGGTTATGAGTTTTTTAACTCTTTTACCGCCGTAACGTCTTTGCCCTGGCCGCCAATGACACCGCTCAGCTTCATGACCGCCGCCGCGATCTGGTTCAGCTCGAATATTTCAAAGATGTTCATGATATCCAAAGGCTCGTGCAGGGTGCGCTCCTCTGGGGGGAGGTCGGCCTCGGCTTCCATGATCTCCTTGGCAGCGGCCCTTAAGTCCGGCTCAACCATAGCCAGATAAACGCCGTACTTGTCGCTGCGCCCCCTGTCTGTGCTATCGTCAATCTCGTTACATTCCGCAATCTCGTTGTAGGTCAGGCTGCGGATGGTGATATCCTGTTCCAGGCTGGGCACATGGAGCACCTGCTTTTTGTGCGCCTTTTTGGCCTGCAGCCGCTGCATGGCCTTGCGGGAAAATTCAGCCAAAAGGCTCTTTTTATTTTCTGCCACTGTAAGTACCTCCTAAATTATGCGATCTTGTCCAGGTTCACAAGGTCGGACGGGGTAAAACCGCCACTTACCTCCTGTTCGATAATAGCGCCCTTTTCCATACTGATAAGGGGCAGCTCGTTAAACCAGATATTATCGCAGCTGTAGCGCTCGATCTGCCCGCCCACGGCGTCCGGGTCTGCCAGCTTGGTAATGATCTGGCTGCGCTGGTCGATGCCCTTTTTCCAGTTCTCAAACACGGCGTTATACCGGGAATACACCTTTTTGGTGGTGAGGGTCAGCTCACCCTTGAGGCCGGTCATTTTGCTGTCCACGTCCAGGCCCAGCTGCACGTCCTCCCGGTTGGCAGTTATTTTCAGCTCCACCTTGGACAGCTCAAAGATTTTCTCGCCATCCACCCACACCTCGCCCCAGGTGCCGGAAAGGGTCTTATTTCCCCTGATTTTGCTCATGCGCTTTCCTCCTTTCGCTTACAAAACTTGCGCTTGTGCAATGTTTTCTACATATTGCACACCAGGCTCAAATCTTCCATGGCGTCCACAAATTTGACGTTGCTGGAAATAAAGACCTTGGAGCCGGTGTTGTACTTGGCAATGTCAATGTCGCTCATATCGGTGGTGTTGATGCCCTTGCTCTCGATATACCGCCGCTGCTCTTCGATATCCACAGCGGCGGTATTGTCAAAGCTGCGGTCGAGCACATTGCCCTCCAGGGACTTCTGATAGGCCCGGATGGCCGCCACAAACGCCTGCTTGTTGTCATAGTCGTTGATGACCTTGCCCACATAGGCGTCCTCAAAGGTGCTGCGGATATCGTCCTGGTACAAGTCCACCCCTTCCATGATCTTGATTTTGGAAAATTCCTCGCCATGCTCGGGGGTAAAGGTGGTCAGGCTGTTCACGCCCCGGCCTATCTTGTATTTCTCGCTGTCAAAGACGATCACCAGCTCCCCCTTGTCGATCCGTTCGTCCGGGTCGTCCGGCACGTCCGCGCCCACGATGTCCGAGAGCACAAAATAGGTGCTGCTGCGGGCCAGGGAAAGCCCCGCCAGCACCCCGGCTATCCGGGCGCAGTATTCAGCTGTGGAGAAAGCCTCCCCGCCCAGGGTGCTCTGGATATTGCCCGTGGTAAGGTTGATAATGCCCTCATGGTCGGCCACGCACTCCGGCAGCACGGCCTTAAAGGTTTTGTGGTCTTTTTCCCGCTGTTCCTTGATCCAGGCGGAGACCAGGGGCTTTTCCTCCTCCGTGATACCCGGCACCGTGAGATAGTTCCATTTCAGGTCACGCAGCTTTTTAAGCCAGGGGGACAGGCTTTCCACGTTGGTGGGCACCTTCACCACAATGACCTTGTAGGGGCCGCCCTCATAGAGCAGCTTGAGATATTCATAATTGCGCTGGGTAAACTGGGAAAAGTCCACGCCCAAAATGCTTTTATAAATACTTACAGGCTGCCCGCCCTCGGTATCATCCTTGAGGATAACGGCCACAATGCCGCGCTCACTGCGCTGGATGGCGGTTAGGCCCTTAGTCTTGAAAATGATATTGATCTCAGGCAATCCCATTGCCTCACGTCCTTTCTTTGTTGCTTATATGAATATCCAGCTCCTCCATAAGGGGCGGCTGGGGCGCTTCCTGGATGCTGTCCCGGAAACTCAGGGTAAAGGTGCAGTGCAGCACCCTGTCCACCACCTTAAGGGAAACCTCCGGCACCGTAATGGCCCGGGCCTCGCCCCCGTCCGTAAAGCGGAACACGGGCCGCACCGCCCCGTCCACCTCCTGGCCCATGCGCAGGTATTCCCCGTTGCTTTCCGAGGCCGTATGGAGGGCGGCGTCCACCAGCACCCGGCGGTCTGTGTGGTATGCGCTGGCCGTGGTGTTGGCGGCGGGGACGATATCCAGAAAGATATAGTCCTCTATATCCGGCTCCGGCGCGTCATGCCGGGTTTTGGGTATTTCCTCGCAGAAAACGTCAAAGGCCGGATACAGGCCCTTAAACAGCCCCACAAGGCTTTCTTTTATGCTTTCAAAGATAGTGGACGCCACGTCCCGCCTCCTTTCCTTATAGGTCGTGTGTGCTGATAAAATCATCCAGCCAGCCCTGCAGGAAACCAGGCAGGCGGGCCGCCACCTCCTCCAGGGACAGCTGCATCATGTGCTTGCCGGGGACAAAACCCCGGCCCCCGCGGGTTCGGTGGCCGTATTCCACAGGCTCGGCATAGTCCACATTGGTATAAACCTCTATGTAATACTCGCCGCCAAACCGCTTGATTTTCCCCACTTTCCAGCTATCTTGTAA
>Ga0137306_102456_pt1 | contig 15492 bp, 14 predicted proteins | sample Inofroosms_March_FD_97187 | JGI IMG/M metagenome (GOLD analysis project Ga0137306, IMG submission 97187) | Mouse cecal microbial communities from Vienna, Austria - N-Acetylneuraminic and N-Acetylglucosamine D2O microcosms_March | ecosystem: Host-associated > Mammals > Digestive system > Large...
TTCATAGAAACGGTCTGCAGGTTCGCTGAGCTTAGTTACAGCCAGATCCTGTCCATCACCGATCGAAAGACCTAAAAGACTGTATAGTTCTTTTGTAGTTTCAAAATGCACAGCGTCCATATCAGCGGTGCCGGCTGCATGCTCTGCAGACATGTTGGAAGACTGCGTGGTGTCATTTTGGACGGGCATACTGTCAGCCTGTGCCTTGTTTTGGGCAGCCGTTTGCGGAGAGTGTCTGTGGCCTTGTGCAGACGAGCTGTATGGCTGTGCGAGGCTGGAGGGATCAATGCTGGAGGCCTGTGTGATATGGATGAGTCCGCTGCTGAAAAAAATCAAGAAAGCGGCACCTAAAATGCTGTGGGGAGCTGTCCGTTTTTGCGTATGGTCTAAAATATTTGAAAATCGGTCTTTGATCTGTTTTGTGCGGACTGCGTAGCCGGTAGAAAGGATCGGATGTAATGCATTGTGTTCTGAAATGCAGGCCAGGATAACTTCGCTGTATGCTTTTCTCTGCTCGAAAGACAATCCGTTTAATACTTCTTCATCACAGGATTTTTCCAAATCGCAGTCTGCCATAGAGTGCATGATCCAGACAAGGGGATTGAACCAGTGCAGTACGTGGACGAAAGTAAACAACAGTTTGTACCAGATATCTTTTTGTGCGTAGTGGATCAGTTCGTGCTTTAGTATAAAATAAAGATCTTCGGGTTCGTAGCATTCTTTGGGAAGAATCAGACATGGATGTATGATTCCGGCGAGAAACGGCGCTGTGTCAGCATGGGGCCGCAGCTGTATGTCAGGCAGTTTCTTTATGCCTGCTTCGGCAGCGATCTGTGCAGCAGTCTGGAGCAGTTGGTCAGAGCATGGTATTTTCTGCGCTGCCAGTTTTTTGTGAAATATAATGCAGCAGACGATATGGTATGCGGCAAAAACCATGGCACCAACAGCCCATATTAATAAGAACAGCTGATTTGTGTCATAGGCTCTGTGGGTTAAGACCCGATCAGGCTGCGTAATATACTGCATAAATGGATGCCTGAAGTATGGCCTTTGATTTTGTGAAGGGATGGGCTGGGTTTGTTCTTTTGCAGTTTGTTGATCGGAACGTCTGCTTTGGCCTGTCTGTTGGCTGGATATAGACTGATTAGACAAAGTAATATCGGACAAATGATTGCCGGATGAATCCTTTGCAGATGAACTTTCGCCGGATAAAGTACCGCCGGATAAAGTACTGCCGGATAAAGTGTTATCGGTAAAGTTTTTTAACGGAATATGCAGTGTCCACGGGCGGACAGGGCTGTTGACAGGTATTAGAAGGCGCAGGGATATTAGAAGCCATATTGTTTTGCGGTATTTTGACTGATATCTGCCTTTTAATGGCCTGGACAGAAGACAGACAGCGAGTATGACGATGCCTGCAGATAGAGATGTCTGCAGCAATCCGGTTAATGTAATCATTTTTTGCCCTCCTGTTCGTTTAAATAGTCCCTTAATTCTTGCAGGTCATGTTCTGAAATGCGGTTTCCCTGGTATAATCCGGCAACCAGCTTTTGTATGGAATTGCCATAGAGACGGGATAAGAAAGTCTGGCTTTCTGCCAGCTTGTATTCTTCTTCTGAAATGACTGCGGTATAGTAATTAGTGCGTGTTGACCTGTCACAGCTGACAAAGCCTTTCTGTGCCAGTCTGGATAGTGCGGTCATAAGGCTGGATAGTTTCCAGTCTTTAATGCCGTGCAGTCTCTCCAAGATTTGGTTCGACGTGCACGGAACAGGATTTTTCCATAGTATTTTCATGATTTCTAATTCAGCATCGCCTAGTTTTTTCATCGAAGGTCACTTCCTTATATGATTTGATAACATTATACAATGTGATAATGGATTTGTCAACTTTATATTTAAGGTATATACGGATGATTTTTGGGAGAAAAGTTCAGCTGTTTCTGTCCATGTGTGGTGAGCTTTTAAGTGTATTTCAATGATGAAAGCTTCTTCTGGCGTTAAATGTTTTATGGCATCAGTGATCAGCATGAGCTTAAATTCATCACTACTGCATGAATGTTTCGAAATTGAATTAGAATATGTATCGTGATAATTTTTCTGGAAAAGAAGTTTGTTCTGAATTGTGTCAAAGTCGTGCAGAAATTGTTTTAGCTGTGCTTCTGTCATTTTGTGTTACATGCTTCCTTCTTTTGGAATGGCCTCTAGGTCGTCTGTTATAGTTTACCTAAACAAACAAGTATTCCAGATAATCAAAAACCGTATGCATTCTGGGAGAGTTTTTAATAATTCCCAGATAAACCGTCTCTTGAAATCCGGCCTTTTGGATCAAAGGTGAAGCAGACAGATCCAGTCCCATCGGGTACTCTGCCGTTTCGGCATGATAAACGGCAGAGCTGTCTAAAAGCAGTTCTTCGGAATTATCTTCCAAAATCTCAGTGTTTGTTACAAAATAAGGCGCAAGCTGCTGATGCAGGGCGGGAACTTCCTCTGCCAGCAGTTTGTCCAGGTTATATAGATAGCCGTTCTGGGAAAAGGCATCAAAGGCTTCCTTATTCATAAGTGCCACATCCAGCTGCTCTGCGTCGATGGAGGCCAGAATCTTCAAGCGGGAGGCATAGGTGTATTCGTGATAAATGCTGTTTTCATCATCTGTCAGGTACAGACCGGAATACAGCCGGAAAGTGTTTGCATTCGTGTTCAGATTCTGCGCGGTTAAAAAACGGCTGCTTAATTCTTCTGTCAGAGTTTCTCCGACGGCAACGTTAACCAGCGCGGTATATAGCACAGTGTCTTTATGGGTGAAGTGGCCGTATACAGCGTATAGGGCAATATACAAAGCAATAGCTGCAGCTGCAAGGGGCAGTTTGTAATAGTCCCACAGATACTGCAGGCAAAACTGCAATTTTGCTTTTCCGTGCAGGTTCTGCATGAAAGGACGTGCTTGTGATTGCTTTATTTTTTGCGATTTTTTCTCTTTTTCTGGATGTTTTTGCGCTGACAGCATAACCTTCTCCTTATACGAATTTCTTTTTTGTGAAATGTGTTTGGAAACTGGAACCAGATGTTACAAGTGCGGCATGCCTGCAGTCGTTTTCTGCGTACTGGTATCTTCTTCCTGTGCCTGGCACATCAGCAGGATATTGGAAAGCAGGTAAGAGCAGAGCAGTGCGCACAGTCCTTCGCCGAATATGACAGCAGGGGTGAAGATATTGATTACCACAAAGAGCATGGCAAAATAGATGGCAGCCATAAGTACTGTGCACAGTAAAAAACGCATGCCAATGAAGAGTGCGTTTTTAAACATGGCAGGAATGGTATTGTCAAATCTTGCCAGCAGCGGAAAGATGTACATTAGGATAATGGCATAGGCGGCAAGGGCCACAAGGAATACAGCAGTTCCGATGGTCCAGATTGTATTTTCAAACCGCATATGGTAAAAGACATATCCGTCGAAAGCAAAGACGATGCCGGCTGCAAGAAGAATCAGCCAGATTTTTGTGGCCTGTTTGAAGTTTTCTTGAAAAGAACGGAAAAAGGCGGCGGTAATGTTCCCTTCTTCGTTTTTGGCAATTTTCAGCGTGACATAGAACAGGGCTGTGGTGGAAGCGCCAATGGTAACGACTGGCAGGCAGCAGATAAACCACAGGATGTTTAAATAAGCGCTGTAGGCAATTTTAGTGATAAAACGCATGATGGGACTGTCCGGGTTGAAAAATTCGCTCATAAGATTCCTCCTCCAATGAAAATATATAAAATGTAAATCCTGCTATTATTATAATGCATAAAATTAATTTGTCAAATGCAAAAAGAAAGAATCCGGTCAGAATAAAGTCAAGACGGAATATTTCACAATTTTTTGTGCAAAATTTTGTTTGAAAATAACAAATGCACGAAAAATAAGGTGTAAATGACAAAAATAAGATTGACAGAATATAAAAATTCTGGTATATTAACAACAACAAAACTGAGACGTAGTTTTACAAATGTACAATTCTGATGCCGTATATATTTGCAAAAGAAAGATGTGAGGCTGCGGAAAAGGTTTCAAAAAGAAAGGAGGAAAATATGAAAACAAATGGAACAGCTGTTTCTGCACAGAAACGGGACACAGGAAAGGGCGGATTGCATAGTGTGTTTCTTTATGTTACACAGCACTGGCAGTTATATGTAATTTTCCTGTTGCCGGCATTGGCACTTACCATCATTTTTAGGTATATTCCAATGGGCGGCATTGCAATTGCATTCCAGGATTATAATCCGTTTGCAGGTATTCTTGGAAGCGAATGGGTGGGGTTTAAGTATTTTCAGAGATTTTTATCCTCACCAGATTTTCTGACGTATCTGGCTAACACATTAAAGCTGAGTATTTACGGCCTTTTATGGGGATTTCCGGTGCCGATTCTGCTCGCTTTTCTGCTGAACCGGATTGAGAGCAAGGGGCTGAAGCAGAAAATCCAGCTTGTGCTTTACATGCCGAATTTTATCTCGGTAATCGTATTGTGCGGTATTGTAAGAATCCTCTTGTCCGTGACAGGGCCGGTGAACATGCTGCTGGGAAGCCAGATTAACTTTATGACGATGCCGGAAGCATTCCGTACTATTTATATTGCCAGCGGCATCTGGCAGGGAGCAGGCTGGGCATCCATTATGTACACGGCTTCCTTATCAAATGCCAGCCAGGAGCTGAAGGAAGCGGCTGTGATTGACGGCGCGAATATCTTACAGCAGATTCAGGCAGTAGAATGGCCGGCAATTAAGGATATGGTAGTGATTCAGTTTATCCTGCAGGCAGGGAATATCATGAGTATCGGTTTTGAAAAAGCCTATGCACTCCAGACTGACCTGAATATGGGTACATCAGAAATTATTGCTACATATGTGTATAAAAAAGGTCTTATAGACGGGGATTACAGTTTTTCAACGGCGGTAGGCCTGTTTAATACTGTGATTAACGTTATACTGCTGATTTCTGTTAACAAGATTGTCGAGAAGATGAATGACGGCAAGGGATTATAAGGAGGAGCAAAATGAAAAAGAAAAGCAGATTTGCCAGATATTCCATGCAGGATAAGGCATTGCTCATAACCGGATACATACTGCTCGGTCTGTTTGTCGTTGCCATTATTATCCCTATGATTTATATCATCGTGGCATCTTTTATGGATCCGATTACGCTGCAGAATAAAGGAATTACATTTGATTTTGAAAAATGGACGCTGACAGCGTACAATAGGGTTATGTCCAATGCGCAGATCTGGGTTGGGTTTAAGAATGCTGTGATATATTCAGTTGTATTTACTGTGGTATCTGTATTTATTACGCTTCTTGCTGCATATCCGATGTCTAGGGCAGATTTTAAGGGAAAGGGTTTTTTTAATACAATCTTTGTAATCACAATGTTTTTTGGGGGAGGGTTAATTCCGACCTACTTATTAATCAGCAACCTGGGTCTTTTGGATAGCATGTGGGCGATTATCCTTCCAGGGGCGTTCAGTGTATGGAATATGATTATAGCGCGTACTTATTATCAGGGTATTCCAGGAGAACTGCAGGAAGCTGCGGAAGTAGACGGGGCGAATGAGATTACATACTATTTCAAGATTCTGCTTCCGGTATGTACACCAGTCATTGCGGTGCTGGCATTGTGGCAGTTCGTTGCGATGTGGAACAGCTATTTTGATGCGATGATTTATCTGAATGATTCGGCAAAGCAGCCGTTACAGCTCGTGCTTCGTTCCATTCTCATTCAGAACCAGCCGGAAGCCGGCATGATCGCTGATATGCAGAGTACGGCAGAACGTGCACAGCTGGCAGAGCTTTTGAAATATGCGACAATCATCATTTCAAGCCTGCCGCTGTTAGTTATGTATCCGTTCTTCCAGAAATATTTCGATGCCGGCATTATGGCAGGTTCTGTAAAGGGCTAGAGGGTATAATCGCAAAGCATGACGGCAGTTACTGGAATTTGAATGCCTGCATGCAGCCTGCAATCAGGAATTTTTGATATGGAAAAAGAAAAGCACAGAATAAGGAAAGGGGACAACTATGAAGTATCATCAGATTATGAAACGTATGATGGCAGTGGCGCTGGCAGCCAGCATGGCAGTAACGGCTGCAGGATGCGGCAGCGGCGGGGATAAGGGGCCTCAAAGCGGGGCGGTGCAGGAAGTAGATACCGCTGATCTGGAATTTCCGCTGAAAGAAAAAGCTACGCTTACCGGTTTGATCAGTTATCCGGCAAATACGGAGTCTGAACCGAATAACAGGACAATTTTTAAGCGTCTGCAGGAAAAGACCAATGTAGAAATCAGCTGGACGGCAATCCAGGGAGACCAGTGGGGAGACAAGATTAAGCTTGCTATGGCAAATAAGAGCTCATTGACGGATTTTGTCTTTTCGGCAGGATTTGGCGATAGCGATCTGCTGAAATACGGCGAGCAGGGAGTGATTATTCCGCTGGAAGACTATATCGACAAATATATGCCGAATTTAAAAGCAGTATTTGACAAATTTCCGGAATACAGAACTATGAGTACCGATACAAATGGGCATATCTGGGCGTTTCCATGGATCGAGCAGCTTGGATCCGGGAAGACAGCAATCCAGACAGTCGGCGCTATGAGTTTTATTAATAAAAAGTGGATGGATTTCCTCGGGCTGGAAATGCCGGAAACGGTAGATGAATTTGAGCAGGTTCTGCTTGCATTCCGTGATAACGCTTCAAAGCTTCAGGCAGAGTTTAACATTGACGGAAGCATCATCCCGATGTCTTGTATTTTAAATGGCGGCGAGGATCCGGCGATTCTCATAAACGGCTTTGGTGAAGGCTACGGCGATGCTGACAGCGGCAGGCATATTGCGGTTACAGATGATTTGAAGGTAATCTGCTCTGCCACGCAGCAGGGATTCAAAGATGGGATTGCATGGCTGCATGAACTGTATGAAGAAGGACTGATTGATCCGGAAGCTTTTACACAGGAATGGTCTACATATGTATCGAAAGGAAAATCCGGCCGCTACGGCGTATGCTTTACCTGGGATGTCGGAAACATTGATAATATAGCGGACTGGGTGCCGCTGCCGGCTCTTACAGCCGATACAAGAAATATTACACCAGCGAACGGTTCTTTTACAAGTGGATATGACCGGGGCCGCTGTGTTGTCACTTCGATTGCTAAAAATCCGGCACTGGTATGCGCATGGATTGATCAGATGTATGACCCGTTCCAGTCTCCGCAGAATAACTGGGGTACTTACGGCGAGGATGATGAATTTGATATTTTCGTACTCGGTAAAAATGAAAAGGGAGAAGATATGCTTCAGCATGCGCCGCTGGGAGATGCGTCTCCGGTAGAAGTACGTGAAGCGGAGAATGTAGCAGGTCCTCTGGCAGTTCTGGATGAATACTATGATGTATATGTAACCTGCCCGGATGATGCACAGTATCGTCTGGACTGGATTGAAGAACTGTATACACCGGATATGAACACAAAATATGTATATCCAAACGTATTTATGAGCAGGGAAGATACCGAAAAGATTTCCAACCTGCAGGCGGATATTCAAAAGACAATCAATGCAAAGAAATCGGACTGGATTATGAACGGTTTTACAGATGCTGACTGGGATCAGTTCCTGAAAGATCTGGATGCCTATGGTCTGGAAGAATATCTGTCTATTTTCCAGAAATATCTGGATTCTTATTATGAAGAAGGCAGCGGAGATGAAGCTTCGGATTCCGGTGCAGATGCAGAAGCTGGTACAGATGCAGAAACTGGTACAGGAACGGATGCAGAATAGTATCTGCAGCAAAACTGTGTAGTTATGAATTGTAATGAAATCAGGGCATAGGAACTGTCCTTGGAGCACTGCCGTATTAAGAAAAGGCGAAAGACTTCTTTCTTGATCTTAATGCGGCAGTTTTTTTTACTATGTAAATTTCCTGCATTATTTGCAAGAGTATGACAGGACAGGATTTTAGGAGGAGATGAGCATGACAAGTCAGACATTGCGGGAAGCCCGTAAATACGAAGAGGCTTCAGAAAAACTGATAAAAGAAGAAGAAAAACCAGCATTTCATCTGGCGGCAAGGACTGGATGGATGAATGACCCGAATGGATTTTCCTATTACAAAGGGGAATACCATATGTTTTACCAGTATTATCCGTACGATTCCCAGTGGGGGTCCATGCATTGGGGACATGCCGTGAGCAGCGACCTTCTGCACTGGAAACATCTTCCGGCAGCGCTGGCTCCGGATGAGTTTTATGACAGGGACGGATGCTTTTCGGGGAGTGCGGTGGAACTTGATGACGGCAGGCAGCTTTTGATGTATACCGGTGTGGTAAGGGAACGCCAGAGAAACGGGGGCATCAGCGAAGTACAGACACAGTGCATTGCGGTCGGTGACGGAATGGATTATGAAAAATATGAAAAAAATCCGGTACTGGATGAGTCAGACCTGCCGGAAGGCTGCAGCCGGTTTGATTTCCGCGATCCGAAAATATGGCGCAAGGACGACGGTACTTACTGCTGTATCATTGGAAACCGTCCGGCGGATGGCAGCGGCCAGATTCTGCTGTTTACAAGCCCGAACGGCTTTCAATGGGATTATAAAAGGGTATTGTGCACAAACAGTAACCGGTTCGGCCTGATGTGGGAATGCCCGGATTTTTTTAAGCTGGATGGAAAATGGGTGCTTCTGGTCAGCCCGCAGGATATGATGCCTAAGGGATTTGAATACCACAACGGAAATGGCACGCTGTGCCTGATTGGTGATTATGATGAAAAGACAGACCGCTTTACGGAAGAATGCAACCAGTCTGTCGATTATGGAATTGATTTTTATGCGCCGCAGACAGTACTGGCACCGGACGGGCGGCGTATCATGATTGGCTGGATGCAGAACTGGGATACCTGCAGCCTGCGCATGTCAGATCATCCGCTGTGGTACGGGCAGATGAGCCTGCCGAGGGAGCTGTCCGTAAAAAACGGAAGGCTGTACCAGCAGCCGCTGCGGGAGCTTTTGAAAATGCGTCAAAATAAGACGGTACATGAAAAGGTATCGGTAACAGGCGTGGTCCGGTTAGACGGGGTAAAAGGCCGCAGGGTGGATATGGAGCTTACGGTACGTCCGAAAGACAGTGAACAGATGTACCGGAAATTTGCAGTCCGCTTTGCCCAGAATGAGGAGTTTTATACATCACTGAGTTTCCGGCCGTCGGAATCGATTTTAAAGATTGACCGGAAATTTTCAGGGTCCAGAAGGGCCATTATCCACCAGCGCAGAAGCATGGTGAACGGCAGAAACGGGGAACTGAAGCTGCGCATGATCCTGGACCGTTTCAGTGTGGAAGTATTCGTGAATGATGGGGAACAGGTGATGACCGCAACGATGTATACGGAGCAGGAAGCAGATGGGATTTCCTTTTTTGCGGATGGGGAAGCAGTGATTGATGTGGAAAAATATGATCTGGCCTGATGGCGTCAGATCTGGGCGGGCGGTCAAAAAGATGGACTTCCGGCTCAACAGTTATGCCCGGGGATGAAGGCAGGACTTTTGCGGACGCTCTGCTGCACGGAGTTTGATTCTTCGCTGGAGCGAGTATGTGAACATGGTGCAGCAGCCATCCAGTCTGTGTAACGCAGGTTGTTTGTTAAAGAACTGTATGCAAATAACCTATGCCGTTTGCATACAGTTATTAAGAAGCGGCACCGCTTTCTGATATCATTGTATGCGGCAGGCGAGCGGGTATCAAGAACACGCTGCGTGAGATTTTTTCAAGGGCAGAGTGATTGCGCGTAACGGTTCAGGAAGGGTGCATTCTGATCAAAGTTAATCTTCCGTCGACTCCCTGTAAATCAGTCTTGTTTCCGTATAGACCCTGCGGTAGTTCATAGAAGGGTCCTTGATTCTGGACAATAGTAAATGAACCGCTGAAAATCCCATAATCTGGCTGTGGATATGTATGGTAGTCAGTGTTGGTGAGGTAATCCTTGACTCCTGGGAATCATCAAAGCCACACAGCCAGACATCTTTTGGCACACAGATGCCAAGCTCTTTAAATATGAGCAGCACGTCTATGGCAACAAAGTCATTTGCGCAGATAAAGACATCCGGAAGGGAATCCAGGATTTGTATTCGTTCTCTGAGATATTTCCGGTATTCTTTTGGGGAGGGATATTCAGAGGTATTTATACTGCCTGTGATGCAGTATTCTTCCAGACAGGAAAGTCCGCACAGATACATGGCATTCCGGTATCCTAAAAAGCGCTCAAAAAATGACTGGCAGTGCATGCAGTTTCCGATATATCCGATTGTTTTTTTGCCGCGTTTTGCCATTTCATGAACAAAGACATGGATATTGGACTGGTTGTCCATACTGAGTACATCAGCCTTCAGCGGTTCTCCAAGACCGGTTGCAGGAGAATCTACGAAAAGGAGGGGGGTGCCAAGTCCGCATAGCATGGAACAGTATTTTGGGTCAAACATTTCCACACAGATGATGCCGGCAGTCTTTTCCATGTTATAGGAACTTGGCAGCTGCAGATTTCGGATTTCATTTTCCTGGATGCGGTGCATGGTAAAGGTGTAGCCGGAATCCGAAATTCCGCGTTGGAAATTATCAAGCATGGTGGATGCAAAATGTGAATTGCCGATAAAATTGGCAGTAAGCAGGGCAATTTCGTTTTTTTTCAATGGCAGTGTGCAGCCTGGATCTGCACCGGGGATTCCTATGCCTGGAATGTTTACGTAAGAAAACTGTTTATATCCCATTTCGATGGCTTTCTTTAAGACTTTTTCCCTCGTAGCATCAGCAAGGATTCCGGTATTATTGATGGCTTTGGACACTGTATTCCGTGAAAGGCCAAGCGCATCTGCGATATCTTGTATGGTAATTCGTTCGGCCATGGTATCTCGCTTTCTTTTTGTTCATTTTTTATGTGGCATTATATGTTACAATGTTTTTATTATAATGGACAAACTGTATACTGTCAAACCAAAGAAAAAAGCCTTTTGGTAAAATATACGGCCTAATAAAACTACAAAAATAAAAATGTGCAAATATAAAATTAGGAGATAGAATCGTAAAAAGATAACAAGCGAGCAGTTGAACATATGTAAGATATATATTATAGTATGAATACAAGATGTTAGAATGAAGGTAAATATTCGGATCGGAAGGAGAAAACCATGGAAAATTATGACGTGACAGCATTAGGAGAACTATACCATATGGCTGCTTCCCAAAGATGCAAAGAGGCCTGCTGATCAAAGGACTATGGATGGGAGGTTGATGTCCTGGATGAAAGAAATTACAAGGCAGAGATAGAAATCAGCCCTTTGCCGGAATATGCATGTGCAGATACCCCGGTACTGTACAGGATACTGAAAAACCTGATTGATCATGCAATAAAACATGGAGATATTTCTGACAGATTTTAAGTATCATTCAGGAGAATTTGAAATCATGCTATAAATAAAAGTATAACACAAGCAAACCAGAATGATAAGCAGATTTCAAAATCTATCGAAAAATTTTTTAAAAGATTCCATATCTCCTCGGCATTGAAAGCATCTAATGCTTATAAAAAAGGCATTCACAAGGGACAGACTCTGTTTTCGGTGCTTTTATCTGGGAGACAAATATTGGTGATTATCCACAATAGCACTAGAGCGTGTTTGAAAAATCATTCCTGCCAACTGCACGCCTCACAGAAAGCATTTTTCAAATACGCTCTGAAGCTGTGAATTGGCGAACTGTGGGTTTTATTTATGCCTTCCACCCAGCAGATCAATCAGCCCGTCATAATCACATACCGGATTTTTCTTCTGCGCGATCTGAACCAGCTTCAGCCCAAGGATCTGATACATTCTGCAGTCTTCTTCATTTAAGCAGTCCAGATGCTTTTGCACTGTATGGATGTCATTGCGTTCAATTGGGCCGGTCAGTGCCTTCACGCAGTCATTTAAAAGTATATTTTCAATATTCTGCCGTACGAGACGGGCAGAGGCCTGCACTGCTTCTTCTCTTGTAAAGCCGCATTCTTCCAGCAGACGGTATCCTGTGTCCAAGACGGCAGCTACTTGATTGCTTAAAATGCTTGCGGCAGCATGATATCTGGGCTTGCAGTTTCCGTCAATCCGGCATACGGTGTTGCCTAATCGGGTGAACAGGCTGGATACGGCCTGTACGGCAGATTCTTCTCCCTCAATCGTGAAAAAGGAGTGCCTCAGCTGCTCGTAAGAGGAGAAACGGCTGTTAAATGGCAGCATGGGATGGAGCGAGCAGCCGCAGGCTCCGGTATCTTCGATGCCGTCGAATGCGCTGGAAGGCATAGCGCCGCTGCAGTGGCATATGATCTTTTGTTCCAATGGGAGGCGGCGGAGTGTCTCCCATGTTTTTAAAATAATGCTGTCCGGCGTGGTCAGAAAGAGCAGGCTGCTCTGGGCAGCAAGATCCTTTAGATCTGAGAAGCTGTCTGTGCTGGTAAATTGTGCCGCGCTGTCGGCGGCTTCTTTTGAGATGTCGTAAAAGCCGGCGGTTTTGACGCCTGATTCTGATAAATATTTTCCAAGAGAGCAGCCGACACGGCCTGCGCCTATGATTCCTATGACCATGATCGTATTTCCTTTTCTGCCTGCGGAGGCAGGACTTTTCATTGTTTTTGTTTATATTAGCATATGTATGCGGAATAAGGTTGTTTTTAAGTGAAAACAATCTATAAAAACTTTTTTCAAATAAATGCATAATATTAAGGAAAATGGTAATTTATAGAGATGGTGCAGAATGGGTTACGTGTCACGCATATCAAAATCTTTCAAGCATGCGTTAGTCCTTCCGCTTGCGCATGAATCAAAATACATTCTGTTTAGCGACTGTCACAGAGGAGACGGCGGCGCGGCTGATAATTTTCAGCAGAATGAATTTATTTATCTGGCAGCGCTTCGATATTATAAGTGCCGCGGCTATACTTATCTGGAGCTTGGGGACGGTGACGAGCTGTGGGAAAGCCGTTCTATCGAAAAAATAAAGGAAATACACGCACACAGCTTTGAACTGCTCCAAAAGTATTCGGATGAGGAACGCTTGTATGTCATATATGGCAATCACGATATGGTAAAGAAGGATGAGCCTGGTTTTTATCCGGCGATCATACTAAAAGATTCGCTTGGGAAAAAGGATATTTATCTGACGCATGGGCATCAGGCGGGCATTATGAACAGCACGTTTTGGAAGGTAAACCGTTTTTTGGTACGTTATTTATGGAAAAATCTAGAGCTTTTAGGGGTGCCTGATCCTACCAGCGCAGCAAAAAATAATATCAAAAAAGACCAGACAGAAAAGCGTCTGGCAGGCTGGGCCGCAGATCATGATGTGCTGCTTGTTACGGGGCATACCCACCGGCCGATGGCGGGAACGAGAAAGTCGCCTTATTTTAATACCGGCAGCTGTGTGTATCCGGAGGAAATTACCGGGATTGAGATAGAACATAGGTGCATCACGCTGGTAAAATGGTCGCTTGGAACGAGGGATGACCAGACTGTTTATGTATATAGAGAAGTGCTGGGAGAAAAGATTTGTATTGATGAATATGTATAATGGCCTTTTGAAACAATGCAGTTTTACCAAGACAGGGGATTAATTTTCCCTGTCTTTGTACGTTTTTTCTGGTTGCAATTTGCATAATACCATGCTATAATAGTAGCCGGACGCTTTTGGAATGAGCCTTGAAACGCTGGAAAATAAGCAGATTTTCTTATTTGAGAAAAGCGGTTTTTTATCATCCGGCGGTTGCAGGTGTAAGGAAAGGAGGATTTGCTGTGAAAGTAAGATCATCAGTTAAGCCGATTTGCGATAAATGCAAGGTAATTAAGAGAAAAGGAAGTATCCGAATTATCTGCGAAAATCCAAAGCACAAACAGCGCCAGGGCTGATCTGGTGCTGTCAGCAGGCAGACAAGCAGATTCTGTCTGATTGAATGTCTGTTTGATTGAATGAAAGTGGTCAGGCTTTCATAATATGCGTACATGCGTTATTATAATGCATGGGATGCATTTGATATTATGTGCGGCTGTCAGCAGGGGATTTACAATAGCGGCATGTCCAGAAGGCTGCAGTTATTTTTATAATTCTTCTGCTGATTCATAATAAACAGCGGACACTGCTGTGCCGTGTATCTTTAATGCCGAGAAGATACTGGTAAATAGTGTCAGCCGCCCCGCAGGGGCGGTTTTAGGGCGGATAGGCTTATGCACACATTTCAGGCCGGCACTGCCGGAGCTGCATAAGGGTATTTAGCCATAACTTATCACAAACCAGGATTATTGAAAAATGCGCTTGTTTTTCAATAATGTATACTAATTTAAGAATTATGGAGGTGTAATACACATGGCACGTATCGCAGGTGTAGATTTACCAAGAGAGAAACGTGTGGAAATCGGATTGACTTATATCTATGGTATTGGAAGGGCAAGCTCAAACCGTATTCTTGCAGAGGCAAAAGTAAACCCGGATACCCGCTGCAGAGATCTGACGGATGATGAAGTGCGCAGAATCAGCGCTGTCATCGATGAGACGCAGACGGTAGAAGGTGATCTGCGCAGGGAGATCGCCTTAAATATCAAGAGGCTTCAGGAAATCGGATGCTACCGCGGCATTCGTCATAGAAAAGGACTGCCGGTGCGCGGACAGAAAACAAAGACAAATGCCAGAACGAGAAAAGGTCCTAAGAGAACAGTTGCAAATAAGAAGAAATAATGTGCATAGTAAATAGAATGAATAATTTAAGAAGGTAGGTTAGTTTAGAAATGGCTAAGAAAGTTGCAAAAAAAGTAACAAAAAAGCGTATTAAGAAAAACGTTGAACGTGGTCAGGCACATATTCAGTCATCTTTTAATAATACGATCGTTACGATTACAGATACTGAAGGAAATGCCTTATCCTGGGCAAGCGCAGGCGGCCTGGGATTTAGAGGTTCAAAGAAATCTACTCCGTATGCTGCACAGATGGCAGCAGAGACTGCTACAAAGGCAGCTCTTGTGCACGGTTTGAAAACAGTTGACGTAATGGTAAAAGGACCGGGTTCTGGCAGAGAGGCTGCAATCCGCGCGCTTTCTGCATGCGGGCTCGAGGTTACATCCATCCGTGACGTAACGCCGGTTCCTCATAACGGATGCCGTCCGCCAAAACGTAGAAGAGTTTAATTAGGAGGGATAGACTAAGATGGCAGTAAATAGAGTACCTGTACTGAAAAGATGCAGATCACTTGGTCTGGAGCCAAGTTATTTAGGATATGATAAAAAATCAAAGAGAACATTACAGAGATCAAACCGCAAGATGTCTGAATACGCTCTGCAGCTGCGTGAAAAGCAGAAAGCAAAATTTATTTACGGCGTATTAGAAAAGCCTTTCCACAATTATTATGAGAAGGCTGACCGTATGAAGGGCATGACAGGTGCAAACCTGATGACCATGCTTGAGTCAAG
>Ga0137306_102457_pt1 | contig 15489 bp, 16 predicted proteins | sample Inofroosms_March_FD_97187 | JGI IMG/M metagenome (GOLD analysis project Ga0137306, IMG submission 97187) | Mouse cecal microbial communities from Vienna, Austria - N-Acetylneuraminic and N-Acetylglucosamine D2O microcosms_March | ecosystem: Host-associated > Mammals > Digestive system > Large...
AAGCTTTTAAGGCTTCTTTGGTAGCTTGATATACATCTTCATCATAATGTTTTCCGTCTAGGTGATTCCCTAAGAGGACAATAATTTCAAATGGTTCAGGCTGATCTAAGGTAGCCATTACTTTTTTGTGGCAGAAAAATATTTATATACTTGAGTCGTTATTTCTTGTGATTTTACCGTTCGATCTCCTTGTCTTGAACACGTTGTCATAGTCTGGGGTCTTTTTCTGCATGCCCTCTCCTTCCTGCATGCCTTCTCCTTCCGGCATGCGCCATCCCCCTGCCTGGAAGCGCGGCAGCCTATATTCCTATTATAACGTTGGAACCCAGCCCTGGCAATAAAAAATGGATGCCAGGCAACTGAAAATAGGCGCCAGGCGGCTTTGACGCTTAAATTTATAGCTGCTTTCCATGGGGCGGGGGATGGCCTGCCGTCCCAGTTATGGCCGTTATGCTACGTTTAAGCGTGGAACCGTTTATGGCGGCAGCGGTGTACCGTTTCGATAGCTGGCCTTCCCAGTTCATATTATTTTGGGGTATAGGGGTGTGGAAGTATGGCTAACAGGAAATGTAGGAATTCCCCTTTCCGCAGTGTTCGTGTAGCTGCTTTTACTTTCAGTACTCCATGAAAAATCCCGCATCCAAATCCCCAGGTAAAGTTACACGATCCTGGCATCCATTTTCTATTGCCAGGATGGGATTTCAACGTTATAATGAAATTGTGATAAATGATATTTTTGGGAAAGGGCGCATAGTTTATAATAATACCTGGATATTAACGTAAATAGTTTTCGTACATTAACCTGAATATGCCTATTATTGGACTAACTGTCCAATGAAATTTTCTGGGAAATGAGGTATAATATTTCTATCCCAAATTAACTGCAGGCAGCTGCGGTAATTATTTTCTATATTGGCAATGCCCCGCCCCCCCTTTTTTACCAGGGTACCGCCGGGGCTCCTGCCATACAGGGAGAGGGGAAGGAAACCTATACCAGGCCTGGCGCCAGAACCATGGCGCATCTGGCATACAGCAGAAAGGGAGGCATCATGGAGGATACAAAAATACAGTGGCACCCGGGGTTCGTGGCGGCCATGCGCCTGGAACTGAGGGAGGACAGGGAGGGGCTGGTATTCCAGGAGGAATATAACCTGAACACGAAGCCATTGGAGGTTGACCTGCTGGTCATCAAGAAGGAACCCACGGCTATCATAAGCAATGAGATCGGCAGCTTCTTCCGGGGGCATAACATCATGGAATATAAGTCCCCGGACGACAGCCTCGACATAGACGTCCTGTACAAGGTGACCGCCTATGCGGCGCTCTACAAGTCATACGGGAATTCTGTGGACGAGAGGAAGGCGGACGACATAACCGTCACCCTTGTGAGGGAAGGCAGGCCGGAAGGGCTCTTCCGTTACCTGGAGAGGCATGGCGGCTCTCCCTCCCAGCCTTGTAAGGGCATCTATTATCTGGGCGGCCAGGCGCTGTTCCCGACACAGGTCGTAGTCACAAGGGAGCTGGACGGGGAGGCCCATGCATGGCTGTGCGCCCTGTCGCGGAAGGTAGGGGATATGGCAGCCAGGAAACTATTGGAGAAGATAAGCAGGCTGACGGGGAAAGACGACCGGGATATGGCGGACTCCGTCCTAAAAGTCATGCTGGACGCGAATGAGCAGATTGTGGAAAAGTGGAAAGGGGATGAGAAAATGTTTGAAAGGCTGATGGAGATCGTAGAGCCGCAGATACAGCTCCGGGAGAAGAAAATGTGGGAAGATGGGGTTAAAGAAGGAAAATCCGAGGGGGTACAGCAGGGGGTACAGCAGGGGATACAGATAACAGTAGGGGCGCTCCGGGAATTTGGCCATAGGGATGAGGATATAAGAAAAGTGATCATGAAGAAATATGCCATCCCAGAAGAGAAAGCGGAAGAGTATTTACGGACGAAATATTAGGCTGCCTGACAGACGCCTGCCTGGATGGGCAAGATACCTTCAGAAAACGGATGTCCATGCTCGATATCCAGTCATAAAACCCTTTTTAATAAAATGGAAATAGGATAGCACGCTCCAGGGCATGAGATGCCATTGATTTTCCAGACATTCCCCATTTACAAACGGATGTTCGTTATGCTAAGATAAAGGCGTCATAACGATGTAGTATCTGGAAGAAAGAGGGGGTGTTGCTGTTGGAAAGCATACTGTGCGTGAACACGCCAGTGCAGATGATTTCCTGCACGGATACAAATGGTAAAATTACGCCAATGCGGTTTCGGTTCCTTGACCAGACGGGGGAGCTTGTCACGGTTACAATCGAAGAGGTATTGTCACAAGACCAGGATAGGAACCAGGTGGGCGTGAACTTTTCCTGTACCGCGGTGATTGACGGCAGCAGGAAGACATTCCGGCTCTGGTATAATTATTTTGCCCATGCGTGGCATCTTTCGCGTTTGCATGTGTGATATATTCCTGTCGCTAACGGCCGGAGTAATATGATAAATGATATGTTTCTGCTGCCAGATGCTGTGACTGTTTCTCTTGGTAGATTATTTCTTTTCTTTGCATTTGCTCTCAGGATAGATTATTTCTTTTCTTTGCGTTTGCTCTCAGGATAGATTATTTCTTTTCTTTGCGCTTATGTATCTGGCAACTCTGTGTCGCCAAACAGCGCCCCCCGGATAGAGCGGAGGCGGTCTATGGGGAGCGCTGTTCCGTCTGCCAGGAGAATTTCGCGGCTGGATAGATTGATTTTATCCACCTGTCCGCGGACAGTTATATAGGCGCCGCCTTCCTTTTGGGCATCCGGCTGGAAATAGGTGGCTTCGATGGCCGGTTTCTGTCCCAGGTTCCTTTGGATGAGCCCAAGCTGCCTGTCCAGCTGTTCTTTTTGATCTTCGTCCAGTTCCATAAAAGAATCTGTCTGGCGCGCGGTTTCCGCGATCGCGGCGCCATGCCCTGTGAGGGCGGCAAAAGGCGCGAACTGTGCAGCGCGGTTCATGGCTGGCATCTGCGGATGTTTTTTGGATACATGGTGCGGGAGATTAATAATATCTTTGTATCTGTGCCAATCATTCTGTTTCATGCCGTATATCCTCCAGTTTTGCATCAGCGCTCTGCTTTGTGCTGTATATCCTTCAATCTGGCATTTGCATTGTATTTCATGCCTTATGCCCTCCAATCTGGCGGTTGCGTTCCCTGGCGGTGGCGCCTTCCTGCAGGTTCATTCCTTTTAAAAGCGCGTTTTTGCCATATTTTTTCTTGACGGACAGCATGGCTTCCTGCAGGCGCCGTTCCTTGGCAAGCCGTTCTTCTTCTGCCTTCCGTTCCTTCTCCAAAGCTGCATAGTCTGTAAACAGGCTGAGCTGCTCAAACTGCCTGTCTTCTGTAACCTGTGGCTCATCCGCCAGATGGTTTGCCGTGACGGTCACGCGGCGGATGGAGAGGCTGGGATTGATGATGCGGTCATACAGTTCCAAGACGGCATCCATAATGATCTGGGTGGAGGAGGTCTGGCGGCCCAGGTTAATGCTTCCATGCGCATGCTTTGGCATCTTGCGCCCATAGCGGTCCGTTGTGATTTCTCCCTGATAGCGGTTCCTGCTCCTGGCATTGGCCAGGTTATCAATATCATAGCCAATCGTGAGTACCATCTGGTCTGTGACCTGCTTCCTGTCCACCAGGTCGAGGACGAGCTGGTCCGTCATTTCCTGTACAATCAGCTTCCCTTTTTGGGTGTCATAAGGATGTGCGAGCACCTGCCCAGAGCTGATGCTGTTGCTTTCCGGCTGATAGGCTTTGATCTGCTCCATAGTGGCCGGCTCCCATCCCCAGGCATGGTCTATCAGGAGCTCCGCATTGACGCCGAACATCTGATAGAGCAGGTCTTCGTTGTGGTAGTCATTGTCCCCGCCCAGAGAGCAGCGCGCAATGTCGCCCATCGTAAAGAGCCCGGCGGCCTCTAATTTCTTCTGGTATCCAGCCCCAACCCGCCAGAAATCTGTGAGGGGGCGGTGGCTCCATAAAAGCTTCCGGTAACTCATCTCGTCCAGCTCGGCAATCCGCACCCCATGTGCATCCGGGGCGACATGCTTAGCGACAATATCCATGGCTATTTTGCAGAGGTAAAGGTTTGTCCCGATTCCGGCAGCCGCCGTAATTCCTGTGCTGTCAAGGACGTCCCGTATCATGGCGGAGGCCAGTTCCTTGGGCGTCGTCCCATACGTTTTCAAGTAATGCGTCACATCCATAAATACTTCATCAATGGAGTAGACATGGATGTCCTCTGGCGCGATGTATTTGAGGTAGATATTGTAGATGATGGTACTGTATTCCAAATAAAAAGCCATCCTGGGCGGCGCAATAAGATAAGATAACTCCAGTTCCGGATGTGCCTCCAGTTCAGGCGCAAAGCAGGAGGAGCCTCTAAACTGCCCTCCAGGGGCCCGCCGCTTACGTTCCCTGTTAATTTCTTCTGCCCGCTGGATCACCTCAAACAGCCTTGCCCGCCCGGATATGCCATACGCTTTCAAAGATGGCGACACAGCAAGGCAGATAGTCTTTTCCGTCCGCGAGGCATCAGCAACCACCAGGTTTGTGGCCAGGGGATCCAGCTGCCGCTCGGTGCATTCAACAGATGCATAAAATGATTTCAAATCGATTGCGATATAAAAATGTTTGCTCATAAGATTATTATATGACTCCTGCCGGTAAATATCAATGTATTTTGCCTGGTTAAATTTCTAGTTGCTTTTCACGGGGCGGTAATTTCCCATAATGCAAGGAGATGTAGCGGTTTTCATTTTGTAGCGGAGGAAGTGGGGAGCGCGTTTCTGTTGCGGCCTCCCCACTTCCGCAGCGGTTCGTATGGCCACTTTTTCCCACCCCATGAAAAGTAATAATTTCTATGATACATGAATACCCGCAAAAAAATTTACCCTTGACATTTTTTTACCCCTGGCATATAATGGCCTCAAACAGCGAGGGAATCTTTCGAGGATGATCTTGCTCATATTGTGGAATGTGACAGGCGAAGAGGCTTTTCCGTAAGGAAAAGCCTCTTTTTCTCTTGTATAAGGAACCGTCAAGAAATGAAAAGTTATTTCTTGCCTGTTTCTAAGAAATTCCCTTGGAATTGCCTATAAGAGAAATACCTTCCAAAAGGATGCGCGGTTTTTTATGCAGAAAGAACCAAAAGAACCAGATGCGCACACATATCCGCAAAATAATGAAAGGAGGATGAACCTTATGCGTTTGAACCCAAAAGAACAGGAGAAACTAATGCTCCATGCGGCAGGAGAACTGGCCAAACAGAGGAAAGCCAGAGGGCTGAAATTAAACTATGTGGAGTCTATTGCTTTCATCAGTTCCGAACTGCTGGAATATGCCAGGGATGGCAAGACGGTTGCAGAATTGATGTCATTCGGCACAAAGCTTTTGTCGAAAGAGGATGTGATGGACGGCGTGGCTGATATGGTACATGAAGTCCAGATTGAAGCGACATTTCCAGACGGCACAAAACTTGTAACGGTACATAATCCAATTCAGTAGGAGGGATGAAGGATGAAGATTGGCGAAGTGATTCCCCAAAATGGGGAAATTATAATCAACGAGGGAAAGGAAACAGTTACCGTTACGGTAAGGCATACAGGCGACAGGCCAGTACAGGTTGGCTCGCATTTTCATTTTTTTGAGGTGAACCGCCAGCTGAAATTTGACCGTGCATTGGCGTATGGGTACCATCTGGACATTCCCTCAGGCACCTCCGTGCGGTTTGAGCCGGGCGAGGAAAAAGAGGTGCAGCTGACGGCCATGGGAGGGGCGAAGCGTATTTACGGCCTCAACGACTTGACCTGTGCGCAGGCTTCTTGTGCAACAAAGGCTGCCGCCGTACAGGCCGCCGCAGCAAAAGGCTTTATGTAGACAGCAGAGAGGAGGGAACAGAATGAGCAATAAAATTTCCAGAGAAAAATATGCAATGATGTATGGCCCTACGGTGGGCGACCGGGTGCGCCTGGCGGATACTAACCTGGTGATTGAGGTGGAAAAGGATTATACCACCTATGGGGATGAAGTGAAGTTTGGCGGCGGGAAGACCATCCGTGATGGGATGGGGCAGTCCGTGAAGACGTGCCGCAAGGACGGCGTGCTGGATTTGGTGATTACAAATTGCCTGATCCTGGATTATACAGGCATTATCAAGGCGGATATCGGCATCAAGGATGGGAAGATTGCCGGGATTGGGAAAGCAGGGAATCCAGACCTGATGGACGGCGTGACGCCGGGAATGACGATTGGCGCGTCAACGGAAGCCCTGGCAGGAGAAAACCTGATTGTGACGGCTGGCGGGATTGACAGCCATATCCACTTTATCGCCCCCCAGCAGATACCGTGTTCCCTGTATTCCGGCATTACGACCATGATTGGCGGCGGGACAGGACCGGCCGACGGCACGAATGCCACAACCTGTACGCCGGGGCCGTGGAATATCCGTATGATGTTAAAAGCAGCGGAAGAATATCCAATGAACCTTGGTTTCTATGGGAAAGGGAACTGTTCTGCGGAAAAACCAATCATTGAGCAGCTGGAAGCCGGCGCGATGGGGATGAAAATCCATGAGGATTTTGGCTCGACCCCGGCAGCGATTGACCATTGCCTGAATGTGGCGGACGAATATGATATCCAGGTGGCAATCCATACGGATACGCTCAATGAGGCAGGCTGCGTGGAGGATACGCTGGACGCCATCGGCGGGCGTACGATACATACTTTCCATACTGAGGGCGCCGGAGGCGGGCATGCGCCGGATATTATCCGTGCGGCAGGCAGCCAGAACGTGCTGCCGTCTTCGACTAACCCGACCATGCCGTTTACGGTAAATACCTTGGATGAGCATTTGGATATGCTGATGGTCTGCCACCATTTGGATAAAAATATTCCAGAAGATGTGGCTTTCGCAGATTCTAGGATCCGCCCAGAGACGATTGCCGCGGAGGACGTGCTGCATGATATGGGCGTATTTTCCATGATGAGTTCCGATTCTCAGGCAATGGGGCGCCCGGGCGAAGTGATTACCCGTACCTGGCAGACCGCCCACAAGATGAAGGAAGAACGCGGGCCTCTGGGCGTGGATCAGGAAAATGGCAATGATAATTTCCGGGCAAAACGCTATGTTGCAAAATATACGATTAACCCGGCGATTACCAATGGGATCGCAGATTATGTGGGATCGGTGGAAGTAGGGAAATTTGCGGATTTAGTGCTATGGAACCCGGCATTTTTCGGCGCAAAGCCGGATATGGTCATCAAGGGTGGCATGATTATCGCCTCCAAAATGGGCGACGCCAATGCATCGATCCCAACCACGCAGCCGGTGTTATACCAGCCGATGTTTGCCGCGCATGGGGATGCAAAATATGAGAGCTGCCTGACCTTTGTCTCCCAGGCTGCCATAGATGCAGGCATCAAGGAGGAATACGGCCTGAAGAAGACGGTAGTGCCGGTACACGGATGCAGGAATATTGGCAAAAAGGATATGAAATTAAATGACGCTGCCCCAGAAATTACAGTAGATCCGGAAACCTATGAAGTATGCGCAGATGGCGTGAAACTGGAATCAAAACCAGCAAAAGAGCTGCCGTTGACACAGCTTTACAGCCTATTTTAAGATAGTGAGGTTTCGCGGGATATATTTTGGAGGTATTGGATTATGTTAGGAGTTTGCCTGCTTTTTGTGGGAATTGTTTTAATCAACAATGGCGTTTGCGCTTTGGCAAATGTCGATAAGAAATCTGCCGCGGTTATGAATATTTTGACGGGCGGGCTTTCCCTGTTTATCAATTTTGTAAACCTGGTGCAGGGAAATTATTATGCGGCGGGTACGGGGCTGCTGTTCTGTTTTACTTACTTGTTTGTGGCAATGATGAATATTTTTGATCTGAATCCGCTCCCATTTGCGTGGTTCTCCAGCTTTGTGGCGGTCAATGCAGTGATATTCGGCTTTGTCGAAGGCATAACGGGGAGCGAGGCGCTCGGCATTGCGCCAGATTCCAGGTGGGCGGCAATCTGGTGGCTGTGGGCGGTTCTGTGGGGGACATCTTTTGTTACCGATATCATGGGCAAGAAACTGGGAAAGTTTGTGCCTTGCCTGCAGGTATTCGAAGGAATCGTGACGGCCTGGGTTCCGGGCGTGATGTTGCTGCTGGGTGTCTGGTAAAAGGAGGGGATTTGTTTGTTATGTGAGGAAGTGTTAGGGAATCTTTCCGATGGGAAATTCTCCGGCCTGCGGGTGGATTATGTGGAGATAGCATGGCATGAGGCTTTTCTGCGTTTGCACCGTAAGACTTCGGCGGAGGGCGAGGACGTCGGCATCCGTATGGGGGATGAGGTGCTGCGCTGGGGGCTGCGCCAGGATGATGTGCTTTATGCAGATGGGTATAAGGTAATTGCCGTGAATATCCCGCCCTGCGAAGCGATCCGGATGGTGGTGCGGCAAGACCATCCGAGGCAGATTGCCAAGCTCTGCTATGAGGTGGGGAATACCCATACGACGATGTTTTGCGGAGAGGACGAATTTACCTTTTATACGCCGTATTATGAGCCGTTGATGGACAAAGTAAATCGTATCCATGGCGTATCGGCGGAAAAGACAGAGGTGAAATTTGATTTCAGCCAGGCGCTGTCCTCTTCCATCAATAACCATCATCATTAACGGGGAGGGAACAATGGAATTACGGGAGGAATTGCAGGAAGATTTACGGGAATGGAGGAAGAAGTTTCTGCTGCTGCAGGTGAATGACGCCTTATTTCCGATTGGCGCATATTCCCATTCTTATGGCCTGGAGACTTATATCCAGAAAAATTTGCTTTCATCTTTCGATGAGGTATGGGAATTTCTATCCCATCGCATGCGTTACAGTTTTTGCTGCAATGAATTGCTGTCTGTCCGGCTGGCGTATGAATACGCGGCGGCCGGGCAGATGCAGAAAATAGAGGCTTTGGAGGAACTGCTGGAAGCCAGCCGCGTGCCGAGGGAGACAAGGGAGGCCGGGCATAAACTGGGCTCGCGCTTTGTCAAGACGGTGATGGAAATGGATATCCCCTATGAATCGGATATCTTTCGGGTCTACTGCGGGCAGCGCAGGGAAAGGGCAACGGCGCACAGCATTGCCTATGGCGTCTTTTGCGCTGCTGTAGGGATTCCTTATGAAGATGTTATGTCAAATTACCTGTATGCCCAGGTCTCGTCCATGGTAACGAATTGCGTGAAGGCCATACCCTTAAGCCAGACAGACGGGCAGCGCCTGCTCTTCAAATGCCAGGAACTGTTCCCAGGGCTTCTGGAAGAGGTAAAGAGCCTGACGGAAGAGGAACTGTGCTTGTCAGCCCCCGGAATGGATATCCGCTGCATGCAGCACGAAGCCCTCTATTCTAGGCTTTATATGTCTTGATGTCGTCTGTTTTATGTCGGCCTGATATCGGAAGATCGGATGAAATTTGCTGTAGGTATGGAGAAAGAAAGGTGGAGTTGATGATGGCTTATGTGAAAATCGGCGTCGCTGGGCCGGTAGGTTCTGGCAAGACGGCCTTAATTGAATGCCTGACCCGTGAGATGGCGGGAAAGTATGAGATTGGCGTTATTACAAATGATATTTACACCAAAGAAGACGCGGAATTTTTGTGCAGGAACAGCGTATTGCCAAGGGAGCGTATTCTTGGCGTGGAGACGGGGGGATGCCCGCATACGGCAATCCGCGAGGATGCTTCCATGAACCTGGAGGCGGTGGATGAGATGCTGGAACGGTTTCCGGAGATCGAAATCCTCTTTATTGAGAGCGGTGGGGATAACCTTTCCGCTACTTTTAGCCCGGAATTGGTGGATGCGACGATTTTTGTGATTGATGTGTCGGAAGGTGATAAGATTCCGCGCAAAGGCGGGCCGGGGATTACGCGCTCGGATCTGCTGGTGATTAACAAGATGGATCTTGCCCCCTATGTAGGAGCGGATTTAGGCGTGATGGAGCGGGATTCCAGGAAAATGCGGGGGGAGCGGCCGTTTGTATTTACCGATATCCGGGACAGGGTGGGGATTGCCGCTGTGATAGGCTGGATCAAGAAAAATGTCTTGTTAGAGGGATGCCAGGAATGAGGGAGAATCAATTTGGAAAACTTTCAGAGTTCTATCTTACCGCTGCATACAGGGATGGCATGACGGTGATGGAGGATGTATCGTTTACGGCTCCTTTTAAGGTGATGCACCCCTTTTATGAGAAGAAGGATGTCATGACGGTGATGCTTCTGACTGCTTCCGCCGGGATTATGGCGGGCGACAGGCAGGAGATTAATCTCTGCGCCAAGGAACGTTCCAGCCTAGAATTTGTCTCCCAGGCATATGAGAAAATCCATCGGATGGAAGAAGGCTACGCCAGCCGGCGGATACATCTTACCGTGGGCAGCCATGCCTGCCTGCGCTATCTGCCTCTGCCGGCCATCCCCTTCGCAGGTTCCGATTACCGTTGTACGGCAGAGGTGGAATTGGAGGATGAAACTTCACAGTTTGTCTTCCGTGAGATTTTAAGCTGCGGGCGCGTGGCGTATGGCGAGGAATTTCAGTACCGCAGGTTCCAGAGCAGGGTCTGCATTTCCCAGGGAGGACGTCTGGTATACAGGGACAATGCCTGTTACGAGCCGGGGCAGATGGATATGGGGAACTTTGGGATGTATGAGGGGTTCACCCATCTGGCCAGCCTGGTCATCTGCAACCAGCAAAAACCGGAAGGCTGGGTGCAGCAGGTGCGCAGGCTGCTGGAGGACGCCGGGGATATGGAGGGCGGGGTGACACATACATCCGCCGGGCATATCGTAGTGCGTATTCTGGGCAAGAACGCGGCGCAATTAACAGAAATCACAGAGAGAATCTGCAGCAGCGAAGGCCTGGAGCTATGATAAGGATAACAGCAGAAAGCTTGTGATACGGCGTTTCTAGCAGGTTAAGCCCTGTGTTTTGGGAGGGTTCCCTGATGGGGCGGCTGCTGAAAAAGGAGGTGTGCGGTTATGAATAAAAGGATTATTTATGAGATGAAAGGGCTGTACCGGGATGATTTCCGTGTCATGGGGTATGAATTTGGCGAGGGGAAAGAGTCGCTCTGTATCGTGGGAAATTCAAGGGGAAATGGGGCATAAAATCTTAATCCTGCCTTTGGGGGGATGTTTTATAGGGGGGGGAATATCCCCTGGGGGGGCTTGCTGGCGGTTTGGGGCAGTGTTATACTAAAGGCTAGTAAACTTTTCAATATGGAATATGGAAAGGGTTGGAATTGTTATTGTTGGAATTAGTGTTCCCTACAGTTTTCTAGGGCAAGGTAAGTACGGATAGGGAATCACGGCTCGAAAGAGGTATATCCATTTATATTAAGGAGGAATAGTGTTATGCATATGGCAGATGCGTTGGTGGCTCCGGCGGTTGCAGGCACGATGTATGTGTGTTCGGCAGCGGCGGCGGCTTATTCGGTGAAGAAGGTACGGTTGGAAAATGATGCGAAGAAGATTCCTGTGATGGGGGTGATGGGAGCCTTTGTATTTGCGGCGCAGATGATTAATTTTACGATTCCGGGGACGGGTTCCAGCGGGCATCTGTGCGGCGGCATGATGCTGACGGCTCTGCTGGGGCCGTATGCGTCTTTTTTGACGATGATTGGTGTCTTGCTGATTCAATGTTTGCTGTTTGCGGACGGGGGCTTGCTGGCTTTGGGCTGCAATATCTGGAACATGGCCTTTTATGGGTGTTTCCTGGGTTATTTCCTGGTTTGGCGGCCAATGCAGGGGAAAGGGCTGAGCAGGGGAAAGGTAGTTGGCGCGTCCATCCTGGGCTGCGTGGCATCCTTGCAGTTGGGGGCGTTCAGTGTTGCCATGGAGACGATGGCTTCGGGCATTACGGAGCTTCCGTTTGCAGTTTTTGTAGGGACGATGCAGCCCATTCACCTGGCGATTGGCTTTGTGGAAGGGCTGATTACGGCGGCAGTGCTTCTGTTCGTCTATGAGGCCAGGCCGGAAATGCTTGCCTCCACGCAGGAAGCAGCGCATAAGGGCAAACTTTCTTTTGTACATACGATGGCAGTACTCAGCATCTCTGCCCTGCTGATTGGCGGCGGGCTTTCCCTGGCGGCGTCTTCCCATCCGGATGGCCTGGAATGGTCGATTGGGCAGGTGACAGGCTCCACAGAGCTGGGAGCTGATGCAGGGGAAGATAGCGCTTATGCTGTGGCAGGCCAGATCCAGGAATCAACCGCTCTGTTGCCAGACTATGCCTTCCAGGGCTCGGAATCTGCCTGGGGTACCACAGTTTCCGGCATTGCAGGCTCTGCCGCCGTGTTGGCTGTCTGCGTGGCCTTTTGCTATGGATTGCGCTTCTGGCGTAGGAGGAAACATGGGTAAATTAGGCAATGCGCTTTATGAAATCCACCATATGGACGAAATGGCAGCCCAAAACCAGTGGATGAACCGCCTGCATCCGCTGGTAAAGCTGCTGCTGACCATTTTCTACCTTACCATAACCGTATCTTTCCCCAAATACAGCCTGGCAGGGCTGCTATGCATGAGCATTTACCCAATTGCCCTTTTTATTCTCGGCGAAATCCCCTTCTGGGACAGCCTGCGGCGTTTGCGTATCGTGCTGCCCTTCGTCTGCCTCGTAGGCCTGTTCAACCCTTTCTTTGAGCGCCAGCCCATCCTGACAATCGGGAGCATCACCATTACCGCAGGCATGGTATCCATGGCTACCTTAATGATAAAAGGCATTTACAGCGTCCTTGCCTCCTATCTCCTGATTGCCACCACTTCCATCGAAAAAATCTGCTACGCCATGCGCCTGCTGCATATCCCTTCCATCCTCGTGACGCAGTTTCTCTTAACCTACCGCTATATCAGCGTCCTGCTTACAGAGGCAAACCGCATGATGCAGGCCTACGCCCTCCGCGCCCCCGGCCAGAAAGGCGTCCATTTTAAAGTATGGGGCTCCCTGGCAGGCCAGCTTCTGCTGCGGAGCATCGACCGAGCGGCGGAAGTCTACGAAAGCATGGCGCTGCGGGGATACCAAGGAGAATTTACCTATGCGGTAAAGGAACCATGCCGCTGGAAAGATATCCTATATTTCCTGGCCTGGACTGCAGCATTTTGCGTAATACGCCTGGCCGCAGCCTACTAAGTTGCTACTATTTATGAGAAGCAGAAATACTATTTAAGAAGCAGAAATACTGTTTAAGAAGCAGAAAAATTATCATCCAAGCAACGGGAGCAGGAGCACGTTTCTGCCCGGGTCTTCCCGCTTTCGCAGCGCCCCGTACAGCTACTAATTTTTCAGAAAGGATCTTTTGCTTATGAGCCACATCCATATCACATTAGAGCATGTAAATTTCTCTTATGATCATTCCTCCCCCATCCTACAAGATATCACCTTCACCGCCAACGAACACGATACCATCGGCTTAATCGGCGCCAACGGCGTTGGCAAGTCCACCCTCCTGAAGCTTCTCGTAGGCCTCAACCTCAATTACGAAGGCACGATCCGCGTGGAAGAAATCCCCGTAATAAAAGAAACGCTGCCCAAAGTGCGGGAGAAAATCGGCTACGTCTTCCAAGATTCTGACAGCCAGCTCTTTACGTCCCGGGTATACGATGACGTAGCCTTTGCCCCCAGAAATTACGGCCTGCCGGAGCCAGAAGTAGAAAAGCGTGTAGAACAGGCTCTGGCCATGACCAAGATTACTCACCTAAAGGAAAAGCAAACCTATAAAATGTCAGGTGGTGAGAAAAAGCTGGCCTCCATTGCCACCATCCTGGCTATGGCACCGGATATTATCCTTATGGACGAGCCATCCATTGCCCTTGACCCCCGCAACAGGCGAAACCTGATCCACATCCTGAATACCTTTGACCACCTGAAAATCATCGCTTCCCACGACCTGGATATGGTCCTTGACACCTGTAACCGCGTCCTCCTGATGCAGGAAGGCAGAATCATCCGTGACGGCAATGCCAAAGAAATTCTCTCAGACCAGGAACTTCTGGAGGCTCATGGCCTGGAACTGCCTCTGTGTATGCAGGGAAGTTAACCCATGGTTTTTTCACGGAGTGGGGAAATTTTTGCCATGCAAGAGAATGTATTACTTTCCCCACCCTATAAAAAGTAACAAATAATTACATAGAAATGAAAGGTGCCGAGGTAGAATAAATAGAATACTCATATTTCTTGAAAAATGCTTCTCTAGTAACGAGATCATCCATGATTACATTTGTATCAATTAATACTACCATATTTAAACTTCCGTGATTCTTCTAACTCCTTTTCATAGTCAAAATCGTCTGGCAAATGAAGGCGTAACTTTTCCAGGTTTTGAAATACTTGCATTTTATCAGGGATTTTATTTTCAGGTTTTATAAATGAATCTATGTTTCTGATAAATTTAATTACATATTTTAATTTTCCATTAGTACAGAAGAGATGATTCAGGAGTGAGAGGCATTACAGGTTGAAATCCCATTTCCGAAGTGTTATAATCTCTAAGTAATTTCACGGCAGTTCCGAAATAATGCAGGAAGGCAAGGGTGGAGGACAACGAGGAGGAAGAGGACATGCAGCGCGTTAGAAGATGGTTCCAAAGGACAGGCACTGTGCCGGCGGTATTTCGCCGCATTGAGGATAACGGCAGGATGGGGAGGAAGCAGTACTTTTATGTTTATACCATGTTGTTCCTGCTTGCCGTCTGCATGGTTTTTGGCTGGTATTTCTTAACGGGCAGGACCTTAATCTGTGAAATGGACGGCTGGAAACAGCATTACAAGTCTTTGGTCTATTATGCAAAATATCTGCGGTCTGCCCTGCAGGCCGTCTTTTCCGGCGGGCAGCCGGCCCTTCCGGCATGGGATTTCAGCATTGGGGAAGGAAGCGATGTTTTAACGGCGTTCCATTATTATGTGATTGGCGATCCGTTTACGCTGCTTTCCGCCTTTGTGCCGCTGCGTTTCCTGCACCTGTATTACGAAGGGATGGTGCTGTTGCGCCTGTACCTGGCAGGGATTGCCTTTTCGTGCCTTTGTTTCCGGACGGGGCTTCGGAATAAATGCGGCGTCCTGGCGGGGTCGATGGCGTATGTTTTCTGTTTTTGGGCGCTGCGTAATGCGGCAAGGCATCCGTATTTCCTCAATCCGATGATATATTTCCCATTGCTGGTTCTGGGCGTTGAGAAAATATTGCGGGAGAGACGGCCGTATCTGTTCTCTTTGGCGGTATTCTTATCGGCAGTCAGCAATGTGTATTTTTTCTATATGCTGGTGCTGCTGACAGTCCTCTATGTGGGGGCAAGGCTGCTTGCCAGTTATTACAGGGATATCAAGGCAGGGCTTGGCATGCTCTTTCGCATCGGCGGGGCTTCCGTCTTGGGGGTTCTTCCGGCTGCCGCCATTTGGCTGCCTATGTGCGCCGTGTTGCTGGGCGATA
>Ga0137306_102459_pt1 | contig 15469 bp, 14 predicted proteins | sample Inofroosms_March_FD_97187 | JGI IMG/M metagenome (GOLD analysis project Ga0137306, IMG submission 97187) | Mouse cecal microbial communities from Vienna, Austria - N-Acetylneuraminic and N-Acetylglucosamine D2O microcosms_March | ecosystem: Host-associated > Mammals > Digestive system > Large...
TTTCGGCCTGCTCTGGCGGGAGTATGGGCCGGGGCTGGTCGGGGAAGAGGAGGCTGCCCGGATTGATGCTCACTTTGTCCAGCCGCTCGACCTGGATGACAATACCGGATGTGGGCATCCGCTGGCTGGGATGGTCGCTTCGTTTAATCCGAGCTGGGATTCGGAGGCGTCCTCCGACGAGTGTTTTGCACAGGTGGTCGGGATCGCGCAGCTGATCCTGGAAAAACGGTTTGAACTGGTGTGGAGCATCCAGCGCGCCAGAAAGATGGTGGAGGGCGCGCTTGCGCAGATGCAGGACGGGATCGTCCTGCTCGAACGGTTTGCCCCGTGGAAGGCGGTGCTCTGCCCATCTGAAGCGCAGTTTGTAGTCTATCCGTCCCAAAGGGGCGGTTTCAGCGCACAAGGGGTGCCGTCCGAGCCGGAGGGGAATGCGCTCAAGTGCCCGTTCCCGGCGGCCTGGGCGGGCCGTTCGGCCAGCGAGCTGAGGGAGTTGTCCGGTATCCCGGGGCTGCGGTTCTGCCACAACAACCGGTTCCTGATTACCGCTGAAACACGGGAGGACGCGGTCGCGGCCTGTAAACAGGCGATGCACAGTCCCCACCCCTCCTGCCCATGAAGAAAAAGGCCGCTGCAAGAGATGCTGACATGGCATCGCAAAAGGAGATGTTTCCTGATGAAGGGATTTGTGGAGACGTTTTTGGCGTGTCTCTTGTTTAATCTGGTCTTTGGCTGCTTCATTTTGCCGGTTCTTATGGGCAGTTTCTGGCTGCTCCTGCTTTTTGGTTCAGCGGTTCTGGCGCTGCTGGTCTCCGCTTTGATGCATCTGCTCACCAGCATCGACAGCCTGGAGAAACGGGTCGAACAGCTCGAATCCCATAGAGAACCGGAGGATTAGGGCCTGTCGCCAAAATTCGCAGGAAGGACAACTTTCGTTCAAAGAATATTCACCAAAGCCGGTTGTTTTGCTGTATAATTGTGGTATAACAGCTGCAAAGCAAGCCACTATACCATATCGCTTCGCGAGGGTGGTATCATATACACAAGGGCTGGACCTGGCCTGCATCCCTGTGCCTGATCCGATTTTAAAACGGGAGGAACAACATCATGTCAATCGGAAAAATCCTGATTTGTGACGACGACCGCAACATCTGTGAATTGCTCCGGCTTTATCTCGAGAAGGAGGGGTACACCCTCTCAATCGCGAATGATGGGGAAGAAGCGCTCGCAAAGTTCAATGCGGACACCCCGGACCTGATCCTGCTCGACATCATGATGCCAAAACTGGATGGATGGCAGGTCTGCCGCGAGATCCGCAAAAAGTCCAACTGCCCGATCATCATGATTACCGCGAAGGGCGAGACGTTTGACAAGGTGCTTGGGCTGGAGCTGGGATCGGACGATTATGTGGTCAAGCCGTTCGACCCCAAGGAGATCGTCGCGCGGATCAAGGCGATCATGCGGCGCACCGGAAAGAGCGCGTCCGACTCGGACATCAAGGAGGTCAGCTATGACAAGCTGGTTGTCAATATGACCAGATACGAGCTGAAAGTGGATGGCAGGGTGGTGGATACCCCGCCCAAGGAGCTGGAGCTTCTTTACCATCTTGCGAGCAACCCAAACCGGGTCTATACCCGCGACCAGCTGCTTGATGAGGTGTGGGGGTTCGAGTACTATGGGGATAGCCGCACCGTTGACGTGCATGTCAAGCGGCTCCGTGAGAAGCTCGAAGGGGTTTCGGATCAGTGGACGCTCAAAACGGTCTGGGGCGTTGGCTATAAATTTGAAGTGAAAGAATAAGAATCGAGAAGGCTGCCTGTTCCGGCGGCCTTTTTTAAAAGACGGTGGTTTTATGCGGAAGACGTTGTTTAGCAAACACTTCATAATGGTTTCAGCCATTATCCTGTTGAGCCTGGTTGTTCTGGGGGCGGTGCTGCTGACCTTTGCCTCTCAGTATTTTAAGCAGGACCGTTACAAGCTGCTGGGGCATAATGCAGAGCTGGCGGCGACCCTCACCTATTCCAGCCTGAAAAACAATGAGTATCAGGCGGTCAATGCGCGGATTGTCCTGCCGTCCTACGCGGTACTTGCCAATTCGATCGACGCGGACATCTATCTGGCTGATACCAACGGCAAGATCCTGCTGTTTGCAGGCGGCTCCTCCTCCGAACGGGAGGAAAAGGAGATCCCGCAGGAGGTCTTGAATGCTGCGTTTGACAAGGGCGAGTATGAAGAGCTTGGCAAGATGAACGGAATCTACAAGGATGGGCATTATACAGTCGGCACGCCGATCTATACCGAGGATGGAAAACGTGCGGCCGTAGTTTTTGTCTCCGCTTCGGCGGGCGCATTGAGCGTATTCCTCTCCGAGATTCTCCGGATGTTTATTGTCAGCTCCCTGGCGGTTCTGATTCTGGCATTTGCAGGGGTCTATTTCACCACTGCCGATCTGGTGCGCCCGCTGCGCAAGATGGTCGCTGCAACCCAGAGCTTTTCCAAGGGGGATTTTACCATGAGGGTCCCGGTCGAGAGCTATGACGAGATCGGCCAGCTTGCGATTTCGTTCAACAACATGGCTTCCTCCCTCGCGACCACCGAGGTTGCCCGGCGGTCGTTCACCGCGAATGTATCCCACGAGCTGCGCACCCCCATGACCACGATCGCTGGGTTTGTAGACGGCATCCTCGACGGCACTATCCCCCCTGAAAGGCGGGATGATTATCTGCGGATCGTCTCGGACGAGATCAAACGGCTTTCCCGCCTGGTGCGCTCGATGCTCAACATCGCCCGGATTGAGGCAGGGGAACTGGAGATGAAGCCTGACCTGTTCGATGTGAATGATACCGTTATCAAGACGGTGTTCACCTTTGAGCAGCCGCTTGAGGCAAAACAGATCGAGGTGCGCGGGCTGGACCGCGGAAAGGTGATGGTCGAGGCCGACCCCGACCTGATCCATCAGGTCGTCTATAACCTGATCGAAAATGCGTTTAAATTTGTCAACGAAGGTGGATATATTGAAGTAAATTATACAGAGAGTGATGCAGGCACCGCAGTCGGGATCAAGAATTCGGGCGATGGCATCGCGAAGGACGAGATTCCCCACATCTTTGACCGGTTCTATAAGACCGACAAATCCCGCAGCCGGGACAAGGGCGGCGCGGGGCTGGGGCTGCATATCGTGCGCTCGATCATCAACCTGCATGGCGGAGACATCATCGTGCGCAGTGTAGAGGGGGAATACAGCGAGTTTGTCTTTACCATCCCGAACCCACAGTCCAAGGCGCGGGCGAAAAAGGAGAAGGACAAGGAAAAAGAACGGGAAAAAGAGAAGGAACCGCCGGTTTCCTGAGAACCGGCCCGCATCCAAGCGCATGGTAAAATCAGAATCACAAATTGAAATTTGGACAGGAGGCTATTATGATGCTTGATCTTATACCTGGTGCGGAAGAGATGGCAATTTTAGTGGGGGGATCGCTGTACGATATTTGGAATCAATTAAATGCTGCTATTGATGAAAGATATGACATGGAGTGTTCGTGGGATCAAGGCGGGAAAGCGTGGAAATATGAATATAAATACCGTCGGGGAGGCAAGACGCTGTGCGCATTATATGCGAGGGAAAACTGCGTGGGATTTATGGTGATCTTAGGGAAAGACGAAAGGTTAAAATTTGAGGCAGACAGGGAAAATTATTCCAAAGAAGTGCAAAAGGTTTACGATGAAACGCAAACGTATCATGACGGGAAATGGCTGATGTTTGAGCCAACGGATACGGCTTTGTTTGACGATTTCATTAGACTGTTGAGAATCAAAAGAAAACCAAACAGAAAGCAGCCGATTGCCACACCTCATTAGCAAATGGGATCGCTTCTTCAATAGAAATAGAAATGCAATTCTCAAATTCCGGCTTATCGGGGAGCTGCCTGCAAGGCTGTTCCCCTTTTTCATATTTTGGCAGCAGACAGACTGGTTTGTTAACCGGTATTTCACAAAATCAGACAATCTTTTCAAATACCGTTTATTTTAATTTCACAATTATCCGATATACTATAATCAAACAAATCCAAAGAATCAGAGCAGACTGAACTGGACCAGAAGGGATGAAATATATGAGCGATAATATGAATTATAACCCCAACGAGATGCAGGATTCTCCGGAATCCTCCGGCGGCGGATACGGCCAGCCCAGCCAGCCGCCAAACGGCAACCCATACGTCTGGCAGGCGCCGCCCCAGCAGGAGGGTAAGGGTTATCAGCCGCCCTTCACCCAGCAGCCGGGTCAGGGATGGGGCAACCCGAGGGCCGGGTCCGGCGCAGGCCCTGAAAAAGAGAAAGAGCCGTACCAGTGGAACTACGCCGAATATGAGCAGGCACAGGCCGCAGCGGTCAAGCCGCGCAAAAAACGTAAGGGGCTGATGGTGTTCGGCATCCTGCTCGGGACAGTGCTTGCCGCTTCGGTGCTCGTCTTTGCGGGGGTTGGCATCTATTCCACCTTTGCCCCGGCTCCGTCCGATACGGTGCAGCTTCCGGATGACCAGCAGACGGTGCGGGTTCCGGCATCCGACCTGCCCAGTATCACGCTCAACAACAAGCCGCAGAATGTGCCGGATGAGCAGCTTTCCAACGGGCGTCTCACGACCGAGCAGATCGTCGAAAAAATCCAGCCTTCCATTGTGGCGATCACCACCTATTTCGAGACCCAGGGCTACAGCGGGCAGGGGCTTGGCAGCGGCATTATCATGCGGGAGGACGGCTATATCGTCACCAACGCACATGTGGTGGAAAACGCACAGGGGATTACTGTTATCCTGAGCGATGCGGAAACCAAATATGAAGGCCGGGTCGTGGGGATTGACACCAAGACCGACCTCGCGGTCATCAAGGTGGATGCCACCGGCCTGGCCCCGGCGGAATTCGGCAATTCGGAAGAGACCAAGGTGGGTGAGAAGGTGCTGGCGATCGGCAGCCCACAGTCGCTTGAGTTTGCCGGCAGTGTGACCCAGGGGATCGTCTCGGGGCTGAACCGGACCCTCACCGCTAGGGACGACCTCGGCTCAATGACAACCTATTCCAACCTGATCCAGACCGACGCGGCGATCAACTCGGGTAACTCGGGCGGCGCTCTGGTGAACGAATATGGGCAGGTAATCGGGATCAACTCGGCAAAGGTGATTGCAACCGGCTCGGACGGTATGGGTTTTGCGATCCCGACCAGCGAGGCCAAACCGATTATTGATGACCTGATCCAGTATGGACGGGTTACCGGGCGGGTCATGCTCGGGATCACCGCTTCGGCGGTGGACGAGGTGCGCGCACGCCTGAACCAGTGGCCGACCGGGCTTCTGGTGCAGTCGACCGAGGAAGGCTCGGACATCTCGAAAAAAGGCGTGGTACCCAATGACATCATCACCAAGGCGGATGGGCAGGAGCTGGATGGGTTCCAGTCGCTCAGTGATGTGCTTGATGGGAAAAAACCGGGCGACACGGTCGAACTGGAGGTTTACCGTCAGGGCAGCCGCTATGGAGAGAGCGGCAGGTTCTTCAATATCACCGTTGAGCTGATGGAGGATATGGGCGGGACGTCCACCCCTGCCAACCAACAGCAGATTCCGCAGCAGCAGGCCCCCAATAACACGCAGACCCCCGACAGCACCCAGAATCCTGGCTACGACCAGTTTGAAGAGTTCTTCAACTACTTCTTCAACTGACGCATAAGGGGAACCATCTCCCCCGGATGAACAAATCCGGGGGAGATATTGTATATGGAAAAGTGTGTGGTTACCAGGTGAAATTCCGGTAAAATTTTTTGAAATTCCCGCAGTTTGCATAGATTTGTTTACAAATATGCTGTATACTTGAATTATGAAATGCAAACCACTGCTGAGAGTGACAATGATGAAAAGGAGATCGCCATGAATCGCACACAGATGTCCGCATATGCCACGCTTGTTCTGGTGACAGACCAGTTTGCCTGTGAACGTATTATCAAATCCGCCAGGGTGATCGCCGACCTTTCCGATACCGAACTGCTTGTTCTGAGCGTGATGAAAAATGGTTCGCAGACCAACCCTGCTGCATTGGAACACCTGTTTGAAGTAGCCAAGGAGTACAGCGCACAGATGACCGTACAGTTTTCAGATAACCCGAAGAGCGCCATTGTCCATTATATCCGGGAAAACCATGTGGTCAACGCGGTGACCGGTATGCCGCAGAACGAACGCTCGATCCTTGTGCAGATGTGGAAGCGGCTGCTGAACGTCCGTTTTTATACGGTGACCCAGCGCGGGGAGCTGCACGAGGTAGTCGACCGGACTTTCCACCGGCCGCCGGCCAAGATGGACCCGGCCTCGGACGCCGCCCCCGCTGTCCAGTAAAGCGAGCAAAGGAAGATGAGCTTTGAATATTACTGTCAAACAGATTGAGTATAAAAGTACCAATGGGCTGAACACCATCTTCGGATGGCTTTACATCCCGGCAGGGGAGATGCGGGGTATCGTGCAGATCTGCCATGGGATGTCGGAGCATATGGGCCGTTACCATGATTTTATGCGGTTTCTGGCGCAGCATGGCTATGTCGCCTGCGGGGTTGACCACATCGGGCATGGGCGCTCGTCCTACGAGAACAAGTTTGGCTGGTTCGGGGAAAAGGACGGCTGGCGCACCCTTATCGAGGATCAATACAAGTTCCACAAGATTGTGCACAGCGAGGTGCCGTTCTGTGAACGGTCGGTGCTCCTTGGGCACAGCATGGGTTCGTTTGTCACACGGCTTTATGCGATGAAATACCCTTCTACGCTCAGTGGGATGATCCTGAGCGGCACTGCCAGAAGCGGGCTGAAGGTGGAGCTGGCGCAGCGTGCCGCGGCGCGGTCGGTCCGCAAATACGGGCCGGGCGCGATCGACCGGGACCTCAATCGGATGGTCTTTGGCCCGTTTCTCAAGGGGTTCCAGCCGTGGCGCACCAAATCCGACTGGCTCTCCCGGGATACCGCATGGGTGGACCAGTATGTGTCGGACGAACGCTGCGGGTTCCTGTTCACCTCCGCGGGGTTTTACGACCTGTTCACCCTCGTGAGCCGGTCTAACGACCGTTCCTGCTTCGAGGGGGCCAGAAAGGAGCTGCCGATCCTGCTGTTTGCGGGGACAATGGACCCGGTAGGGGAGTACGGGAAAGGCCCTTCCCAGGTGTATGAGCGCTACCGGAAGGCGGGCGTGCGGGACGTGGAACTCAAGCTGTATGAGGGCGGGCGGCATGAGATGCTCGGGGAGGTCAACCGGGTACAGGTGTACGGCGACCTGCTTGGCTGGCTGAATGCACATCTCCCGATGCCGGAGCCGCGGAAAGAGGAAGGATTCCCGGAAGATGCGGAATTCGAATAAAAAAATACGGACGCCAAATGTTCTATCTGGCGTCCGTATTTTTTCGTCACTGCTTACGCACTGCAACCCAGATTTCGAAGGTATATCCTTCCTCGTTGACCCGATCGCTCTCATAAAGCTCGAGAGAAACCCCATGTGCGGGCTGGAATTCACTTGTGGGGAAGAATTCGGAGTAAATCTGCTTCCAGAGTGCCTGAAACGAGTCGGAAATTGGCTCCTGTTTTTTCGTGCACCGGAATGCCGCCCAGCTTCCGCCGGGAATCTCTTCGACTGCAAACCCCTCGGGCACTTCGCCGCCGTCGTAGGGTACGCCGATCGCGTAGTCGAAGTCCCCGCGCTCCGGGTCGTTGAAACAGACCCCGATGATCGCATCACCGAACATGCTGTCCGGGCGGGTGCGCCGGCTCAGGATGGAGGTGGTACCGTCGGCGTTGCACTGGCCCCAAAACTGGTGGATCTGCGGCTTGGTAATCTCGCTGCCCTGTTTGAAACGGGTCTTTTTGAGAAGCATCCGGAATCCTTTGCTGGTCTCGATTCTGTAATCCATGAGAGACCCTCCTTCTAAAATGAGTTTCACAGAGAGGCGGGAAAAGGATTTGAGCGGGATTGTCCCGGATTTGACCCGGGAAGGGAGGACCCCGTGGAATCTTCTGAGCAGTTCATTCCCTGCGAGGGTCAGCCGGCGGCTGCGGATATACTCGCCGAGCGTATAACCGCATAGAATACTGAAAATCCGCTGGAAATGAAAGCTCGAGGAATATGCCTGCCGCGCAATCTCCGCATAGTCAAGCGGCTCGGTCAGATGATCCTCTACATAGTCGATCGCCCGTTGCAGCCCGGTCGTCCAGTCCATCCCCACAGCCCCCTTTCGTTTCTCTCTGTGCCTCCATTATAGAACAGCCGGAAAGATCATGCGTGACTTTTTGTGCGGACCGGTGTCGGGCTGTCCAGCGGTTTCCTGCCGTAAACCACCCGCGCGATCCCGCCGAGATCGTGCTCGACGCCGACACCGATGTAACCGGCGGCAGCGAGCAGGTTGGAAACCTGCTCCGCCTGGTTATAGCCGACCTCGAATGCGATCGCGCCGCCCGGCTTGAGCCGCGGCAGATAGAGGGCGGGCAGCGCCCGGTAGAAGTCATACCCGTCCTCGCCGCCGAACAGCGCCATCCGCGGCTCGTGCTTCACCTGCGGCTGGAGGGTTTCCATCTCACAGCGCGGGATATAGGGCGGATTGGAGACCACGCAGTCCAAGGGGGGCAGTACAGGCGGGGAGAGCGCGTCGCCGAGGAGCGCCCGCACGCCCTGGGCATGGTTCTTTTCGATATTGGTTTGCAGATAGCCGAATGCCTGCTCCGAGCGCTCGAGCGCGTAGACGGTGGCATCCGGACGCTGGCTGGCGAGCGCAATGCCCACACAGCCGCTGCCGGCACAGAGATCGGCAATGATAGGGGAGGCAGTCCCGCGCAGGAGCGAAAGCCCGGTTTCGACGAGGGTTTCGGTGTCCGGGCGGGGGATCAGCACCCCTTCGCCGACAGCGAAGGGCAGGCCGAAAAATTCCCACTCGCCGAGCAGGTATTGGAGCGGTTCCCCGGAAAGATAGCGGGCACAGAGGGCCTGGAACTGTTCTGCCTGTGCAGGGGAAGCCTCCCGGCTGCCGCAGGAGGGCAGATGGAACCGGTCAAAGCCAAAGACCAGTTCGAGCAGGCAGGACAGATCAAACGCACAGGAACCCGGTTCCTGTGCGTTTTGCAGAATCGTCTGATATGCAGTTTGATAAAGCTGTAAAACCGTCATGGAAAGACCTCAATAGTTGTCGGTGCCATCGTCCGGGATGCAGGGCTTCATTGCCGCAATCGCCACTTCGAGCTGGCTCTCGTCCGGCTCAAAGGTGGTGAGATTCTGAAGCCACAGCCCCGGAGCGGAAACCGCGCGGGTCAGCGGGTTGTCGTGACGCCCGGCAAACCGGATAATCTCATAGGCAATCCCTACCACCACCGGCAGTAGAAGAATTTTGAGTGCGACACGCATCCAGACGCTCGACCAGGTGACCACCGAGAACACGAGGATCGAGATGACCAGAACGATCAGCAGAAAGCTCGTCCCGCAGCGCGGATGGAACCGCGGATAGTTTTTGGCGTTATCAGGGGACAGTTCCGCAGCGGCCTCGTAGCAGGCGATCGTCTTATGTTCCGCGCCGTGGTACTGGAATACCCGGTAGATGTCCTTCATCCGGCTTACCGCGAAGAGGTAGAGGATGAAAACAGCAATTTTAATCAGCCCCTCAATGGAGGTCAAGACAAACGCGGGGGCGGCAAACCGGCTGCCGACCCATTTGACAATCGCGGAGGGCAGGAGCATGAACAGGCCGATGCTCAGGAACATCGCCAGCACTGTCACCAACAGGTTGAACACCCAGACCGCCTTGTCGCCGAGGTGCTTGTCGACCCACAGGTCAAATTTGGAGGGCTGTTCCTCCTCTGCCATGCCTGAAATCTCGGCGGACTTCATCAGGCAGCGATAGCCGGTCGCCAGCGAAAGGAACAGGTTGCAGACTCCGCGCAGGAGCGGTACCTTTGTGTACCAGCCGGTTCCGTTGGTCTCCCAGGTTTCGAGATAGATTTCACCGTCCGGCTTGCGCACCGCCATTGCGGAGGTGTATGGGCCGCGCATCATGACCCCTTCGATCAGGGCCTGCCCGCCGATCGAGGTCTTTTTGGTTGAACTGGATTGTTTAGACAAATCATCACCTTTTTCCGCCGTTCGGCAGGTATCTGGTCAGGGACTGCTTGAAAAATCGGGACAGCCGCTTTTTCTGCCAAAAGCGGCATCTGCTGTATCAAAGAATGCGCGGAGTACGCCAGATATTCCCGCGCTTTTTCCTTGCGGCCGCTCGTTTTTACCAAGCATCCACCATTTCTCTCGCTGCTTATTTTATCCCGCCGCCGCTGCAGCGGTGCAGCCCTCGAAAGGGCTGGCGAACCGTTTATGAGAATGGGGCGGCTGGGGGGACTGTCAGAGCGCTTTTCAGGAAAGGATGCAGAATCTATTATACGCCGAACCGCGCCGGCAAGTCAACCCTGCCCGACCGGCAGCCGGATGGTCACCCGGGTGCCGACTGTCTCCTTTGAGGTGATCTCGAGCGAGCCGCCATGCATCGAGACGATCTCGTCCGCCATCGCGAGCCCGATCCCTGAGCCGCGCCGGGTCGCGTTCGCCTTGAAAAATTTTTCCTTGATCCGGGGAAGGTCGGCTTCCCGGATGCCGCATCCGGTGTCCGCCACCTCGATACAGGTCATCCCTTCCGACAACCTGGCCTGGATGGTGATGGTGTCCCCTTTGTCGGAATATTTCAGGGCATTGTCGATGATGTTGACAAACACCTGGCGCAGCCGGTTACGGTCGCCGTAAAAAGGAGCGATCAGGTCCGGTTCCTCATAGACAAGCTGTTTGCTTTCATGTTTTGCACGCTCTTCGTACATCATCACAGCATCCGAAAGCTCGGCGATCAGGTCGAGATTCTCCCGGATCAGCTGGATGCGGCCGCTCTGAAGCCGGCTGAAATCGAGCAGCTCCTCGACCATCTGCGTCAGGCGCTCGGTCTCCCCGTTGATGACCCGCATCCCCTTCCCGAGGGTTTCCCGGTCGATCTCCTCGTGCATGTCGTTCAGCGTTTCCGCCCAGCCCTTGATCGCGGTCAGCGGGGTGCGCAGTTCGTGTGAAACCGACGAGATAAAATCGTTTTTCATCCGTTCGTTGGCCGAAAGTTCCTCGGCCATATAGTTGATGGTATCACAGAGCTCGCCGATCTCGTCGTCGTTCTTTTTGTGCAGGCGTGCCCCGAAATCCCCCTGAGCGATCTTGCGGGCGGTTGCGCCGATCTCGCCTACTGGATTGACGATCGAGTTGATAAAATAGGAGCTGGAGAAGATCACGAAAAACAGGATCGCCACACACACAAGGGTGATAACGAGGATAAACAGGATGATCTGCTGGTCAATCCGGTCGAGTGAAACCGCGATCCGCATGGCCGCGAGCTGTTCCCCGACAACCGGGGAGATCACGGTAATGGCCATGATCTTCTCGCCGTTGACGACATCGACCATTTCGGCTGTGCCGCTGTTCGAGCGCAGCGCCTCAGTGAAATCGGGCATATAGACCTCATTGCCCGGTTCAAACCCACTCGACGTAAAGGTGACCTTGCCGTTGATGTCGATTGCCATCAGTTCCATCCGTTCGCGCTCCTGGAAGTTTTCGACCAGCGTGCGCACCTGCGAGGCAAAGACCGCAGAACTGTCCTCCGCATAGGAGGTGAGCTGGCTGGTGATCACGCTTGACTGTGCCAGAATCGTTGAACGCACCGAGCTGTAGTAAAATTCCCGGATGCCAAATGCAAAGATCACTTCCAGCGCGATCAGGATCACCAGAATGACCCCCAGATTGTTGAAAAGCCATCGTTTCGTGATCTTTTTGACAGCCATCGGGCGCACTCCTTTCTGTACAGCGGTGAGGCATCTTTTGTATGCGGCGGCTCCCTCGCCGCCAAATGCCCCCGAGCGTCAAAGCTGCGCGAGAATACGGGAAACAGAAACTGTGTTGGCTTGGATGGGTGGGGCGCTTTGCACTTGTAAAGCCGGCCCGGAACCAAGCTTACGCTGTCACTGGACCCACTTGTAGCCGAAGCCCCAGACGGTGAGCAGATGTTTGGGGCTGGATGGTTCATCTTCGAGCTTCATGCGCAGCCGCCGCACGTTGACATCCACAATTTTGATGTCCCCGAAGTACCCCTCGCCCCAGACCTTATCCAGGATTTCCTGACGCCCCAGCGCGGTGTTGGGGTTGTGGAAAAAGAACTCAAGGATCTGGTATTCCACCTGGGTCAGCTCGATTGCCTTGCCGTTTTTGGTGAGGGTGCGGCTCTTGGTATTGAGTACAAACGGTCCGGAAGCCATCTCGCTGACCACCGGGGCCTGTGCCTTTTCCGCCGCCATCGTGACCCGGCGATGGATCGCATCGACCCGCGCGACCAGTTCGGACGGGGAGAACGGTTTGGTAACATAATCATCCGCGCCGATCATCAGGCCGTTGACCTTGTCCATCTCCTGGCTTTTGGCGGTGAGCATGATAATGCCGATCGACTGGTTTTTCTCCCGCATCCGGCGGCAGACCTCGAATCCGTCGATGCCCGGCATCATAACATCGAGTAGAGCAACATCGAAATAATACGGATTGCGATCGAAAACAAGCATTGCCTCTTCCCCACTGGGGACATCGACGACCTCATAACCCGAACGTTTGAGGTTGATAACTTCAAAATCGCGGATGACATCTTCGTCCTCAACGACCAGAATACGCTTCATAAACCGGAAAACCACCTTTCTGTTGGAAGATTGGGGGCCTGCTTTTTCAGACAACCCCTAGATGAGGGAAAACAGTTCGTCTTTCAGCACCTCAGCGGTAACGGCAAGCGTGCTGTTGGGCGTCTCCGGGACATACCCATAATAGCTGAATGCCCCGCGCGGCTCGCATAGCCGGATGTAGCTTTCAAGGAATTTGTCCTGATAATCCGAGGTGCTCACCACCCGGATCCGCGCCAGCTCCCCCGAAAGGGCTTCAAGCGGCCGGCGCAGGGTGTCGTTGTAGACAATAAAAATCCATTCACCGTTTTCAATCTGGTTGACCACCGTGACAGTATCGATCCACTCGGGCGGGAACTCGACCCGGTAACCCGCCTGCCGGTTAAATGCACCGGCGAATACCCGTTCCAGGGCGTCTTCGGAAAACCGGTGAAACTCGGTCAGATAAATCCGCTCGGATTCGTCGCTGACCCGGTCTTCATAACCGGGAAGGGGACGGGCGGTCGGGATTTCGACCACCGAATCGCCGTCCACATCCATGCAGACCGGCGCGGGCGGCTCCCCGGAGGAGACGGTGTTGGACCGGCGGGTCTGTTCATAGAGGGAAGGCCGGGATTCTTCGGTCACCGGGTCAGGGCCAGGCTGTTCCATCTCCTGAAAAATGACCGGGGTCAGGGAACCGGCTTCCATTGTGAAAACCTCGGTCACAAGTTCGTTTCCGGCAAGCAGCTCGTCGATGAAGATGCAGAGCCGGCCGTCTGTGGGGAACAGCCTGCCCGCGGCCGCCCCCGCAAACTGGACGATCGAGTCCGAAAGCGGCAGGTCATCTGTCACCCCGACGTTGTAGCCGATGTACGAAACCATCTTGATCCAGGAGGAGTTGGTGTTGTGGGTCAGCAGGAAAATGTCATCCAGGCCGTCGTTGTCAAGATCGCTGATGAGATAGCGGTTGAAGGACACATCCTCCGAATGGCTCAAAAGGCTGTTCAGATGGGGGCGGCTCCCTTTCAGGGTGTCGTAGGTGTAGACGCCGAGCGTCATCTTCTCCTCATCGGGGTTGCTCCAGCCGATCACAATATCCGGAGAGCTGCGGCCCGATATGTTGGCAAATGCGATGAAATCAATGTCCTTGTCCGCGCCCGCGATCTCACAGGGGGAGTACCACTGCCCGGATGGGTCGCGGTCCAGCAGGCAGGCGCGGGTATAGTCGTTCGAATCGGTCGCATAAAAGGCAATCGCTTCTTCGTCACCGTCCTGATCGAGGTCATAAAAGACAAACGCCGAGCGGTAGTCACCGCTTTTGGGGTATTTCAGAATCGGGTTCGCAGTGACCGCAGCGGCAGACAGCGCCTCCTCAATCTCCTTCTGCCCGGCGGTCAGGCGGGGTGGGCTCATCAGGTTTTCAAGCACCGGATCAAAGCCATTGCAGGAGGACAGGGTCAGACAGAGGGACAGTGCCGCCGCAATGCGCAGCAGTTTTTGGACCATCGGCCTTTCCTCCTTCCCCGAGCCGGTATGCTTTGTGTGCTGGCGGGCAAAAGCCTGCCGCTGGGAGCCATGTGTTTGTGTTTCAGTGCTTTATCTATAGTATGATACACCAGTTTGATTTTATAGCAAAACCACCGATCTGTCAATGTCGGGACAGTCCCATTTTCCCGTGGTTACAGGCGGTTCTGGCGGTATATCTTGCGATCGGCCGCGGCATGTCCTATAATGGGGAGAAGGGAGGAAGGACGGATGAAAGAGCTTATAAAAGACAAAATCGAGGAGCTGCTGTCAAAGGAGTATGCCTGCAGCCGGGCGGAATTAAACGGAAAACAGACGGTCTATTCGGTGCACCCTGAGGAAGGGCAGCGCATCCTAAAACTGCTGGCATATCGGAACTGTGTGGTCATTTGTACCTCAAAAGACCTGCATAAAAAGGTCCGGGAACTCTTACAGGGCAAAAGCAGGGACGAAATGTTTGAGGTCCCGCTTGTTTATGGACAGACAATCCACTATGTTCCCGGCCACAGCGGCGGGGAGGGCCGGCCCACATGGCCGGACGCCTCCTGTACATTCCTCTTTGGGGGAGAGGTTCAGTCTCTGAACGGGCTGTCCGGATTTGAGAACGCGCTGGCATTTGATGCCAACGGTTCCACCCCCACGAAAGCTGTTTGTGTCGCGAAAGGGCAGCACGAGATCATTGGAATTGCAGGCGCCGCAGAATCTGCTGCGGACGGTGTATGGGAAGTGGGCGTGGATGTTGTGGAGGGGCACAGAAACGCGGGTCTGGCGACCCGTCTGGTAAGCGGATTGACGCGGGAACTGCTGGAACGCAGGATCACCCCGTTTTATTCGGCATCTGTCACAAACATCGGTTCGCAGATGGTGGCGAACCGATGCGGTTATGTCCCGTATTGGGTGGACACGTTTGGAACGATTCTGGACGGCAGTTCCGCCTATCAGCCGATGGTCCAGGACCTGTTGTCCGGGTTTATGGCATAAGGGCTGTTGGAAGCGTCGGAATGTCCGCTTTTGGACTGGCTGAGGGGTTGTTGGCATCTCTGGAAACGGATGCCGCTGCGGACAGTCCCTATTTCTTTTTGTGGAAATAGCCGCCTGCCAGACTGCCCAACAGGGCAATCACCCCAAAAAAGCACGCGTAGAAAACGGCTGAGCTGTTGTAATAGAGAGGGATGCTCGGCAGGAACATCCCACCGATCAGCAGGAAATACCACCAGACCAGCCCGTGACGG
>Ga0137306_102460_pt1 | contig 15464 bp, 4 predicted proteins | sample Inofroosms_March_FD_97187 | JGI IMG/M metagenome (GOLD analysis project Ga0137306, IMG submission 97187) | Mouse cecal microbial communities from Vienna, Austria - N-Acetylneuraminic and N-Acetylglucosamine D2O microcosms_March | ecosystem: Host-associated > Mammals > Digestive system > Large...
TTTTTTGTTACTTATTTTGTTGAATCGTAAGCTCAAACGAACTTTCGTCCATACTGTTACTACTTACTTTAAAGAAAATTTCCTCATCAGCATTCAACCAAACTGAAGTACTTTCTGAAATTTTATTAAAGGTATTCCAGTAATCATAATCACGGGCATAGTATCCCTCAGCATCACCAAATATTTTGATTTCATAATTACCATCTGTTGTTGCCTTATATTTGTAGTACTGTGGTTCTTTCTGTGATACACTACCGCCTACTCCTTCATCACCGATAGATACAAAATTAATACCACTAACTGTGGGTGCAACTGTTATTGGCGAAGAATTGTTATTTTCTACTCTTAACACAAGTTTGCTACCACTGTTTAATTTTATCTCCTTTTTGCCTAGATAACCAGAAGCCTGATGGCTTCCGTCCACCTCATACTGAACATAAACATTAACTGCATCTTCCTCATTCAGTGATGTCAAATACCATGCTTCACGATCTGATGTAAACATGAAATATGCCGTTTTATACGCCTCAATGACGCAATCCTCTCCACGTTGATCTGTGATTGTATGAACATCACCTGTCTTTTCGACTTTCAGATTATACTTTGCAGTTAGTGTCTCATCAGTATTGGTATTACGTACCCTAAGCAGTATATTATCACCTGCTTCAAGGGGATAAGATCCATAACCATTGTTCCAACTGTTATTTTTATAACATTGTAACTCTACACTGTTAGCATTTTCTACCCTATTGAGTACAGGTCTATACACACCTGTATCTGTAACAGAAAACTGATAGTACGCCTCTGCACCCGATGCAAGCTCATATGGTTCTGCCTGCTCTTCTGTGGATATTGTAGTAATCAGCAGCTTAGATATCTTTAGTTTGACCTCAGAAGATGAGTCCCCATAAACATCTAAGTTAACTGTTTGATCCTTTTTCAGGGTAAGCAGCAATTCACTGTTATAATAATATGTCACTGGCTGGGTATCTATACCATAACGGAACTGTTTGCTTGAAGCAATGTTATAGACTCCATCTTCAGGTACTGTATACGTAAAGTAATTACCCCAATCACTCTTATCCAGTGGATATGTTTTCTCCTCTGAGCCTGTCACTACTGTTGCTGCTTTGGACAATTCACCCCTGATTCTGACTGTACTTTCACTGGAACCACTTTCTTTTGTTACATTTAGGACGATCTTGTCTCCTTTCAATAACAACTGGGAATTATTTGAAACCGGATTCTCTTTATCAGTAGAATTATATACATAAAACTGATAATTCTGCTGATACTGTACTTTAATCCTGAACCATTCTTCTGACTCAGAATATCCCGTATACTTATAGATTCCAGTCTCTGGTACAGTAAACTCAATTGTCTGTGGTACATCTACTGCATCAAAAGTCAGGGACTCATTGAATACAGGTTCCTTGCCTACAGCAGTAAACTTATACTCAGCTGCTTCAACATTGCTGCTGTTATCAACTCTTACATAGAGCCTGTCGCCTTTTTCAAGCCACTGTGCACCGTAAACTTCATCGGTAGCCCTGTCTATCTCTTTGTAAAGGCTAATATCAGCCTGTGCTTTGTCATTCTTTACATCAAAGCTGTATGATGCTGCCTTATCTGCTGTAAATACATACCACTCAATATTGCATGCATCAACCTTGATTGTATCGCCATCCTTAACATCTGCTGCCTTAGGAACTGTTACCAGAACTTTTGCTTCTGCCTGTGTCACACCTTCCTTATCAGTCTCGCATGTTACCTTGTAAGTCACTGTATTTTGATATTTGGGGTTTTCTACATTCTTCTGCAAGAACTTTTCAAAAGCACCTGATTCATTGATTCTTGCTTCAGGACTGCCTGATACAAATTTGTATCTGTACACACCATTTAACGGTGCCTTGAAAGTTACCCATGCAGCTTCACCCTTCTGTACAGTAATTGGTTTGGGATCATCCAATACCAGTTCCGTTGGAACTACTTTTGAAACTGTTACATTGACTTTGATGTCCTTGTCGGTCGTATTGGATACTGTCAGGATTGTCTCTGTGTCAGCTGCAATCTTATAGACTTCGTAGAATCCTTTATAAGAACTGTCTGCTTCATGTTCTAATTCATCATAGTCACTTAATGATACGTCTGATACATGTACATCGGACACTCCCTTAAAGGTATATCTGCCCTCCTCATATGCCTGATATGAGAAATATGCGCTTTCACCCGGCTTAATGGTAATATCACCTGAAGCCTCGCCGTCCTTCAATGCCTTGACTTCTGCCTTTTCCGTAACAGTAACGGAGCTGCCTTCTGTCAGTTTAACCAACACAATTTCGCCTGCTTCAAGTGTAACATTACTTTGAGTAATATTTACATCAGTACCCATCTTCTTATTTGGAAGATACTTCTTTACTGTTACACTTCCAGTCTTTTCAAAGTGATAGGCTGCTCTCTTTGACGGTGTAAACAGATAATATGCTACTGTACCTCCATTTTCTGTTACTGCCAGCTCTTTCTTTTCGTCTGTTTTTAGTTCAGTTGTTTCAAGCAATTTAGGAGCCTGAATTGCAGCAGTCTGCTTTTCTGTGGCAGCGTCATTATATGCTCTTACATAAATAACATCGCCTTTTTCAAAGTAAGACTCATTATTGCCAGCCCATGAGCGGTTCAAATTATCCATGAGCTTTTTACCGTTTCTTACTACATATGTCTCTGTGTAGACCACACAGTTCTCATCATTTTTGGTTGGCTCAAAATGATATCTTCCAGATTCTGACACTGTTGTCTGATACCATGAAGAAGTCTTTTCTTTTGTCACTTCCAGCTTGTCACCAAGCGCTGCTGACGTAACTGGTTCTATCTTAATTGATCCCGTTGCCTCTGCACTTTGTGCTGTAACCGTCAATGTACAGGTATGCTCTTTTGTCCAGTTGCGTGTTTCTTTGTAGATTACAGCTCCTGCTCCACTTACAGAATCATCATCGGAATCAATTCGTACTGATGGTGCTGGTGTTGTGTCATCTTTTGCTGTTGTTGATACAGATACTGCCCATCCAAGGAGATTATCACTTGGTACGGTGAAACGGAATTTTGCTTCATCATTTTCTTTCAGCTCAAATGACTTCGCTGCACCGCTTGTCAGTGTCTGTGCCTGAGCATCTACATTTGTTACTTTTAATGTACCCTGTACTTCCTTTTCTGTAGACTGTGTTACTTTAATATAATAAGTAACTCCCGCCTCCAGCTCTCTTGTAGTAAGACTCGATGTTGCATTTGTCAAAGTTTTACCCATTCCTACTGTTGCATCACCGTTCTTATCTTTGCTAAGTGTCCATTTAAAGTCATAGGTTCCTGCTTCTGCTGCTGTAAAGGAATAGTACTTTGTCTCATTCTGTTTCGTTGTTGATACTGTCTCTTCTTTTCCCTGTGAAAGCGGCGTAATATCTACTGGTGCCACATGGATCTTCACTTCAGTCGAAACCGCATTATCGCCTACAGGAGATACCTCGAGCTTCATAATCAGCTTGTCGCCAAGCTTCAGCTCCTTGATGGTGAGTACTTCCGCACTCCCAGAGTCGCCAAATACTTCATTATACGCTTTCAACGTCAGATTACTATGTGTCGCCGTATCTTTATTTTCTGTCGCTGTTGCGCCAAAAGTATAATAACCTGCCTTATCTGCTGTAAAGGTATACCAGTACTCTCCGCGGTCATTCACAGATATTGTCTTTTCATCTGTTGTAAGCGGTTCTGCATATGTGTCTGTTACCTTGAACGAACCTGCTGTTGTGTCATCTGTGCTCTTCACTTCGAGATAAACTGTGTCACCAGCCTTTACACCCTTTGATGGTACAATAAGTGAATAAGTGCTGTCTGCATAACCCTCTAAAGAAGTTCCATCTGCCTTACGCACACCATATATTTCAGCCTTATCCGCAGTAAATGTATACTTATGCGTATCATCTGTCTTAGGAACATTAAAGGATACAAACTCTGTTGCCTTTGCTGCTATCGTAATGTCCTTAGCAACCGCTACTTCCTGCGTGCCTGACTGTTCTACGAAAATAACTGGCTCGACAACTTCTGTATCACCCTTAAAGGAATTTGCATTTACTGTTACTTTTATGGCAATGGTGTTGCCGCCTTCAATTGTGAATGTTTTGGTGTCGCCCGCATCCTCAGCAGCTTTTGCCAGTTCTTCAAATACGATATCGCCATCTGCTAACGGATTCTGCTTATCCAAATCATAGTAATCAACTTTGGATGCATTTTTCACTGTAAATGTATATTTTGCTGTTGCTGGCGCTGTAAAGCTTACATATTTTGACTGTGCTTCACCTGTCTTTGGTTTGTTGAATGTCAGTTTGAGTGCTGTGTCGTCACCCTTATTGTCTGTTGTGAGTGTCTTTTCTGCATTCCTGTAAGTTACATATAACTTGCCAGTGCTGTTGACTTTAACAAATACTGTCTCACCTGCATCAAGAGAAATACCATTCTCAACTGATACCCATTGATTGTTCTTGCGTCCCTCAGTAATTGCCACACCTGCAAACTCATAGTAGTTCTTCTCTGGTGCTGTAAAGGATACCCACTGGTTCCGCTTAACATCAAGTCCATTCTCCTTGTTGTTTGCAACAGTAAGCTTATCAAACTCTGTTGATTCCACGCTTAAATAGGTCCTATTTGTTTTAAAGTAGATCTTCTGGTTTGCTTCAAGGAACAACGTATAGCTATTACCAGTTCCTATTTCTTTTCCCGTGCTGTCATATACCTTATCAATCTCTTCACTAAAAGTATATTGACCAAACTCTGGTGCTGTAAAGGATATCCATGTATGATCATAGTAGTTATCTGAAAGATCAAGCGGTGTTGTCAGTGTGAGCACTTCCAGTCTGCCCTCATAATAAGGATCATTTATAGGCAGAATCCACTGATAGAATTCTCTATCACTACCACCAAACTCAAAATCTCCTCTGTAATCATTACCGTTACCTACTGATTTGACAGATATTGCCCATCTTGCTATGACCTTCTTGGTAATCTTAGAAGTCACTGTAATGGTTGTATTTCCCTTCTGTACAGCCTTTAATGATGCCGTATAGGATCCCGGATTAGCCTTTATAGAGGCAACCTTTGTATTGCTGCTCTTCCATGTCAGTGTATCAGTAATTCTTGATGCGGCTTCAGACATATCATCCATGCGCAGTGTATAGGTATTACCTGATGCAAAATAATAGCCCTCATTAATATACCGATATTCATACGAATTCTGATTAACAACCTCAATACCACGGCCACCTAATATGTTCTGAACATCATCTCTGTATCCTCTTACCTCAAGATTGACATCCCTTGCTGCTGGAATATTTGTAGTCTTTGCCTTTGTAACTGTCGGTTTCGCAGACTTCTGCCCTCTGAATACTGGTGTTACAGAAATTGAATAGGAAGAAAGTCTTACAATCTTATCGCTGTCAATTGTATATGAATAGGTCTTTGTCTTCTCAAAGTAAGCGAGCTTATTACAGATCGGTGCATACATATCCTCTTCATAATCATATCCGCATAGCATCCACTTCTGCTGATTCTGGCGTGAAGCTTTCTGATATTTATCTATCCAAACAAGACCATCATTCGTATTATTATAAGCAACCTTACTATATACGACATTATTTCTTGCATCCTTAACCTCTATTACAAATGCCTCAGGTGAACCTGCATGCGCAAAGTTCAGGGTAATACGCTGGTCATCTGTATAAACTGCCTTGAGACTCTTCACCGGGTCAAGCTGTGCAGATGTAAGTTTGACTTTTGCTTCCCCTGTAATCAGATTACCTGTCTCATCATAGCCAAAACTATCTTTAATGGTTAACACAAACGGTGTCTTGTTAGGTGAAACTGCCGTGATCGTCCACAGACCACCCCGCTTCCACACTTCGTAGCCATTCTCCTTAGCCGTTGTGATCTGATCTGGTGTGATCACAATTCTGCTTGAGCGGTAACCCGGTACTTTTGCTTTATCTAACTTGTATTCAAGATAATCTGAAAGCAAAACTGTATCGCCAACTTTCATCTTGATCGGTTTTGCTGTGACAATATTTGCCTTTGATATAATATGTACCAATACTCTCGCCAGCTCGCCATTATCTGCCTTAACATAAACCCATACAGGTGCATCACCGTCAAGACCTGATCCCTTCAAAGTAATCTTGCCTTTATTGTTAATCGTGGCATACTTTGACTGTACAGCATTTTCTGCAAGCCATGGATCAGGAGTCCAATCTCCGTTTGCCTTTTTCCACCTATTTTCTGCACCAGCGTCATATACTGCGTAAGATAACTTAGGATTCAGATAGGTGTTCAGCAAAGTTCTATCCTTTATCGGCAATTCGAATGTAAGCTCATCATGATCCTCTGCTGCTGGTCTGTCGCTGTCTTCTTTTTCGTAGAACGCACCGTCTACTATCAGCTGCGCCGATTTTCCAGAGAGTAGTATTTCATATATATCATCTGTTCTTGTTATCGTGCTCTCTCCATCCACGGTGTCAAAGCGAAGATATAAGCCTTTCACCTGTGCTTTCGTCATAACAAAGCTCTTGACACTGCCGTTTGCAGAAAGCGCTACCTTGGAACCGTCAGCAAGTGTTCTTGCCGCACTGACATTTCTGACATAGACAGCATAATTCATTCCAGCCTTAAAACCTTCAAAATCATAATTGCTGTCCCGTCCTAAAATACAATCTTTCCCAAATCTCTCCTTATCACCAACAACAACGAGCTTCTTGCCTGCGCTGTAGTCTGCCGTGCCTGAGATATAGATTGGTTCGATTGCAAATGTATCTTTCCACTGACCATTCTTCATTCCTGCAATGGCTTTCTCGAAGCTGTCCTTTGTCCAGTTCTTCGCATCTGCCTTGTCTTTGAGCTCCACAACATAGATTTCTCTGCGATAGCCATTGTCTGGAAGCGTAAACTGTAGTCTTGCAGAATTATCCTCAATCTTGTCAATCTTCTTAATCACTGGTGCTGTGACATCTGAAATTGTGATTGATGTCTTGGCTACCTTCACGCCTTTGCCTGTGATTTCCTTCAACGTTCCGTCATCTGCAAGATATACAGAGTATGCCTCTACAGACACCTTTACTGGTTTGTTATTGCTTGTACTGAGTGCTGTAATCACACCTGTATCAGGGTTGATACTTGCATACTCATTGCTTGTGATATTATTGTCGCCCTGCTTTTCAAGTCTGTAGTTAATCTTGATGACATCGCCTAATTGTGCTTTAGTAATCTTAACATCAAGCGGCTGTGTGTCACCTACAACCATCTTGGTATTGACACCGTTAAATGCAAGTGATTTGGGTGCCACTGCCTTCTTGAGATTTGCCTCAAGAGGAATGTCGTTGCCGTCCGCATCTGTAACGTTCAGCTGGAATTTTTCTGTGTAGCCATTTTCCCATGTAATATTGAATGATGGAACTGGTTTATTTCTGCCAGTGTTCTCGTCTTTCGTCACTGGGAAAAGGACAGTAATATAGTATTCATCATAAACGTCTATCCAACCATCTTCTTCATCTTCATATCCCGAATACTGCCAATCTTCAAGCACATAGCCGCCAGCATCCTTGATGTTGTTCTTAAAAACGAAGTTTGGTGAATACTTATCAAATTCATTTCCATATGTATTACCCGCAAATTCCTTGGGAGCATAGATTTTGTATTTGATATAGTTCTTGTCTACAGGAATTGCATTACCATCAATATCATATATAAATGGTATTGCCTGACGCGGTGTAATAATATGCGTATTAACCCCGTCGGTTGTTTCTATTGTTTCAATCAGATCTGTATTCCATTTGCCAATCCATGACGCCCCACGCTTTGGATCCACTGCTTCAGAATACTTGTAAGTTATGTTGTATGAGGTATTGTATGGGAATCTGACACCAGATTCAGGCTGAACTTTTACTGTATATTTATTGCCAAATTTTAACAAATAGACATAATCCTCATCCTGCTTTAATTCTTCATTATCTTTATATACTTTCTGATTAAATAATGAATAATAAACCTCATCGTCCTCACCATAATAATAGCCTTTTAGCAAAGCATATCCAGTATAGGATATATAATTATCTTCTTCTAAATCATAAACTTGATCCGTAAGGTATTCAAATATCCACTGATCACCAGCTGGTACATCCTTGCCATCCAGAGTTTTCGCAACAATGTTATTACTAATCATCGTATTTACAGCCTCACCAGCTGTTACATCCAGATTAACTACAGGCGTAATAGTAATATCAAGCGGCGTAATCTTGAAAGAATACCCTTCCCCTAATACTTTGTCATTACTGTTATCCTGTCCTGCATCAGCTTCAGAATCAAAACTCTTATATGTCTCATTACCATTAAAGGATACACGGAGTGTATATGTACCACCATAATATGGTTCTGTCACATATCTCTTTTCAAAGCTTGAATTTTCTTTATCCTCCCAAACCCATTCAACGTTTACACGTTCAGGATTATATCCTCCAGCTGCATTTAAAAGTTCTTCTGTCTTATCTGTCTCACCATCATAAATCTTTACCAGACCTGAATCTATAGCTACTGGTTCGCCATCATATGTCTTATCAACAGGCATCTTTGATTGGTCAACCACAACTCTTAGCTGATTTTCACCATTAAATTCAATATCGCCTTCCCATGAATGGTAATGTGTCTTACCTTCTCCATCAGCAAGGGTCTTAGCCTGATCTATATTGGTAAAATTATCCCAACTCATGCGCCATCCAAACGGGTCATGCAGAGTATGTATAGATTCCCAATCTACCCACTCAGCTGTCATGCCCTGTTTTTCAAATGTAACATAAGCGCTATACTTATACTGGGATGGCGCATTTTCAAGCTTCTTAAATGTATCGGCACCATTTAAGTCTATATACTGACCTGAAATATCGGCACCATTTGCATCCTTCTCCAGCCTGCGAATTGTCCATTTCAAAGAATCCTCTAATTCCAGACGGATAAAGTCAACACCCATCTCCTCATTTACTATCTCAAATTTCGGAAGCTTATCAAGATCTTCACGCTTCTCTGGTTCAACATTGTTAGGAAGCATATATAAAGTGAAATCTTTGTTTGTGAAATCATTCACAGAATCACCATACTCCGCACGCTGCTTATCAGCCACTGCGAGAACTTCCATTCTCTCAACCCTGAAGTATACATCTGTCTCAGCAGGAAGGTTCTTATGCTCCTTATCTTCATATGCGATATGAAGCCTGTAGACTTTGGCATCAACAATATTCTCTTTATATTCATCTTCTTTAACAATGCTGCCATCAATATTATTTGTCTCACCAAGACCGTCATGTGACAGCGGATTCCACCGTTTGTTATCGTTCAGATAATCCTCAAAGCCATCATATTTCTCTTTATCTTCTGCGCTTAACTTTGCATAACCCTGCTTTGCCGCTGTATAATCATCCAGACTCAGATAAGCCCAAGTATACTTAATACTCTCGTCTGTAGAAGCAGGTTCTGTTGCTGCACCTGAAATCTTTGCTTTTTTGTATTCAGCCCTGTTTGGATAAAGGGGTTCGCCATTATAAATTTTCCATAATGGATTCTCCAGACTACCGTCTCCTGACTGGTTCTCGGCACCCTTAAATGCCTGCCTGATCGCCTCTGTATTGATCTCAGTCTTTGCCGCTGGGGTAACTTTCAACAACACTGCATTTTTTTCCAGCGTTTCTTTGTCTGCCCTTGTAACACGGTTCTTTTCCGCAGAATTGGTCGTTGTGTCCGTGACATCAACCAGATTCTGTTGAGTACCACTTGTGTAATAGACAGCTTTTTCGCCAGTGAAGCGAATCCGGTACTCCATAGTACCCTTCTCACCTTTGTATTCGCACGCACCGTTCTTAACTTCACCCTCAAAGTCTACCCAATTACCTACTTTAGGCTCCTCGCCTTCTTTAGCAGGTTCCTTGGTAAACCGCTGCTCGAGCACAAATACCGGGCTATAGTACTGTATCTTGCCATTGTCGTTGTCACCACTATAAGACACACCAAAGAAATCCGGCTGTTTCTCCGCCAGTTCCTCTGCTGTATAAAGCTTCTTGGCTGTGTCCGCTACACCCTCTGTATTGGCATAATATATCGTATAGCCTGCCTTGGTAAGAAGAGTTTTAATATCTGCCTTCTTCATGCCCTCAGCAATTGTAACCTCTTCTGGTACAATTATTACAGGGAGTGCCCTGATTGTAACCATAACTGGTTCTGACACAGACTTATTGTACACGTGCCCTTCGTCACCATCATACTTGTAGATTACAAAGTACTCGCCTGCATCTACAGGATCACTCTCACATTTCACGTACTTATATCCGTTAGAAATGATGTAGTCATCCTCTATAGCATTTTCTTTGCTCGTATAAGAACCGTCTAATTTCAACTGTTCACGCGTATACCATGCTGGCACTGTCTCTGCACCAGTAATCTCCACCTCTTTACCTTCTTTGTCTGTATACATTACCTTGACAGAGGTAGGTTTTACAAGCTCGTCAATCTTTGCAGGTGTCTTTTCATCATAGTCTTTGGCAATTTCTGCACCAGAATCTTCAAGCGTAACGACAACAGTTGTCTCTGCAAGCTCTCCTACAGTAATTACCCAGTAATCCTCCACAACTGGCTCATAGTTCTTGGCTGCTTCTGCTTTAAAAGTTACATTGAGTTTTAGTCTGTAATCTTCCTGCTTGTCAAATGTAAGCTTCTCATCAACCTTGGTTTCTGAACCATCTCTTTCTATCTTGATAACTTCTGCATCAATTTTGTCCACAAAAGTATCTTTATTATACGAATTATCAGATTTATCAGTTAGTGTATAGTTCTCCTTTATACTTCCAATAAAATCGCCAACCACTGTCTGCGGTTTTACTTCTGTATCCACTTCTATTGTGAGTTTAGCTTTATTGATTCTAAAATCAATCAATAATGGCGCAGCCTCACCAATAAGTCCGTCAACTTTCTCCACGGAAACTTTCAACTGGTAATCTCCAGCATCCGCAGGCAATCCGCTCAGTACAGTTTCGCCAGCTTCGGCTTTCTGTATCCATGCAAATGTAAGATAGTCCTTAAATGATTTCTCTTCACCGCCTACTTTAATTTCAATCTTGTCTTTGACCTGATCAATAACATTGTTAAATGCTGTGCTGTCAGGAGCATAGTCTGTAACATAAGTTAAAATTTCTCCTGTGTCATCAAGTTCAAATCCCTCAAGCCGTGCTGTCTTATCATATACCAGCTCTGTCTTGAAACGGTCCGCGTCAGATTCGCCAGCATCCGCTTCCTGTAGTTCCTCGGTCTCCAGCTCTTCTTCCAATTCTGTCCCTGTTACCGCTGTTTCCGAACTTTCAGCATCTGCGTTAGGTGTCTGTACAGGCGCACTCGTCTCCTCCTGCGCCGTGCTCTCAGCAGGCGCACTTGTCTCTTCCTGTTTTGGTTCCTCTGTAGAAGCATCCGCTGTATCCTGCACTGTGCTCTCGGCAGGCGTATCTGCCTCCTCCTGCTTTGTCTCCTCCGCAGGCGCACTTGCCTCTGGCTGTTCCGCAGCAGGTGCTTCTGGCTCTTCATTGGCAGGCTCTTTTGCTTCGTCGCCCGCATCCGATTCCGATCCAGAATCTTCTACAGTTGTTTCAACTACTTCTGTCATCTCGTTCTCTGCTGCCAGAGCGGTTGCAGGCATTGACTGGAATATCATTGCAACGCTCAATATGACAGGCAGGGCACGCTTAAACAATTTTCGTTTAAACATTTCCATAACCCTCCTTATTGGATTTTATGATGGACATGCATTGTGGCACATGTCCGTTAACATGTTGTACTGACACGCAGAAAGACTCCCAAAAGCCCTCTGCTTTCAGAAGATGGATGAATCATACAGATATGATAGATGTTTCCAGTGCCAGTCCCATGATGTAATTCTACCAGAATCACAGAAAAAACACAACTTTTATTGGTTTTTTTGTGCATAAACTTTTCCATGGATTCGTCACGAAAACTGTAAAGATTCAATAACTTCATATTACTTATGAATGGCTTTTTAATGCATTTCGTGTGCATTTTTGTGAAATTTTAGTGATAATGTACATTTATTTGCTGCTTTTTCGTCTAAATGCAACATTTAGAGAGTTTTCGAATATAAGTTCTATGAGTATTATTACAAATTGAATTTCTGCTTTTTTCGTACTACGCGGCGTTTAGTGCTGCCTCAATGCGGAAGCCTAATTTTTCTAGCACTTTTAACGATGCGCGGTTTGTCTCATTGCATTTCGCCTCAAGGAGATAAAAACCGCGGTTTATCAGGTACTCCTGTAGGATACATTTGTCCGCCTCGAATGCATAACCCTGCTTTTGGTATTTTTCACCAATAATATAGCCCAGCTCGCCAATTTTTAGCGGACTGTGCGGCTACGCTGAATATACCACAATGGGCAAAACTTTCAACTGTTTGCCAGTTATTGAATATAAATTTCCGAAACCGTATTTTCCACACCATTGATTTGCAGCCTAATCCGAATTTTTCCATTCTCAAATTCATTCAGCGCGTATTCCAGCGGTTCGGAAAGATTTGTTACATCGACAGATTGGGCGGTATCTCCCTGCACCAGCCACAAGACAAGCGTAGCGCCCTCCGGCACTGTACCGCACGAAATATCTGCGTAAAGCATTTGCGTGTCTGCGTCGTCAATCGTCATAGTCTGTTCTTTTACGAATCCGTCACTTGCACTTCTAAAGTCCAGTTTCCAGACATTGTCCCGAGAAGAACTATAATTCATGCGAATGATGCCTGTATTCCAAACCCGATCACGCGAGGCGGCATCTGTGTTGATACCACTTCCACTGGCTATTTTCATGACAGCGCCTATCAGACATACGATCATGAGTACTATACTCACTACATTTGCAACAATCAATTCCATGTGATGCGTTCCTTGTTTTTCCATATTGATATTTTCCTCCTTTTTCATTTGTGTTCCACATTCTTCACAATAGTTAGCCCTTACTGAAATACGATGGCCGCAAGCCGGACATATCGTTTTTATTTCTGAGCGGTGCAGAAAGTAAACCAGCAATCCAATAAAGGGCGTCACCAAAAAAACCACTATCGACCATAGTACCGCGTCGTCTCCCCGCTTTTTACAATCCTGATAGACCCACGCTGCAAAAAAAACAGAGGAACAAAATGCAAAAATGATAACGCAAAGAAGCTGAATCGGAAGGATTAAGGAAAGACCATTAAAGCCATCGCTTCTTATATAAGCTATGCCAAACCGCAAAATTATCAACAGGAAGATAACGGGAATCCCGATATAAAACAAAAGCTTGTTATTGTCTGTGTTTTTCATGCCAATACACCTCTTTTCTCAATACGAATAGCGAGTTCCTCTTTGATGTTTGCTCTTTTTACGCCCACGAGTGTAAGCAATACCCCAGCCAAACCAACATAAAAGCAGACACCGGCGGTCATATAAGACAAATAAATATTTTCAATGACGCTCAACGCACAGACCCCCAGCAAAGAAAACGTGATCAGGTTCAAAATCATCGGCAAATACCAAATGGATACTTTATGTGTGGCAGGTTGTTTTTGCAGAACGGCTTCTTGCTGGTACAGCGCCGCTTTGAGTTTCTGATTCAGTTCCGGGTCTGGAACATCTGTCATTTTCATAGAAGCCTGAATCACTTCTTCTATTACTATGTTTGATTGATTATCTCTCATAACCAGCATCCTCCAATCTTTTTTTAATTAAGCTTCTTCCCTTGAACAATCGGCTTTTCACGGTTCCCGGCGGCTTTTTTATAATCACCGCAATCTGCTCTATGGAACAATCGGAAAGGTAAAATAATATCAGCGGGACGCGAAACTTTTCAGGGAGGGCTTGCACGATTTGCCGTACTTTTGCAATCAGTTCCTTTTGAAAGTAGTTTTCTTCAATACTTTCCTCGGAACACAGCCGCGTTTCCATCTCGTCATCAAAATTACTGCACGGAGCAATCGTACTCCGCCGCGCCTGCTTTCTTCTGTCGCTTTTCCAAAGATTATGTGCCAGAGAGAAAAACAATGCCTTCGGGTTGTTCTCCCAGTCAAGTGTCCACTTAGTCTCTAGCGCCTTTAGAAATGTTTGTTGATATAAGTCCTCGGCATCCGCCTTGTCCGCACAGAGCTTTAGGCAGAATCTGTAGATGTCTGTACCGAACGCATCAATACATTTTTCAATTTCTCTTGCGTTCACTTTTATCACCTCCCTTGCCCGTTCACTCTATATTCGTCACGACTTTTGCTGCGGTTCATTTTTTGTGCCCATGTGCATAAAAAAATCCTAAGTATATCAAACGATACTTAGGACGGGATAAATCCACATTATTTTTGACTCTCCAATATTCCGTCAGTTCCTATTGATATCTGAATTTTTCTTCCAATTATTCTCTCCAGTTCTTTTCGAATAGAAGTATTCTCAACATCAATATAGAAATTGCCAAAATCCTGAAGTTCAACATGATTCCATAGCATAAGCAATAAAGCGCCTATTGTCAATGTCCGAATTTTTATGCCAGTTACTTCTTTAATATCCTTCACAACTTGCCAATAATCTGTACGCTTGTTGGGTAAATATAGACATACTGCCAGCGGATCGTTATCTTTCATAGAGATTCCATGTCTTAAATTTAATACCGCAATATCATCTAAGATCGCCCTTGCGACATCCAAGGCGTCACTGCCCGTCTCAACCTCAAGGACACCATATCCATTCTCATTTTGATAAAACCCGTCCAGCCTCATATATACATTTCCTTTTCTCGCTATTGTCACGTGATTTCCCAACAAAATAAACAGATTTCTCACAAATATATTTTGTTTGTCCTGATTCAGAAAATGCACATACTTATGAATATTTTTCATGACAGCATCACTTTCTTGTAGAATCATTCCTTGTTTTTTGATGTGTTCACATTCGATTAAAAATCTTTCCTGTTCTTCTATGGCTTTTTCTGTCACTGGAAGTTTGCGAATACACTTCTCATTTGAATATTTATGTACCTCTGCCTTTCCGTTTACCACAGAAATAGCGGCTACAGGGCAGGCACGCGCACACAGCCCACAACCCATACACTTTGATTTATCAATCTCGATACTCCGTTCTCCAACACTGATTGCTCTGCTTGGACACATATGCAGATCTACACTGCCTGCGATATCATGAAATTTCGTACACTGTGATGCCTCCTCATTGATAAACATACAGCGAGGGTTTGCACAGTTTAAACAGCAGGACGCAGCTTCTTCGCCGTCTGCTATGAGAATGTTCCCATTATCATTAAATCTTACGGCATCTACCTGTAATGTATTATATACGTATATTTCTGTTCTGACCTCCTTAGCAGTCAATATC
>Ga0137306_102462_pt1 | contig 15451 bp, 14 predicted proteins | sample Inofroosms_March_FD_97187 | JGI IMG/M metagenome (GOLD analysis project Ga0137306, IMG submission 97187) | Mouse cecal microbial communities from Vienna, Austria - N-Acetylneuraminic and N-Acetylglucosamine D2O microcosms_March | ecosystem: Host-associated > Mammals > Digestive system > Large...
ATATCCACTGCCTGTATCCTTTTCTTTACAGTTTCGTATTCATCCATATTTTCTACCACAAAGACTGCATACTGATACAGGGGGCTGCCCTTATTTCCCTCCGGTTTTTCAGGAAAAGACAAATCTGTGAAGATAATGTTCTCACTCCGGTAACTGTCGCCGTACATAATCGGTGTAATACCGCTGATAGAATCATAGATACCTACGATCTCCGCCTTGTATATTGCAGAAGCTTCTCTGTCTTTCCAGTTGTTAAATTCCAGAACATCTCCTACCTGCAGTCCGTTTAAGTCCGCAATCTCTCTGGAAATTACGCATACATCTGTATCTTCCGGCGTGATCATTCTGCCTTCCTTTACTTCAATATTTCCCTTCTGGACATCAAAATCCAGCTCCATGCAAAGGCTTCCACGGAGCGACACGCCCTGCTGCTGGTCAGAATTCGGGTCTGCATCCTTATCCTCGATACGTTCAAAATTGACCGGATTCACAACAGTGTTTGCGGTTGTGACGTTATATGCTTCTATCCCGTCTGTTTCCGCGATTTTTAAAATGTCCTCCATCAAAAGTGTCTCGAAATCATTATCTGTCCATGTAAACCATTCTCCTGATGCAGTCTGCTCCGCGTGGTATCCCCCTGCGCTGCCGCCTGCTCCCTCCCCAATCTGCTTGACAAGTTTATCTATCCGTACATGACGGTTCGCCTCATTTTCCTCTAACCGGAATGATGCCCCGATTGCCTGTCTGCTTTCATTCTGTGTCTGTACACTGGCAGATTTGCAGGCCCATCCGGCAAATATGAATACCGAAGTTATAAATATGATCAGCATAAGCAGTATTGATTTTGCCCGCTTTCGCAGGACAGACCGTATGCTCAGTCCAAATATATTCATGAATGTATGCCTTTCTGCATTCATTGTTATCCCTCCATTTCCGACAAAATTTCTTTCGGATGCTTTTTCAAATACGGAAACATGGCAATCACTGTCAATAGTACGATCATACACATGCCACAGCCTAAAACCAGCAGATTTCCTGCATAATCTGCCCTCCAGTTTCCGCCAGCGCCTTCTAATATTCCTAAGCTGCTGCTAAACTGTGGCAGCAGACTATATGCCAGAATTTCTGAAATGACAAACGAAATAATATACAGCGCCATTCCTTCCGCCGCAGCCTGCATGAACAGACTGCTCTTTTCTAACCCAAGACTTACATATACAGCAATTTCCGTCTTACGCCCCCGCATCCACATGTACAAAAGCAGTCCTGTTACCGAACAGCCCGTTATAAGAGTAATGACCAGAACAAACATGGTGATCCTGCCTGTCTGCTCAATGGAAATCCTCATTTTTTGAAAGGTTATGTCATTTGTTTTAACATAGGCCTTCTCACTATACCTCTCATCGAATGCCCCGACCAATTCATCCAGTTTCTCCGGTTCTGTCACATAACAGATCACCTTTGTGTAACCTTTGCAGCTTTCAGACAGGTTTTCATCTGCCATTATATAAATCTGATTTTCAATTCTGTTTACTGCAGCAACCTTTTCTGTCTGCTGCCTTTCTGTTCCGGACAAAAATATCCCCGTTATCCTGTAAGTTCCCTGAATAACATCCCCAACCTGTAACCCGTTCTGGTCAGCCAATAGCTGGTTTATCACAATCTCATTACCAGCTGAAGGAAAGCTGCCTTCAACGAGACGGTATATCTGTTCTTCAAAGGCACTGTCCTTGTCAACCCTGTTTTGCAGATGCAGGGTAAATAACTGGTCTGATTGTTCATCCCCTATAACTGGTGTCAGCTCCGGGATTCCTGTCTGCTCTGACCACAAACGGTTTATCCAGGTTATATTGGGTGTTTCCAAAATCCCCTGTACATCATCTTCGGTAAACTGCCCTGCTTGCTGCCTGACCTCCAATATTACCCTGCTTTCTGTATTACTGCGTAAGTCTTTCATGACTTCTTCTGATGCACTATGTATCCCCAATATGCCCAGCACCATGCAATTGATTACCAAAAAAATCATGAACAATAATAAAGACTTGAGTCTTTTTCTGCTGATATAGCAGAAAGCCCTATGCAGACAATTCATAAGCCCTCCTAGTTACTGGTACCTGATAATCAGAATTTTATCTGCCGTCCAGTGATAATTATCCTGACAGGTACCAAATATGGCGACACTGGTTCTTTTTTTTACGCTTTCCTTATCCGTGTCTTCCCTTGAAAGCACCGACCATGAATCCTTACTGTAAATTACAATCTGAAAAACAGTATTGTCAGCATAGGTAATCTGGACATTATTTTCATCACTTTCTGATCCAGGAGCTGCCTCTGCTAATGCCTTCCCATCTGCTTCCGTACTTGCCGCAGATAACGTAAATCCTGTTTCGGAAAACTCCACAACTGTCCCCTGCAGATCTGCACCTTCCAAAAATTCCCCGTCACCCCGACTGCCAGATGCACCCTCGTCTGTTGTATTATTATCTGCTCCCTGTTCCAGTGGAGCATCGTTTTTCTTATTTGCCTGCTCCCCGTCGTCTGCCGCATTATTATCTGCCTGCGCACTGTCCACCACATTATTCTGCTGTATTTCCTGCGTTGGTATCTTTGGACTGCCTGCTGCATCTTTACCGCACCCTGCCAGACACATAACAGAAAATCCCCCTGCACAAATGATCCTGATTGCTTTTTTCCGCATTATTTTCATGTTTTTACCTCACTTTGTTTTTATTTGACTCACTTGTCATGACGTAAGGATAGCATGAAAATTTTCTAAAAATCATCAAAGCATCAAACAAATTTTAAGAATTATTTAGAAGATTTTTCGATAATTGACTGGTATACTATTTATAAAAAACTTTTTAGGAGATAAAAAATGAAGATTCTGTTAATTGAAGATGACAAGAACCTTTGCAGCATGATCAAGCAGAAGCTTACACAGGAAAATTATATCGTGGATGCCTGCACCAGCGGCGAAGACGGGATGATCTATGCCCTCAATGCCAATAACGGTTATTCGCTTGCCATTATAGACCGGATGCTCCCTGTCATTGACGGGCTGACCATCATTAAGTCAATGCGTAAAAAACAGATATCCATTCCTGTGATCATCATTACCGGGATGTCAGAACTGAATGATAAGATAGACGGCCTGGATAATGGGGCAGATGATTATCTGGTAAAGCCTTTCCACATGCCGGAATTATCTGCCCGCATCCGTGCTTTGACACGCAGGCCGGTAACTATATCGGAAAAGACAGGCCTGCAATACCATGACCTGTCCCTAAACCTTGGCAGGAAGGAATTATCGTGCAATGAAAACACGATACCGCTTACCCCAAAAGAGTTTCTTCTAATATGTGCGTTTTTGGAAAAGCCGAATACAATCCTCACCCGTGAACAGCTCATGCAGAAAGTATGGGAAACAGACGCCCCGATTGAGCAGGGCAATGTCGATAACTATGTATATTTTCTGCGCAAGCGTCTGCGGGCTCTGGGCAGCGGCTGTTCCATTACATCGTCATATGGTTCTGGATATTTACTGGAGGTCTGTCATGATAAAAAAACTTAAACGGAAACTATATTTCCTTTTTTCCAGCAGCATTATGTTTGTCTTTACAATCGTATTTTTCCTGCTGGCATCCGAAAATATAGAAACCATGCAGAACGCAGAGCTGAGTTTTGTAAATAGACAGGCCACCAACCTCGTCCTGCTTTTAGAAAATTCTACAAACTATGCAGAAAATCTGGGAATATATGAAAAGAAATATGGCTGCTTTTTCCGCCTATTTACGGAGCATAACGAAATTCTTTACGAAAGCGCTGATATAAAAGCTGCCGCAGAAAATATAGATTTATTTTTGAAAACAGTGGAATATTCAGAATCCACTGAAAGCATTGAATCCGGCCACAGCACCCAGAGCGGCCCCCATATATTCCACTCTGGAAACGGCAAGACATATTACGGCATACTCTGTTCCATTTATGCCAACAACGAATACCTGTATCTTTCCCTGTTAAAAGAGAAAAGCGGAATAACTGCTTTTTTCTCCACTATCATGCATTATTTTCTGATATGGCTCATAGTGCTTATTGCTGTCCTGTTTGTGTCTGTCCTTATCATCAGACAGGCAATGAAGCCTACAGAAAAAACCATGCAGAGCCAGAAAAACTTTATTGCTGCCGTGTCCCACGAATTAAAGGCACCTCTGGCAGTCCTGCTGTCTGCTACTGATGCCATTGAGACTTCTCCTGACTGTACTCCAAATATAAAAAATCATGTTTCCCTCATGGAAACTGAAGTTTCCCGCATGGCAAGGCTGATCCAGGACCTGCTCCTGCTTTCTTCCATTGACGCAGGAAACTGGATATTCCATAAATCTAAATTAAATGTGGATACTTTACTTATCAGCCTATATGAAAAATTTGAGATCGTCTGCCGCAGGAAGGCAATCGTCCTGCAGATAGAGATGCCGGAGGAATGCTTACCCCCTCTTTTCTCTGATGAAGACCGTCTGAGCCAGATCATCAGCATTTTTCTGGACAATGCCATTTCCTATTCACCGGAACAGTCCTCTATTTTGCTGGAGGCTTCTATCAAGAAGAATAACCTGTCCATCAGCATCATAGATCACGGTATTGGAATCAGCGAGGAAGATAAGGAGCATATATTTGACCGCTTTTATCGCTGCGATAAGTCACGCACAAAAAAAGGTCACTACGGATTAGGTCTTAGCGTTGCAGACGAACTGGTCTCGCTCCTTGACGGGAAGATAAATTTAAGCGATACACCCGGAGGCGGATGCACTTTCACGATTACTATACCTTGGAGCACTGCAGAATAGTCAACAATTCATCATTACCGTCAGGCCGAATATTTTTCCCTTGCTGCTGACTGGCAGCCAGCTTTCTTCTATGGCAGTCTCATACCCAAAGCCATTCCAAGCCTCTATGAAGAACAGGCTGCCTTTCATATCGGAATATAACTTTGAAAGCAGGCCGACGAACTGCCCATCCGTCGCCCTGCTTATTCAGCCTGTTTTTTACTATTTTTCACAATATGCTTTAAATCATTCCCAGACCCTTCCCGATCCAGTAAATCACACCGAGAAGCCAGCTGGAAAATATTCCATATAAAATCACCGGGCCGGCGATCGTAAAAATCTTAGCGCCGATTCCAAACACCTGGCCTTCTTTTTGAAATTCAATTGCAGGTGCTGCTACGCTGTTTGCAAATCCTGTAATCGGAACCAGTGCCCCTGCTCCGCCCCATTTTGCGAATGTCGGATAAATATTCAGCCCTGTCAGTAAAACGCTCAAAAAGATCAGGCACAGGCTGCACCAGCTGCCGGCCGTATCTTTATCAAGCCCCATATTTTTAGCGGTATTTAAAATAAACTGGCCTATAATACAGATAATACCGCCTACGATAAACGCCTGACACATGGCCCGTGCAAGGTTTCGGGTAGGCGTGACCTGTTTTACATATTCATTATATTCCTGCTGCTGTCTCTGCTTTTCCTTCTGTTTCATATGCTATGCTCCTATCTTTGGATTTGTTTGTCCTTTTGATATAGCATGGGCATCTGAAACAGATTTATACTGGCAGATTTTTCATAAACCTAATGAAATTAAATCAGTCCCCTGCACAGATCTTTTACTACTTCTCCTGCCAGAATGAGTCCCGCCGCAGAAGGCACAAATGCATTACTTCCTATGACCACATTTTCACTGTCATCATCCTGCCGTACCGGCTTTTCTTTTGAATAAACGACCTTCAGCTGCCGGATTCCTCTTTTTTTAAGCTCCCGCCGCATGACCTTTGCCAGCGGACAGACAGACGTTTCGTATAGGTCAGCCGCCATAAATCCAGACGGCTCCATTTTATTGCCGGCACCCATAGAGCTGATAACCGGCGTGCCTGCTGCCTGTGCCTGCTGGATGAGCGCAATTTTGCCCGTTACTGTATCTATGGCATCTACGATATAATCGTATTTTGAAAAATCAAACTGCCCTGCTGTTTCCGGCATATAAAATGTTTTGTATACATTTACTGCTGCCTGCGGATGTATGTCCAAAATCCGCTCCTTTGCCACGTCCACTTTGTATTTTCCAACCGTACTATGCAGCGCAATAATCTGACGGTTAAGATTAGAAAGATTGACCTTGTCATGGTCAATCAGGTCCAGGGTGCCGACCCCGCTGCGTGCAAGCGCCTCTACTGCATATCCGCCCACACCTCCGATGCCAAATACCGCTACATGTGCATGAAGCAGCCGCTCCATGGCAGCTGCACCGATTAAACGCTGCGTTCTCTCGAATTGATCCTGCATAATTCTCCTTAATTGTGCTTATTTTTAAATATATGCGCGCTCTAGAGCGTGTTTGAAAAATGCTTTCCGTGAGATGTGCTTCACACTTGGTGGAGAATTTATCCCAAATTTATGAGGCATAGCGGGCTATGTTGATTAAATTTGGGATGAATTATCCGCAAAGTGGGGAGTGCAGATCGCGGGAATGATTTTTCAAACACGCTCTAATCCAGCGACAGATTTAAATACCCTCTCAAAGGCTTTGTCCCACAAATCCTTCCTGTCAGGCCACACAAGCCCCTGTCTTCTTCAGAAATATTTGTCCCACAAATCCTTCCTGTCAGGCCACACAAGCCCCTGCCTTGTTCAGAAATATTTGTCCCACAAATCCTTCCTGTCAGGCCACACAGGCCCCTGTCTTCTTCAGAAATAGCTGTTCCATAAATCATTCCTGTCAGACGGTACAGATCTTTGTCTTTTTCAGAAATAGCTGTTCCCGAAAACGGTTTCCATACAACAGCCGTCTGCGGCATATGTTCCTTCGAGATAAATCTGGACAGCAGTTCTGCCGCCTGCGCTGCGGGCAGTGTTGTTTCGGTAACGACGGCCCTTTCATCCTCTGTATAATACAGCAGCAGATCCTCTTTTCGGCCGCTTTTATATATAAGCGCCTCACCGCCGTTTGCCCGGTGTTCCTGCAGTGCAAATGCTATATGCTCTACGGGCCATTTTATGTAACCCGGCTTCGCAAAATAAGCATCGCGTATTTTCGCATAAGAGACAGCATCTGCACTGCACACCTCTTGCGCACTGGCTGTTGTTCCCGCACTGCCTGCCGGACTGTCTGCTGCACGGATTTCAGCTGCCTGCACCCCATAGCTGCGCGGTATCTGGGCAGGCTCTTTTTCCAGATAAAAAGCCTCTTCAAATCCCAGCGGTTTATAAAAGCCGCCGATCAGCCCCTCATTGGCAGGCTCTGCAATCAGAGGTGCCTGATATGTCTGATGTGCGTGAGAAAGCAGCCTGCCTGCAACGCCCTTCCCGCGAAACTGCGGATAGACCGCCAGCGCATATACATACCGGATCTCCTGCCACCTGTCAGGCCCGGTGCCTTCCAGCAATTTCCCTGGAAGAAAAAAGGATGCCCCCATAAGCACCCCGTTTTCTTCTGCCAGCAGTACATCCTGCCCTTTATATAATGCTGCAAAAAAATCATTAATATATGCATCTTCATCTGCAAAACATGTTTTCCAGAGCTTTTTCAGCTCTGGAATCATACGATCGAAGCCATATCGAATCATCTGTGAAACCTCGCTTGAAATTTTTCAACTAACAGCTCTGGGTGATAGGAAAGCTTTGCCTTGCGGAGCCCTTCGTCTCCGGTATCTTCTTCACGGTTGACATATTCATATTCCTGACAGTTATGCAGTACAAACTGCTGGTTGATCATCGGATATGCTCCCTGTACTTCGGCAAGCGCCTTTTCGATATGAACCACATAGGTGTTGGAATTGAGCGGCTCTCCGATAGAAAATGCGACCAGCTTTTCGCCTTTATACAGCATACCGCCGTCCAAGACCAGATCTGCCAGATTGCGCAGCGCCTTACGGTTTACATGAAGCTCGTTTTCCATCTCTTCATTCCAGTTCTCCGACTCATTTGCCTTCCACATATCCAAAAAACGCATACACTCTCCGGCATCCTCCGGCATCATCTCACGGTAACGCCAGTTTCCGCCGTCTTTAAAACGGGCAATATGATTCCGCTTGCCATGCAGCTTTCTTCCTGCGAGCGTAGACAGCTTCTCTGTACTGTATACATAATCGTAATCGTTCCGGTACGTTTGTACATCATACATTCCCGGATAGTTCTGTTCCAGCCATTCCAGGTCGCTGCGCACCAATGTGCTTAAAACCAGATCATTTCCCTTCGCACGCTCCATTTCCAAAACTGCATCCAAAGCTCCTCTGCGGTTTCCTGCACCGATCGGAATCGTGTAACAGCACTTTTTTTCATCTTGAAACCGAAAAATCAGGCATCCTTGTTCTTTTGCCATTTTTGCACCGTAAATATCACTCCACAAAAAATTGTTTGCAAACGAATATTCACACGCCTGCCTGTCATCTTCCAGCAGCCGGTGTGTAATCCACTCCCGGTCATTTAATGACAGGTTATAAAAATCCACCATACAAATTAAACTCTCCTTATTTTTATTGCCGCAGAATTTATGCCTGCAGCTGTTTCAAACACGTGCCGCACTGCAGGCTGCTGCTTATCCGCATGACCTGCTGACTGCCCCGGCTGCAGCTGCCCCGCCGCACGATCTCCATATGCCTGCCTAAATATACTGCCCTGCACACTGCCTATCTGCATGTCGTACTGATTGCTTCGATCGCAACTGCCCCGCCGCGCACGATCTCGATATTGTGAAATTTTGATTTCAGCAGCTCGATCAGCTCGTTATTCCTGCGCTCAGTCAGCTTGCATTCCAATAGAACACTGTCCTCTCCTATGTCAGCCACCTGCACGCTGAATACCTCAGCAATGCGGAAAACCTCATCAATCTTGCTGGAGCTTATATCCTTTACCTTTGCAAAAAGTATCTCCTTCATATGAATCGGCACATTGGTAAGATCAATTACCTTGATCACTTCTACCATACGGTTTAACTGCTTTTTGATCTGTTCGAATGTAATGTCATCACTCGTGACACAGATCGTCATACGCGAAACCGTCCCGTCTTCTGTCGTACCGACTGTCAGACTCTGCAGATTATAGGACTTGCCAGAAAAAAGCCCTGATACTTTTGCAAGCACACCTACCTGATTTTCCACATACAGGGCAATCCATCTGTTTTTCATTCTTCTCCCTCCTGCCGTTGATTCTCATGCTGCCTGTGCAGCTGTTCACCCCAGCTGCTTATCTGGCAGTAAAACATCATATTATTATAAGATCATCTCTTTCATTGGATTGCCGCCTTTTACCATCGGCAGTACAATCTCGTCTGTAGAGATTATAAATTCAATCAGCGTCGGTGCATCCTCATTCCGCTTCGCTGCCTCCAATGCCTCCTGAATCTGGGATTCTTCTGTTACGCGTATGCCATGTGCACCGTAGCATTCTGCAAATTTTACAAAATCAGGTACATATGGCGGGCATGCCTCGTTCGGCCCCTTGCATGTAGCAGAACAGCCCTTCTGCCTGCGCAGGCACGTGCCCGCATAACGCTTTCCGTAAAACAGCTGCTGCATCTGGCGCACCATTCCAAGATAATAATTGTTAAATAAGCAGATTGTCACCGGCGCTTTTTGTACTATCGCTGTCGCCATTTCCTGCATATTCATCTGAAATCCGCCGTCTCCTGTAATACAGATTACATGCTTATACGGCTGGCCGATTTTGGCCCCGATCGCTGCCGGAAGGCCGAATCCCATAGACCCGAGCCCGCCGGACGTAATCAGCTGCCTGCGTCCGCCCAGCTCCAGATACTGTGTCGCCCACATCTGATGCTGGCCTACGTCGGTGACTATAACCGCCTCCTTGTACATCTTATTTATATGCTCCATAATCATCTGAGGCGTCATGCCGCGGTCTCTGCGCATTTCAAGCGGGTGCTCGCTGTCCCAGCCTTTGATTTTTTCCCGCCATTTTAACGTATCCTGCTCTTCCGCCCACTCGCACAATTTTTCGAGGGCAGGCTTTGCATCTGCCACAATCGGGACATCTACTACTACATTTCTGGAAATTGCTGCCGTATCCACATCAATATGAATAATCTTTGCACGAGGTGCAAATTCATTCAGATCACCTGTAATACGGTCATTAAACCGCGTGCCGATGGAAAACAGCACATCACATTCACTGACAGCGATATTGCAGGCATATTTTCCATGCATGCCGGAATTGCCCAGATACAGCGGATGGCTGGTCGGGATCGCCCCTTTGCCCATAATCGTTGTAACAAGCGGGATCTGCGTGCGTTCCACAAATTTTAACAGCTCATCATTTGCATGTCCGATATGAATGCCGCCCCCTGCCAGGATCAGCGGACGTTTGGCTGATTTTAACAGGCGGTATGCCTTTTTCAGCTGCCCGATATGGACACTCTCATTCGGCTTGTAGCCGCGTATGCTTACCTCTTTTGGATATTCACTGTCGCCAGACTGCACCTGGATATCTTTCGGAATATCGATCAGCACCGGCCCCGGCTTTCCAGTCCGTGCGATATGAAAGGCCATCTTTAAGATTCTGCCCAGATCCTTTCTGTCCTGTACGGTGACACCATATTTGGTGACAGAACGGGTCATTCCTACGATGTCAACCTCTTGGAAAGCATCGTTTCCAATCAGGCTCAGCGGAACCTGCCCGGTAAAACATACCAGCGGAATGCTGTCGTAATGTGCATCCGCAAGCCCGGTAATAAGATTGGTCGCGCCAGGGCCGCTGGTAACAAGGCAGACACCGACCTTCCCTGTTGCCTTTGCATACCCTTCCGCCTCAAAAATCAGGCCCTGTTCGTGTCTTGGCAGGACGACCTGGATATCCTCCTGTTTATATAATTCATCAAATATATCCGTAACCATCCCGCCCGGATATCCAAATATCGTATCCACGCCTTCTTCACGCAGCGCTTTGACAAATAACTTTCTTCCTGTTATATCCATGGTTTCCTCCCTTTTCCTTATTTTAATTTACAGCCCGATTTCTTCTTTATTCCACAAAAACCTGCCTATTCTGCATATGTTACCCTCATTTTATGCAGCCGCTTCTATTTCCGCCTCTTATATCTGCGATAATGATAAATAAGATCAAAATACGTCTGTTCTTCGCTTTCCGCCACAAGCTCCCACTCCGGCTGCGCCTCCAGATCCGGCAGGTATGCATCCGCCTCATATGCAAAATCTATCTTTGTAATGTATGCCGTATCACAGTCATCCAGCAGCTGGCGGTATATGCTTTCCCCGCCTATGACAAATATATCATCTGTCTTATACTGTCTGCACTGTTCATACAGCTCCTCCAGAGAATGCACGACAACTGCGCCACGCGCCTGATAATTGCTGTCATGTGACAGCACGATATTGACACGTTCCTGCAGAATGCCTCCCGGCAGGCTCTCCCTTGTCTTCCTGCCCATGACTACAACCCTGCCCGTCGTAAGCTCACGGAAATACTGCAGGTCATCAGGAATGCGTACCAGAAGCTGCTGATTACAGCCGATTCCCCAGTTTTCATCCGCGGATGCAATTAACTTCATAAAAATTTCCTTTCATTATATCCAATATTTAATAACCATATTATTTTCTCAGGGCTCCTCCATTGTTTTCCGAACATACAGCGTATATTATTATTCTCAAATTTATCTGCTTTCGGCCTCTTCCATGAATCTTCCGATTTCATAACTGTATGTTTTTTCTCAAATAATTACCTTTTTTCGGCCTCTTCATGAATCTTCCGATTTCATAACTGTATGTTTTTTTCTCAAATAATTACCTTTTTTCGGCCTCTTCATGAATCTTCCGATTTCATAACTGTATGTTTTTTCTCAAATAATTACCTTTTTTCGGCCTCTTCATGAATCTTCCGATTTCATAACTGTTTAATTTTTTCTCAAATAATTACCTTTTTTCAGCCTCTTCATGAATCTTCCGATTTCATAACTGTATGTTTTTTTCTCAAATAATTACCTTTTTTCGGCCTCTTCATGAATCTTCCGATTTTATACCGTATAATTTTTTCTCAAATTTACCTGCTTTCGGCCTCCTCAATAGCCCTGCCGATATCATGGCGCATATATTTATTCTCAAATTTTACCCATTCTGTCGCTTCATATGCCTTTTTGCGCGCCTGTTTTAAATCTTCTCCTTTGGCTGTTATGCCAAGCACCCTGCCGCCGTTTGTCACAATCTGCCCATCCTTTTGGGCAGTGCCTGCATGGAAACAGAAATATTCCTCGCTGCCGTCAAATGCCTCCAGCCCGTCAATCGCAAATCCCTTTTCATAAGACACCGGATAACCGTCTGAAGCCAGTACGACACAGACCGCCGCATTATTTTCAAACAACAGGTCAATCTGATCCAACCTGCCGTCCACACATGCCTCCATAACATCTATAATATCATTTTTCATACGAGGCAGCACTACCTGTGCCTCCGGATCGCCAAAACGCGCATTGTATTCCAGCACCTTCGGCCCATCCTCTGTCAGCATCAGGCCAAAAAAGATCACGCCGACATAAGGCCTGCCTTCAGCCGCCATTGCATCTACCGTCGGCTGATAAATATGCTTTCTGCAGAATTCGTCCACCTCCGGAGTATAAAAAGGACTCGGCGAAAACGTACCCATGCCGCCGGTATTTAAGCCCTGGTCACCATCCTGGGCCCGCTTATGATCCTGCGCCGAACTCATAATCTTAATCGTCTTTCCGTCTACAAAGGATAATACAGACACCTCGCGGCCTGTCATAAACTCTTCTACAACCATCCTGCTGCCTGCCGCGCCAAATTTCTTATCTTCCATAATCTCCTTGACGCCCGCTTTTGCTTCCTCCAGCGTACCACAGATCAATACACCCTTGCCGAGCGCCAGCCCGTCAGCTTTTAACACAATCGGCATTCTGGCTGTTTCAAGGTACTCCAGAGCTTCTTTTGGATCATCAAATGTCTCATACGCTGCAGTCGGTATATGGTATTTTTTCATTAAATCTTTGGAAAACGCCTTAGAGCCTTCCAGAACAGCTGCATTTTTCCTAGGCCCGAAAACCTTCAGCCCCTGCGCTTCAAAGACATCTACAATACCGCCTGCCAGCGGATCATCCATTCCGATAATTGTAAAGTCTACCGCATGCTCTTTTGCAAATGCCGCCAGAGCGTCAAACTCCATCGCTCCGATCGGGACACACTCTGCAATCTGTCCGATTCCGGCATTTCCAGGTGCACAGTAAATCTTATCTACTCTTTTGCTTTTCGCGGCGCTTGCTGCAATCGCATGTTCACGTCCGCCGCCGCCTACGATCAATATTTTCATAATCTATCTCCTTCTGGCAATTTTCTATTCCTGCTTAATTTAATGATTCGTTTATATGCACCCTGCCGTCTGAAACCGTCACCCTGCCGCCTGCGATCCAGTCGATCGCCTGCGGCAGGATCTTCCATTCCGCTTCTTCCATCACACGCTGCTGGAGTATCTGCGGTGTATCATCCTGCATGACTGCAACTGCTTTTTGGATAATAATCGGCCCCGTATCCGTACCCTCATCTACAAAATGAACCGTAGCGCCCGTCACCTTTACGCCTCTGGCAAGCACAGCCTCATGTACCTTCAGTCCATAATAACCATCACCGCAGAAGGACGGAATCAAAGACGGGTGGATATTGATCATTTTATTTTTATACTTTTGAATCAAAACCTCAGGCAGAATGACCAGATACCCCGCCAGAACGACCAGATCGATCTGTTCCTGCTCTAATATATTTACAAGTGCCAGTCCAAAAGCCTTCCTGCTTTCATACTCTTTTGGAGAAATACAGCAGTTTCTTATGCCATGTTCCTTTGCCCGCTCCAGTGCATACGCATCTTTTTTATTGCTGATGACTACTGCAATCTGTGCATTGCGGATGATACCGCCGTCAATGGCATCTATTACCGCCTGCAGGTTTGTACCGCCTCCAGATACCATAACTGCAAGTCTTAACATATCTATTATCCTTTCTCTTTTCGCAAACACTTCCAAATGTTAAACCAGCATAACACCTTTTTCCCCGTCGTCAATTTCACCAATCACAAAGGCTTCTTCGCCTGCTGCCTGTGCCGTCTTGACCGCCTGATCTGCATCCGCCGGATCAAGCGCAAGCACCATGCCGATTCCCATATTGTAAGTGTTGTACATCACCTTTTCTTCCACGCTGCCCGCCGCTGCAATCATCCGAAAGATCGCAGGCACTTCATAGCTGTCTTTTTTAATTCTGGCACATACACCCTCCGGCAGCATGCGCGGTACGTTTTCATAAAATCCACCGCCTGTAATATGGCTGCATGCCTTTACGAGAATGCCTGCCTCCTTGAGGCTCCTTAATGCCTTTACATATATTTTCGTCGGCGTAAGCAGTGACTCCCCAAGCGTTGCACCAAGCTCATCATGATATACATCCAGCGTATCTTTCTCCATATCAAACACTTTGCGCACAAGCGAAAATCCGTTGGAATGCACCCCGGATGAAGCCAGTCCGACCAGTACATCGCCCTTTTTCAGCCCTGCTCCGGTAATAATATCTTTTTCATCGACAATACCGACTGCAAAGCCTGCCAAATCATATTCATCCAGAGGGTAAAAGCCCGGCATCTCAGCTGTCTCACCGCCGATCAATGCCGCATTGGACTGCCTGCATCCTTCCGCCACGCCGCTTACGATCTGCGCTATCTTTTCTGGATAATTTTTGCCGCATGCAATATAATCAAGGAAAAACAGCGGTTCTCCTCCCGCACATGCAATATCATTGACACACATTGCCACACAGTCAATGCCGACCGTATCATGCTTGTCCAAAAGAAATGCCAGCTTTAATTTTGTCCCGACACCGTCTGTACCAGAAACAAGCGTCGGCTTTTCCATATTTTTAAAGGCTCCCATCGAAAACGCCCCGGAAAAACCGCCCAGATTTGTCAATACCTCTGGACGCATAGTACCCTGCACATGTTTTTTGATCAGTTCTACAGACTTATAACCTGCTTCAATATCAACTCCAGCATTTTTGTAATCCATCTTTTACCCTCCTGATTTATGTACTATTTCTATTCCGCTGCCACTCAGCCTTTTTGATCTGTGCCTGCCCATCCTGCTGCACAGGCCGGACACTGCACCGGCTGAATAAAACCTCTTTGTCATAATGCCACATCTTTTCGAAAATTTCAAGCAAATCCTGCGCAATTATCCTTTATAGTGGTTGGTGTTTTGGATTTAATTCTATTTTGTATGTGCGAAAGCAGGTTATACCAGCAGAAACGGCTATACTTGAAGTTAACGGCAAAAAATGATATGATAAAGCTATCAATATAGAAAGGATAACATATGGGAGATGTATATGATGCAGCGTTTCGGACAATCCTAAATGACTGCAGAAAATTGATCATACCAGTAATTA
>Ga0137306_102464_pt1 | contig 15445 bp, 13 predicted proteins | sample Inofroosms_March_FD_97187 | JGI IMG/M metagenome (GOLD analysis project Ga0137306, IMG submission 97187) | Mouse cecal microbial communities from Vienna, Austria - N-Acetylneuraminic and N-Acetylglucosamine D2O microcosms_March | ecosystem: Host-associated > Mammals > Digestive system > Large...
GCACGCACCACAAGTTTTGTATTGGAATCAAAATCTTCTGTCAGCTTTATCTTAAGATATGGACGTTTCAATGATTTTTCTTCTTCACGGCTCGCATACGCCGGATAACTATCATCTATACATATGTACTTCGCCACATCCGCATTGCTGCAAAAAAGCTTATTTTTCCCTGTTCCATCGTCTTCGTCTAAAATTGAAAAACTCCCTATCTCCGTGTCAAAATTACCTGGTGTGCTGCTGCATACAAACAATTTACCTGTCCACTCCACCATGAACGGATTCTTATAATTGCTCTCATTTGACCCACCTACTATCTTGTCAGGATTCAAACAGTCCACATCTGCATAAAATGTATATTCCTTGTTCGCTGTATCCTGACTTTTCTGTAACCTCACACTGCTCACGCTGCGGATGTCGACATTAACCATTTTGCTGCACAGCTCTGTTCCAGCTTCATCTTTGACAGAGAGGGTTACCATTGCATTGCTGTTTCTGTTATCATTATCCACGGTAACCGTAAAACTGCTTGCCGTTTTGGAAACTGATATCCCCGCTGAACCCGAAGCCTCAAAAGGCCTGTCAGTACCTCTGACGCTTACGCCAACCGTATAGGACTCACCTGGGACAAGAATCAGGTTGTTATCATCAACATGAATGGATGCGGTTGGAGGAAGTGCGCTTGTCGACACAGTAATTTCCTCGTTTCTCGCGTTCATGGTATAGCGCACGGGATATTCCTTGTCATTTTTTGCAACTGTCATATCAAGGATAACAGTGCGCGCTTTATCAAATTCACTCACATCCGCGCTAAATTCCTTAATGTTTCCGGCAAGCGTCTGTAAACTGCCTTCTGAGACAACCGCTCCGGAATCATCCTTTTCAATTTCCTTATACTTCAAATCCGTATCCACAAGCAAGACCTCATGAACCAGATTTCCCTGCTTCATGGTCAGCTTGCTGCTGTCATATTCCACCTCGGTGGCATTCTGTATAATGCCGCTGATCCTGTTTGCAGCAAACTGAGCCTCCTGCTGTACTTCGGACTCCGTACTTCCTCTATGATAACTTTTCGCACTGAATACAAGCACGCCGCCTATCGTGGCTGCTATCACTGCAAAAATCGCAACCGCACAAATGACCTCAACAAGTGTAAGTCCCTTGTTTCCCGCGCCATATGCACCAAGCGGCATCCGTCCCTTTACTTTTTTTGCTAATGCTTTCATATTAATTTCCTTTCAAATACTGAAAAAGATAGCTGATGCTATCTGCCTACAGAAATTCTGCCCGTGATAGGTACAATCTCCACTTTGCGCAGGGTATTTCCTTTCGATATCGTAAACAAAGGTGCTGTCGCACCTGCCTCGGCGTCATTTAATGTCTTTAACGCACCACTCGCCCTGTCAAACACAAGTTTCACTCCCCCCATACCAAGTTCGCTCTCTGATGAACCATCACTAAACTTCACTGTCACAGTTTTTTTCCCAACCCTGGAAGTTTTTGTCTCTGTAGTGGGTGTGCTGTCCGTGTTGGAAACAATTGTTGTCTCAGTAACAATAAATCCCTCCGCGTCTCTCTTAACGGTAATAGTTATACTGTTCTTCCCCATTGCCATAGTCCTTGCCTGCTGCAGGCTGTAGGCAAGCTTTTGCGCACATTCCTCCGCCGCCTTGCCGCTCGCCCAGTTCATGCTGTAGGTAATGCCCCCTGTAAAAAGCGCCAATATCGCCACTACCACGATAAGCTCGACAAGGGACATTCCCTCATTTCCTGTCCGATATTTCAATGTTTTATCCCTCCTCCCTTCCTTTCCAGATTAATATTTATGCCAGTTCATGTACAGGATATAGTCACCCATGTACAGTTTGTCCTTGTTCATATCCTCGGCTGGTGGTGTCGTAATTCCCATATAGTATGCCGGCGAATCCATCGCAATATCTGTACAGATATAGGAGGAATATCCGTTCTCCGTGCACCACACACGGACATTCTTTATGATAAACCTTCCCGGCTTATTCGTGTCCCATGCCACACACATCTTTTCGTCACCGGATGCCAGCTCATCCTCCTTTATAAAATATGTGCTAAAATTCGGAAGCCCCGACGTGAAATTTGCCACCGTCTCATAGATGGATTCACCTCTTACATTAACATGCGTCGTGACATCCCCCGGAATGTCAGTTTCATGTTTTGTAGCCCCTGTCCATTTATAATACAGGTAGTCGAAATAATATTCCTTAAACTTTTCATTTCGGTCATCCCCATTGTCCAGATATGCAAAGTCAGGCATGACTTCTTTGTACGCAAATTTAAATGCCTCTGACACATCGGCTGCAAGTGCGCCCTTAAATTCATCAAGCGCCATTTCTGCCTTATAAAAGGTATTTTTATTCTGATAGTCGTTTGCCTTAATCTGAAAATTTTTTCCTGAAATATAAACAATCGTCGTTGCTATCACGGAAAGGAACACTGCCACTACCACAACGGATACCAGTGCCGAGCCACTATTATCCAGTGAAAACCATTTCAGCCGCCTGCGTATCATTTTCTTAATATCACCTATCATACTACACCTCACTTCAGCAGATTAGTATTCCCTGTATTTCTCATACATCGTTCCTTTTAACTCTGTCAGGACATTATTGGAACTGTCCTTCACTGCAAGAGTAAGCTTGTAAGTCATAACTTTTCTCTTTTTAAATTCATCTGCCTCTGTATAATTTTCAACAGATTCAAATTCTGCAGCCTTGATGTCGCTTGATGCCGTTCCGGTTCTCCTGCCTAAGTTTTCGTCAAGATTATGGAACAGACGCACTTTTGTGCCTTTGCATCCTACAATCGGTTTATATGCCTGCTCACTCAGCGTAAGCTTCGTCTCTGTCAAATCCGGATTTCTCTGTTTTATCAGATAACAGTCGAACTGCTGTGAAGTCCTGTTGTCTATTTTTATTACATCCCTGTAATTACTGTCATACCCATCAGTACCTTTATAGCCCGGATAAAAATAAATCAAGACACGCTTTAAGTTCTTGCCCCTGTATATCTCTTTTTCCGACATTCCGTTAATAATATCGTCATCCTTGTCATCATGTGACGAATCATATATTGGAATATTCTGCATTCCTACTTCACCAATGTTATCATAGCCATCATGCGCTCCTGTCGGATCCATCAAATCCATATAATGCACATAGCTCTGAAACCACTGGTCTTCGTCAGCTTCCACCCATTCGCCAGCCACAGGCTCGGAAGAGTCCGGGTCAGTTGGTATGGTACCTTCCTCGTCATCTGCAGGTGGCAGCGGTGCAGGCGGCGTAACAGGCGGCACATACTGCTCATAGCATTTATGTTTCTGCATCTGGTAAATATATGCACCCGATACTTTCACGACATAATCTTCGCCCTCCTGCACAATCTTATATATAAATTCCCGCTTCTGAATCTTAAGCTTATCCTTATCCAGTGAAGCGACCGTATAAAGGTCGCCATTTTCATCCCGCTTATTGTCTCCCATTATCATGCCATCTATCGCCGCGGCTTTGGACAAAAAATTGCCCTTGACCCTGTCATACGTATTATGGTCATAAGACGTCTCAAACTCAAATATGGCATCCCTGTCCGTCGACACATTGTCAATCTCAAAAATTTCTTCCTTAACGGACGGCTCTGCGTTAATTTCAATATTATAATTCGCTTTCTCACTCTTTACATTTTGTATCTGAAAAGTGATTGCAGAATCCCTTTTCGTCGAATCCGCATATGTATAACTGATATCACTATCGTTGGATATTTCAAGCCCGAGTTTCTTTGCCCCAGCAACCCCCGTGAAAACCTCATTTTCAAGGCTGTCAAGAGAATAGCCCTTGAAATTCTCCATCACGCTCTCGGCAAGCGCCGTCACATTCTGACGCTTCCTTGCCTTCTGATTATAATATGCAGAAGTGGTAAGCGCATGGAGCACCGGAACCGTGACAACCGCAAAGATTGTCATGGCAACGACAACCTCCACCAGTGACATCCCGCCGTTATTCAACCTTCTGCCGCAGATTCGCTTACCGAGTTTCCTGCTCGTCCTGACCTTCGCCTGTTTCATCAGCATTTTCATCACCTTCACCATCGCCTTCCGGCTCATAACCACTTGCAGCAACCTTATCTGTCCGGAACAGATCATCCGTACCACTTAAGTATTTGGCTATATCGGGCGCCTCATACTCCTTTCCGGTTCCCTTTGCACTATAGAAAGAAAGAACAATATTCCCATCCAGCGTGCCGTCTGACTCATTTTTTGAATACAATATCTCCTCTATGCCAATTCTATTGTCAGAGTCATAAATCTGTGCAATACACCCTTTCAGGTTATCATAGTTTGTCGTATTCAGGTAGGTACCTGTTTTCTTCACAAATACAAGCTCATCCGTAAACCCTTCAATGTCCGCCGCCGCAATCTCGTCTGCCGGTATATAATACAGCATCTCGCTCTCATCCATGCTGATGCTTTCATACGTAATCGCATTTTTTTCCTGCATCTGTACAGCAAGCATAATGATGTCCTCTTCCCTTGCGTCTGCAGGATACTCCGACATGATGTCACTGATAGCCATCTTGTACTCACTAATCTCTGCCTGGTATTTCTCCATATTGTTAAAGTATTCCTCAAGCTCTTTCAGCGACTTTGACAGTTCGTCGTTGGCTGCCTGTACCTCAGTCGTTTTTTCCTGATAATCAAGAAACACAAACACGTATACCAGGACAAGCACTACCATTCCCACAAGGGTAATCCCCAAAAAAGTATTTTTATTAAAATAATTTTTCAGTTTCTTGACATCCAGACCGTTTTTCTTTTCTTTAACTTTTTTTTCCTTAACCTTTTTCTCCTTGGTTTTCTCTAACTTTACCTTTTTCTCGCTCATGACGCCCCCCTTATTCAACACTCTCCGCAGCTGCCGCACTTTCATCAGATACTTCCGTAGCTGCCAAGGCGGGATCCTCGTATTCTGTGACCACATATACACAGTTAATGGTAAAATAAATCGTTGAACTCCCATCTTCTTCTGATATATCCTTGCCGTCTCCGTCTTTTTCTTCCGTAATGCTCTCCACCGTGACACTCAGCAATGACTCAAAATCCCGGAATATTTCAATAACACCTGCCGCCGTCTCCTTGTCCGCAACACGCATCGTAATCACACACTGCTCATCATCTGACACAAACTCCGTAAATTCCACGTCCGCAGGCATTTTATCCTCCAGCTCGGACAGGAAGTCAAGTATGCTGTCATTACTGCGCTCTGTCAGCACATGCCCATATCTGACTTTGCTCAGAAGCTGTTTCATTCCCAGATACTGGTCATGAACGACGCGGGCAGGTTCATACTGCTGCTGTTTCTTCTCCAAATCCTTTTGTTCCATCAACGCTGAATTATACGGTATCAGCGCAAAGGAAAGCAGCGCTCCGATCATGACGATAAAAAACAGTATCATCAGCACAGATGCCGACACATAATTCGTCTCATGCCGTTCCTTTTCCTTGTCCGCATCAAATCCAACGCTGCTGATTCCGGCTCCGATGGCTGCCGCGAATACATTTAGCGGCACAAATTCCGCCTTTTTGCCGATGGCAGTCCCCCTGACAGTGTCAAGCACCCGGCATGGAAGCTGTGTCTGTTCCACCATCATGTCAAGAATCATTGATTCCTTCGAGCCGTCCCCCATGATATATATCTGCTCGATGCGGTTGTCCTCATTATTCGATACATAGAAATCAATCACTCGCAGGACGGTTCCCACAAGCACCCTTGCCGCATCGTCCATCGATACCGGCTCATCGTCCTGATACCCGATATTGTAATTCACGGTACGCTGCATCACCATGGTGCCCTGCCGGATAATCGTGACGAGGGCGTTCTCCCCCTCGACCTTGACTGCCATAATTGCCTCGGCGCCTGCACTCTGCTTTGTCGCCTGAAATACACTGTTTCCTGCATAATCTATATCGACAATGTTCAGCCCAAGCTGTTCAGCCAGCTTTTCGTAACCCTCAATCAGAACTTTTTCTGCCGCAATGACAAGGACTTTGTGTTTTCCTACATTTTCACCCTCCCTGAAAGTTGAAATATGCATATGGGTTATTTTGTAATCGCTAAGCTCAATTGGAAAATATTCCGTGACATTCGACTCAATAATCGCATTAATCTGGTGCGTCTTTACACCCGGAAGCACAATCTCACGCGTAATGATTTTTCCGGAAAAAACTGTAAAAAGAACCCTTTTTGTCCTGATTTTGTTTGTCTTTAATGCCTCTTTCACTGCATCCTTCAGGACTTCCATCTTCTCCGGGTTCAGGTAGCCGTCCCTGACAGCCCCCTCCGGCGTCTTTACGTCAACACACCTGTATACCTTCGGTTTCTTGGACTGATAGTCCATTTCTACGATTTTGGTCGCAGAACAGCCCACTTCAATGCTTAGCATTTTTTTTGCCATTTTGTTTTCATCCTCTCTCTCTGCATTATACTCACGACAGATGAAATCTGCCGTGAGTATCGCGCCAACCGCAGCCGCAAAGCGGCATATTTCCTTATGCGGTTGTGCGCATCACCTTATACTGAGCGGTCATTCTTTTCGACCGCCAGTATATCTTTCAAATATTGCCATTGCGTATCGGATGAAGCCTATCCCATCATCCATAAAACGATAAATACCAGTCCAGCAGACCGGTTCCCCAAAGGGCACAGACATATATACCAACAGAAAGGTACGGTCCCATGGCAAGTACATGATCCGCCTTAGTCAGGCGCATACGCAGTATATGGATAACCGAACCAATGATACAGCCAAGCAGGAATGCAAGGATATTGCACTTCCAGCCCAGCAGAAGACCACTTGCCGCCATCAGCTTGATGTCACCTCCGCCAATGCCCCTGCCCTTTGTCACGAAATATATTATGTAAAGCGGCACGCTTACCACAAAAAAGCCGATTGCATACTCACTCCAGTTTGATAAATCCGTGAGCACACGCACCAGCCCCAACACTGCTATAAATACATTAAACCCCACTGGGATTTCAAAAGTCCTGAAATCAATGACACTCAGTGCCAGCAGTGCACTCGCCATCAGGCAGTAGAGCAAGGCCTCAATACTCACTCCGCAGCACAAAAATACAATCAGGTACAACACCCCGTTCAGTGCTTCGACAACCGGATACTGGACAGATATCTTTGCCTTGCATTTACGACACCTGCCCCGCAGCGCCAGCCAGCTGAACAAGGGAATCAAATCGTACCATTTTAACTGATATCCACAGCTCATGCAGTGGCTTCTTGTCGTCACGATGTTTTCCTTTTTCGGCAGACGGTAGATACATACGTTCAGAAAACTGCCGATAATCACTCCATAAAGGAATATGATGATTGCAATAACTATTGTATAAAACATAAACTGTATCCTCTCCGCCCTAATATGTACTGTGAATTTATACTATAAATTTTACACCTATATATGACAATTTGCAAGAACTTCACAGATATTTTGTCTATTTTTTGGTATTTTCATCCATGACCAGTCCGGTCAGACAAGTTTTCAGATTCCAGACGGTTATCTTACAAAACCGTTTTTATAAAACGAACCATCATCCGGATAAAGCTTTGTTTTCATATCCAGGGGCAGTTCGTCCAGATAGATTGCCCGAATCCCGTTTCCATTATATATTACCGTAAAAAAATAATCCTTATTCGTCCTGGAAACAGGCACGCCCCCCATCTGTGCAAACACCCTGTACATCATCACACTGCTGGATGCATATGTATCATAGTCATACATTGCCGCCTGATCCACATTCCATGTTTCAATACAGTCATACCCGCTTACCAGCGCGATGTCCTCCGTAGCTTTTATGATATCATAAACCTCCGCCATCGTGCGCGCCTGCTCCAGGTCAACGGAACGTTTGCTTTTTTCCACATACCTGTAAAACTCCGGAGCCACGATTCCGATGAGGACTGCCATCACCGCAGCCACCACCACCAGCTCTATCAGGCTGAATCCCTTGCTGTCTCTTGTACCCTGCATTCCTTCCTCCTCTGCCAGGGGAATCATTTATCCCCATGCTGCCCAGAACTCATTTTACACTACTTTGGCTTGTTTTTCAATCATTTCTAATATTTGGTTGTCTTACCTTTTTGTCATTGGACTACGCGTCCAATGACAAAAAGATTAATATCGGATATAATGGTTTTATCAGCAAACTAAAACTTATTTATGAAAGGAAAACATAAACATGGATAACAATACCATAAACAGCCAGCCTGTCAGGAATCGCGAATATGCCTTCCCGGAAATCCAGTCTCCGGAAACCATCCGGGAGCTTCTCACCCGGAAAGCAGAGCTGACAGCGCGTGAAAAGCATACCGAGGAAAAACTTGCCTGCTACAGGACTGAAATTGTACGGCTCAACACATTAATCGCCGAGTTTGACACGCACATTGCCGAAAAGGATGCTCAAATCGCCGAGTTTGACGCACTTTTCGCCGAACTGGACATCCTAATCAGCGAAAAGGACATGCTGTCTGCGGAAAAAGACATGCTTATCACCGAATCCAATACAAAAATTGCAAAGAAAGATGCATTAATTGCCGAATTAGACATGCAGATTTCTCAAACAAAAGCCCGCATTGCCAGGCTGGATATTGCGCCTGCCGGACAGCGAAGCCAATGCAAATCATAGCAATTGTGCAACGCATTTTCTGTGAAATGTAAAAAACAGCACCTTGCCTGCACATTCTTTCACCAGTATAATTATTTTTGTGATACGCGGGTTCTGGATTAATTTATGGGCTCGTCTTTCCAAAGCAAAAACCCGGGAGGAAAAATTACCGGAGGTAATTAAAGATGATCGCTCACAACGATGATATTCTTGAACAGATCTGTGAAACCATGTATAACATCAATCAGGACGAGGCTGTACGCTACTGGCGTGAAGCACGCGAGGATGGACTGCGGATTATGCGCGCCATCCAGAACCAGCACAAAGCCGCACTTGCTAAAAAGGACTTTATTATTAAACAGAAGGATTCCGCACTTGCTCAGAAGGATTTTATTATTGAGCAACTCCAGGCTGAAATCCTAAAATTACAGGAATCTTCTGACAAAAAGACTGACTGAAAGCACACGAGCCACAGTTCAGTCTTTTTTGTCAGGTTTACTTCCCTTTTCCATGCGGCAGCCAGATATTATCCCTGTATGCACTGCTGCCAAACAAAATATCATAGTCAATTACGTTTATATGGCGAACCATTTCCAGTTGTTCATTTTGATAGGTTTTAATTTGCCGCCCTTGCGCATCCTCAACAAATCTTCTGACATCCGCCCTGAACATTTCTTTTTCACTGCGGATGATTTGTGTCATGTCTGTTTCAGGCAGTCCGGCGTATTCCAGTATTATCTGTGACAGATAACTGATATTTTCTCCCGAAAAAGCAACCCTGTCATCATTGAAATTGCTCCACATCAGCACCGGCACGGAATACTGGCGTTTCTGCGTATCAAAATCACTTCCGTTTAGTCCCATGGCTTCCAGAACACTCCCTACAAAAAATGGGATATGGTCGCCATACATCACCACGACTACCGGGGTCTTCTCCCCTTCAAAATAGTCCACCAGCTGTCCAAACGCCTTATTTGCCAGATAAATGCCATTTATTGTATTTACAAAATCGCCGTAATCCGCATCTGACAAAGCCGCATTCTCAACTGTCACCTTAATCGGATAATCATAGTCTTTGACCGCATCTATTTTATAGTTCAACGACCTGTCATGATTCGCTATGGAGACAGCAAAAATAAACTTCTTTTTATCCGTGCCATTGCTGTCATCCTCGTATTCTTTAATAATCTGGCTGGCAAGACTCGCGTCCGAAATATACCTCGTATATATATCCGTATAATCCATGCTGTCCTCAAATATCACCTTGTCAAACCCCATAAGGGAATACGTCTTGTCCCTGCTGTAAAAGAAGCCATAATATGGATGAATCGCAGTCGTATGGTAATCCAGCGCATGAAAGTAATCCACAAGTGATGGCATCTTATGTTCCCGTATCTGTGCATAAACACCGACATCTGACAGCAGATATTTTGTGTTTATCCCTGTCAGAAATTCTGTCTCCGAGCTGACCGTCCCTCCGCCAAATATATTTGACGAGAGATACCCCGATGAGCATTTTTGTGCAAGCTCATGGTAAGGCTCCATGGGGTCTGTTGAAAATGATATCCCGCTGCTGACAATATTGTCGGTATTCCACCATGACTCATTCATAATGACAATAACCGTAGGCTCCTGTCCCCCATTGGCATCCTGTGGCTTTTCATTCCCCGCCTTTTCCCGAAAATAGACATAGCTTCTTTCTATGTCATCGGTTGTAATATCAATATTTTTCTCATTTTTAAGGAAATTATAGAGAACAAATCTGTCGTATCCCTCATTCGTTATCTGACTGCCCGCCAATGCCATTGCATTTTGAGTGGAATGCATGAAAAAATGCCCATATATAAATATGATACTAATGCACGCACCACTCATCAATACCCTGAAAACCTTTGGAATCTGTCGCGATTCTTTTACAGGCACTGCAAACTTCCTGCAAAAAATATCTGCCAGAAATCCACAAAGGCAAAACAACCCTACGACTACAATCACCCTGATTTGCACGGAGGAAAACCTAAAGTCCAAAAAATTAACTGCCATTCCTGCCGCCTCAGTAAGCTTCAAGTCATCAAGCCGAAAAAGTTCATTGCGTGCCGCAAACTTGATGCTGCCAGCGTAGGCAAGGAGCATCATGGGTATACTTGTAAGCAAAATTGATATGCCGACCCTGCCTGTAATGCATAATATCGCAATTACTGTCAGTGAAATAATGACAATCTCAAATATATAGAATCTGTTATCTATATATTGAAAATAAAAATCTCCAAATGTCGTATCTGGCTCTAATAAATAAAAGTCTGCGAGGTATGGCATCACAAAAACATATAACAACAACAACAATTCCGAAAATGCCCGATAACTCCAAGCCAAATATTTTATATACTTTTTCACATTATTACTCCGATTTTTTACCCAGAAAACAATTATTAGATTAAAATTATTCGATGCTTAAATTTCCTATTCTCGCCTCTTAAATTCATAACTATAAATGAGCAAATTTAAAAAATTGCACAATAAGATTATGCCACGAAAGCCAATATTTCCTCAAAATGAACGCGCCTTACCCCGCACTGATAGATGTAACGGATCCGCTCCTCCTGGATACGCCTGGAAATAAAAGCATAACCGTCCTCAAAGGACATAGATCCCCACAGCTGGTACATGCAATAAAATGTGCCAGTGACATCAGCAGCCAGTACCTTTGGATCCCTTCTGATGAACGGATCTGGTATCTGTCAAATGCCAGTTTATCCTTGGACTGGCGGAAAAATACTTCCACCGGCCACCGTTCTACATACCTGTCCAGAATCTCCTGGGCACTTAACGAAACGTCTGTTCTGATAAAACCCGCATGGCTTTGGGGGTATGGAACGCATCCTTCAGGTAAGTAATCAGTACCACTGCATTTTCAATGCCATTAAGGTTTCCTTCATACCGGTAGGCATAATAACTCCGGCTGTGAGCGGTCACAAGGCTGACAGCTGAATCTGTTTTCCGTATATGAATGGCTAACTCACTGAGTTTCTGTTTTATGCCATGGGGATACAGTATCCGGTTCGTCTTCAGTGCCCCAACTGTATAGAAGCCCTTTTTGACAAAGGCATCCATGATGCTACCGCATGTATACCAGCTGTCGCACAAGAAATAAGAGACCACTGGCGGCACGGGCAGTTCCCCTGCGATCTTCTGGATGGTCTTTACTTTTAGACATTTGGTAAAAATTCAAATTTGCTCATTTATTGTTAATAAATACAAATGAAATAATTTATTTTCTACCATCTACAAAAAAATCCGAAAAGAAACTACTCTTTTCGGATTTTTATAATTAATGAATCTTATACACTCTCATTTTGCTCATTCAGTAAGTAGATCAATATAAAACATTGTTAGCTAAAAACATATGAGCCAAATTCCTTGAAAGCATATTCACTAATTGCATTAAGCTCCCTCTTTACGTCCTAATGCAGCTGCTATATCTGCCTTTCCCGCACCAGTTACTGTTACACCAGTTTCATCAAATTTAATCGTAGCACCTTTTTTAAATGTCTTACTTGTCACTTTAAGAGTACTGCTATTAAGACCTGCATCAGTAAGTGCCGCTGGTACACCACTAGTCGCTGTCACTGCACCTGTAGTAGCAGCAATTTCAATTGTACCTGTCACAACACCATTTTCTGCTGAGTAAATCTCAACAGCTGAAATAAGTTTATCAATCTGGTCAGCGTCAGCAGACACCCTTGACTTCTCAACATACTTCAGGTACTGCGGTGCCAGCACACCAATCAGCACTGCCATGATGGCGATTACGATGATTAACTCCACGAGGGAGAAACCTTTGTTATCGAGTTTCTTTTCCTTTAAATTGTTCATTGGACTCACTAATCCTTTCCTCTTTTAATCCATGGTTAAGTTTTCTTATACTACTATATTGTTATTGCGCAGTATCCCCTCTCTCAACCACAATGCTAGGTTAATAAAGTTACATTTTTTATCTTATTCGCCTTGTTTCGCCATGCGTGTGTATACACAACTGTACCGTATGCATCCTGTCATACAGCAAAGTTGTATATACACACGGCATCCCTCTCCTATATGCATGTCCGTGTCTCAAAACTGTTGTTCCCTAACTGATATGTATTTGCTCTGTGATATAAACTTACCAGAACAATCCTTCCAGTTTTTATCCAGTTACACTTCACAGCCGCGACTCCGGTCTTCCTATAAAACAGGTATATACATAACACCACGCAGCGGATAATTCATATGTATCGCTGACTGCCCCATCTATTTCATGTACAAACATCCAAAATACACACTGATAACATAGTGCATAACCTCTCCTGTTGCAGTCATTTACGCTTTTCTATATAATATTATACATAACGGGCGTTTAAAATGCAATATTTTTACTAATATTTTTACAAATATTTAGTACCTAAATCGTTTTTTTCTTCCATGAGACGGCTTTTTGACGTATTTTTCATTAAAATCAAACATTTTTCAACCTTTTTTCTAGCTGTTTCTAAATGTATTACAAAAATAATCAAAAATGGTTAGCGACAAATTGGCGACAGGATCGTTCGTTTATCTGGAATCAGGTACTGTTATTTTTTCAATTTCAATTTTCAGTTCCTCGAAGGTTCTGTGTCCATACACCGATTTTTCAACATCACTTCCAAGGGAATGCCCCATCAGAAGATGTTTCGACAGGTCATCAACTCCGTATTTGTCACATAACCAGGAAAACGTATGGCGGCAGTCATGAGGCGTGTGCTTTGTTCCTGATGATGATGTTGACAATCCAAGGGAGCCGAGTGTCTTATAAAAATCTTTTCGGAATTTGCTGACCACAAAAGCTTCGCTTCCTGAGATATATTTCATGGAAAAATCCTTTGCAAAAGGCTGTATTGCGGGATGTAAAGGAACAATCCTGTTTTTGCTGGCAAGGGTCTTTATTCCGCCCTGAAAATACTGTTCCGCTTCATTATAATATATTGTCTTGTAAGCAGCAATGCGGAAACCTGTGTAAATCATCAGAAGAATAATACTGACATTTTCCTTATCACTGTTTTTCCAAAGTACATCCAGTGCATCTGATGAAAAAGGAACACCACTTTCATCATCATCAGGTATGTTTATGGTGACATACTGCGAATAATCTTTTTCTACGATATCATTCTGTATGGCATAAGCATACATTCCCCTGAAAAGAGAGACAATCAGTTCGAGGCTGGAATGTTTCAAGGGGCATGTGTCAACTACGTTCTGTAAGTCATTTTTCTTTAAATCCGCAAACTTCCTGTCATGCAGTTTCCAACAATTATGAAAAGCAGCCTGCGCAGAATACTTGGCAGATGCTGATAATTTCCTTTTCGATTGATTGTACTTGTTTTCAAAATACTGCTGATACAGCTCTGAAAAAGTTATATTGGTATATTTGGCTGACGTAGAACAGTTGTAGCTTGACAGTATGACAGTACATAGTTCAGAAAAAGATATATTTGATTTTTTGATATTGTCTGGAGCATTGTTGTATAGCATCAGTGCCTGATATGCATCATCATATATTTTGAAATATCCTATGGCAGGGTCAAGGACAGGGGAACCGTTTAATGAGAATTTAGTTACCGGCGGGTATGCCGCCCATGGTCGGGAACGCCTGCCCGACAAATGTTTTATGCTTCCAAAACCATTTGGAAGCTTGTGGCGTTTCCGCACACTACGTGCCGGAAATGTTTTACTGGATACAACGTTCATGGGATATCCACATGAGGGGCAGGAATATGCCTTGTCAGAAATTGAATGTTCACATTCGGGGCAGGAAATAAGAGCCATATAAGAACCTCCTAAAAATTTTTATCTTATGTATTCAGGCAGAAATGCCAAATAATAAATTTTGGTATTACAAGTTGATAAATTTCGGTTAGCGACAAATTAGCAACAAATTGCATATATAGTACAAATAAAAGAATACAATATCATGTGCCAGAACCAATGTCCATCTTTCATTATATGTTCTCGTAACAGTTGTGACAATAGCTGGAATAACAGACTGGATTTTTCAATTTGTATGGTCTGTATTGCGGAGTGATATTGTACAATCCGGAAGCCGTTTCTTAAACGCCCGTTAAGTATAATATATGTATGCAAAACAAAAGCGTGTGCATTATATGTTTTTTCAACTTCATTATATGAGGGACGCGTTTGGTAGTACATATGAATTATCCGTCGCGCAATGTCATGCAGGTATATACTGTTTAAGGGAAGTTCAGTCTTTGGATATGAGCGTGCATGCAGGACAGGGATACCTTATGTATATACAGTTATGCCATATAGCAGGAATCCATAAAATATATGGCATAGCTGTATATACATACGCATGGCAAAGCAAGGCGAATAAGATATAAAACGTAACTTTATTAACCCAACACCATGATTAAGGCGTGAAGATGCTACAGCCAATAAAGGCTGTGGTATGGAAAGACTTAAACATGAAATTTTTAAGAGGAAAGGATTAGTGAGTCCAATGAACAAATTAAATGAATTGAGAGAAAAGAAACTTGACAACAAAGGTTTCTCCCTTGTGGAGTTAATCATCGTTATTGCCATTATGGCAGTATTGATTGGTGTGCTGGCGCCGCAGTATCTGAAGTATGTTGAGAAGTCACGTATATCAACAGATAAAGATAATGTAACTGGAATAATAAGCGCTCTTCAGATTTGGGGAGCTGATCCAGATGCTACCACAA